>ERZ779866.459-NODE-459-length-45141-cov-8.066362_pt1 | contig 45141 bp, 48 predicted proteins | sample MGYA00511248_ERZ779866 | MGnify/ENA primary metagenome ERZ779866 (study PRJEB29588, sample SAMEA2155758) | human gut metagenome | biome: human gut; feature: human-associated habitat; material: faeces | place: Denmark | collected 2008/2010 ... | reverse complement strand
AGATCAACCACCTGCTTGCCGCCGAGTTGTGCCACGCCGCGCACAATCGTGGATTCTGCCGTTCCTTTTTCCCCGGCGGGATCTCCGCTTCCATCCGCAGATACAGAACCTGCCGTGATCCTTTCCGGCAGGCAGGCTGTGATCCGTCCTGCAAAATACGGCGACACCAGCAGAAAAATGTTGGGTTGCCTGCCTGTGCTTTCAAGGCAATAGTCATAGTCATCTTTTATTTTTTCAGATATTGCCTTTATATCTGCTCCAAAATCCATTTCTTCCCGTTCCAGTTCACCTATGTACTCCGTCAGAAAACTGTCCGGAAGCTTGTGCCTGTCAAGGTAGAAGCTTTCCATTCCGGCCGTTATCCTGTCTTTTATGTTCAAGAAAGGCATAAGGGAAATCCCCTTTGCCGCCACTATGGAAAGCGCCTTCGGATCATATGACTGAATGTTCAGCAGGCCGTTGTGATAAGGTCCCTTTACCTTCCACACTGTGCCAACCGAAGTTCCTTTCATCAATCCCACTGTCTTGGGACCGGTTATATTTATGGCTATGGATATATGCCCTTCTGCTCCAGATGCGGCGGTACCGGTCCGGCTTTCCATCACGGACAGCGGGATCTGCCATCCATCGCTTTCCACCATCACAAAAGTCCCCGGATCATGGCATCTGACCGCATATGCAAAGGGAACCCTCAAAGTGACTGTGCTGAAACACGGCGAATGATCCCTGCGGCTGTCCACCGTAAAACACCGGGCTTTTTTAGAAGCAACAGGTCTTTTCCCCTGCTGGACATATTCCGTATAAGGGCAGGTTCCCTGCCAGCCTGCCAGGCAGTCGCAGCTGCCCGTCCGTATCATCCCGCATGTATAGCACTGTCCTGCTTCCATAAGGATGCAGGGGCATTTATCCGTTCCTCTGTCCATACATATATATGCCATAATATTCTCCTTTTTCTGTGAGATTTTATGCTCTGCCCTGTGGATTTATCCGGCAGCCTCAAAGCCATAGTCGAGCATCCCATATGCATCCTCAAACCAGTTATGATCGTTGAGTACCACTGCTATCAGGACCTTCCCGTCCCTTTCGGCGGAAGCGGCCAGAGTCCTTCCTGAAACCTTGGTATAACCTATTTTTATACCATTTCCACCGTCATACTGGAAAAGAGTCTTATTCTTGTTGACATAGGATCTGCCTGTATCCTGGCTCTGCCAGCTTTCAGCGGAGACTATCCGGCGGAAGTCCTCCCTCTCCATAGCCGCTGCTCCGATGATGGCAAGATCTCTGGCTGTGGTATAATGTTCTTCATCATGCAGCCCGCTGGGATTGGTAAAATGAGTCGAACCGCAGCCAAGTGCGGCTGCCTTGTCATTCATCTTTTCCACAAAAGTTTCCATATCCCCGCCGCAGCATATGGCCACGGCAGCGGCCGCATCATTTCCTGACTGGAGCATCATGCCGTACAGCAATTCTTCCATGGTCACCTGCTGGCCGGCTTTAAGATAAACAGACGAACCTTCGAGCCCGGCGGCTTCGTCAGGTACCGTCACACGGCTGTCCTGCCCGGCCCCGATCTCCTCCAGTGTCTCCAGAGCGACAAGGGCAGTCATGATCTTTGTGGTGCTGGCAGGGTACAGTTTTTTATCAGCATTTTTCTCAAAAAGCACGGTTTTGTCTTTTGTATCTATCAATATCGCTCCTTCGGCGCCAAGTGCAAGATCAGCACTATCATGTATATTTTTCCCTTCATGCGGTGACGCGGCTTTAGCAACTAAAGCCGCATCACCGGGAGGTTCCTCTTCCTCCGGTTGGTCGGTGATCCTGGATCCCAGGATTTCTGCTGTTCCTGCGGCAAGGCCAATGATCAGGCATATGACCGCCGCTGTTTTCATTTTTCTGTTCATAAAAAAACTCCCTCTCAACATTTTACTGTAGAAAGGAAGTTATATTCCACAATCTTAAATTTCTATCATTATCTGCCCGTCGTCGATCCTGTCGTCTGCAGCTTCGGCATCGTCTCCGTAATCGCCTGACACTATGCTTTCGATATCGTCGATCCGGGGCAGGTCTTTGATGGAAGAAAAGCCGAAGTTCTGTAAAAATATATCTGTCGTGCCGTAGAGGATGGGCCTCCCTACCGAATCCGACCGGCCTTTTTCGCATATCAGTTCTTTTTTCAGCAGTCCGTCCACCACCCGGTCACATCGTATCCCCCTTATGGCTTCTATCTCGCCTTTTGTCACAGGCTGTTTGTATGCGATGATGGCCAGCACTTCAAGGGCCGACTGGGAAAGGCGTTTGGTCTTGACCGGAGTGCAGAGTTTCTTCACATAATCTGCGTTTTCTTCTCTGGTGACAAACTGGAAGGACTGGTTGATACGGCGTATGACTATGCCGCGGCCTTCCTGTTCATATTCCTGCTGAAGCTCTGTGAAATACTCTATGGCTTCCTGCCTGGTTATATTGAACACATCTGCCGCGGCCTTGGCTTCAAGCGGCTCTCCCCATGTGAAAAGCATTGACTCAAAGGCAGACTTTATGGTCTTTTTACTGCTCATATTTGAATTCTCCCTCGTTTATCTTCTCTCCCGCTTCTACTTCTATGTCGCCGTAAAGCACTTTCTGGCTCAGGTTTACGACCCTTTCCTTGGCCATTTCCAGCAGGGATACAAAGGTTATTATGGTATCATACTTGTCTTTTTTATCAGGGACCAGTTCCCTGAAGTCAAATACATGGCCTATCCTTTCCCGCAATCTGCCCGCAATATATGTTATGCGGTTTTCCATGGAAACCTTTTCCCTGTTTATCCTCGTATACTGACGGCGTACTGCCTCAAGTTTCTGCTTTTTCTCTATGAAAGCCGAAAAGGCTCCCGCAAACTGCCTAATGTCAAGCGCCAGATATTCGTCCGGATTTTCTGTAAAGCACGATATGTCCTCCTGAGGCTTGGAAAATATCCTTCCTGCCCGTTCTTCCTGTTCCTGGAGGATTTCAGCAGCTTTCTTAAACCGCTTGTATTCCAGCAGCCTGGTGACCAGCTCTGTCCTGGGGTCGTCTTCTACCGTCATCTCCCCGGCTGCATTGATGCGAGGCAGGATCATCTTGGACTTTATCTCGATAAGGGAAGAAGCCAGCACCATAAATTCAGTGGCGACATTTACATCCATTTCCCTCATGGTCCTGATATATTCCAGGTACTGTTCTGTAATGCTGCTTATCTCTATATCATATATGCTCATCTGGGCGTTTTCTATCAGATATACCAGCAGGTCAAAAGGCCCTTCAAAGGTTTGTATCTTTACTTTGTAACTCATTGCTGGTTTTTACTCTCCTGTCGGTTGTAATAGAGCAGGGCCCCGACGACTATGATGCACCCGGCCGCTTCATAGATTTCCGGTATCTGCCCCAGAAAGATCACTGCCATTATGGTCGCGAATACCGCATCTGCCGTTTCCCATGTGGACACATAAAGGGAGCTTACATGGCCTATGCACATGTTGAAAACAGCATGGGAACCTATCTGGCATACAAAGGCCATGACGATAAGATAGACATAATCCATTGGCCTGTAACCCAAAAGTTCTGTACCGCTTGCGATATTGCCGATGATAAAGCATATCCAGCATGAAGCGAACACCATCAGCACATACAGTCCTCCGTCCACTCTTTTCCTGACCTCATCGCCCATGGCAAAATACAGTCCCATAAATACAGCAGCAAAAAATGCGAAGATGTTTCCTGTAATGTTTCCTCCTGCAAAAGTGCTGTAATCGGCTCCCATGATAAGGACTCCTCCAAGCAGAGCCACTATTATGGCAAGTACAGATCTGAGGCTGACCTTCCTGCGGTAGACAAATACCGTTACTAAGAGGACCACCAGAGGATGCAGGGCGGCAAGGACCGAAGCGCTGGCCACATTGGTCAGCTTGACCGCATTGAACCACGAAAAATAATGGCCGAAAAGAAATGCTCCTGAAATAAAACAGAGTATGTAGTCTTTTTTGCTTATCCCTTTGAGTTTGTGCCTTTTCTCCCGGTCAGCCACTGCAGGGATGATGAAGAACGGCAGCGCTATGGCAAGTCTCCAGAACCCTATGGCAAGGGCCGGAGCTGTTATCAGATTGCCCAGTATGCCTGAGGTGGAACCGAAGATAACGGCTACCACCGTGGCTATCTTGGCATGTTTTGCTATGAAATTGTCTTTTTGTCCAATCCTCTCCATCTGGAAAACACCTTATTTTTTCATCAACTTTCTCAAATTTTCGCTAAAAGGCGGTCTTATCACACCTTTTTCGGTTATTACCGCCGTTATATACCTGTGATCTGTCACATCGAAAGCCGGATTATATGTTTTTATGCCTTCCGGCGCCATTGGCTTCTTGTACCACATCTTATATATCTCATCCCCCTGGCGGAGCTCGATATTTATGTGGTCGCCGTCCGGCGTATCCATGTCTATGGTGGAAGTTGGCACGAACATATAGAAAGGTATGCCGTACTCTTTGGCAAGTATCGCAACTCCCGAAGTGCCTATCTTGTTGGCTCCGTCCCCGTTGGCGGCCATCCTGTCGCAGCCCACCACCACAGCGTCTATCCAGCCTTTTTTCATAACAGACGACGCCATGTTGTCACATATCAGTGTAACATCCACTCCTGCCTTGTTCAGTTCCCATGAAGTCAGGCGGGCTCCCTGGAGCAGAGGTCTGGTTTCGTCGGCAAATACCTTGAAGCCATATCCCCTTTCCTGTCCTAAATATATGGGCGCAAGACATGTTCCGTATTTGGCGGTGGCTATGGTCCCGGCATTACAGTGGGTCAGTATCCCCATTCCCGGTTTGAGGAGGGAAAGCCCGTATTCACCCATGGCTTTGCAGGCCGCCACATCTTCGTCATGGATCCTTACGGCCTCAGTTCTGAGCAGTTCCTGTGCGGCTTCCACAGTCAGGTCTTGACGGTCTTTTATGACCGAAAACATCCTCTTCAGCGCCCACGCCAGGTTGACAGCTGTCGGCCTGGCGCTTTCCAGGTATTCCGCACTCTTTTTCACATGTTCCCTAAAACCGGCCATGTCCTTTCCTGCAAACCTGAGAGAGTCTGCATACAGCCCGTAAGCTGCGGCCACCCCTATGGCAGGAGCGCCTCTCACCTTCAGGTGGTAGATCGCGTCCCACATATCTTCTTTGGTCTGTATCTCTATGTATATTTCCTCTCCGGGCAGTTTCGTCTGATCCAGGAGAGCAAGTTTTTTCCCGTCAAATCTGACCGGCGCCATATCAAACAGCGCCGCTTTCTGTGTATCCATATACAATCCTTTCAAGATATTGCAGATATTCTGAATAGATCAGGATGGGTTCTCCGGTGTAAAGGTCAGTGGCTCCTGCCACCTCCTCAAAATCAGGAGCTCCCATAAAATCAACGACTACTGCTGCGCAGTCTGCATCGTCATATTCAAAGAAGAAGTCCTGGATACCTGTAACATAATCAAAGTATCCGCTGACATTATAGATCCCCATTGAATATAAAAGATAACATGTATTGTCAAACAGATCACCCTGGGCGTATTCATCGGTTCCTTCGCCCCAGATGACATCATCACGATTGCCGCTTATGGCGCTTGTATCAAGGCCCTCGTAAAAGTCTATCCCAAAGCACATGCTCTGCGCATCATCTATTGCTTCCTGCTCTTCTACCGTGACCGTAGAAGTGACGGCTCCGTAATCATAGTCCTCTTCCATGAAGGCGTCTGTTATTCCCTGCCTTACCTCGTCAAAGATGCTGCTCCCTATGACAGAAGCCACTCCGACCAGCACCACGCCTGCAATGATGACGATGATCGCAACGATCTTTCCTGTATTCCTTTTTTCAGAATGGGGATATACCCTTTTGCCGGTATGGGCTTCGGCTCTCATGGCCTTGGCCTGGTGAGACTTCCTGGCGGTCTGCTTCTCCGCACGGAAATCATCATAGTCGTGAAGTTCTTCCTTGGTGTCGTTTCCCTCCCGGTTTTCTATGTAATCTTTAAACCGCTCGAAGGCCATTTTTTTCTGGCCTTTGCTGACAGGCGGCGCACTTCCGGTCAGCACTTTGTACGCCATGGTCACTTCGCTTATCTTTCTCCTGGCGTACAGCGGATCATCTCCGTAATCTGATGAACGGAGCTTTGCGATCCTTGTCTCGTAAGCGGCTTCGATCTGGTCACGGGTGGGTTCTCCTACCAGACCGAGGATCCTGTAATAATATCGTTTGTCCATGTCTTACCTCTGGGCATTTTGATCAAAATATGGCGGCTTGTTTTATGGCCATATTATAACATATCCGTTACCAAAAGGAAAGTGCAAGCCTTATGACAATAAAGCCTGTGAACGCCAGCGATCCCGTAAGCGGATCTGCCCCGGAGCCGGAAACAAGGTACATGATCCCGGTCAGCATCAGCGCTGCGGCTGCATCATATATTTCTGACAGCCTCTTTACCCGCTTCAGCTTCTCTGCCATCTTTCTGCCTGCTTTAAACAGCTTTTCTATGCGCAGCAAGTCGTTGTCGGGGACTTCTGCATCTGCGGCGCCGCCCGGACCGATGGCCATGGAGACCTGCGCTCCCATCCCGATGACTGCTTTAGGAGTCTCTCCCATAAAAGCGACCGTCTTGCCTTGGGCTTCCAGATCAGCCATCAGGCTGCGCTTGCTTGACCTTGACTGTCCGGAATACACCGTCCCTATTCCTGCCTTTCTGCCCACTGAGTCTGCGGTCAGCCTGTCATTTTCAGAAAACATCACCGTTCCTATCCCCATGGCTCCTATCATTGTCATGGCCTCTGCTGCTGTGGGGTTCAGCTTTTCTTCCACTGAGACCATCCCCAGGATTTTTTCATTATCGCATATGAGTACCGGTATCCTTCCCATCCGCCGGATCATATCAGCCTGCTCCGCCGCTTCCGGCCAATGGCCGTCTTTTCTCGGCGCCCCTTTTATCTGGGTAGGTTTTCCGATAATGTATCTCGTGCCGTTTTCTGAGATCTCGATCCTTTTTCCTGCCGGTCCTTTACGGTTATCCTCGGCGGTGTTGAACAGATGCAGGATATGCTGCTCATCCATATGGGAAAAGGTCCAGATTTCGGTGACGATCCTTTCATCCAGGGTGACTATGTTTTTTTGTTCCAATATAAGAGTGTCGGCCTTTCCAATGTTTTTAACTATTTCTTCCGTACCATCATCATCTGAGCTGCCCCTCAGTTTCGTCCCTGTTTCTCTGATCTGCCTGAGAGCTTTCCTGAATGCCAGTTTTTTTTCGCATACAAGATCAGCCCCGCATACTGCGGCCATAAGTGCCGCGCCATGCAGCAGCCCCTGTTTCCACTGTATGCTGCCGTTTACACCCGTCACGATCATCCACGCCAGGAGAACTACCAATCCGGCGCCGGCAAATATCAGCGCCCATCTGCCCTTTGGCCTGAATCCCCTGCAGCTGTCTTTTTTCTTTTCAGGAGCGATCAGGTCAGCTGCAAGCCCTGACAGAGATACCGCAGCCAATACCGCTCCTCCGCAGCCGGGCGCAAGCGCTGCGGCCGACAATATGACCGCCAGTGACGGCAGCAGGTTCTCATCTGCTTTCTTTGACGACAATGCGGCTGCACAATCCAGGAACATTTTATAGTTTATTGCCGCAGCGGCAGCCAGTAATGCCATTTTCCACGGCAGCGGCATAGAAAGGGCGTACATCAAAACTGTCAGGACTATGGTCATGACAAAACGGGCGCCATTGACGGCAAAGGGATATTCTCTGAACATATTTATCATTTCTTTGAGTTTTTCCATGAAAATTTCCTCATCTGCGTTATTGCTATCTTTTCCAAATTGAAATATACTTGTATCATAGGTGATCTTATGTTCACTCATTATGATTTTACTATTTATTTGTATCCCACAGAAAAATGACTTTATGCAGATTTTGTGAATTTAGCAAAAGGAGGCCAGAAAATGAAATTTTACATCGTAGACGCTTTTACGGAAACACTTTTTGGAGGAAACCCGGCCGGCGTAGTCATCCTTCCTGATGGCGCAGATTTTCCGTCAGATGAGGTCATGGTCAAGACAGCCGCCGAACTCCGGTATTCTGAAACAGCCTTCATAAGGCGTCTGAACGAAAGTGAATTTAACATCCGTTACTTTACTCCGGCAGCTGAGGTAGAGCTATGCGGCCATGCCACCATCGGTTCCTTTAAGGCTCTGCTGGATGGCGGTCATATCAAGGACAACAGCAGATACATGAACCACACTCTTTCCGGAGACCTTAACATTGATGTGAGAGACGGATTTGTCCTGATGGACATGGCTTCGCCTGTAAAGATAAATGAAATTTCCGACGAGGCAGCCCTTGAGGAGCTGTATTCGATCATGGGGCTGGACTATAAAGACCAGAAGGCTAAAGGTGTGGACCTGCTGCCTCAGATGATCTCAACCGGACTTCCTGACATTATGATGCCTGTAGCCTCTCAGGCGGATCTTGAGGCCATATCGCCTGATTTTCCGGCTCTGTCCAAACTGTCGGAAAAGTATGAAGTCGTAGGAGTCCATGCCTTTACCACAGACTGCCAGGAGGGTACGACTTGCCATGTAAGGAACTTTGCCCCTCTGTATGATATTGATGAAGAAGCGGCCACCGGAACTTCCAACGGCGCTCTGACTTATTACGGATACCTGAACGGTTTTGTCAGGAGCGGAGACGACTGCCGCTTTGTTCAGGGTGAAAAGATGGACAGACCATCTGTTATCCTCAGCCATATCGAGGCAGACGGAGACAAGTGCACCATACAGGTAGGCGGCAGCGCCGTGATGCTGGCCGAAGGAGATATAAAACTATAGGGGCTTTGCGGCCCGCCGCAGACAGACATTTGTCCTGCGGCTTCCCATACCAAAGAAAAAACCAGCAGGGTCATTGCCTGCTGGTTTTTTTAAATTTCGCTGCATCCCGTCTGCCCTGCCGCTGCCGGATGTAAACGGCCTGTATCAGTCCCGCAGCTTATTTTATCACGATCCTGTGGGATGTATCTTCATCATAACCGCATACATATACTTCATGCCCAAGAGCTATAAGCGCCTGGATATAAGGGTCTTTTTCTATATCCTTTGATCTGGACTGATTGCTCCCTATGACACCGGCTCCTGCCCTGTTCTTGTGATTGACCAGTACCTTGTAATATTCTCCACTGGTCCAGCGGTCCATATATTCTTTGTCCGCTTCTCCCCCTTCGATCCTGGCGGCAAATGTACCTCTCTGGGGAGTGTTGACCGTTTCTCCCGGAAGCATGAAATGGGAGATAAGATCATCCAGTTCCCCTTCTTCGGCCATTTCTTTGACCAGCTCTATGGCCACAGGGGAGGTGGCTGATGACTGATAGCCGATGAGGTTTCCCTCATTATCAGTCACCGGTTTAAGTCTGCGGTATACAGCAGATAAGTCGGAAAGGAGCCTGCCTTCATCGCCGTCCAAAAAGAACATACAGTTTGTACCGCAGCGCTCAGGTTTTAATTTTTTATCTCTTCTGACAGATTCGATCACAAAATCCGTTTCTTTTACCAGGGCCGCCTGTATGTAAACATTTTCTCCGATCACCTTTTTGATGGTTTCTCTGTCGGCAGTGGTGTTTACGATCTCCTGACGGTCCTGTATGGTGCCTGGGTAAGTATTGTCAAAGACTTCACTGGTTGAAACATATAACATGATTATCCCTCCTTTGTTATAAGGATACTATATTGTTATTTTTTTGTCAATACTTTTCCCGAAATTTTTGTTAGTTTTTTATCAATGGGGCGCATATGCATGTAAAAAACGGCAAAAAGAGAAAACCGGCAGATCATATGATCTGCCGGACATTGGCCTTTGCCCTGATGTCTGTATGTTTCTTTTATTTCTTCCACAGGCCGTGGAGATTGCACCATGCGTATGCTGCCACAAGCTTGTCTCCATCTGCAAGGACAAACTGCACCTGCGGCTTCTGTCCGGCCTTGAGATATTTTCTCTGCACACCCTGCTCTGTTTCGATGGCAACCCATCCGATGTAATGTTCTTCGACCATAGGATGTTCCACATCGCCCACGGTAACAGTCACCTTGTCACCTACACATACAACTGCCGGAACATGCTTTTCGGCAGCAGCGTCTACAGAACCGGCTACCAGTTCTTTCATCTTTTCTCCGCAGCAGACTACGGGAACTCCTTTGTCTACCACTTTTTCAACGATATTTCCGCAATGTTCGCAAACATAAAATTTCATCTTTTGTACCTCCTGCTTAGTCATTTATTATATTATTCCCTCAATATAAGAGTTTAAACATCTAACTTGCCTTCAAAGGGACGATTGCGAAAACCTGCCGCACTTTTGAGCTTTTGCCTTATCTCCTCCGAAACACTTGTTACCTCTGTGTAAAACTCGGCCGAAGATGTCCGCAGAGCCCCGTCCCCCAAGGCGGCCATCTGCACCATCCTGTCAGAAGTAACCACACGCACTTGATATTTTCCTCTCAGTTCGTATACGGCCTTTTCTATGAACTTGTCGGCAGTCTCCGCTTCTCTGGTAAATATCGCGCTCAGCATTCCGTACCTTACTGTCGAGCCTGTACCACCGCTGACTTTATAGCTGTCAAAGACAGCTATGGTCCTGATATTTTTATATGAGCTGTAATTTTCCATTATTTCCAGAAAAGCTTCCCTTGCAGAATCCAGATTGGCCGCCGCCAGTTCTTTCAGCTCTTCCCATGCGAATATCACATTGTATCCGTCTATCAGCAGCAACTGGTCTTTTTTCCGGTCTTTGTCCCTGAGAGGAGGCAACGGGCTTTCTGCCGGACGAGACGGGCGGCTGCCGCGGCTTTTCTGACTGCGCCGGATTGCCTCATCCCTCTTGCTCTTTCCGTATGTGCGCAGAAAGATCGCATTCAGTTCTTCATCGGTGGCATGCGTCTCCTCCGGTCTTGATATATCCCTGTCCACACTTGCTGCATGGCCTGCGGAAATAGTTTCCGGCTTTATATGGGCTGATCCATCAACCTTGTCCCAGCTCACATATATGGCTCCGCCTTTTTCACAAAAAACAGATCCCGTAGGATTGTCCAGGTCCCTTTCTGAGTCGTAAGCTTTTTCCTTCACTATGCGCTCCTGATCGGCACATGGTCCGTAACCGGAAAAGGTCAGGGAGATTTTTCCTCTTCCGCCCGTATAGGCAGATAATTGTACTGGATAGTCCTGCAAAAGAGCCACAGGTCCTGTCCCCTCCACCGTTGATGCCGATCCGTCCTGTGATGTCTGAGGCAGGCCGGTGCAGGCTCCCATCCTGTGAAGGTCTGCCAGAAGGTGTCCGGAATTTATGGCCGGGACTTCTATGGTAAAATCATACATGGGTTCCAGCAGTATGCTCTCAGCTTTTTTGAGTCCCTGTCTGACGGCCCTGTAAGTTGCCTGTCTGAAATCACCGCCTTCTGTATGTTTCAGATGGCCTCTCCCTGCTGTCAGGGTGATCTTCATATCGGTTACAGGCGATCCTGTCAGAACACCCAGGTGTTCTTTTTCTGCCAGATGTGTCATGATGAGCCGCTGCCAGTTACCGTCCAGTTCATCCTCGCTCACAGCCGAACAGAAAACCAACCCTGCTCCTCTTTCCAGTGGTTCAAGCAGCAGATGGACCTCCGCATAATGTCTCAGAGGTTCAAAGTGGCCTATACCTGTAACAGGAGAGGCTATGGTCTCTTTATATATGACTGTGCCTCTGTCAAACTCAATATCGAGGTCAAACCGGTCCTTTGCCATGCGTTTGAGGATCTCCAGTTCCAAAGTGCCCATGGCGCTCACCTTTATTTCCCCTGCCCGTTCATCCCACCTGATATGGAGAGCCGGATCCTCTTCACCAAGCTGTGAAAACCTTTCCATGGCCTGAGCCGGATCTGTTCCCTGGGGCAGCATCATCCTGTATGTTACGGCGGGCTCTATCAGCGGTACCGCTGTACCTGTTTCCGCCCCCAGTCCCTGGCCTGCATATGTATGCGAAAGTCCTGTCACGGCGCACACCTGCCCTGACCGGACTTCTCCCGCCGGCACATATGAGCCTCCTGAATACAGGCGTATCTCATCGGCTTTTTCTTCCCAGCCGTTTCCTCTGATGATGTCCTTGCTCTTCAGACTGCCTCCTGTGACCTTTATGTGGGTCTGGCGCACGCCTCTTTTGTCTCTGGATATTTTATACACACGGGCTGAAAAAACATCACCGTATGACGGCCGCGGTCCGTAGGTCTCAATGGCTTTCAGCAGTTCTTCCACACCCTGGTCTCTAAGGGCAGCGCCGAAAAAAACAGGAAAGGCTTTTCTTTTTTCTATGGCGGCAATGATGCCGCTTTCTGATATCTGGCCTGTCTCCAGATAGTCCTCCATCATCTCCTCTGTGCAGCAGGCCAGATCTTCCGTATCAGCAGGTCCTTCCTTTTCAAAAGCAACGAATCCGGGCCCGAAATCTTTTTTCAGCTCAGCCAGGACTCTGTTCCCGTCGCTTCCCTCCCTGTCCATCTTGTTGACAAAGACAAAAACAGGGATACCGTATGCATCCAGCAGCTTCCAGATGGTCCTCGTATGGCTCTGCACACCGTCAGGCCCGCTGACTATGAGTATGGCCAGATCAAGGACAGATAGTGTCCTTTCAGCTTCAGCACTGAAATCAGCATGTCCGGGAGTGTCAAGCAGTGTCACTTCCCTCGTTCCCGTGAAGAATCGGGCCTCCTTTGAAAAAACAGTTATCCCCCTTTCCCGTTCTACCGTACCGTTATCGAGAAAGGAGGTGCCGTGATCCACTCTTCCCAGCTTCCTTATGGCCCCGGTCCTGTAGAGGATGGCTTCTGATAAAGTTGTCTTTCCGGCGTCTACATGAGCCAGCAGTCCCATGCAGAGAGGACTTGTTTCGTTTTTTTCTCTGGCCGGTCCGTCCATAAGATTTCCTCCGTAAAATAAGCTTCTTAAAAAGTATATCTTGCGCATTTCCGTCCGTCGAGATGTCTGGCCGGACAGGCGCCTGTCCGCAGCTCATATTTCTATGGCCTTTTCTCCGAGGAGCTGCGCATCCTTATCATCGTGGGTTATGAGGATGACTGTTTTTCCTGCGGAAACCCTATTCCAGAGCCGCCTGATTATGCGCTCCTTCAGTTCCTTATCAAGTCCGCGGAAAGGCTCGTCCATCACCATCACATTGGAGACTGCCAGAAATGTCCTGCCGAGAGCCGCCCGGTGTTTCATTCCTCCGCTCAGCTCTTCCGGCAGCTTCCAGAGAGAATCGTCAATCTCCAGCGCACGGGCCATTTCTATCACCTGATCTTCTGCCGTCATGCTGCCTGATGCCTTGCTTTCTCCGTCACGGAGAAGTCCGAGGGCCATGTTGTCATATATATTCAGCCATGGCAGCAGCCTGTCCTCCTGAAACAGAAAAGAGAGTTCCGCTCCGGGAGCGATCGTGATACTGCCGCCATCAGGCCTTTCAAGGCCGGCGGCCAGCCGTGCCACAGTGGTCTTGCCGCGGCCTGACGGGCCCATCAGCAAGGTTACTTTGCCGCTGTCAAATAAAGCGTTAAAATCGTCCAGTACCTTCTGTCCTTCAAAGGCCTTGGTCACGCCCGAAAAAACAATGGCAGGAGCTCTGCTGCCTTCATCGGGGCATCTTCCATATACATCGGTATCAGCCTGCCTTTGCCGTCCTCTTCTGATGTGGAGTCTGCTCCCTTCGTATCCCGAAGGAACTGACCTTCCCATCAGAAGCCCGATGATCTTTTCCATTGCCAGGCTCAGGACGACTATCACCAGAATATATGCAAACAATACGGGAGTCTGCAGATAGTATTTGGAATTCATCATTTCATATCCAAGGGAGTACTTGGGTATCGAAAGGACCTCTGCGGCGACCACCGCTTTCCAGCTCATACCGGCTATAAGCTGCACAGCCGACATTATATATGTCCTTATACCGGGAAGATATATGTATCTTGCCTTTTCCGCAGAAGTCAGATCGTAGATATATGCAAGTTCAAGGAATTCCTCGCTGGTGGAATCAAGGCCTGCCAGGATATTGGTGTATACTATCGGAAAGCACATCAAAAAGCATACTATGACTGCTACCCAGTCGGCAGATGCCAAAAGGATCACATAAATGATTATGGCCATTACCGGCACAGCCTTGAAAAATCCCACCGGCAATGTAAGCAGGCTCCTGAACATGTCTTTCCTGTAAGACAGCCAGGCGCACAGGCTCCCCAGTACAAAGGAAAGGGCCATGGCAGACAGGCATCTGAACAGGGTCCAAAGGATGTTGAGATAAAACTCAGTCTCTCCGGTCAGGGAAAACAGAGCCGTTACCGTCTCCCACGGCCCCGGAAGTATCAGCGGCTTGTCTACAGCCACAGAAGCAGCCTGCCAGATGACAAGCCAAAACAGGCAGACTGCTGTCTGCCTGCCCTTTGACTTTTTATGATGTTTTTTATTGGTAATATAAGTTTTCATCCGGCAATGCCCCTCCTACAGAAGCAGGGTCCATATCATAAAGAGTCTGATTGAAAGTCTTTAGCATTTCAATCCCTTCTGCCGCATTATCTCCTGTATAGAGGACAATGTGACAGTTAGGGATAGCTGCTTCAGCTATGGCTTCATCGCCGATGAAACCATGTTCAACTATGGCTTTGGCAGCTTCCGCAGGTGAATCGTTGACATAATCCACAGAAGCCTGCAGATCGCTCAGCAGCACTTTCAGGTCATCGCTCCTCTCTTCGGCAAATGATCTTGTGGCTACAAGGACTCCCATCGGGAGCTGCTGTCCGGTGGCCTCTTCCCACAGCTCATTGAGGTCGAACAGCTTTGTCACACCTTCCTGTCCCTGTGCAAGGGCTGTTGAAACAAAAGGTTCAGGGATCATGGCGATGGTCCCCTCCTGGCTTAGGAGCTGTGTGTTCACCTCGGAATGGTTGGCAACCCACTGGACATTGACATCTTCATAAATGGTCAGTCCGTTGTCCTGAAGGACTTTCTGCAGGACATATTCAGGCGTGCCTCCCTGTCCGCTGGCGATAATGGTCTTTCCTGCCAGATCGGATACTTCCTGGACATCAGCATTGTTTCCGAGGATCTGGAGCATGCCCAGGGCTATAGGGCTTACCGCAACTATATCTCCCTCAGTCTTGTTATATAAGACTGCTGCCAGGTTGGACGGCACAGCGGCAACATCCACTTCTCCGTTGATGATCTTGGCTGTTATGTCTGTCGGAGCCTGATAAGTCGTAATGGCATATTTATCTTCCATGTCCATCAGATCCACCATGGCCATGCCCGTCGGTCCGTTGAGGGCCGCTATGTTGACGGTCTGGCTCACTGTTGAGGGAACTTCTTCTGAACTGCAGGCTGTGAACATGGTCAGTGCCATTGCAAGTATCAGACCCAGAGTTAATATTTTTTTCATCTCAGTACCTCCTCATTATCTTTGTACATGTGTCCGGGAGATTTATCCGGCACATCTTACGCTTTAGAATATATGGTTTTGGTACTGACTCCTTCTATAGCCCCAAGCTTTCCGGAAAGGGCGCTTATGGCGTCCATTGGTCCGTCCATGGCAACGCTTATGATAGATATATGCTTCGTTTCGTGGGGGATCCCCATGCGTCCGATAATATATTCCCTGTATTGATGAAGCAGAGCATTGATCTTTTCAGCCGCTTCGATATCTTCCACTATTATGCTCAATACTGCTACTCTTGTTTCCACTCTTTACACCTCCTTTCCCATAAAACAGGTGCCGGTCATGGCCGGCACCTCCGCTTTCTTTTTTACAAGCCTTTCCCCTCAGAAAACCTTCGGGTGTCAGTACCGATATTTTTTCTCTTATCCCTGTCTTACTCTCCTGACGGTCCGTCACCTTCTGCCTCATCTTTGCATTTTTCTCTGATCTGCGGCATCATATGGCGCGAGTCTGTCAGGAATATATATATATACATGAATGTTATGGCCATCAGTCCGCCCATTTCCACATAGAGCCCGCGGCTGAAAAGTACCGCTGCCACTCCCATTATGGCGGTCATGCCGTACAGCATGAGGGTGGCTCTCCTCTGGCCGTAACCCAATTTCATGAGCCTGTGATGCAGGTGTCCCTTATCTGCTGTCATTATGGGCTTTTTGTTCACCAACCTGCGAAGTATGGCAAAGAGCGTGTCAAAGATTGGCACTCCCAGCACCAGTACAGGGATTATCATGGACATGAATGCCGCACTCTTTACAGTACCTGTTACGGACAGTGACGCCAGCATAAATCCCAGATACAGGGAGCCTCCGTCTCCCATGAATATCTTTGCCGGATAAAAGTTGAACGGCAAAAATCCCAGACATCCTCCTGCCAGTGCCAGCATTGCACCGGCGGTCTCGTAGGTGCCGTGGATATATGCGGCATATGCGATGCACAGCGAGATTATCGCAGATGTGCCGGCCGCCAGTCCGTCAAGCCCGTCTATGAGGTTGATGGTGTTGGTTATCCCCACTATCCACAGGACTGTGATCAAAAAGCACCATACATCTCCAAGCTGGCTGTTTCCTTCACCGAAATAGTTGGTGATGAAGGTGATCCTGATGTCCTGCATATACATAAGTATTGCCACCAAAGTCTGCCCGGCAAACTTTATTTTTGGATCAAGATCTTTAAGATCGTCTATTATCCCAAGGATATATATGAGCACGCCGCCCAATACTATGGTGGTTATCTGATGGTCGAAGTTCAAAAAGATCAGCATCGCCGCAGAACTGCCGGCAAATATGGCCAATCCTCCAAAGCGCGGCATGGCGTGGTCATGCATGCGCCTGCTGTCCTTTGGTATATCCATAGCTCCGATCTTTGGTGCAAGCCTGATGGCCATAGGCGTGACTGCCGCCGCAAGACCACATGCAACCAGAAAAGTTACCAATAGTGTGTCGTACATTACCCCGAAGACTCCTTTACTCTTTCGGCAGTTTTTCTATCTTTAAACCTGCTTCATCAAGGATTGATGCTGCCAGTTGGTCAGGATATCCTTCTCTGATGACTATTCTCGTTATCCCTGCGTTTATTATCATCTTGGCGCATATGGCGCACGGCTGATGGGTTATATATATCGTCCCGCCTTCGATGCTGTTTCCCATGGCCGCAGCCTGTATGATAGCATTCTGTTCGGCATGCAGGGCCATGCACAGTTCATGTCTCTGCCCGGACGGCACATTAAGCTGCTGTCTCAGGCAGCCTCCTCTGTCCTCACAATGCATTATTCCCCGCGGCGCACCATTATATCCGGTAGCTATAGCCCTCCTGTCTTTTACGATGACTGCACCCACATGCCTGCGCATGCAGGTGGAACGCTTGGCTGTAAGCTCTGCCATTTCCATAAAATATTCATCCCAAGATGGTCTGTCCATTGCCATATCTCCTGTCAGTATACATCAGCAATATTTATCCGGTATTTCCGTATTCAAAAATATATCTCAGCCAGATACAGGCCTCCGGCCGGGGCCTTATGGCCTGCCGCAGCTCTGTCCCTTGCGTTTATGATCTGCGCCATGTCTTGGGGCCGCCTCTTTCCCATGCCTATTTCTGTCAATGTACCGGCGATGATCCTGACCATATTGTACAAAAATCCGTCACCGGTTATTTCCATTATAACATCGTCTCCCTGCCTGTATATGTCGAGAGTGTGAACGGTCCTGACCGTAGTGAGCCTTGGCTGCCCGCCGGCGGACTGGAATGATGCGAAGTCATGGGTTCCTGTCACGGCCTGGGCCGCCTTTTTCATGGCCTCTTCATCCAGCGGCTTGTCCACATTGTAGCAATATTTTCTGCGGAAAATGTCTCCGTATTTTTTATTTTCAATTATATATCTGTATTTCTTTCCCCTTGCATCAAAGCGGGCATGAAAATCAGCTCCGACTTCTGCTGCCTCAATTATCCTGATGTCTCCCAGGACGGCACCGTACCGGCCGCCGCCGGCAAGGATATTGTTCAGGGCCGGCCTGATGTTTTCGGTGGGTATTCCAAAATCACCTTTAAATGAAGCTCTCTGCCCCAGGGCATGTACCCCGGCGTCTGTACGGCTTGTACCGTTTATCTGTATTTCGCATCCGCATATGCGGCTGAGCGCCTCTTCTATCTCTCCCTGAACGGTCCTGACATGGGGCTGTCTCTGCCATCCTGAAAACCCGCTGCCATCGTATTCTATGGTAAGTAAGATATTTCTTTCCATGATCCTGTGACCTTTCCGGCCTGTGCCTGTCATCGAGGCCAGGCTTTCCTTCTGCCGCTTACGGCCTAGGCAGCTCTATCTGCTTGTTTTCTTTTGATCGTCTGTATAAAGTGAACTTACGCCCTATGGCTTGTACGAACTCGGCCCCCAGCCGGGCGGCGACATCGTTTGCCACATCTTTCGGAGTCAGGTCGCAGCCTTCTTGCAGTTTAACCTTTACCAGTTCTCTGGCCTCTAGGCACATATCTATTTCTTTTACCACATTTTCCGTTACTCCTGCCTTGCCGATATACACAGCAGGATCTATATTGTGAGCAAGGCTTTTGAGAAAACTTCTCTGTTTGCTTGTTATCATTGTTTTTCCTTTCTTACAGGTATGCCATTATATTATAACCTATTCCGTGCAAAATGACCAGATAAATCGATGAAGATATGGCCACATAAGGGATCAGCGGCCGCTGCTGCCGCCGTTTTGCCTTTTTGCGCATAAGGAGCCAGGCCATATGGATGGCGCACAGGAACGTGGAAAGTATAAAGACCGAAAGTATCCCGTCCACACCTGTGCAAAGTCCCAGAGCCCCGAATACCTTTATGTCTCCACCGCCCAAGGCCGCTCTTCTGTAAATTATCCTGCCCAGAAGGGCTGTGACCAGCATAACTCCAAAACCTATGAGCCCGCCCCATACTCCTTCATAAGGGCCTCCGTCATGGTACGGCACAAATCCTACTGCCGCTACCATAAGAAGTATGACCAGCTGATCCGGGACTATCATGTATCTGGCATCAGCTATGGCCATCTCCGTAAGTATCCAGCATGTTATCATGGATATGAGAGCATATCCCGGATCATCCATGGCCGTCTTTATGGAGGCCATGACAAAAAGGCAGGAGAAAAAATATTTCCACGGCCAGCTGTTTATCCTCTGCCTCGTCGGATGAGCCAGCTCTTCATCCGGTTCTTTTCCATATTCGCACAGCCATTTTCCCGGCATCCTGTTGAAAAACACCACTGCGCTGTTTCCCAGCATGATCCCGGCGGCAATGGCTGCAGCGCATGTGACCACAATCCGTATGTATTCCAAAATATCCCCCCTGTTTATACATATCTGTCTGTATATGCGTATCTGTCCATGTCAGCAAAAGGCGCCCGCTGCCTTCTGGCCTCCGGACGCCTGTACTGTACCTTCTGCTTTCATCAGATCCCGCATGACATGCCGCCGGTCAGCAGCCCGTCATCACCGTCACTGCAACATCAGTCCCTGGTAGGCACAAACGGCAGTATCGCTGTTGCCACTGTACTGATCGGCATCGTCTGGAGCACGATCTTTCCCGGCCCGGTCACTATGGTGTTGAATATTCCCTCACCGCCGAAGATCATGTTCTTAACGCCTTTGTTGGCAACCACATCCATTGAACAGGTTGCGTCCATCATGGCCAGATATCCTGTGTCAATTACCATCTGCTGTCCTGCTGCCAGTTCATATTCCACCGCTGAACCGTCAATTTCCACAAAGACCGTGCCGTTTCCGGAAAGCTTCTGCATTATGAATCCTTCTCCTCCGAAGAATCCGCTGCCCAGCTTTTTCTGGAAGAAAACTGACAGCTCTACGCCCGCTTCTCCTGCCAGAAAAGCGCTTTTCTGAACTATCACCGGCCTGTCGGGAGTTATCTCTATTGCCCTTATATCTCCCGGAAAGCTTGAAGCAAAGGCTATCATGCCAGGCCCGCCCTGTGCCGTAAATTTGTTCTGGAAGATGGATTCCCCGGCAAACATACGCCCAAGGGCTTTGCCGAACCCGCCGTTGCTGGTGGTTTCCATATTCATGTTCGGTGACATCCAGCTCATGCTCCCTTTTTCTGTGATGATGGTCTCTCCCGGTTCCATCTGGCATATCACTGCCGGAAGCGGCGCTCCTTCAATCTTGTACTGCATAAATCTCTCTCCTTTTTATATCATTTGCATTATGGGTACGGTCACGCTGCGGACATGGCTCCTGCGCCGCAGATATGGTCATCTTGAGCCTTTCCATGAGCTCTTCAGGCCCACGATCTCGTTAAATACCGCTTCTCCCGGTTTATGATCTTTTATGTCAGCCACATAATATCCATGCCGGAAAAACTGGAATCTTTCTCCGGCCCTTGCTTCGCTCACGGACGCCTCTGCATATGCGGTGGAGACTTTCACGCTGTCAGGATTTTTGACAGGTTTTCCGTCTTCATCTTCGATGAACAGATAGTCGTACTGGCGTATGGTCAAAGGAACAGCGCTTGCCGCATCCACAAAGTGGATGGTACCTTTGACCTTGCGTCCTTCAAAGCCGCTTCCGCTCTTGGTCTGCGGATCATAGGTGCAATGGATCTCTTTGATGGTGCCGTCAGGGTTTTTGATGACATCTGTGCATGTTATATAATATGCGCCTTTTAAGCGCACTTCATTGCCTGGGAAAAGCCTGAAATATTTCTTGGGCGGCTCTTCCATAAAGTCGGCTCCGTCTATCCATAATTCTCTTGAAAAGCTTACCTTTCTTGTTCCCATTTCAGGTACCTGGGCATTGTTCTCTATCTCGCACAGTTCAGATCGTCCTTCCGGATAATTGGTTATTATGACTTTTACCGGGTCGAAGATGACATTCCTGCTTGGAACCCTTGTTTTAAGATCCTCTCTGACACACTGCTCAAGCTGCGCCACATCAACGGTACTGTTGGATTTGGATACTCCTATGTCTTCGCAGAACTGTCTGACAGCCTCCGGAGTATATCCCCGTCGGCGTATACCTGCGATGGTCGGCATCCTCGGATCGTCCCAGCCGTCTACGGTGCCGTCTTCAACCATGGCTTTGAGATATCTCTTTGACATTACCGTGTGGGTAAGGTTCAGCCTGGCAAATTCAATCTGCTGAGGCGGAGCCTGCCACCATCCCACTTCCCTGAGTACCCAGTCGTACAACGGTCTGTGGTCTTCAAACTCCAGGGTGCATATTGAATGGGTGATCCCCTCTATGGCATCTTCTATAGGGTGGGCAAAATCATACATAGGATAAATGCACCATTTATCTCCCGTATTGTGGTGAGATGCATGGGCTATACGGTATATGATAGGGTCACGCATATTGATGTTTGGCGATGACATGTCTATCTTGGCTCTGAGGACCTTTTCACCGTCCTTGTATCTGCCTTCTTTCATCTCTTCAAACAGTCTGAGGTTTTCTTCTATGCTGCGGTTCCTGTAAGGACTGTCTTTGCCAGGCTGCGTAAGAGTACCTCTGTATTCTCTGATCTCATCTCCTGTAAGATCACATACGAAAGCTTTGCCTTTTTTTATGAGTTCTACAGCCGCCTCATACATCTGGTCAAAGTAATCGGAAGCCCAGAGTCTCTTGTCCCATTCAAAACCCAGCCATCTGACATCTTCTTCTATGGAGTCTACATATTCTACATCCTCTTTGACCGGGTTGGTATCATCATATCTGAGGTTGCATTTGCCTCCGTATTTGGCTGCGGTGGTAAAGTTGAGACAGATGGACTTGGCGTGTCCGATGTGCAGGTAACCGTTAGGTTCCGGCGGAAAACGGGTACACACCTTGTCTCCGTATTTTTTTGATTCGAGATCTTTTTCGATGATCTCCTGAATAAAATTGTCTGCCATATATTATCCTCCCATGGGTTGATTTGTACGGCGCCGGACTGCGGCATAACATCTTGCGTCAATTATACCATCATCCGCCGCATTTATCCAGCCAAGTTTTACCAGCCCGCGCGGGCGCTCAGAACATTCCCAGCGTCTTAAAGAGAAATATCCAGAAAAACAGGGTAAGACTCGACAGAGCCGAAGAAAATACCACGCAGTTGCCTGCCAGTTCTCCGTCGCTGCCCATCTGCGCCGCCATCGTATAAGAAGAGATCCCTGTCGGCGAAGCGAACACCGGTATCATCGTAGCAAATTCGATGCCGCGCAGGCCCAGCAGGGCGCCGAGGGTGAGGGCGACGGCAGGCACGATGATCAGCCTTCCCGATACGCAGATTATCAGATTTCGCCATGAATGCGAAAGGCTCTTCTTGTTCAGCGACGCGCCCAGCACCAGCAGAGCCATCGGCGTAGCGACCGCGTCCATCGACGAGATCGTGCTTTCCAGAAAGTCCGGCAGCTCGATATGTAAAACTATAGTCAAAGCGCCGGCAATCGCGCCGAGAATCAGCGGGTTGGTGAATATGCCCCTGATGATCTGGCCGGCGTTTGGTTTGCCGCCGCGGAAAAACTCGAGCAGGATCACGGCCAGAACATTGTATGCCGGCACGACGATGGCGATCGTCACCGCCGTGGTGGTGAGGTTTTCGTCGCCGAAAATATTGGAAACAAGCGGCAGTCCCATGATTACGAGGTTACTGCGGTAGATTGCCTGAATCATGGCGCCGCGCGTACGGTTGTCCTTTTCTATTTTTAAGATGATGAGCGCGGAAACGGCGATCACCGCCAATATCATCGCCAGGCAATAGACTATCAGTTTAATGTCAAAAGCGTCGCCGATCTCCGCCCCGTATAGGTTGTCGAACATCATCGGCGGGAAGAAAACCGTAAACACCAGCTTGTTCAGGCGCTTGGCTTCCGCCTCGTTTATGAGGCCCGCCCTGCGCGTCAAAACTCCAATTACCATGATCAAGAACATGGGCGCTACTGCTTCAACTGCGATAACTAAGTTCTTTACCATTTTTATCCATTAGGCCTTCCACCGGCTTTCGCCTTAATTTCTGTTCAAAAATATGCACTTTCATCATAGCACAACTGTATGCAAAATGCAAAAGGAGAGTGCAGATTTATATCTTTTTTACAATATGCGTTATCTGTACAAATTCCGTGCCCGTGATACAGGTTTGTTTTGACACGAAATTCCAGTTATAATATACTATAATCCTCAAGGAGATTAACCTACAATAATCCTCAAGGAGATTAACGAAATATGAAGAAACATATGATAACAAAACTGTTTTTACTGATCACCGTTTTAATCCTGCTTGCCGGCTGCAGTCCCTCCATTTCCGGAGACGAAAACAATGACAGCAGCAGCCCCGGCTCAGACAGCCAGACCACTGATACGCAGGAGCCCGATGATCAAACCGCTTCAGGTTCTGCTTCTGCCGGCATAGACATGACCGGGCTGCCTGATCCTATCGATGTCCGTTCCTCAGACGACGGCGGCCTTCTTGTGCTGGTCAACAAGCTCCATACGGTAAGCGCAGATTACTATCCGACAGACATGGTGGCTGTTGACGGATCCCTTTCCACCAATCAGGGGCTGTATTTCAAGCGGGAAGCCTATGATGCTTACCTGAAAATGCTTTCGGCGGCCAAAGCGGACGGTATCAACTTCCTCATATGTTCTGCCTACAGATCATACGACACCCAGAAAAGCCTTTATGACAGTTCCCTTTCGGCCTATGGAGCAGACTTCACTTATACCCGTACTGCCTATCCCGGCAGGAGCGAACACCACACAGGCTGGGCAGTCGACATAACTTCAGCATCCATGGGATACGGCCTCAGTCAGGATTTCATAAACTATCCTGAAGGACAGTGGATAAATGAGCATTGCAGCGAATATGGATTCATCATCCGCTATCCAGAGGGCAAGACCCACATAACCGGCTACGATTACGAGCCATGGCACCTGCGATATGTGGGGGTTGATACGGCAAAGGAGATAACCGGCTCCGGCCTGACCTTAGAAGAATATCTTGGGGAAGCATAGCCAGATGCCACAAGGGGCGGCTCTGCCTGCCCCGTACTGCATGCCGGATCACAGATCTCATATGTCCGCCCCTGAATAAAAAAATCCATCCTGTCTTACCGACAGGATGGAACACTTGTAAAAACTTCATTGATCTCAGTCATCCAGATAGTACCTCCTCTTTCCCACAGAGGCTCTGCCGTACTCGATGGCTTCGGCCGGACAGCGGCAGATACAGGCCATACAGTGAGTGCAGTTATCTGACCATTTGGGCCTGCCGTTCACGATGGCTATATTGTTGGTGGGACATACCTGCCGGCATAAGCCGCATCCCGTACATCCGTCAGTAGTCCTGAAGCCTTTGGCGTTCACGGCAAACTTGTAGAACAGCACATTTACTATGGAGCTCTCTATCGCACCCAGCAGAGAGCTTTTTTGCATGAGTTTTTCTCCGGCACTGATCTTTGCGGCGGCAGCCCTTAGGCTCCTCTCGGCGGCTCCGATGAGGCGCGCCGAAGTTTCTTCGTCAGGAACGCTGAACATTGCCACATAGTTTTCCGGCATCCTGATGCCTATGCAGCCGCAAAAGTCAAAGCCTTTGTCCCGGCACAGCCGGGCAGCATATTTGGCGGCGTTCCCTGATGATGAACCGCAGGTCAGGATGAAATAGGCCCTGTCGGTCCCGGAAAAGCTGCTCCTTTCTATAAACTCGCTTGCTATCCGCGGCATACGCCATGCATAAGTCGGCATTACAAAGATGAAAGGTTTTTCCGAATGGAAGTCCCCTGTCTGTCCGCTTTTTATCATGGCTGTCATGTCCATGATGTCCTCATCACCTATGAGCTGCGGAAGCATGGCCGCCAGATGGCGGCTGTTCCCCGTTCCTGTAAAATATAAGATCATTCTCTGTCATCCTCCGAATCCCCCGGCGTCTACCCTTTCCACAACGAGCATTGCCAGGTCTGCAGACCTGAGATAGTCCAGCACCTTTTCCTTGCTTCCGGCCAGGCAGTAATTGACAGTCATAAAGGAATCATCCGCCTGTGCGGCCGCTATGGCCTCGTCGATCACTTGCGGTGCCTGATAGTACACGGTAGAATTGCTGCAGACATTCAGGTCTTTCCATATATCCATATTATCTCTTAATATTCCCAGGTTTTCAAGATATATCTGCTTTATTTCTGCGGCTGTCATCTGGCTGCGGTAAGTGTCCCTGTCGCCGTAAGAAGCGCTCATGGCCGTGCTGACCCCAGCCTGGAAAGTGTTTTCCGGCTCATAGACCTGGAGCCACCAGAGCATGCTGCCGGCACGGTCCATGACAGTGCTCACATCGGAGGCCTCTTTCTGGGATACGGAAATATATATGATGGCCGATTCGGGAAGTTTTTCCAGTTCCTCGATCATGGCATCCGGGTCGGTGACTTCTTCCATCTTTTCTGTGTAAAACTTCCCGGTCTCAAAGGCCGTCCTGTGGTCCGGATCGTTCTTTACCGACAGCTTCCCCAGGCGCATGGCCATCTGGACATTGACCTCGCCTATATATTGCTGGCGGCGCAGATCCGTCACATCCATGTTCAGGGTGTAACATCCGAAACCGTCGCTTTCTGCTTCCAGGGATATGACCTCTTTCCACGGCATGGTCGTCTCGTAATATGCCCGCATGAGGGTCAAAAGCTGCTGCCCATCCTTTTCCATCCTGACCGCATCAGGGAAGATCAGCCTCATCAGCGGGCTTATGCAGAAAATCACGGCGACCACCGCCGCCAGCATGACGATAAATGTCCTGGCTGCGATCTTTTTTATCCTTCTGTTTATTGCTTTTTCAATATAGGCGTCGAAGTCTCTGTCGTATCCCATGGATGGCCGTCCGGCATCCGTCGGATCTTTTTCCGGGACTTCCGGCTGGTCCATGGCGAGGTTTTTCAGATCATCATTTATATTTTTATTTTTCATCCTCTTCCTCCCTCATCCTGATAAGCATTTTCTTTGCGCGGGACTTGATCTGCCTTACATTTTCTTCTGTAATGCCATGGGTAGCGGCAATATGGGCATTGTCCTCGTTGAGATATACGCTGGCGATCATCACAGAACGGTATCTTTCTGGCAGAGATGAGATCATAGCCGCCAGCCGCAGTTTTTCCTCTCCTGCGATGTAGTCTCTCAGCAGGTCTTCCTGAGCCGGCAGGGAAAGCTGCCCTATGTCCATGTCATCCATGAACTTCTCATGTTTACACTTATTAAGCCAGTCGTTGCGGATGACCCTGGCCGCCCATGATAGGAAACTCCCTGTCGCATGATAGGATAGTATCGCTTTCAAAAAAGCCTCATGTACCAGGTCTTCCGCCTGTGTCTTATCGTGGGTATAGGAGCAGGCGATGAGCATCAGTCTGCCGTAATAGCGTTCGTACATGGCGCCGATATCGCTCTTGGCTTTCTCTCTTTTCAACCCTGCTCCCTCCTTTCCTCTCTCAATATATAAACAATCGGGGAGGTCTTTTGTGACAATGATATCATATAAAAAATATGCCGGCAATACATGCTTCCGGCGCCTGCATCGGGCGCAAAAAAAAGACGGATATCCGTCTCCATGTGTACTGCTCCTTCAATCTGTTTCCGAAGCAGCCTCCTTTTTCCCTATGGTGTTCAGCAGCACTGCCCCAAAGCAAAGGACGCTGCCCAGCAGGAACCTGACCGTTATCGTCTCGTGATAGTACAGTACAGAAAACAGGAATCCGAAAAGGGATTCCAGGCTCATCAGCAGGGCCGCCGTTGTGTCCCTGGCATATTTCTGAGCCCAGTTCTGTGCAAGAAATGCAACGAAAGTGTTCAGCACTGCAAGATATGTGATACCAGTCCATGATTCTGTTCCGCCGGGTAAAGTCCACTGACCAAGTACAGCACAGCCGCCAAGACCGACCAGTCCGGCGGTCAGCATCTGAAAAAATGACATCGCAAAAACATCGGTATTTTCATCGGCAAAAATGCCCACGGCAACGATCTGCAGTCCGAACAGGACGGCAAACAAAACGCTCAGACTGTCGCCCATACCGATCTCAAGGGAACCATTCAATGATATGAGACCAATACCTCCCAGAGCTGCAAGACCGGCGATGAATGCCCTTGCCTGGGGCCTTTTTCCTATCAGTATCCAGCTTATAAATGGCACAAACGCCACATATGAACTGCAGAGGAACGACTGGTTCGCACTGGTCGTATACTGAAGGCCTATTAACTGTACTGCCTGGCCGGTCACCTGTATCAGGCCGATCAGCACACCTTTTTTGATCAGATCAAAGGATGCTGCTCTTATCCGTTTAAATAAGAAAACTGCGCACAAAATGGCGCCTGCACAGTATCTGAATGCAATGACTGCAAATGGCTCCATGTCCGTCAGGGCCATTTTACCTGCTATGAATCCGCCGCCCCATATGGCAGCTACCAGCACAAGTATCAGATTGGCGCCGGTTTGTCTGTTGGGTCTCTCCATATATGTATTGTCTCCTCCGGTAATTTGCTCACAAAAAGGCTGCCTAATCGCAGGCAGCCTTTAAAAGTCGTTTACTGTCAGTTGACTTATCTTTCAACAACCATAGCAGTACCCATACCGCCGCCGATGCACAGGGTGGCAAGGCCGTACTTGGAGTCTCTTCTCATCATCTCATAGATCAGGGTGATGAGGATCCTGCATCCGGATGCTCCGATAGGGTGTCCTATGGCGATGGCGCCTCCGTTTACATTGGTTTTTTCAGGGTCAAGGCCAAGGTCTTTTCTTACTGCCAGTGACTGGGCAGCAAAAGCTTCGTTGGCTTCTACCAGATCCATATCTGCGATGGTCAGTCCGGCTTTTTCCAGAGCTTTCTTGGAAGCAGGGACCGGTCCAACGCCCATGATGGAAGGATCAACGCCGGCGGAAGCGTAGGATTTGATGGTGCACATAGGCTTGATCCCAAGCTCTTCAGCTTTTTCCTTTGACATTACTACTACTGCTGCTCCGGCATCATTGATTCCGGAAGCGTTTCCTGCAGTTACGATTCCGTCTTTCTTGAAAGCCGGTTTCAGCTTAGCAAGAGCTTCTTTGGTGGTTCCGAATCTTGGGAACTCGTCAGTGTCGAATACGATCGGATCACCTTTTCTCTGAGGAATTTCAACCGGAACGATCTCATCTTTGAATTTGCCCTCTTTGATGGCGGCTTCAACTCTGTTCTGGGAAATTGCTGAGAATTCATCCAGTTCTTCTCTGGTGATACCCCACTGCTCAGCAACATTTTCAGCGGTGATACCCATGTGGTATCCGTTGAAAGCGTCCCACAGACCGTCGTTTACCATCATGTCCACCATAGGAACATTGTTCATCCTTGCTCCCCATCTTCCAGCAGGCATGGCATAAGCTGTAGCGGACATATTTTCAGCTCCTCCGGCAACGATGATGTCAGCGTCTCCGGCCTTGATGATCTGAGCAGCCAGCTCAACGGCTCTCAGTCCTGAACCGCAAACCTTGTTGATAGTCATAGCAGGAGTTTCGATAGGCAGCCCTGCATCTAAAGTCATCTGTCTTGCAACATTCTGTCCGAGTCCTCCCTGAAGAACGGCTCCCATGATAACCTCTTCCACCATTTCAGGCTTGATCCCGGCTCTTTCGATAGCACTCTTGATAACGATCGCACCAAGCTTTCTGGTCGGAACATTCTTCAGTGAACCGCCAAAGCTTCCGATAGGTGTTCTTGCTGCGCTTACGATAACAACTTCTCTCATTCTCGTGTTTCCTCCTTAGATTTCTTTGTTTGACCTGTGTCATGGTAATAACTGATACATCTTGTATACATTATTATTAAAACACAAGCCAAAACATAAAGCAAGCATTTTTTGATAAATAATTAACAATAATCTTGTTCTGCTTCATTTCTTTTATTTTACCATAACATTGTTAAAGGGAAAATACTTTCCATAAAAGTATTAAAATTAACAAGTTATCAGGGTTTACAGGCTCTTTGGTCCGCCAGTGCCGGCTGCCCATGAGCCCCTTTTTATCTCTTGAACACGGCCGTATATTTTTCGCCCATCTTTACCGGTTTATATGACAGCTTTGTCTGACGGAGATTTTCCAGACCCATGTCTTCCTCTCTGTTCACATATATCGTCTCCTGCGGCAGCCGCCTGCAGAATTCGTTGTTGATCGCCTGGTACAGTCCTCTTATCCTGTCGTCGGCTTTTTCCACATGGACAAGAACGGTTTCCCTGCTGTTTGTCTTTGCGAACTCGCCTAAAGTTACAGCTTCTATCTTGCCGTTTATCCTTATGATACCCGAAAGCAGCCCCTTTCCCACAAAGGTGAGCAGTTCTCCGATGGCTTCTGTCTCAAGTTCCAGGATCTCTTTCCACTCTTTTGGGGTTTCACCCAGCTTGTACTCATTTTTGCTGCGGATGTAATCCATTATCTCAGGAACCATCTGCGGGGTGGCTTCTTCATAGACAAACTCATAATTACGCAGAAAATAGTTGAGGTGGTTCTTTTTCTGGTGGTATTTGCGGCCGCTGAGGTTTATCAGGTCTTCTTTGAGATAAATATAGTCGTCATCGTCTCTTTCGTGCCTGACCTCCACATCATCGCCAAAGGCTTCTTTAAGCACAGGTACAAGAGTCCCCGGTATGAGGCCCATCTCCGGCCTTTTTCCTTTTTTTACAAAGATCTCCTCGGCCTGCTTCAATGTCCGTCTGACTTTTTCCGGTTCGTATGTGCCGCTGGCAGTCAGCGGGAAGGACATGAAATATTCTTTTTCTTCAGTTTCGAGAGTCCCAAGCCCGGCAATGCATAGATAATCACCTATGACCTGCCAGCTCAGATCGTGAGTATTGCGCCATATATAATTGGCGACCAATGTATGGCTTGATGACTGGTAATCATATCCATCAAAATAGCTGTTGAGCAGTTCTATATCCTTTTGGCTTAAATTGTCAAAACTTCTCTCAAAAATCATACGGTTTTATTTGACTATGGCTGAAATAGCTTTAAATTCAGCTTCTTTTGCTCCTTTCAGTATTTCGTACAGGATGCTTTCCGCACTGGTAACGACAGCCCCTGCCTGAGAAAGCCGCATAAGCGAAAGGCTGTGGTTCATCTCGCTGCGGGAACCGCAGCAGTCAGCAGCCAGTACCACCCTGTATCCTGCCTGGATCAGATCCAGTGCAGTCTGTTCCACACATATATGTGTCTCTATGCCTGCGATCACAACAGTTTTCTTTGCTGCGCTTTCCAGTTTTTCTTTGAATTCTTCAAGTCCCATAGCACTGAAAGTTGACTTGTCCAAAGGCTCAAACTCACCGAGAGCTTCAGCCACCGGCCCTATGGTCTGTCCCAGCCCTTTTGCATACTGTGTCGTCACCAGTTTGGGTATGTCAAACACATCAAGGCCTTTTGCCAATTTTATGATGTTCCTTTCGATCATATCTTTGCCGTTCATGGCCGGCAGAAGTTTTTCCTGATAGTCGATGGCCACGAAGATCAGGTCGTCTTTTTGCAGTCTGATGATTTCCTTCATATTTTCAGCTCCCATTCTTTTATTTTTTCAAGTCCATCATGATCATTCAGGTCGTATCTGACGGCAGCTATTGTCGCATAGCCTTCTCTGATCAGTTTTACATCGGTCTCGTTTGTCCATGATCCTGATTCAGATGGAGTCCCTCTGTACTGGTATGTCCTTATGTCTCCCTTTCTATCCACTTCCTCGAACCACTGGTCATATTCCACAGAGCCGAGTATTGCGGTCCTGACGCCTTTTATATTTTCAGCGGGGATATCAGGAGTATTTATACTCACCACCCATCGCCGTCCTTTCATACCAACCGCATATGGCAATACCTGTGCGGCAAGTTTACATGCACCTTCAAAGTGGGTGGCGCCGTGGCTGTTGACAGAGACGGCCACCGCCGGAAGGCCGGCCATCATTCCCTCCGCTGCTGCTGAAACAGTACCGGAGTACATGGTATCTGTGCCCAGGTTCCCGCCGTGGTTTATGCCGGCATAGACAATATCCATATCAATGCCTTCCCTCTTAAAAAGATCTATCCCGAGCTTGACACAGTCAGCCGGCGTCCCGTCACATTCAAATGCCATTTTGGCCCCTTCAAAGTCGACTTTTTTGACCGAGATCTGACCGTTCACGCTGAGGGCATGGCTGCTGGCGCTCCGCTGAGTATGGGGCGCCACCACATATACATCACCCAGTTCTTTCATGGTCCTTACAAGAGCTCTGATGCCCTCTGTGCCTATTCCATCGTCGTTTGATATCAGTATGTTCATGCTAAAATTCCAAAACCTTTCCTATGCTGTCATTTATTACCAGATCCGCCCGGCTGTCGTACGGGGTCGGCTGTTTGTTTATCAATACTAAATTATTACCCGAAAAATATCGTATCAAACCTGCCGCCGGATATACGACAAGCGATGTCCCTCCTACTATGAGGGTGTCTGCCCTCTGTATGGCCGTGACTGCGCCTGTGATGCAGTCTTCATCCAGGACTTCTTCATATAGTACCACATCAGGCTTTATCACTCCGCCGCAGGCATCACACCTTGGGATGCCATCCCGGCAGTTTGTGTCGTCCATGATGTAGGCAGTATCAAAAAATTTGCCGCAGTCCATGCAGTAATTCCTGTTGACGCTGCCATGAAGTTCAAACACAGTTTTGCTGCCGGCTTTCTGATGCAGGCCGTCTATATTCTGGGTTACGATCGCCTTCAGTTTTCCCTGCTCTTCCAGCCTGGCAAGCGCCAAGTGGGCCTTGTTGGGCATGGCGTCCGGATATATGAGATTTTTCCTGTAGTATTCAAAGAAAGTTTTCATGTGCCGCATAAAAAAGGAATGGGACAGCATTTCTTCAGGAGAAAGCCCGAATTGCTGTTTTGCATTATACAATCCCTGTTCTGACCGAAAGTCAGGAATATTGCTTTCTGTGGATACGCCTGCTCCTCCGAAGAAAACTATGTTATCTGAATTGTCTATTATCTTCTTCAGTCTTTCATCCATATATAAGCCTCCTTGTTGATGTATATCAGAGCCTGCGGCGGGACAGCTTTCTGCGGCAGACGGCCGCGGGACGGTACGCCCTCTGCGTTTCCCGGTCCATTCCCTGCGCCATCAGGCGTCATTATCCTCTTGTGTTCATTATACCGCCGCACAGTCTGTCAAATGCGGTTCAATGAACACTTCCTTGCGCCGTCAGGCGTTATGCCGTCAGGCGTCATTATCCTCTTGTGTTCATTATACCGCCGCACGGTCTGCCAAATGCGGTTCAATGAACACTTCCCTGCGCCGTCAGGCGTTATTATCCTCTTGTGTTCATTATACCGCCGCACAATCTGTCAAATGCGGTTCAATGAACACTTCCCTGCGCCGTCAGGCGTTATGCCGTCAGGCGTTATTATCCTCTTGTGTTCATTATAACACCTATGGTAAAATTTTGGTAGGATTTTAAGTGAGAGGAATCATCATATGAGCAACAAAAAGGAAAAGATCGCCCTTGTCCTCAGCGGAGGCGGTTCCCGCGGCGCATATGAAGCCGGCGTATGGCAGGCGCTGACAGAACTGGGCATCGACATTGACATCGTCACCGGCGCTTCCGTAGGCGCCATCAACGGAGCCATGGTCTGTCAGGGCGATCTCGACCTGACTGTCAGCCTCTGGCGGGAGATAGAAACCCATATGATATTTGATGTCCCCAAAGATAGCCAGCCAATAGACTATGCAAAAGAAATCATCATCAACGGAGGCGCCGGCGTATCAGGGCTTAAAGAACTGCTCGAAAAATACATCGACGAAGAAAAGATCCGCCGCTCACCTGTGGAATACGGGCTCGTAATAGTAGAACGCTCCAATCTGAAGCCTCATTACTTTTTTAAAAAGGACATTCCCAAAGGCCGTCTGGTAGATTACATTCTTGCCAGTTCTTCGGTATTTCCGGCGATCCATCCTTATGAGATAGACGGAGTAGAATATATTGACGGCGGATATGCAGATGTGCTGCCCATCGGACTTGCCCTCAAAAAAAATCCGGCAAAAGTCATCGCAGTCAAGCTCAATGCAATAGGTATACTGCGCTACGATGCGATCAGGAAAACCCGTCACCTTAAGACCATTGAATCCGCCTGGAACCTTGGCAGCACGCTTGTCTTTGATCCAAGAAATTCACGCAGGATAATGCAGCTGGGATATCTGGACACCATGAAAGCGTTCAAGATATTGGACGGCAAGTATTTCACTTTCGCCAAAAGGGACTTTTCAAAATGGGATCTGATGCTGGCTGATGCCTGCGCCCACATCCTCGGCCTTGATCCTACCATCATCTATTCAAAAGCATCGTTTATACCCCGCATCGCCCAGGCCGTAGAAGATTCCAGAAAAGAAGTTGACGAAGCATTTGAAGCTTTCAAGAAGATAAAGATACGACATGTCCATGTCGCAGAAGTTATCCAGGATATCAAATCTTTGACCAGTCCAAGGGCAATGTGCCTTATCATAGCTGAGAACCTCAAAGAAAGAGGACTCGACAGCATGTACATGAGCCGCACGGCTTTGACCCTCATACCGGAACAGGTAAATGCTGCGCGCTTTCTCGTTAAAAATAACCTCATATAAAAAAGCCCGCTCTCCGGGCTTTTTTCAGTTCTTTATCTTTTCCCTTATTTTATCTCATCTACCCTGTAAGCAAACAGCTTTGCCGCAGGAGTCTTATACAGCGCCATGGCCAGTATGGTTGCCAGGACCAGTCCGACCACAAACTGTATCACATTGAAAGGGGCTCCCAGTATCCCGGTCATCATGTTTCCCGCAAGGATCCCGTCCACGGCCGCATAGCCTATGACCATTTCAATACCTGCGACCACCATGCCGGCCAGTTCCGCCACCGGGACAGATCCGATCCGTCTGTGATGTTTGTTTTTCTTTATCGCCCTTTCAATAAAAGCTCCCATGATAAAAGCCATCAGGCCTTTTATCATAAATGTCCATATGGCATATGCAGCATATCCTCCAAGCAGATCAGCCAGGGCTGAACCGAGACCTGCGGCCGCCGCCCCGCCTTTTTTGCCCAGCACCAGCACAGACAAAAATATCATCGTGTCACCCAGATGGATATAGCCCTGTGTGAACGGGCTGGGTATCCTTATCATATAAGTTGCAAGCAGCACCAGACATGCCATGAGCGCTGTCAGGACAAGCCTGCCGGTTTTATCGTTGGTCATATTTGAATTCCTTTCTGTCATATTATTCATATCATTGCTTTTCTTCTCTCACAGTATTATAATACCACTAAAATGTAACTATAAAAATACGCAATAATATTTATTTTTACATATACAGTTTGGAGGAAAATAGCTTATGAAACCAATTATGATCGAATTTATCAACAATTCTTCTGAACCTCTTTATATACAGTTATATAAAAATATCCGTGATGCCATCCTGTCAGGCGACATAGCCAAGGGCGAAAAACTCCCTTCCCTGCGCAGCCTTTCCAAAAGTCTTTCCGTAAGCATGACTACCACTCAGCTTGCCTATGACCAGCTTCTTGTGGAAGGATACATCATCAGTAAACCTCAGTCCGGATATTATGCAGCCGATGTTTTTTCTGCCGGCGATGACCGGGATATGCAAAAGATCATGGTCCCGCTGCCGGAAAGCGTTCTGGCCGATCCCGACCAGCCTCCTTATATATGCGATCCCGACTGCTTCGATTTCAACAAATGGAAAAAATGCAGCTCCAAGATCTTCAATGAGCATTGGGGCCTGCTGCTCTATGGCAGCGATCCGCAGGGAGAGGGCGCCCTCCGCCACGAAATAGCCAAATATGTATATACATCCCGCGGCGTTACATGTTCACCGGAGCAGATCATCATAGGTGCAGGCACTCAGCAGATAACGGGCCAGCTCTGCCGCATACTTCCAAAGATGGATATAAACCATGTTTCTGTAGAAAGTCCCGGATATCTGCCTGTCCAGAACTCTTTTCGGGACAGCGGCTTTTCCATTTCTCACATTTCTGTCGGCAGTGATGGCATAGAGATCGAAAGGCTGCCTGTCAACATATCTACAGCCGTATATGTGAGCCCATCCAACCAGTTCCCTACCGGAGCAGTAATGCCGGTGGGCCGCCGCCGCCAGCTTCTAAGGTGGGCTTCCGACAACGACAGTATCATAATCGAGGACGACTATGACAGCGAGCTGAGATATTTCGGCAGGCCTGTCCCTGCCCTCCGCAGTCTTGACAACGAAGGCCGGGTCGTCTACCTGGGGTCTTTTTCTTCTACGCTTTTTCCAGCCATCAAGATCTCGTACATGATCCTGCCGCCGTCCATGGCAGAAATTTTTTCCCGTACAAAAGGCGACTATGCCCAGACATGTTCCAAGGCTGAGCAGCTCACTCTGGCGCTTTTCATGGAAGAAGGGTATTATTATACCGGCATACGCAAGCTGCGCAATCTGTATTCCCAAAAGCTTTCTCTGACTCTGGAAGCATTTGCAAAATACGGCGATGAAAGGGTTGTGCCGGTCAATACCCATTCGGGGATCAATCTCATAATAAACTTTGCCACAGAAAAAACGGCCGATGAACTCTGCGATCTGGCAAAGTCCGCCGGCCTGCACATGGTGCCTTTTTCCCGCATAACCGAAAGTCATGCGGCTTCTCTGATATTCTATTACAGCAAGCTGCCGGTGAAGATGATCGACCCGCTGGTCGGCCGTTTCTTAGCTTTGCTCAAAAGCTAAACTGTCGTCTGAAAGTGTGATCTGTCCTTCTGTATCGATAAAAACAGCCTCTATCCCATCCATGGAACGGATAAGTTCCATTCCTTTTTCTGTGCCCAGTGTCAGGCAGGTGGTGCTCAGCCCGTCGCAGTCTACCGATCTGCCCTTGTCTGCTATTATGGTCACCGAAAGCACATCAGTGTCGAAAGGATAGCCTGTCTCCGGATCCAGTATATGGTGATACCTTATCCCGTCTGCTTCAAAATATCTTTCATATGTGCCTGATGTGACAACTGTCTTGTCGCTGCACCTCAGCACGCCTGCCAGATCTCCGCTGTCAGACTGGGGATCCCTTATGCCTATGGAAAAATCATCCCCCTGGCTGTCTGTCATTGACACACCTTTTTCTCCTATGACCACGATATTTCCTCCAAGGGATATCACTGCGCTGGTCACGCCCTGTTCTTCCATATAGTCTCCTACCCGGTCGGCCACATATCCCTTGGCTATGCCGCCCAGATCTATCTCAGCCTGCGGGTCGGCCAGCCTGACCGTATTTCCCTGTATGATTATCTGCTCATAGTCCACATGGCTCACAGCCTGCTCTATTTCATTTTTATCCGGCACCTGTCCTGTTTTTTCTCCGGCTTCATCCTGCTCATGGAAATCCCACAGATCAGTGACCTGCCCTATGGTGATGTCAAAATTTCCTCCGGAGATCCTGCCGTATTCCATTCCCTTTTCAATGACTTCAATGGTTGTCTCATCAACCTCTACCGCCTCTCCGGCAGCGTGGTTTATACGGTATATCTCACTGCCTTCAATGGTCTTGCTCAGCCGTTTTTCATACTCGTCACACAGCTTGAATGCGCCTGTGATGACGGAAAGCGCTTTCTGCTCCTGTTCCTCCGACCCCATATCCTCGGTGCCTGTCATTGAGTATATGGTTATCTGACAGACGGTATCCATATAAAATCCGGTCTTGGTCACTCCCTGATAATTATTCTGCTGGGATTTGCACCCAAGCTGTGGTATAATCAATACAGTGACAAGTAAGATCACAGTAAATATTTTCTTCATAATAATCCTTTCGTTTGGAGTTCAAGATGATAAAAAAAGCTGATATAGTGCTTTTCTTTGTACTTTTGGCCGTCGGGCTGGCGATTTCCTGGGCTTCCTTAAATTCCGGCCAGACCGGTGACAAGGTGCGGATCTCTGTAGGCGGTGAAACCTATGGCGTATACGACCTTGCTCAAGACAGGACGATCCAGGTCCGGCAGAACGGCCACACCAATAATATTATCATAGAGGGCGGTCATGTTTCAATGGCTTCTTCAGATTGTGCCAACCAGGTGTGCGTCAATACAGGCGCCATTTATCTGGCAGGAGATTCAATCGTATGCCTGCCTAACCGTGTAATGGTCGAGATCCTCAGTGAAAGCAAAGGGGGCGGTGTCGATGTCATCTCAGGCTAAAAAACATGAGGCATACGGGCTGCGCACCAAACGGCTTGCCCTCTGTGCGATCCTGGCGGCCATGGCCATGATCCTTTCGTATATAGAAGCTCTGATCCCCATGCCTGTTCCCGTTCCCGGCATAAAGATCGGCCTTGCTAACCTCATAGTCCTGATCGCCATATACAGGCTGGGGTTCAAATATGCTTTTGTCATCAACTGTCTGCGGATATTTACCGCCGGGCTCTTGTTCACAGGGGTATTCGGCATCCTGTATTCAATGGCCGGCGGGATCCTGAGCATTCTTGTAATGTACGGCCTGTACAGGTGGGGGATCTTTGGTATTGCCGGCATAAGCATGGCAGGAGGCGTGGCTCACAATTTTGGCCAGCTTGTCACAGCATGTCTGATAATGTCTAATATACGGCTCATGTCATATTTTCCGGTATTATTGTTTGCAGGCATGATAAGCGGCATTTTGATCGGTATCGTTGCGTGGATGGTTCTGGGGCGGCTTCCCCACTTAAAGGTATGAAGATAAGAAAAGTCTGGGCCATGTATTTCAGCCCTACAGGAACAACAGAAAAAACCGTAACTGCTTTGGCATCGGAAATCGCCAAAATGACCGGAGCCGGCACACCGGACATCTTTGATTTCACACTGCCGGACGCCCGGAAAAGCTTCCCGGAGATAAACTGCGGAGAACAGGGCCGGCAGTCTGACATATGTATGGCCGAAAGCTGCGGATTCTCCGGCCTCAATGAATATGATCATGCCCATTCCGGCGCCGGTGATGCGCCTCAGCACGGCATCGATCTGGTGGTGTTGGGAGTTCCCACATACGCAGGGAGGATCCCCAATGTATTGCTGAAATATCTTTCCTCTATCTGTGGCAGCGGTGCCCTTGCCGTGGCGGCCGTCACCTTCGGCAACAGGAACTTTGACAATTCTCTCATTGAACTGAGGGATATACTTGAAAACGGCGGTTTCCACACCATAGGAGCCTGCGCCGTGTCCTGCGAGCACTCATTTTCATACTCTCTTGGTGCGGGCAGGCCCGATGACCGGGATATGGACCAGATAAAACGGTTCGCCTGCGACTGCGCCGGCAAAGCAATGGAGCTGACGGGCCTGTGTCCTCCCATACCGGTGGACGGCATACCCGGCGGCGAAAACGATCCTAAAAAAGCTTACGGCGGCTATTATACTCCACGGGATCGTAACGGTATATCAATAGATATCCGCAAGGTCACTCCGAAGATCAGTCCCGCCTGTACGGGCTGCGGGCTGTGCGCTTCAGTGTGTCCTATGGGTTCTGTCTCCCGTGAAGCAGTCACCGTCCGTCATACCATGGAAATGACCGGTATCTGTATAAAATGCGGCGCATGTTTTAAGAAATGTCCCGTGTCTGCAGTGTTTTTTGACGATCCGGGCTACCTTTACCACAAGAACGAGCTTGAAGAAATGTATGGCCGCCGTGCTGCCAACCATTTTTATCTGTAGGCAGTATGGGCGCTCCGCACTGTCTCTCTATGCCGATAAACCTGCTCAGCCGATCATTGCGTCTTAGGTTTCTTTTGTGTTTTCTCTGTTCATTCCGCCGGCAAAAAGTTCTTGGTTTTGCGAAGATCATCTCTGCCGAGAACCTTATATGAGATTCAGGTTCTCTTTTCTCAATGATAAATTGCTTGCAAGAACCTTTTTTCCACCAACGGTTCTCAACAGGCCGAGAATACAAAAAACGAGAACCCGAATCGGTATATTTTTCCAAAACAGGTTCTCGCTATGACCCAAATTGAGGAGAGTGAGAATATTTTTCTGGCAAAAAGTCCGCTGCGTCAATGGACCGTTGACCCACGGCAGGAAGCGATCAAAGCCAGCCGTCCCCGCAGCCCTGTCTAAAGCTATTTCGCCACAAACCATGCGACGATGCTGCGGCTTGCACCATATTGGTCGCTCCAGACAGGCTCCTTTGAAAGCCTGTCTCCCAGCTCATCGTACCAGCCGTCGAATGTGTAGCCTTCATCGGCAACTGCGTGATATTGCTGAAGGCCCGGTTCGATCTTCATGCCAACGCTGCCTCCCTTTCCGGCGGCCACCTGCAGAGGAAATCTCCCCTCACAGCCCGGTGCGTTGGCGTTTATATATTTCAGCGGGTTGCCGGTGCAGTCCACGATCTCCAGCCTTTTGTTCTCTGTAATGTCCAGCTCTGTGAGCATGTTGTCCTGGACATAGAGTTCCACCAGGTCCTCGCCCCTCTTCACATTGAGCTTTGATATGTTGTCACCTCTCATATCCAGCACTTCTCTCTTTTTTTCTTCCATTTTTTGACCTCCCAAAGTTCCATATAAAAAGAGGCGCATCTTGAAGAGCGCCTCGGCAAGATCCTCTTATTGGGGCTGCACCACGCAGACATTTGACGCCCGCATCTTGCCCTCATTTTTCGGGTCGGCTTCCACATCGAAGGTGACCTGCTGACCCTCGTTCAATGTCTTATAACCATCTGCCTGTATTGCGGAAAAATGTACGAACACATCGCCGCTTCCGTCTTCATAAGAGATAAATCCGAAACCCTTTTCCGGATTAAACCATTTAACCGTACCTTTATTCATTTTGGGTACCTCCGTTTCATAAATTTCAGTACCCACATAAAATCATACAATCATACGATGAATACTTGACTTTATTATTGCACAGGCGTGTATAAAAGTCAATACAATATCCGCTCTTCGGGCAGCTTTGCCTTGATTTTAATGCAAAAAATATGATAATCTATGTAACATTTGTGCGGGAATGTTTAGGTAATTTATGAGATCTCTAATGGATTTTTTTAACATGAAATCTGTTATAAATCTTTATATATGCTTTCATGTTAATTATAGTCCAGTACAAAGCGCTTTAAATATACTTGTTGTGGTATAGAAAAGAGATGAGTCACATGAAAAAAAATATGCTTCGTAAATTTGTATGTTTACTTCTTATTTTCACTCTTACTTTGCCAGCAGGAATAATCGTATTTGCTTCCAGCACGATTGATAAAACTCATATTTCATCGACGATTACTGATGGAGATATTCAGCAAGAAATTGAGAACGAAAAGGCCAGAATCTATCAAGATATTTATCAGCAACTAGAAGCCCAGAACGCTACCGGTCTAATGGATGAATTCGTTGCGGAACTTACACCAGATATTGAGCAACATATAAATTCCAAATATGGTTTGCTCGTTGCACAACCCGCCTCTTCTAATTCATTGACCTATGTTCTTGATGGCGGCGGTGTAATGAAATATGTGTCTACTTTTGATACACATGTTGTTAGGACATGTCTGTTACCTCATCAATCTGCCAAATACATTATACCCGGGGAAATATTCAGTATTCTTGAAATTATTGCAGGAATTTCAGGAGCGACGCAATCACCATGGGGAGGTATTTTTGCTGTACTTATCAACATGTATATCAGTCTCAGCGTATCGCAAAACAATACTATTGAGGCTAACGATGGGTATGCTCAAATCGTTACCATTTCTACTCCATCAGGTTCTGAAAAAGGCACAATAGTGCTTGGGTGGAAAGATAGTTTTCCTTTTGTTTCCATACCTGATGACAGTGAGCAAATCTCCATAAAATATTTCTATAACTGATATCTCAGATAGGGTGATAACAATGAATACGATCTACTACTTTGCATGGCTGATATTTTATCAACTTGCTGCAATCACATCATTTGTGGTTTTCTTTGATGTCAGATCGGATTTTGCGCTGTTTGATTTCTTCGATCATAAAGCATTTACCGATGCCGGCTTTCCTCCGGAAACACACCTGTGGTTTGCCATCGTTGCTATTTCCGGATTTATTATAAACTGGCTGATATTGATGCGCATTTATGTTATCGACCCGGAAGCAAAAAAGACACTAACCTGCCGGATAAGCACCGTATTGGTTATCGCCATCTTCTTGGCTTTGCTTGTAATACTCCGTCAACGAATTGTTATCAATATAGTTTACGGAGAATTGGTATGCGCAAACTCTATGATATCTTATAGGGTTATGACGAAAAAGTGTTAAGTTACATAGAAAGGCTACTATTGTAAGTCTAATGAGGTTACCCGTGCCGCTAGTTTTCGCAGTACGGGTAATTATCCCTTTACATAATTTATGTTGACTTCAGGATAAAAATATAAAATAATTTATGTAACATTTATCTTCATAAGTTTAGTTCATATATAGGTGTTTTTTTATAAACAAGGAGACCGGTCATGGAAGATCGTGAAATCATAAGATTATTTCTTCTCCGCTCAGAAAATGCCATAAGCGAGTTATCACAAAAGTACGGCGGTCTTTGCATGAAACTTGCCTTCAATATCCTCGGCGACCGGGAGGACGCGGAAGAGTGCGTCAATGATGCCTATCTGGCGATATGGGATACTATTTCCTGTTACAATCCCGACCATCTTGTCTCTTTTGTGATTAAAGTGGTAAGAAATATTTCTATAAATCGCTACCACTATAATACGAGGAAGAAGCGCAACAGCATTTATACCGAGTGCCTCGATGAATTAAGGGAACTTCCCGGCAGAGGTCTGACTGATGAAACTTTTGAAGCTAAAGAAGCGGTCACCGCCATCAATGATTATCTTCGGACTCTTGATAAACAGGCGCGTCTGATCTTCATCGGTCGCTACTGGTATGCCGAATCCTATAAATCTTTATCTGAAAAGACCGGAATGAAAGAGGGAGCCATCCGTACCAGACTTCATAGATTGCGGGCTGATCTATACCGTTATCTTGAAAAAAGAGGGGTGATAGTTTGTTAAGTGAAAAAAATTTCATGGACGCCTTGAACGACATAGATGATGCTTATTTGTATGAGTATATTTCCACAGAAAAACCTGCCGGACAGAGAAAACCTTTCCATCGCAGGAGATGGATCATTGCCGCCTGCATATGTGTTTTCCTGTTTTCAGCATTTCTCTTGAATCAGATATCTATCCATAGCGGCGATATTATGTATGAGGTTTCTTATACTATGAAATATGTAACCTGGAACGGCAGCAGATATGTTATGCTTGGAGAAAACAGCGATATATCAGATTACGGACTTTCGGAAAATATTACAAAGGATATGATGGGGGACAAAATAGGAACCGCACAGTTGCTGCCGGACGAGATTCATGTTGAAATTTATGAATATATTGACGATGGCCATGAGCCGTCACAGGCCACACTTTTATGTTTATTAGATAATCAGCTGTACTATCTTATCCTAGAGTAAGAAATGCCAATTATTTTTTAATGATTTTAAACGAAAGAGAGGCAATATTATGAACAAATGCAAACGAATAATGTTTTTAAGTTTAGCCGTTATTCTGATCCTCAGCAGCACATATATCTCGACATTTGCTTCTGACTCAACGGAAAAGACTAATACGCATACAAAAAAATTCTATCTCACAGAGGAGGAAGTCTTTGAGTCCTTAGCATATACTTTCGACGATTATGATCTAAAAACAGCTATTGCATCTAATGTACAGGCCAGTCCAACAGGCATATATACTAAAAGCTTCAGTTCTGAGAATTATTCTCAATATACCAATGATCAATATGGCGGTATGTATATTGATGATGATGGGACTTTGGTCATATGTTATGTGGAAGGAAGCGATACTCTTCATTCTGCAAGATTAAATTCACAGATTTCCAAAGCAAGAAAATCTACTTTGGTTAACGCCAAAAACGAACCCATCGTAAACAACTACACTTTTAAGGCCGTTAAATATAGTTACTCTGAACTTTTATCCGCTTACGAACATATAAATGATTTTGCCGAACAGACGGGCATCATACAGACTGCATCTATAGACCTGGTTGATAATAAAATAGAGATCGGCATTATAGAGCCGGACAAACTAAATATAATATACGAAGGTTTATCTGCGATTGACGGGATGTATTCTGTAACAATATTAGACCCGGAAGAGGATGTATTCCATGATATCGCTGTTATAAATGGTACTTCCCGTATATCAAATGGAACAAGTTCTTCCACTCCTGCAGGGAGACTATATTCATCAAAAATAAACAATTAAGGTATTATTACATGTGGTCATGGCTGGGCAGTAAACAATAGCGTTTATTACGGATCTACTAAAATAGGTGCAATTAAATACAGGTATTATAACAGTAAAAATGACAGTTCATTCATCCAACTAAATAGCGGTCATGCGTATTCGGATACAAAAATCGATGAATTATCATCCGTTACACCTGTATCTGGCTCTTATATAACCCTTAGGGGATATGTTTCTGGTCGAAAAGAAGCTAAAGTCATTAGCACTAATTTTGCAGCTACAACTAACGGTACTTATGTAACGGGAATGATAAGATGCAATCAACCAATGCAACCCGGCGACAGTGGAGGCGGGGCTATCGGAGGATATGCCGATGGGAATAGAACTGCTCTAATCGTTGGCATAAACAAAGCTACCGACTCTAACAGTTGCGCTCTTATTAAAGGAGCTGTAATATGCGACGCTTATAGTTGACATCCCGACCCTCTGAACCACATAGAACGGACAATGGGCCCTCCTCCCGCAAAAAAATCACCCGGCCGCCATACAGGCGGCCGGGCTTTTTTTGATCTATCTTTGTAGAAAGGTTATCTCTATGCTTCGGCAATTTCCGGCTGCATCTCTGGCATGGCCGGTTTTCTCTTTGCTCTGAGATTGATGATAGCACCTGTCGGGCATTCCTTGGCGCACATGCCGCAGTTCTTGCACTTTTCAGGGTCTATCATGGCCACATTGTCTACCACATGAACAGCGTCAAACTTGCAGGTCTTTTCGCACTTCTTGCAGCCTATGCAGCCGTTGGAGCAGACTTTTCTTGTCTTGGCTCCGGTGTCCTTGGACTTGCACTGTACGATGACTTTGTTCTTTTCCGGGGAAATGCGGATGACATTGTTCGGGCATGCCTTGGCGCACATGCCGCAGCCTACGCACAGTTCCCTGTCCACCACGGCAACGCCGTTGCAGACCTTGATAGCTCCGTACTGACAGGCGGCTTCGCAGTCGCCCAGGCCCATACATCCGTGAGGACATGCGGACAGTCCGCCAAACAGCTGCTTTGCAGCGGCGCAGGTGGACAGTCCCTGGTATTCCATGAGAGTCCTTGCAGCGTCGTTATTGCCGTTACACATAACGACAGCTACTTCCTTTTCAGCCACATCGGCTTCTACGCCCAGGACGGCAGCCAGCTTCTTGGCTACTTCCGCTCCTCCTACAGGACACCTTGCTGTACCTATGGAGTGGTCGGCGGCCAGGGCAGATGCGTAATCGTCGCATCCGGCGAAGCCGCAGGCGCCGCAGTTGGCTCCCGGAAGCTCTTCTCTCAGATTAGTTACTGTTTCGTCTACAGGCACGAAGAATATCTTCGACGCGATAGTAAGGATAACGGCAAAGACGAAACCCATTGCTACTACCAGCAATACCGGTATTAAAATATCCATCATTTCTTAATTCGCCTCCTTATCTTACACTAATCCGCCAAAGCCCATGAATGCCAGCGACAGAATAGCTGCCGATGTCATGGTTATCGGAACTCCCTGGAAAGGCGCTGGAATGTTGTTGTTTCCTTCCAGCTTGCTTCTCATACCTGAGAAGATGACCATAGCCAACAGGAAGCCTACGCCGGCTCCGAAGGAATTTACCAAAGACTCCATGTAATTATATCCGGAATCTATGTTGTTGATACATACGCCGAGAACCGCACAGTTAGTAGTTATCAGCGGCAAATACACACCAAGCGCTTTGTGCAAAGATGGTATGAATTTTTTAAGAGCCATCTCAACGAACTGCACGAGAGCAGCTATGATAAGTATGAACACGATGGTCTGCAGATAACTTATTTCCAGCTTATTGAGAAGCTGTTGTATAGGCCATGTAGCAGCTGTAGCAA
>ERZ779866.449-NODE-449-length-45393-cov-8.277361_pt1 | contig 45393 bp, 40 predicted proteins | sample MGYA00511248_ERZ779866 | MGnify/ENA primary metagenome ERZ779866 (study PRJEB29588, sample SAMEA2155758) | human gut metagenome | biome: human gut; feature: human-associated habitat; material: faeces | place: Denmark | collected 2008/2010 ... | reverse complement strand
GGACTCAATCGCTTTTTTCTACTACTAAAGTCTCACATCTATTGTAAAGCTACATATCCCGATGCAAAATAAATAAAAGTCCTTGCAAATCTGCAAAGTTTATGGTAAATTATTATAGCGAAAATAAATAGCCGGTGTGGAGGATTGACCGAGTGGCTAAGGAGCTTGATTGGAAATCAAGTAAGGCGGCAACGCCCCGTGGGTTCGAGTCCCATGTCCTCCGCCAGAAACATAAAAGCAGGCAAAAGCCTGCTTTTATGTTTCTGGCGGAAATACAAAAATCCATGCTGCAAAAATGAACGGCAAAGCCCGTCAGCCAATACGGCACACAAGCAGTAACAATGGCAAGGACCTGCAGCTTTCCCGTCTGTTTTTTCTTGACACCCCGCATGACCCATGATATACTCCCTTTGACTGGATGAAGAAAGCGGGAGAGCGCGTCATCGCCGCCGAAGGTGCAAAACTCTCAGGCAACAGGACCGTTTTCTGACAGACCTCTGGAAAGAGCCCGAAAAACATGTGTGCTCCAAAGCCTTGTTTTTCAGGCCGCCCATGAAGCAACCCGTCCTGCGGGAGGACCGCTTTCCTCCTTGAACAGGCCGCAGCACACCAGACTGCGTCACTGCGAAAGCCAGCTGCCTCCCAGATGGAGAATCTTTCAGGCAAAAAGACAGAGCGCATATTTTTGATGCGCTTTTTTTGCTGCCATAAAAGCAGCACCATTAAAGACCATCAGATCAAGAACATGACCAACTGGTAAAAAGGAGATAAACATGTCAGAAATGCTGCTCTTGTCATTTGAAATAGTCGGTACCATAGCTTTTGCCGTATCGGGAGCCCTGTTGGGGCTTGAAAAGCAGATGGATATACTCGGCATCTCGATCCTGGGCCTTACCACCGCAGTAGGCGGCGGAGTCATAAGAGATCTGATCCTGGGTCTCACGCCGCCCATGACTTTCAGAAATCCTCTCTACGCCATCATCGCCATCGGTGTTTCCATCCTGGTATTTATCATCGCAAGAAAACGATCCGTTTTCCAGGGAAAATGGTACGAGACAGTCATGCTCATAATGGATTCCATCGGTCTTGGAGTGTTCACCGTGGTAGGTATAAACACGGCCTATTCTCAGGACGGAGAATACAATATTTTCTTGCTGGTATTTGTTGGAGTGGTGACCGGAGTGGGCGGCGGAGTCATCAGAGATATGATGGCAGGAGACCGGCCATACATATTTGTCAAACACTTTTATGCCAGTGCTTCTATCATCGGAGCCCTTGCCTGCGTAGCCGCATGGCATTATATCGGCAGCATAACTTCCATGTTTGTCGGTACAGCGGTAGTCATAGTCCTCCGTCTGTGCGCAGCCCGTTTCCGCTGGAGCCTTCCGAAATGACAATGCATAGCGCCGCATAGGCTTATACACTTTTCAAGAACTGCACAAATTTTGTGCAGTTTTTTATTTTTGTACATATGAATATTTTTGTTTGAAAGATAAAATATTAAGATAGGAAAATAGGAGGTATATATAATGGCAAAAAATCTAGCACACATTGCTGAGAGAAAAGCTTTTGGAATGGCTCTTAATTCCCTGATAGAAAAAGGGCGCAAAGGTGATTTCGCCGCAGAAGCATTAGCTCTCATTGACAAGATAGAAAAGATCTTAGGCAGTTCATGGCAAAGTTCATCATATGAAATGCTCAGAAATATTGCCCATTCCCCTGACAGCAAGTGGGCCCGCTATGCAAACAGGATCGTAAAAGAAGTCGATCCGCATATCTTAAAGACCTTTCTGCTGAACGCCGGATACGAGGCAGGATTCAGAGGATACAAAACTTCTCTCGAAATGGAAGAAAAATATGGATGCAACATACCCTGGATAATACTTATGGACCCTACCACAGCCTGCAATATGCACTGCACAGGCTGCTGGGCCGCCGAATACGGCAATAAGCTCAATCTTTCTTATGAGGTGATGGATAAGGTGATAACCCAGGGCAAAGAACTGGGAATTTACGCCTATCTGTTTACCGGCGGCGAGCCACTTGTACGCAAAGACGACATAATACGCTTATGTGAAAAGCACAAAGATGTAGCTTTCCACGCTTTTACCAACGGCACCCTCATAGACCAGAAATTCTGCGATGACCTTCTGAGAGTAGGTAACTTTTTTGTTTCCGTGAGCATCGAAGGCTTTGAAGAAAGCAATGACGGGCGCCGCGGCCGCGGGCACTATCAAAAGGCCCTTGCAGCCATGGATCTCATGCATTCCAACCATATCCCGTTTGGAGTATCCATATGCTACACCAGTAAGAACTATCTGACTGTGACAAGCGATGATTTCCTCGATATGCTCATAGACAAAGGCTGCGTATTCGCCTGGTATTTCCACTATATGCCTGTGGGAGTCAATGCAGACACCAGCCTGCTCCTTGATCCTGAGCAGAGAAAATACATGTACGATAAAGTCAGAGAGATCAGAGGCCTTGATGGCGGGAAAGAACTTTTCGCCATCGACTTCCAAAACGACGGAGAGTTTGTTCACGGCTGCGTAGCAGGCGGAGAAAGATACTGTCATATCAATGCCAACGGCGATGTGGAACCTTGCGTGTTCATCCATTATTCCGGAGCCAATGTCAACCAGCAGCCGCTGCTGGACTGTCTGAGGCAGCCTTTATTCCTGGCATATAAACAAGGCCAGCCTTTCAACGACAACATGCTCAGGCCGTGCCCTATGCTTGAAAACCCGGAAATACTACAGAAGCTGGTCAAGGAAACAGGCGCCAGATCAACAGATCTTGAAGCTCCGGAGACGGCTGAACATCTTTGCGGAAAATGCGTTGAATACGCCAGAGAGTGGGCTCCAATGGCCGATAAGCTCTGGGCCGAAAGCCATCCGGAAAGCCATGTCGAAAACCGTCCTGAAAACGCTTCTGCTGACGCTTCCGACAGTCAGGCCTAAGATCATGCCGCAGGCAGATCTCATATCATTTATGACACACCGGCAAGAAACCTTGCCGGTTTTTTTGTATCATTTTAACGGCATCACTGCCGTATCATATAATATGTTTATACTCAGATCAAGACACATCCGGGGACATTGGTCCCGTCCAGCTTCTGTTCACAACGGCAAACCTTCACATCACCGTACATCCGCCGGAAAAAGCCGTCTTTTTTTCATGTTAAAGCATTTTTTCATGTGCCGGAGTTCTTTTCGAGCAGCCGTCCTTGTGGTTTTCTGCTCGGCTTTTCTTTTGGCTTTCGGCATCGCCTTAAAGGCAATGTCATCACCTGCCCTGCCGTGGATCCATGACGGGAGCCGCCTTGTTTCTGTAGCATCATCCCAGATAGGCGTCTCTGATGGTGAAAAATACTGGCGCTGGTGCGGCTTTGACCACGAAGTCGACTGGTGCGCCTGTTTTGTTTCCTGGTGCGCCGGACAGTGCTGCGATGATACCGTCATATACGCTTCCTGCCCCGAATTTGAACAATGGTTCCGGTGCCGGGACCGGCTTTACGGCACAAACATCTCTCCTCGTCCCGGTATGGCCGTTTTCTTCGATAACGATGGAAATTCCCGTCCCGACCACATGGGCATACTGTCATCCTATTCCGACGGAAGCATATCCGTCATCGAGGGAAACAGTTCGGGCATGTGCGCCGAAAACACCTACTCCTCCCATGACAAGCGCATAATATCCTACGGAGCCTTTTGATCCCCATCCTCTGATCTGTATTTTCTACTTATCAAGTGTTATATTGCCTATATCGGCTATGGGGATCATCTTTTCATTGATCCTCAGCCTGCCGGATACGGGATCTATCTTGTTTACCCGGCCTCTTTCAGTCACATATCTGTTCCCATCGTGATATCTTACCGCCGCCATGTCGCCTTGTTTCATCTCTGACAGCAGCCTGTTCAGTTCTTCCGCTTCGTCCTCCAGCAATTCTCTCCTTGTTTCTTTGACGGTCTCCGCTTCTTTCAGCTGTTCTCTGAGCCCTTTCAGCGCAGAAAACGGCATGAACTGTTTCGCCCTTTCCGCCTGTTCCATATGGCCCCTCCACCTGGTCCTCATGCTCTGTGCCCTCCTATCTGTTCATTTCTTTCTGCTGCAGTAGAATATTTTTCAAGATTGTAAGCCCGTAATATGGCATTTTTTCCGTATCGCTGCTTGATAGCCAGTATGGCCTGCGCCTCCCTCTTGTCCCGTTCAATATCTCCGGCAGTGTTGAGAAGATCAAAGCCTTCATATATGTCAGGAACAGCTCCGTTAAATGTTATGTTTATCTTCCTTGCACCAAGGTGTCTGCATGCAATCCTGCGGTAAAGTCTGTCCATGTACTCTTTGATGATCCTTCCGGAACATGTACAAAATGGCAGAGAGGCGCTTCCTCCTGCGTGTTGGCCGGAAATCCCGCAATAACCGATATACAGAGCTATGGAGTCGGTCACCAGCCGCCTTTCCACAAGTTCCAGGCAAAGCTGATCTGTCATTTCTTTTACTATCTGTTCAGTCTCCCCATGACCATAAGCTTTAGGCAGCACCTGTCCTGAGGAGACACAGCAGGCTTTTGGACTGTAACCCTTGATGTCCTCTATGGTGGTCGTTTCTCGTCCCCATGCGTGATCTATGAGCAGTTCCCCGTCTATGCCAAAGATCCTGTATATGAGCGCCTCATCAGCAGCAGCAATCTGTCCCATGGTATATATCCCATATCTTTCAAGCCGGGCCGCACTGCCTCTCCCCACTCTCCAGAAGTCTGTTATCGGCTTGTGATCCCACAATTCGCACCGATATATCTCTTCATCCAGAAAACCTATTCCGTCTTTTGAATGTTTCGCCATAATATCGAGGGCTATCTTAGCCAGATAAAGATTGGTCCCTATACCGCATGCGGAAGGTATTCCTGTGGACTTTCTTATGTCCGCCATTATCCCGGCTGCCAGGGCTCTCGTGTCGGGACCATAAACATTTCTGTACCTGCCTGCATCTATAAACACTTCGTCAATGGAATATACATGTATATCATCTTTACTGAAATATTTAAGATATATGCCATATATATCCGATGAATACTGCATATATAGCTGCATGCGGGGTCTTGCCTTGATATACCGGATGCCGTCAGGTATATCATACAGCCGGCACCGGCTTCTGATCCCCAGCTTCTTCATGGCAGGGGTGACTGCCAGGCAAATGGTCTTTTCACCTCTGTCCGGGTCTGCAACCGCCAGCATTGCCGTCATCGGATCAAGACCTCTCTCTACACATTCCACAGAGGCATAAAACGATTTAAGATCTATACATATATATCTGCCCTCCGTCATAAAAACCTCCGTTTGTTCTTTATGACAACATTATATACGAACATATGTTCTTTTGCAAGGGGCAAAAAATTCCAAAAGCCCGGAGGTTTATCGCCCCGGGCTTCCGGAATAAAAAGAAAAGTAGAATTTTCTTTCTGAGTACATGTTTATTATACACTATTTGATCTGCAAATGCAATATGCCAATTTGACATATTTGGATTTTTTTTAAAAAATATTCCTCCCAGCGCATCATCAGCATTATTAAGTCATTAATATTATATTTTCTTTTATTTTATGCCATTTTATCCATATTTTTAATATGCCAAATGTGCATAATTAAAAATATGAGATCAGAGCGCAATATTACGGAAATCTCCCGCAGCATGACTACAGGCCAGCGGCTGAGATATCTCCGAAAGATAAAGGGTTTTACTCAAATAAAAGTTCAAATGCTGACCGGTATCGACCAGTCTGATTATTCGAGGCTGGAAACCGACAGCAGATATCCCACTGTCGGCCAGGCAATATCCCTTGCCTTCATATTTGATACCAGTCTCGATTATATTTACGGTCTTACTGATGATCCAGCGCCTTATCCCCGGCCGTGATGCTGCGCTATCAACAGTACCGTCACTTGCCCTATGGCACTCCCCCTACACATGAGCAATATCGGTAAATTCACTTATTTCTCTGCTGGTGGTGGCCAGATCATCCACGGAAAGACCGAACAAGTCCTTGTGGCCCGTTATCCTGGCAAATGTCTTTAATTCTTCCAATGACACATTGAGATAGTTGGCCACGCGCCTTGCGGCTATATCCACATCCAGACGCTTTCTCAGCTCAGGATCCTGGGTGGCAACTCCCACAGGACACATGCCGCTGCCGCATATCCTGTACTGCTGGCAGGCCATGGCGATCAGCGGAGCGGTGGCGACGGCTATGGCATCTGCTCCCATGGCTATGGCCTTGGCAAAGTCTCCGGAAACCCTCAGTCCTCCCGTTATTATCAGGCTGATGTCTGAACCTACGCTGTCCAGATACTTTCTTGCTCTGTAAAGGGCATATATGGTCGGCACACTGGTAGAATCCCTCAGGATCTTTGGCGATGAGCCGGTGGCGCCTCCCCGTCCGTCTATAGTTATGAAATCCGGCTGAGCATATACGCAAAAGGCCAGATCTCTCTCTATGTGTCCGGCGGCGATCTTTATGCCGATCGGTCTGCCGTCCGATTCTTTCCGCAGGCGGCTTACCAGAGCTTTCATGTCCTCTTTTGTATCGATTCCCGGAAACCTGGACGGAGCGATAACATCCTCACCCATAGGTTTATTCCTTATCCTGCTTATCTCTTCCGTGACCTTTTCTCCCGGCAGATGTCCGCCCATGCCCGGCTTTGTCCCCTGGCCTATCTTTATCTCGATTGCATCGGCATTGCGGAGGTTTTCTCTATTGACGCTGTACTTGTTGGCCACATATTCAAAGATGTATTTGTCTGCGGCTTCCATTTCTTCCGGCAGTATGCCGCCTTCTCCTGAGCACATGGCACTTGCCGCCATGGCCGTTCCCCTGGCCAGAGCGATCTTGGCTTCTCTGGAAAGGGCGCCAAAGGACATATGGGAAACGAATACGGGATTTTCCAGTATCAACGGTTTTTTTGCATTTTTGCCTATGACCGTTCTGGTGCTCACGGGCTCGTCTTCGGCCAGAGGCATCGGATCCAGCTGAGCTCCCATTATAAGGATATCATCCCAGCTTGGCATTTTAAATCCTGTTGCCATGGCTGCGGAAACAGTCTTTCCTGTGACTGCCATCTGATGGATTTCTTCCATATAGCGGATGTCCTTGTCTTTCCGGACATAGATCTCCGGATAATCCAGGTCCTTTCGGGACGGTTCAGTCTGATGGTCTGCTCCGGCAGCCGCCTGGGCCGTCCGGTCATTTCCGGCATCCTGAGCTGCCTCCTGAGAGATCTCCTTAGACACCTCTGGTGCTTCCTCCTCTTCCACAGGCTGGAGCATGGAAGCAGGGGCCATGCAGACAGGGCAGTTGGTCAGTTCTGAAAATGGCTTTCCTTCTTTTTCTTCATCATATACATATCCACAGAGCAAACATTTGTATTTCATATGCGCACACCGGCATAAAGCCTTATCCTTTCCGGCCCGGAGGCCTTGTTTCTTTCAGTATAGCATTTCAAAAAATTATTCTCAATTATTTTTCCCCGCTGTCGGCCGAAAAATGATAAATAAGTTTTATCAAAGATAAAAAAACAGAATCAAAAAATTAGCACTCAGCACTTGCGAGTGCTAATAATTTGTGGTAATATATAATTGTTCCGAGAGGGACATAAAAAATAACGCATAAAACCAAGATTAAAAATAAAAAGGAGCGATGAATCATGTTAATGCCTACAATTTTTACAAGAGATCTTTTTGATGATATGTTTGATCCTCGTTTTTACGGATACCAGAACAGTGACCTGATGAGGACCGATGTCAAGGAAACTGAATCCGGTTATGAAGTTTCCGTCGACCTGCCGGGAGTAAAGAAAGACGATGTAAAAGCTGAACTGAAAGACGGTTATCTGACCATCAGCGCCACCGTAAACCGTGACAACGACGAAAAGGATTCTGACGGAAAATACATCCGCAGAGAAAGGTTCAGCGGATCTTTCAACAGAAGCTTTTATGTGGGCGAAGATGTGACCCAGGAAGACATAAAGGCCAGGTTTGAAGACGGCACCCTGATGTTGACCGTGCCTAAGAAGGACAGCAAGCCGCAGGTTGAAGAAAAGAAATATATCGCCATAGAAGGTTAAGGAGGAACGAACATGTTGATGCCTACATTATTTGACCGTGATTTTTTCAATGACTTTTTCGATGATCCGTTTTTCGGCAGCAAAGATATGAGAAAGATGGAAAAGAAGATGAACAGCCGCAGAGCTCAGAACCTGATGAAGACAGATGTCAGAGAAACTGCGGACGCTTACGAGATGAAAGTTGAACTTCCGGGATTCAAGAAAGAGAATGTAAAGATCTCCCTTGAAAACGGCTATCTGACCATCTACGCTGAGAAAGACAGCGAAGAAGAAAAAGGCGGAAGGTTCATCCGCCGGGAGCGTTACTGCGGCGCATGCCAGCGCAGCTTCTATGTTGGCGATGAGATCCATGAGGACCAGATCAGAGCTGAATTCAGGCACGGGATCCTGAAGATCGATCTTCCTAAGAAAAAAGAGGTCCCGGCAGTTGAAGAAACAAAATATATTTCAATCGAATAGTCAAAGCAGACTGACTCTTTTTCTCTTTGCGCAAGAGGGGCCGGCATTCCGGTTCCTCTTGCTTTTATATTGCAGTCCTTTTCACTGTCCTTTACAAAGATTTGAATTGACACGAGTATCTCCCGGTGCTAAAGTTGAATGACCGGCAGGCAGGTCAGCCTGACGAAAGGTTTGAAGGATACAGCCTGACTTACCGTGCCGGCAGCCCTTCTTCTGCTTATTGGAACCTGTACTTTGATGAATCTGGCTATCTGGATGGAGTCATGGTACGATGCCAGGCATATTCACGGGATCACTGACAGAGTTTCACCGGCTGAGTTCCTTGAGTATCTTTGCCATCTGCCGCAGCGGCTCGTTTCCTTCTTCTGCACGGTAATAAAGGCCCACGGAAAGGGGGTCGTGGCCGCTGATCTTATATTTTTCCAGCTTATCATCGTCTTTAACAAAAATTTCCGGAATGATCGCCGCACCAAATCCGGTCCTGGCCATTTCGACCGTTCCTTCTATGGAATCGCAGAAAAACAGCTCCGATGGACTTTTGTCCCCGGCTATCCTTTCCTGTATCCGCAGTATTTCGGGAACGCTTTCATCGCCACAGCAAAGTATCAGCGGCAAGGCGCCTGCATCTTTTTCTTTGATCTCTCCTCCAGACACACATATCTTTGGAAAAGTTTTTCTGTCAAATGCACATATTATATTGCTCCGGCAGATTTCCCTGTATCGCAGTGTTTCTTTTTTATAGCTCAGATCCTCAAACCACAGACCGCCGTCTATGGCCCCTTCCTCGGTCCTGGTCGTTATCAAAGGCCCGGATACTGTCAGGATAGCCGGATTCAGATTTTCGTATGCGTCCCTGAGTTTTGCAAGGCCCTCGCAGATAAGGCCGCTCATCAGTCCTGACGGACATCCCATGTTAAGAGGCATCCTCTCTCTTTCCTCCGGATTTTCGAAACGCTGGACTGCAGTTCTTGCTATGGCGACCATGCGCCTGGCATCATCAAGAAATTCTCTGCCTGCCTCCGTAAGCGTCACAGTTCTGGTGGTCCGGTGGAAAAGCTTTCCTCCCAGTTCATTTTCAAGGCTCTGTATCTGATGGCTGGCGGCGGGCTGTGAAATGCTGAGTTCTTCTGCCGCCTTGGCAAAACTCAGGTGATCTGCCACAGAAAGGAAACACTCAAGCTGCGATATGTTCATTTGCGCTCCTCCTTTTCTCTGAACCTGGCCCTGATCTGGGCCATCTGCTCCGGGATCTCCCCATCGCTCATCCTGTCTGGAGCGGCCGTTGTGCCTGCCTTTTTGGCTGTCTCATAATACCAGCATTTATACTGGATGATATCTAATGTCTTTTGGAGTTCTTCCATCTGTTTTTCCACCTGCTCTTTTCTTTTGCGGAAAAGTTCCAGCCTGTCGTCTATCGTGCTGTCACCTTCTACGACCATGGCCATAAAGTTTCTTATGTCCTTTATCTGCATTCCCGTGTCTTTCAGGCAGTTGATTATCTTTAAGGTTTCCAGATCCCCGTCGCTGAATATCCTGATGCCTCCTGCCGTTCTCTCTACAAAAGGCAGCAGTCCTTCTTTGTCGTAATATCTCAGGGTGGATGGAGCCACTCCCAGTTTCTCAGCCATCTGTCCGATGGTATAAGGCATTTTTTGCACCTCCCGGCTATTAAAGCTGACTTTAACTTATTATATGATTTCCGGCGGTTATCGTCAAGGCAGCATTACAGGACCGGTACATCTGAAATTGCATGGTCGGTACAGCTGGGAGATTGCCTTTCATCGGTCAAAGAACATCAGCTTATCATATGGTATTGCAAAGTACATGCACTGCCTGTCATATATCATGCCTGCCATGTCCGGCTGCAAAGCGCAGCATATGGACTGTCCGCCCCTGGTTTTTCCCTTGGCGGTCATTCCATTAAGATCATCTATCACCCTGATCTTTTCCGGTTCCACAGGGCACAGCAGTATCATCCCATCAAGATCATGGTTTTTTCCTTCCCTTTCATCTCCATTTACTATCCTCACATCTCTGGCCCGGAACGCCACATGTCCGGGCCGCCGTCTGCAGGGATCCGGTACTTTTCCATCTGTATCTATGCCGTCAGTTCCGTCTGGTCCGGCCGCTGCCAGAAGTCCCATATGGATAGGCCTTATCAGAGTACCGCCGGCCACCGCTATATGGCCTGCTGCCATGTTTTCACCTGCCTTGCAGTAGTTTTCATATGGTTTGACCGTACATCGGATTTCTACCGAAACCTCTCCCATATCTGTATCTTCCTACTTCACAACTGCATCATATCCATCTGGAACATATGCACCTGTCATGACTCTTACTGCCGTACCCGGCTCATAATCCAGTTCCCGGTAGTCGCCGGCCAGCAGCTTGCCGGCTACTCTGAGGACGACCCGTGTTTTCCCGTCAGTATCCGCCGGGGCATGTTTTGCCACACGATCCTGAATATCTGCGGCCCTGACCGCATAACCGTCCATGGCCGAACGGGCAAAAGACGGCACAGGGCTTTCCGCAATGCAGTCCTCTGCACTGATCCGTCCAAGGCTGTCTATGATGTCTACGGTCTGCTCATCGGTTATGGGCCGGATTGCTGCCAGCATTTTTTCCAGAGCTTGTTCTACGGTCATCATATCTTCGTCTCCATATAAAAATCCATGGCGGTGCCGCTGTCTCTTGCCAGTATGCCCTTTGGCATCCTGAGGAGGCTGACCGTCACATATATGTCTCCGGCGGCTCCCGTCACATTGAGTATCTGCACTGCATACAGATACCAGAAATACCGGCCGTCAATATCTCCAAGGAGCATTGCAAGCACTATGGTCCAGATCACCAGCGGCGCCAGAGCGATCACCATATAAGGCCCCCTGGCTATGAAACTGTCACTTCTTGCGTATGCCATGAAATATCTGCTGTCGAACCCGAAGCTGCCTCTTTCTCCAGTAAACAGCCGGATAAATATACCGTGAGTCCATTCGTGGATAAAGACATATACCACCATTGCGACCACGGCCGCGGCTATACAGAACAGGATCTTTCCCAGGGGCATGTCGAAAGATCGTCCTATGGGATGAACAAACAGCATTGGCACGATAAGAGCCAATGCTGCCGCTATTCCCCAAAGACTCACTGCTTTCTGGGCTTGGCGGTCCTTAGTAAGATCTATTCGTTTATAGAGTTCATATCCCTTTGGCAGGGATGAAAATGCAGATTTTTTCATCTGAGGGCGTCCATGACTGCCTGAGCCATTTTGTCCTTGTCGCATACGCCTTTATGGAGCACCGGCTTTTTGTCCAGATCCTTCAGCCCTGACGGCACTTCAACTCCTGTATAATGATAAAGCGCTCTTACATAGTCAAAGCCTGTAGGTTCGTCTGAAGAGCCGGTCATCATCCTGACTTTTCCGCTGCCGATGCCAAGGGCTCCTGCCACATTTTCTGCAAATTTGTAGGCGCTGGCTGTCGATGCTATGACCGTCGGGGTCCTGTCGCCTGTTTCTGCCACATAGTCCTCATATACTTTGTAGGCTACAGCCGTATGGGTGTCTACCAGATATTTATCTCCTGACCATAGCTTGGCTATGGTCTTGCCTGTCTGCTCCTCGTCGCAGAAACCGCCGTAGAAATCTTTGAGCCCTTCTCTTACCTTAGGCGAAACTTCGTAGACTTTTTCCCTGTCCAGAGCTTCCATCCAGTTCTTCACCGCCTGTCCGTCCCTGTCCTCCAGCAGATAGAGGAGTCTTTCCAGATTGCTTGAAATCAATATATCCATGGACGGCGAACTGGTCAGGTGGAACTGCCGCCTTGCATCATAAACACCTGTGCGTATGAAATCGGTAAGGACATTGTTCTCGTTGGAAGCGCAGATGAGCCTGCCTGTCGGTATACCCATCTTTCCGGCCAGATAAGCGGCCAGGATATTTCCGAAGTTGCCTGTAGGCACGACGATGTTCATGGCTTCTCCGTCCTTGAGGGCGCCTTCTTCCAGCAGTTTTACATATGCATAAACATAATATGCGACCTGCGGCACCAGCCGGCCTATGTTGATGGAATTGGCCGATGACAGCTTTATCCCCTGCCGGGCCAGTTCTGCGGCCATATTATCGTCGGCGAATATCTTCTTAACGCCTGTCTGGGCATCGTCGAAATTACCTCTGATGGCTATGACATGGGTGTTGGCCCCTTCCTGGGATACCATCTGCCTTTCCTGAACCTGGCTCACGCCGTTCTGAGGGTAGAAAACGATTATCTCTGTTCCGTCAACTCCTGCAAAGCCTTCGAGGGCAGCTTTTCCCGTGTCACCGGATGTAGCGGTCAGTATGCAGATCTTGTTTTTTTCGCCTTCTTTGCGGCAGGATGTGGTCATCAGATAAGGCAGTATTGAAAGGGCCATATCTTTGAAAGCCGCCGTGCGTCCGTGATAGAGCTCCAGGAACCAGGCCCCGGCCGCCTTTTTGACAGGGACTATGTCATCCGCCTCGAACTTGCTGTCATAGGCTCCGTCCACGCAGGCTCTCAGCTCCTCGTCTGTAAAGTCATCAAAAAAGGCGTGCATGATCTCAAAAGCGATCTGCCGGTAGCTCATGCCTTTCATTTCCTCCGGCTTCAGCGGCAGGGCCGGTATGCTTTCAGGTACATAAAGGCCTCTGTCCTCAGCCATGCCCCGGATTATGGCCTGAGTACTGCTCTGCTTCTGTTTGCTTCCTCTCGTGCTTTCGTAATTCATCGTCTATACTCCTTGCTCCTGTGTTGGTTCATCTGTATGTCGGCCGGATCTTATCCGCCTTACGGTGTCGGCGAAATTTTCGTGCCGCACACCTTTTACATCGAATTTCAGTATGCGGAAAGTGTATTCCATTATGGTCCCTATGCCAAAGACCGCTATGATGGTCCCTATGCCTACCTTGGCGCCCATGAGCCATCCAAGGAGCAGGACAGTACCCTCAAGTATGCCTCTGACAAGACCGATGGGAAGTCTTGAAAACCTCTTGCCCATTGCGACCATAAGGGCATCTCTGGGGCCGCAGCCCATGGCGGCTCCAATGTAGAAATAGCTGCCAAGGCATATGACCACCTGCCCCGCAAAGAGCATTGCCACCCCTGCGGCGAAGTTATCCAGCATCGGCAGCAGGCCCAGATAATTGCACAGGTCTACGACCTTTCCTATGAGGATGGCGTTGATGATGGTGCCGAAGCCTATCTTTTCTTTCAGCAGAAAGTCGATGATTATGATCAGGAAACCGGTATATACTACGACATTTCCATACATTATCCCGGTCTTGTACGAGATGCCCATGCTGAAAGCATCCCACGGGGCCAGACCCACATTGGCCTGTATACTCATATATGACCCCAGTCCGTAAAGGACCAGTCCGAATATAAGTCTGATTGTGCGCCCCGTATACTCTTTTATCATCGTGCTCCTGCCATCCTCCAGATCATACTATATATCAGTTTACAATGTCAGACGGTGATTTGTCAAGAAGCGGCAGGCGTGGCGTGCGGCCAGAGATGTCGGAGGCTAGGCCGGGGCGTGTCACATACGCTGCACCCTGTATATGTCCTGTGTATCTGTCTCTCCGCTCACCCTGTGTCTTTCCGCTCTCCCTGCGTCTCTCCGCCAGCAAAATGTTCTCTTTTGCCCTCTGAAAGCCCTTTCTGAGAACCCGAACAGGCTTTATAAGCTATTTAAGTTCTCAATACTCATAATGTCCACATATTTGAGAACCAATTTCACTGATCCGGTTCTCAATATATGGATCCTTTTTGTCTTTGAGAACCTTCCATATCCAAAAGGTTCTCATCGACCTGCTATGCCCTCAAAAAGAGAACTTTTTTCTGGCAGTATCCGGCAGCAACATCCGCTTTCTGGCAGTATCCGGCAGCAACATCCGCATATAATAGATATGCTTGCCAAGATTGCCAGGATTGTGCTAAACTATTTTTATTATCGTGCAAAGGAGAAGGTTGAAATGGAAGATATAAAGTGGCTTCTTGAAGCCATAGAAAATGCCGGAAAAACTGCAATAAAAGAGGACGGTACATACTGGAGGGCTTCATACACCAGAGAGGATAAGGCTGTAGTCGATCTGCTCAAGGGTTATATGGAGTCCATGGGAATGGAGACTTTTTTCGATGCAGTAGGTAACCTCCACGGCGTTATCCGCGGTTCCGAAGGCGACACGGTAATGACCGGCTCACACCGGGATACTGTGCGCAACGGCGGAAAATATGACGGCATCCTCGGCGTCCTATGCAGCATAAGGGTAGCCGGCAGCCTATATGAGGAACTGGGCAGTCCACGCAGTTCCATCGAGGTTGTGGCCATGGTCGAAGAAGAAAGCAGCCGTTTTACTGCCTCTGATTACATAGGTAGCTGCAACATAGCAGGCATCATGCCGGAATCAGCATTTTCCCTGACAGATGATCACGGGGTGACTATCCAGGAGGCTGCCGTTGCTGCCGGATACAAAGGTTCCCCTGCTGACAGCAGGCGTCCTGACATAAAGCACTTTGTTGAGCTGCATATCGAACAGGGCGGTGTGCTTGAAAGTGAAAACAAGCAGATCGGGATCATCCGTTCCATAGTCGGTCAGTGGGGCGGCACCGTAAGCTTTGAGGGGAAGCAGAACCACGCAGGCACTACTCCCATGTCCCTGCGCCATGATCCTGTACCTGTCATGGCTTCTTTTATCAATGACCTGTTTGATTGGGTCGACATGCGGTCGGAGGAAATGGTCCTTACCATCGGCAAGATAACCGTATCTCCAGGCAGTCCCAATGTTATCCCACAGAAAGTGGCCTTTACATATGATGCCAGATCATCTGATCTGGAACTGGGCCAGGACACTGTAAAAAAGATATATGCTCTGCGTGATAAATACAACGGTGCGATAAAGGTGGAAATTATCCCTGCCTGGTCTGACACTCCTGCCAAGCTGGATATGGAAGGTGTCAAGGAACTTGAAGAGATAGTGCAGGAACTGGGCTTTCCTTATAAGATCATGGACAGCGGAGCGGGACATGATTCTCAGAACATGTCAAGATCATACCCGACCAATATGATATTCGTTCCCAGTGTAGACGGCATCAGTCATAACAGCAAAGAATACACCAGGCCTGAAGATCTGGCAGCCGGGCTTGAAGTCCTCAAAGCTTATCTGAAAAAGCTATGCTGGCAGTAACGGACATGCTCATGGTCAAGGCAGATCCATCTCGTAACGGCTGAAAAGACAAGTGAGTTAAAAACCAGAGGGACGCATCCGCAGCTGCTTAAACTTTTTCATTGGCAGGCGGATGCGTTCCTTTTGAAATAAACATTTTTTGTTTATCGGTAGGATCCGGGCCGTAACCGCTGCTTCTGTATAACAAGCTTAGATCCGGAACCCGGTATCGTTTCTTTTTTCTTATTTTTCTGAAAACTCTTTTCTGATCGCCTCCAGATGCGATGGATCAGTCATCAGCTCCACAGCAGTCATGGCAAATGCTTTTACAAATTCCAGACAGTTTTCAATGGCTTCCTCAGAACATGTTTTGCGGGCAAATTCCACCGTATGCGGCCCGTAGTGACTTCCATCTGCCATGGCTCCCATGCCGGCCATAAGCTGTATTGACGGACAGTCATAGCTTACATCTCCCAGATCTGACGAACCGGATAATATTTCCTTGCCATAGCGTTTGATCTCGTGGCCTAGCTTTTCATACTGGCGGCAGGCCAGCTCGGAAAGATACATATTGCTGTCGGTATCCTTGAAATCGGCTTCTACTTTTGTACACTTCATTTCCGCACCGGCTCCGGCTGCCGCACCCCGTGCACAGGCAGTCACTTTTTCCAGCAGTTCTTCTACATAAGCCATCTTATTTGCCCGTATATAAAACCGAGCTCTCGTATATTCAGGGATGATGTTAGGAGCATCGCCGCCTTTTTCGATTATTCCGTGTATTCTGGCGTCAGGCTTTGTCTGCTGGCGTAACGCATTTATCATGTTGAAAAAGTTGATCATGGCATCAAGGGCGTTTATGCCTTCATATGGTTCTGAAGCTGCATGGGCGGATTTTCCAAAAAACTCAAACTGGCGGGCTATCATTGCTATGGTGTTGCGGGAGCTCCCGTTGGTTTCAAACGGATGGGCCATCATAACCACATCGTATCCTTTAAAGGCTCCTCTGGCGGACATTTCCACCTTTGCCCCCTGGGTTTCTTCCGCCGGGGTGCCGATCACATGGATCTCACCGCCATATTTATCTACAAACTCCTTTATAACGATCCCTGATCCAACAGACATCATTGCAATAAGATTATGTCCGCATGCATGTACAAGTTCCGGAAGCGCATCATATTCAGCAAGCATCGCTATCTTCGGGCCGGGCCTGTTTCCTGCATATGATGCTTTATAGGCTGTATCGATACCGCAGAATCCCGTACAAGTTTCAAATCCATATTTGTTCAGCAGATCGATCTGCCAACGGCAGGCTTTGAATTCCTGATTGCCCATTTCGGGATTTTCGTGAATATCCAGCGCCAGTTTTTTGAGTTCCGGGGTCAGTTCTTTGACCAATGTCTGGATACGGTCCATGTCTCGTTGTTCCATCGTAGCACCTCTCTATTCATAAGTATACTTTCATTATATAGCTATACTGATCCGGTGTCAAAGGATGCCTGTGCTGTAGATGATACCGTACATTATAAATTCATCTGTCTTGTATAACATCGGTGCTGATGGGTTGGTATTGCTGCCAGGAGCTATCTTAGCTATATACCCTTCCATCTGTTCACCATCCTGAAAGTTCTCGGCAGTACTGCTCGTAACATATTCATAGATCAACTTGTCATTATATACTCCGTGATATATCCTGCGCTTGTCTTTCCTGACAAGATCATATCCTGCATTTTTTCCGTCTGAGATCTCTGCTGTATTCCACCATAAAACTTCCGTATCCACCTCCAGCGCTTTGGATATCTTATTCAAAGTCTGAATGGAAGGGTCTCGCTTATCCCTTTCTATAAGCGAAAGATGCGCTGCGGTTATGCCTGTCGCTGCGCTCAGTTCTTTAAGCGTCATGCCCCGCTGCTTTCTGAGACAGCGTATACTCGTTTTCATCCCGGCACCTCTTTGCAAATGCTCCGCTTTCACAAATACTACTTTTCGTACAGCTCTCTCGTATCCGATCTCTATTCTGTAGACCTTGCCGTCCGCATCTATACTAAAAATAACAGGTACACGCATTTCCAGAACATCAGCTCCTGCTCTGCCCATGTCGAGTCCATTCTCTCCCCGATGACAGAAAGCCAGTGTCTGATCCCTACAAGTCAATCTCCAATCATCATCTTTGTCTTTGTTCATCTCCACATCTTTGTAGCCGGTATCTGCATACAGGTTTGTGGTTTCATCCCCATTCGAGTGATGCCTGCCTGCATTTGGCTGCCGTGCTCCATACTTGCCGAAGACAGCCTGCTGCCGGCATATGCCTTACATGCCCCTGCCATACATCAGCCATGACATTGGGGCCATTCTGGCATGTTCTGATTTTTGAACAATTTTTATTTTTTTCAGTCTACTACTACCCCCCTGTCAACAAAAATTTAACTCAGAGATAAATCCTTTCAAAAGCATAAAAAAATAACGCCGTTTTCAATTCAAAACAGCGTTATATTTGTCAAAAACAAAGTTGTATTCAGAATACACTTGAAAAACATAGCACGGACGCAGATTGGCTGCCGCAGGGTTCTGAACCGTTCCAATGGCCCACCTGCAAAGCGGTCAGGATATTATACGGCCGGTCCATGCGCGGCGTCTGTCCCGCTCTTTCCTTCGTTCAAGTCAGCCGGAGCTTAAAGATCAATAATTTTCTGCTCTTACTTCAAAGAAGCTCTGAGGATGTGAGCAAACCGGGCAAACTTCCGGAGCCTTCTTGCCCATTACCAGATGTCCGCAGTTTCTGCATTCCCACATGGTCTCTCCTGCTTTTTCAAATACAGCCTTCATCTCAACATTGTTGAGGAGTGCTCTGTATCTTTCCTCGTGGTGCTTTTCAATCTCGGCAACCATGGCAAACTGAGCTGCAAGTACATCGAATCCTTCTTCCTTGGCCTCTTTTGCAAACTGAGCGTACATATCGGTCCACTCGTAGTTTTCTCCCTCGGCAGCGGCAAGCAGGTTCTTGGCTGTGTCGCCTAATTCTCCGAGAGCCTTGAACCACATTTTTGCGTGTTCCTTTTCATTATCGGCAGTTTTCTGGAAGATTGCGGCGATCTGCTCATAGCCTTCTTTCTTGGCTACGCTTGCAAAGTAAGTATACTTGTTCCTTGCCTGAGATTCACCGGCAAATGCAGTCCACAGATTAGCTTCAGTCTTAGTTCCCTTTAATTCTTTCATTTTGTACCTCCTGTTTTTCTTGCTCTTTTTTACAATCATCACATAAGTAATAGGCGTTCAGTTCGTAAGAAATGATGTCTTCTCCCACAGTTTCTCTTATGGCTTCCCTGACTCCGTGCAAACTGATGTCTTTAAGCCTGCCGCACCGCTGGCATATCAGATGATCGTGCGGTATGTCCACTGTGTCGAACCGGTCAGGAGCTTCTGGTATGGTCACTCTCCTTATGGCTCCTTCGTGGTTCAAAGCGTTGATGTTGCGGTATATCGTTCCAAGCGCAATAGAAGGCATCTTTTTCCTCGCTTCGAAAAAAATCTCCTCTGCCGTAGGGTGCGTATGTGACTGCTTTATGATATCCAATACAAGATCTCTTTGCTTTGACACATTAACACCTTCTTTCAAAATAGGAATGATTCTTATTCTTAGCTATATGATACTGCTTCCCCGCGTAGTTGTCAACAGCTTTTTTGAAAAAGTTTGCAGTTTTTTTTGCTTTTGGGAGGTGCCTTGGGTGACTGCAACGCCGGACGACAGGAGCGGAGCAGCGGGCGGATGGTGCTGGAGCGAGAGTGGGCGGCGCTGGCAGCGAGACGAGGTGGTCAGAGGAGGAGCTGCGTCTGGATTTTGAGGGGGGGAAGGCGAAGTCTATCGGCGGCGGCTGTATGCAACGGATGTACAAAGCGATGTGTCAGGTGCGGGACTGAGATCATGCGAGCCGCTGCGCGTATGGCGGCAGGCTGCAGTATGCGCCATGTGAACAGGAAATCCGTCTAGTAGGGCCGGTGGGGATACTTGAGCCAGCGGTCTGTCCGCTGTTCTGCTCCGCTGATCGGTGGTCCCGCGGTTCCGCTGAGCGATGGCCCTGCGGTTTCGCTGAGCGGACGCTCAGCTGCTCCGCCAGGAAAAAGTTCTCACCCTCGCTGCGGATGGTGCCTGTGAGAACCTAAATACCCGTTATATGCGATCATAACCGTCAGTACGGTTCTCTTTTCCCCTTTTTCTTGTGCCGATGAGAACCTTTCGGTTCTTGCCAAGTGAGTTCTTGCGCATGCAGAGAACCCTTGCCCGACTTTAGGTTCTCGCAAAAGGCCGTTTCTGGGAAAAGAGAACCGATCGTTGGCGGAGCAGCGGGCTTGTGTGACCTCGTGTCAGCGTACAGACAGTCACTCACCTGTCCGTTGACATGTTTTGCGGTTTTGCAGGATTCTGTCAATAATCCCCGGCTTTTTATGGGTGGTACAGCATATTTTAGAGGAAGGATTGACGAAAAATTCAGATGTCAGCCAATGAATCTGCCATTCGCTAAACATCAAAAAAAGTCGGAAGTCAGACTAATAGTATAAGTAGTTATTAACAAGCCCCTGGACTGTTGTCAGTTCAGAGGCTTGTTACATACCTACAATTCTATCTTCTCTATCCTGTCGAAGGCTTCTTCGAGTTTGTCGACGCCTACGGTGCAGGCCAGGCGAAGGTATCCTTCGCCGCAGCGTCCGAAAGCGTTGCCCGGAAGCAGCAGGACATGGGCTTTTTCAAGGATCATGTCTGCGGCGTCGAGGCTTGACAGGCCGCTCTTTTTGATGTTGATGAACAGGTAAAAGCTTCCTTTCGGCGGAGTTATGACGCTCATCCACGGGATGCGGTTGATCCTTTCGGCGGCGTATTCCATCCTTTTCCTGTACTCAGCAATGATGGGCGGCTGGATCACCTTCCTGTTCCTGAGCGCATAGATGGCCGCCCGCTGGGACGGGGCCGGGGCCGAATAGACGATGTTTTCGCCCATATCCTTGAGCACCCTTACGATGAAGGCAGGGGCAATGATGTTGCCCACCCTCCAGCCGGTCATTATGAAATTCTTTGAGAAAGAGTTGATGGTGATGGTCCTTTCCCTCATGCCCGGCATGGACATGAACGGGATGAAGTCTTTCTCAAAGCTGTAGGATGTATAGATGTCATCGGCAATGACGATCAGATCCTCTTCTTCGGCTATCTTAGCTATCTCGCCCAGGGTGTCAGCTGACAGGCATGAACCGGTCGGGTTGGACGGTGTATTTATGATCAGGGCCTTTGTCCTCGGAGTGATCAGTGATTTGAGCCTGTCTATATTGATCTGAAAATCCTCTTCCTCGTAGGTGTCCATTTCAACGGGGATCCCCCTTGCCATTTCCACCTGAGCCGTATATGGGGTGAAGAACGGCGACTGGATTATGACCTCGTCCCCTTCGTCCAGGATGGCCTGCAGGGCCATATACATGGCGATCAGCCCGGATGTTGTCACTATGACTTCGTCCGGGGCGATATCAAGGTCGTATTCGTCTTTGTAGAACTTGCGGATCTCATCGCGTAGCTCTATATCCCCGTACATGTTGGTGTATCTGGTGTGGCCTTTGAGGGCGTCCTGATAGGCGCCGTCTATTATGATCTTGTCAGTGATAAGGTCCGGATCGCCTATGCTCAGGTTGATACAGTCGTCAAACTGGGCAGCCTTTTCATTGGTGGTGCCAAAAGGCGTAGAGGCGTCTTTCCAGTATTTTTTTGCTAAAAAGCGGTGCTTCATTTGCTTTCCTCCTCAAGAAATTCAGTAAATTTATCAAGTCCCTCTTTGAGGAGCTTGGAGTCAAAAGCGTAGCCTATCCTGACCGCTCCTTCCATTTCAAAAGCGGCTCCAGGTGTGAACAGCAGGCCTTTTTCTTTGATGAGCCTCTTGCAGAGCTCATAAGACGGCATATCCAGATCGTAATACACAAGGGCTGTCGTTCCGGCAACAGGTCTCAGGTAGTGTACCTGCGGAGTGCTGTTTACCCAGTCATCCAGTATCTGGCGGTTCTTTTTGAGGATGGCTCTGTTCCTTTCAAAGATCTTTTCCTTGTTGGCAAGGGCAAGGGATGCCAGCATGTCATCGATCATTCCGCAGGAAATGGTATCGTAATCCCTTCTTTCAAGGCACAGGTGGAGGGCTTCCTGGCTTTTTGAAGCGATCCATCCCATTCTCAGGCCGGCAAGGGAAAATATCTTGGACATACTTCCCACAGATATCCCCTTCTCATATATGTCGACAATGGAGTCCATGTAGCTTCCGTCCTCTGAAATCCCTCTGTAAACCTCGTCTGAAAGCACATAGGCGTCGGCTTCAGCAGCTATGTCTCTGATGGCTTCCAGAGTCTCCCTCGGTATCCATGAACCTGTAGGATTGTTAGGATTGTTTATTGTTATCATCTTGGTGTTTTTGTCCACAAGAGATCTGAGCTCGTCAAGGTCAGGCAGATAGTCGTTTTCCAGCCTGAGCTTAAGTATCCTGACATCGGCTCCTATGGCTCTTGGGATGGAATAATGCTGCTGGTATGTTGGCAGCACGCATACCATATTATCTGTACTCTCGACCAGTGCATTTATCACCATATGGTTGGCGCCTATGGCCCCATGGGTCGGTATGACATTTTCACCCTTCAGATCTTTATATAGGCTTGCCACTCCGCCCACATATTCTGGTGAGCCGAAGATATGGCTGTATGTGAGCCTTTTATCTTTCAGGCCCGTCAGGTATTTATCAGGGTCCACTCCCGAAAGTTCCAGCAATTCTCCGATGGTCAGGGAATCTATACATGTTTCTCCCAGATTATAGATCGCATCATCCTCATAATCGTTCATCCACCGTTCAACTTTAAAAGTTTCGATTTTCATTGTTCCTTTTCCTCATTTCCCGGCTTATGCCGTTATTGCATATGAATATTCTCACGGCCATCGACAATATCTCATAATCCCTTGTCTCAAGCGCGTTTATACCTGTGACATTGCTTATGTTTTTCAGCCTGTATCTTATGGTGTTCTTGTGCTGCGCCAAAGCGTCCGCTGTCCTTTGAAGATCTCCGTCGCTGACCACATAGCAGATCGCAGTTTCCAGCAGGTTTCCGTTGGTCTCAAGGTCATAATCCTCAAGGGGCCTCATATATCGGTCGCTGAATTCCCTCATGACAGCGCTGCCGCAATATGGCAGGATCACCTTGTATATCCCAAGATCATCATAAAGTACATACCGGTTCTTTTTTCCGGCAGGCCCGGTCACGGTGCTGCTGGCGTCGAACAGCCTTGCGGCATAAAGGCTTTCTTCAAAGCAATCCTTTATCTGCCACAGCAGATGATGTACGGAGCTTATGCCCACATGAAAGTTCTCAAGTCCGTCTGCAAAGGCAGAAAGAAACGGCTGGCTCAGTTTTGCAGGGTCTGTTTCTTCAAACATATCCCTTGTATGGATGATAAAAAAACCTCCCTGGTAGTAAAACATCGAATCAGAAGCCTGCAGCAGGTTTCCGGCTGCCAGCTTTTCCTCTATGCGCCTGTACTCTCTCGGTACAAGCTTTTGGCCTTCCGGGCTGCCGCCTCCTGATGATCCGTCCGGCTCGAAAAACATTGCCAGAATATCTGACCGGAATGTAGGGTTTATATCATACGCCAGTTTTTCCACCGCATTGTGGCTGCCGTCACACCTGAGGATCTCGCCAGCCTTTCCCTCTCTGTATTCTATGGAGTCATACTGTTTGGCCCGCTCGGAGATCAGTACTATCAGATCCTCAAAGTACACATCTTTTCCCTCCATGAGGATTATGGGGAAATTTATTGTATCTGCATACCTGAGCACCGTATCGCTGATGGGCAGCCTGAAAATGTTCTTTATTATTATTCCGCTGCATTTTCTTGCGGCAAGGCTCTTGATGGCGTCAAATATCAGATAATCATTGTCCTTGGCGTACAAGAAACTCGTGACGACTATCATGTTTTCTTCGTGGAAATTGGTATTGTACCATTTTTCCTTTATGCCATCGACAAATTCATAATCAAGTATGCCGCATCTGTCGATAACATTGTTCAGTCCGCCTTTACCTGCTATCACCCGCAAATCCGGAAATTCCGGGAAATTGCAGACATCCTCTACGGTCAGCTTCATTTTTTCCTCCGTACAGTTAGATATTTTACCTTTGCAGCCTGATATGTACAAGGTTCTTGTCTTGTATTATAACACAAATATTAGAAAAATAAATTAGATTTTTATCTAAATCATTCACGATTGTTTTTTGGCGGCCTTGATGTATATTAAATATAAATATATCATAGGAGGGCCGCCATGAAATTAGATGGATTTATACTTGAAAACTGGCTGAACCCGGCTGCTGACAGCCCCAAGAACCAGGTTTATCTGGGCGGCAGCTGTGTCCTGCCGCTGACGCTTGAAGAGCTCTTTGAAGTGACTGGAGAGGATATGGATAAGTTTTTTGAGGAACTTAAGACCATGAACCTGGGCTACCCGTTCTTTTCCGGCACACCACGGCTGCGCAGAGCCATAGCCAATCTGTATAAGCAGGTCCGACCGGAAGATGTGATCCTTGTACACGGCGGCACAGGTGCCAACAGCACAGTGGTCTATACCCTGATCGAACCTTCTGACAATGTGGTCTCCGTAATGCCAAACTACCAGCAATATTATTCACTGCCCCGTTCCATCGGAGCAGAAGTCCGTACCGTGGATCTGACTCCGGAAAAGGCCTACAAGCTGGACATGGCTCAGGTACGGGCCATGACCGACAGCAATACCAAGGCCATATTGCTGACCAATCCCAACAATCCTACGGGAGCGCTCCTGGAACCGGAGGAAATGGAAGAACTGGCCGATATTGCCAGGTCTGCCGGCGCATGGATAGTATGCGATGAAATGTACCGCGGGCTGAAAGAAGAATATATGCCGTCCATGGCTGATATTTACGACAAAGCCATAGTCACATGCAGCTCCTCGAAGATGTTTTCCATGGCCGGTCTCCGCTGCGGCTGGATAGTCTGTCGCGACGAAAAACTGCGCCGGGAGCTGTTCAACCGCCGCTCTTACGATTCCATATGCGGCGGTGTGTTTGACGAATGGCTCTTTGCCATTGCCCTTGAGCACGCCGACAAGATCCTTGAACGAAGCAGAAAGATCGTAAGCCGCAACAAGGCTGTCGTCGACAAGTGGCTGGACGGCCACCCTTACCTGCACCAGTATGCGGACGCTTACGGAACTACATATCTGATCCATTATGATCTGGATGTGGATTCAGAAAAATTCTGCGATGATCTGTTAGATAAAAAAGGCGTTCTCGTATGCCACGGAGACTGTTTCTACCTGCCTCACACATTCAGGCTTTCCCTATCCCATGCGGAAGAGCTGGAAAAGGGTTTGGCGCTCATAGATGAATACATCAGGGAACTGGCAGCGGGACGCTGAGCCGCCCGATGGGCCAAACGGCACAGACTCAAAGAGCCGCCCGTGCCGGGCGGCTCTTTATCGTATGCTTATTTGAGTTTTGCTACCATTTCTCCTGCTTTAACCTGCTGGCCCTCGGAAATATAGATCTTTTCCACTGTTCCCTTGGCGGTTGCCAGGATATTGGTCTCCATCTTCATGGCCTCTATAACAGCTATCGGCTGCTTTTCTTCAACCTCATCGCCTTCTTTTACCAGTACCCTGATGATATTGCCCGGTATGTTGGCGCCCACTTCAAGCGGATTGTCCTCATCTGCATAAAGAACAGAATTGTTTGAATTTACAGTAACATCCGTATCCTTGATGTGAACGCTCCTGCGGTTTCCGTCCACCTCGAAGATGGCCTCCCTGTAGCCTTCGCTGTCTACCGGCCTTACTTCGTGGAGTTTTACCATCATTATCTTGCCTTCTTCCAGCTTGACTTCGCAGGTCTCGCCTACTTCCAGGCTGTGGAAGAAGATGTCAGAACCCATGTAGCGGAAGTTGCCTTCCTTCTTGAGGGTCTTTACATAATCCTCAAACACCTTTGGATAGATGGCATAGCTGATGGCCTCCCTGTCGGTGCCCTCAAGCTCCAGATCTTCTCTCAGGTGCTTCTTGATGGCGTCGAAGTCTTCCGGCGGCAGGAGTTCGCCAGGCCTGCATGTGATGGCAGGCTTTCCTTTGAGAACCAGCTTCTGGAGTTCTTCAGGGAACCCTCCCTCAGGCTGTCCCATCATTCCCTCAAAGTATGAAACGATGGAGTCAGGGAAGTCAATGCCCTTGCCTTTTTCGTAGATGTTTTCAGGAGTCAGGTCGTTTTGTACCATGAATATGGCCATGTCGCCTACTGCCTTTGAAGTCGGTGTAACCTTGACTATGTCTCCCAGCATTTCATTGACAGCCTTGTACATGTCCTTGACTTCTTCAAACTTATGTCCCAGGCCGAAGCTTTCAACCTGCGGTTTCAGGTTGGAATACTGGCCTCCAGGAATTTCGTATTTGTAAATTTCCGCTGTTGATGTTACCAGCTCCGACTCAAATCCTGCATAAACCGGTCTTACATCTCTCCAGTATTCGGAAATCTTCTGTATCTTGTCTGTATCGATACCCGTATCCCTCTGGGAGTTCTGGAGGGCGGCCACAATGGAGTTGAGGGCCGGCTGTGAAGTCAACCCGCTCATGGAGTTGAAGGCTGCATCCACTATGTCTACGCCTGCCTGAGCGGCCATGAGCACTGTTGCCACTCCGTTTCCGGAGGTGTCGTGGGTATGGAGATGGATAGGAATACCTATTTCCTGCTTCAGGGCCGAGATCAGCTTGTATGCGGCCATCGGCTTGAGCAGGCCGGACATGTCCTTGATCCCAAGAATGTGGGTACCTCTCTTTTCCAGCTCCTTGGCTATCCTTATGTAATAGTCGAGATTGTATTTTTTCTTTGATTCGTCCAGGATGTCGCCTGTATAGCATACGCAGGCCTCGGCGATCTTTTCCTGATTGAGGGTCTCGTCCAGAGCCACGGTCATGCCGTCCAGCCAGTTGAGCGGATCAAATATCCTGAAAACATCTATGCCGGAAATGGCTGACTGCTTTACAAACTCACGGATCACATTGTCCGGATAGTTCTTGTATCCTACGGCGTTGGCGCCTCTGATGAGCATCTGGAAAAGTATGTTAGGCATCTTTTCCCTGAGGGTATCCAGCCTTTCCCACGGAGATTCCTTGAGGAAACGGTAGGATGTGTCAAAGGTGGCTCCTCCCCACATCTCTACGGAGAACAGCTCTTTACCGTATACTGCAACGGCAGGAGCGATCTTTTCCATGTCGACTGTCCTTACCCTTGTAGCCATCAGAGACTGCTGGGCGTCACGCATGGTGGTATCGGTGATCAGCAGCTTTTTCTGGTCTTTTACCCATTGGGCCACTGCCTCAGGGCCTTGCTCATCAAGGAGCTGTTTGGTGCCTCTCAGGCTCTGCAGCTCGTCTTTTCTGAACTTAGGGAAAACCGGAACATTGAACTGAGGTTTATGTCCCTTGGTCTCATTGACGAATTTGTTGCCCAGGAATTCGATAACTCTCAGCTCTTCGTCCCTGACTTTTTCAATATTCATAAGATCAGGCGTATTGGCTATGAACCCGGTATCGCACATTCCTGCTGCAAAAGTCGGGTGGTTGAGCACATTGAGCATGAAGGCTATGTTGGTCTTTACGCCTTTTACGACCATCTCAGAAAGAGCTCTGATGGCCTTTCTCCTTGTATCGTCGAAGGTCCTGCCGAAAGCAGTCACTTTCACAAGCAGGCTGTCATAGAAAGGAGTGATCTCTGAACCTTCAAATCCATTGCCTCCGTCAAGACGGATGCCAAAGCCGCCTGGACTCCTGTAGTTTTCTATGACTCCCGTATCAGGCATGAAGTTGTTGGCCGGGTCCTCCGTAGTAACACGGCACTGGATAGCATGGCCAGTAACCTTTATGGATTCCTGATCCGGTATTGCTATTTCAGGTGAATCAAGGGAATAGCCCTGAGCCACCAGTATCTGATCCTGAACGATGTCCACTCCGGTAACTATCTCTGAAACCGTATGTTCCACCTGGATCCTTGGGTTCATTTCTATGAAATAGTGCTGTCCATGCTTGTCTACCAGAAATTCTACCGTCCCTGCGCTCCTGTAATCTACTGCCTTGGCGATCTTCAGGGCATCCTGGCAGATGGCCTGTCTCTGCTGGTCTGTCAGGCAGAGGGCCGGAGTAAATTCTATCACTTTCTGATGCCGTCTCTGGATAGAACAGTCTCTTTCAAAAAGATGCACGATGTTTCCGTACTTGTCACCAAGGATCTGCACCTCTATGTGCTTAGGATTCTCCAGATATTTCTCAATAAATATGTCGTCGATACCGAAAGCTTTGGCTGCTTCGCTCCTGGCGCTCCTGAACTGAGGCAGCAGTTCGTCCCTGTTCTGCACGATCCTCATTCCTCTGCCGCCGCCTCCGGCAGCCGCTTTGAGCATTACAGGATAACCGCATTCTTCGGCAAAAGCCATTGCTTCTTCTTCGCTGGCTATTGCCTGTTCAACGCCGGGTATGATAGGAACGCCTACAGAATTGGCCACTATCTTGGACTTGATCTTGTCTCCCAGTCTGTCCATCATTTCGGCTGTTGGGCCGATGAATTCAATGCCGTTATCTTCACAGGCTTTGGCGAATTCAACATTTTCTGCCAGGAAACCATAGCCCGGATGAATGGCATCTACGCCTTTGGCCTTGGCCAGCGCGATTATCTCATCTATGCTAAGATATACGCCTACCGGAGTTTTTCCCTTGCCTATCTGGTAAGCCTCGTCGGCCTTTGTCCTGAACAGGGCGTTTTTGTCTTCTTCCGAATAGATGGCCACTGTCCTGATGCCCAGCTCCCGGCAGGCGCGGAAAACCCTTATGGCGATCTCACCTCTGTTGGCAACCAATACTCTTTTGAATTTTTTAATTTCTCCCATATTTACTCTCCCTAAAAAATTACTCTCTCACGCGTATGTCCATCCGCGGATAAGGTATTGTTATTTTTGCTTTATCAAATGCAGCTTTAACTTCTTCTTCCAGGTAATACTTCACATCGTAATATCTGGATGTTTCGCACCAGACTTTCAGGTCCAGCGCTATGGAGCTTTCCTGATATTCGGCTACTCCGATGATCGGGGCAGGCTCCATCAATATGTCCGGACAGCTTTCTGCAACGGCAAGCAGGACGTCTTTTGCCGCAGAAATGTCCGAATCATAGCTCACACCGAAAACGCAATCTACTCTCCGCATATCTTCCATTGAGTAGTTGACGATAACCGATGTTGTGACAGTCCCGTTGGGCACCGTGACCACCTTGTTGTCAAAGGTCTTGAGGGTGGTTACAAACAGGTCGATGCTGTCCACAATCCCTTCGGTTCCTGCCACATCTATAACATCGCCTTTTTTGAAAGGCTTGTTAGCCAATATGAGCACGCCTCCTGCTATATTGCCGAGGCTGTCTTTCAGAGCCAGCGCAATGGCCGCTCCCGCTGCGCCCAGTACAGTCACCAGCGGCGCCGTCGGTACTCTGAGATGTCCCAGCAGCACTACTATCATGATGATGTACAGCACTATCTTGAGCACATTTATTATGAATTTGTGCATGGACTCGTCAAGCCCTGTGCGCATGAGGGCTTTTTTGGACAATGCAGTTATTATCTTGATCAGCAGCAGACCTATAGCAAGGATGGCTGCCGCTCCCAAGATCACATACAGTATCTCCATATCTTTCAGCTTGGAAAAGTTGAGCATAAGTCCTCCTTATCTCAGCCCCGTCTGCCGCTCCTGCGCCTCTCAAGCTCGTTTAGGATCTTCTTGCGCAGCCTTATATCGTCAGGGGTTATCTCCACAAGCTCATCATCATCGATGAATTCCAGAGCTTCTTCCAGGGTGAATTTTCTTGCCGGAGAAAGCTTGATGGCTTCGTCGGACCCGGCCGCCCGCATATTGCTCACCTTTTTGGCTTTGCATGGGTTTACGACCATATCGTCGCTGCGTGAGTTCATCCCCACTATCATCCCCTCATACACATGGGTTCCCGGTTCTACGAACATCTGGACTCTTTCTCCAATGTTAAAGAGGGCATAAGGTGTACAGATACCTTCTTCCTGGGCTATGGCGACTCCGTTGACACGGCCCGGTATCTCTCCCTTGTAATCGTCGAAAGCATGAAACCGCCTTACCATGGTACCTTCTCCATGGGTGTCGTTGATGAACTCGCTCCTGTAGCCCAGGAGGCCTCTGGTCGGCACCAGATATTCAAGCCTTGAATGGCCGTTTTCACCGGTCATCTGAGTCATGAGCCCCTTGCGCATGTTCAGCTTGTTGATGACGGTCCCCGAATACTGGTCAGGCACCGTGATGACCACTTCTTCTATAGGCTCTGTTCTCTGTCCGTGGTCACCCTTGCGGAAGATAACTTCCGGCTTTGAGACCGCCAGCTCGTATCCTTCCCGGCGCATATTCTCTATCAGTATGGAAAGATGGAGTTCTCCTCTGCCCGATACTTTGAAACAGTCGGTGGAATCGGTTTCTTCCACTGTCATCCCCACATTTACTTCAAGTTCCTTTTCCAGCCTTGCCCTGATGTGGCGGCTGGTCACATATTTGCCGGACTTGCCTGCAAAAGGCGATTTGTTGACCATGAAGTTCATGCTCAGGGTCGGTTCTTCTATGTGGATCATTTCCATAGGCTGAGGATCAGCCGGATCGCAGATGGTCTCTCCAATGGAGATATCGGAAATACCCGATACCACAACGATATCTCCGCACTCGGCTTCCGGTACGGCTACCCGCTTTAGGCCCCTGTATACGAATACCTGGTTTATCTTTTTTTGTGCTATGGAGCCGTCGGCCTTGGCTACAGCCACCTGCTGCCCTTCTTTGATGGTCCCTCTGGTTATCCTGCCTATTCCCAGCCTTCCTATATAATCATCATAGGCGAGGGTGGATACCTGGAACTGCAGAGGCTCTTCCCTCAGGTCCGGATAAGCCTGGCAGTGCTGGATTATGGTGTCAAAAAGAGGTGTGATGTCAAGTCCTCCATATCCGGCAGGACTTTTCTTGATCTTCTCTTCCCCTTCTCCTATGGTCATGCCTTTGATCTCCTCAGGATCCCTTACGGCTATGCCCTGTCTGGCAATGCCGTACAATATGGGAAAATCAAGCTGTCTGTCATTGGCATTAAGATCCATGAAAAGTTCATAAACTTCATCCACTACTTCGTCTACTCTGGCGTCTTTCTTGTCGAGCTTGTTTATGAACAGGATAGGGTTTAACCCCTGTTCAAGGGACTTCTGCAGCACGAACCTTGTCTGCGGCATAGGCCCCTCACTGGAATCCACCAGCAGTATGACCGTATCAACAGTCTTCATTATCCTCTCTACTTCTGAAGAAAAGTCCGCATGTCCGGGCGTATCGACTATGTTGATCTTCACATCACCATGCATTACGGAACAGTTCTTTGAATATATGGTTATGCCTCTTTCTCTTTCTATATCATCGCTGTCCATGACACAATCGACCACTTCCTCATTGGCTCTGAAAACCCCGCTCTGGTTGAGAAAAGCGTCTACCAAGGTGGATTTGCCCGCATCTACATGGGCGATGACTGCAATGTTGATTATTTTTTGTTTTTCCTTCATTTTCTCCTCGTTTTCTTTGCTTTCGCAAAAAAAAGGTCCTTCTTTCCTATCTTAATAAATTATTTTACCATAATAAAGGGCTTAACACAAGGGAGCAGTCCCTTGTGAAAAAAGTATTTTCTCCGATCAGTCATAACCTGCCGCTCCGCCCCGGCATATAATGGATATATGAATCTTTTCGGAGGTGTTTTTATGGCTTCAGTTTTTTTGAGTCCCTCGACTCAGCACTATAATCTGTATGTTACGGGCAACAGTGAAGAATATTATACAAACCTTATCACAGACGCTATGATCCCTTACCTTGAAGCAAGCGGCATATATTACGGCCGCAATGACCCGGATGGAACGGTATCCACTTCCATAGCCATGTCCAACGCAGGAAGTTACGACCTGCACCTGGCCATACACTCAAATGCTGCTCCTGAACATCTGTCAGGCATGCTGAGGGGAAGCGATGTATATTACTACAGGGACAGCAGCCGCGGCAGACGGGCCGCTGAGATCTTTGCAAACAACCTGAAACTGGTCTATCCATATCCGGATCAGGTGACTCTGGTGCCAAACACCACACTTGCAGAGCTGAAACGGACAAAAGCACCTGCTGTGCTGTTGGAGCTTGCCTACCATGATAATTACGATGATGCACAGTGGATAATAAACAACATAGAAGCCATAGGAGCAAATCTGGCCTTATCTGTGGCAGATTATCTGGGCGTTGTTTTTGTGGCTCCATAGCTTCCCCTCGAATCCTGACCGCCGGCCTGCCGGCCGGCGCCGCTGCAGAGAGCGATTTTGTCTGTCCATATCGCTCTCTTTGTGTTACAATACCTTTGAGGTGACAAAATGGACAAGTTAAACAAGACTTTCAGGGCCGTGTTTGAAGGCGACAGGCTCATAAAAATGATATTTTCCAGGAAAAGGTCGAAGGCCCTTCCTTACGAGAAGATTTCTTTGCGCCCGGTCATGTCGGGAGGCAGCCTGCGCTATCAGGCCTCGTATTTTTTTGAGAAAAAGGTCACGCATACCAATATAGAGCCGGATCAGGCGGCAGAGTTCTGCCTGAAAACAGTTGAAGATGAATTTAAACAGGTAAATATTTTTACTGAGAAAGCCGACATCCAGATCATGGCGTCCAGAGCCGATGATCCAAAAGTGCTCCGCAAGGCGCCCACCCTGAAGCCCCAGGATCTTTCCCACAACAGAGAGAAAAAATATATCATACCTGACGGCATCCCGTGCGATTTTCTGATACGCCTTGGTGTGATGGACAAGGACGGAAATGTTTTTCCCAGACGGTACAGTAAATTCCGCCAGATAAACAGATATCTTGAGATCATTGACGATGTGTTCCCTTATGTGGCTAAAGATGACGGCAGACCGGCGCGGATCATAGATTTCGGCTGCGGAAAAGCCTATCTGACATTTGCGATCTACTATTATATGAAAGTCCTCAAGGGTAAAGATGTGGAGATCGTCGGGCTTGACCTTAAACAGGATGTGATCAGCTTTTGCAATGAAGTTGCACAGGATCTGGGATATGACGGCCTTCATTTCCTCCACGGCGATATTGCGGATTACGGCAGTCCTCAAGAGAAGGCTGACATGGTGGTCACACTGCATGCCTGCGACACAGCAACCGACTACGCCCTCATCAATGCCGTATCTTGGAACGCCAAAGTCATACTGAGCGTACCATGCTGCCAGCATGAGCTTTTCCGCCAGATCAGCAATGATCTCCATAAGCCTATATTGAAGCACGGCATACTAAAAGACCGGTTCACAGAATATCTTACAGACGGCCTTCGCGGTCTTAAACTCGAAAGCTGCGGATATGATGTCTCAATGGTTGAGTTCACCAGTCTTGAACATACATCCAGAAATATATTGATAAGGGCCGTAAAGCGCGGCACAGCCGACAGGTACAAGAGGCTGGAAGCCGAGAAACAGTACCATGACCTGTGCGATTTCTATCATGTCCGGCCGGCCATAGATAAGCTGTAGGTTCCTGGGGCGTAAGATGGCGCAAGGCAGCGTGATATGTCGCCCTGGCACGGCATCTCCGGCCCCGGTGCCGCCTGCAGGCTTCAGCCGTCATATTCTCTCGGATCAAACTGTTCAAAGATCCCGGCGGCTCCCATGGCTTCAGCCGTCAGCAGATCTTCGTACTTCCTGATGGTCCACAGGAACTTTGCGCCTTTGTACCGGCGAAAAGCCTTTTCTTCCCTGTCCTCAAATCTGTATGCCACAAAGTCAGGGGCGTTTATGGTGTTGACCCACAGATTTTTCAACAGGAATTCTGACAGGATATTTATCTTTGTCCCCTGCTTTTTCAGACTGCCTGCCAGCTGGCCTCTTACCATGAACGGCCTGTTCTTTTTGAACCATCGTACGGCAATGGGATCAAAAGACTCTATACAGAACCGCCCCTCATATCCGTCCAGTTCCCTGGCCACCTTGCGGCAAAGTTCCTCACGGCTTGCTCCGGCATCCACTTTAAGTTCCACTATGATAGGGACGCGGCCGTCTACCGCCCCCAGTACCGATCTGAATTCCGGTATGGTTTCTCCGCTTTCCTCCAGCGTGTATCTGCCTGCCTCTGCAAAACTGATCCGGTCAATATCTACATCCTTTCCGCATGTCCTTGCAAGGCTTTTATCATGGATGACCGCCAGCCTGCCGTCTCCTGTCAGATGGACATCAAGCTCTATCCCAAACCCTCCGGCAGCGGCACGCTCAAAAGCGGTCATGGAATTTTCCGCGATCCTGGGCTTATCATGCAAGCCTCTGTGTGCATATCTGCAGTTTAAAAGTTCTCTAACAAGCTGTTCTTTTCTCATTTTGCCTCCCTTAATCATCTATGTCGAAGGCTTCCAGTTTATTCCTGGCAGGTATTGGTTTGCTGTCTCCATGTTTTACCATCAGCATGGTCAGAAAAGCGATCACAGAAAAAGCGGTGGCATAAGGGAAAAGCGTCCAGTATCCTATATGCTCCAGGAAGGCTCCTGACAGGACCGGTGTCAGCACCTGCGCCGCCATGGAAAAAGTATAGTACATACCTGTGAATTTTCCTATATCATCTCCCTTGCACATTTCGACCACCATGGGATAAGAATTTACATTTATGGATGCCCAGGCTACTCCCACAAGGAAGAAAACTATATTGACGGCAAAATTAGGCGTCTTGAACAAGAACCCTGTGAAAAAGCTGGCGGCAAGCAGGGCTACTCCGAAAAGTATGACCTTTTTTCTTCCAAGCCTGCTGGAAACAACGCCAACAGGTATAAATGATACCAGTGCGCCAACGGAGGCCACCATCAGGGCTCCGGCAAAATCTCCGCCCTCCATTCCCCACATTTCCGTGGCGTATTTTGAAAATGCCGTGGTAACGGCATTGTATGCCATATACCAGAAGGCCACCGAAAGGAGCAGGAAGATCAGGCTTTTCTTTACAGGGCCGGGCAGCTTTGCGTTCCCTGATCCCGGCTGGCTTCCGGCGTTATTTCCGGATCCGGGTTCCTTTCCGGCTGCCTTTTGCTCATCTTCTTCCCCATCGCCTTCATCGGATATACCCCATGCCTTTTCCTGGGCTATCCTCTGGGCGACCATCTTGTTTTCGTCCACTTTAAATAATATTATCAGGAGAGCGGCCACCATTATCACCGCTATGGAAATAAAAAGAGGTTCATAGTCCGGCGTATTTCCATCGCCTACCAGCACCATTATCAGTCCCAGAGCCATTATGATACCGACAGCCCCCATCAGGTTTATTATGGCGTTTCCCTTTGATCTGAGCGGCTTTGGAGTAACATCCGGCATGAGAGAGACGGCTGGAGAGCGGAATATGCTCATTGAGATCAGGGTCATGAACAGCGCCCCGACAAACCAGATGACATTTCTGCTGTTTGCAGCTTCCGGCAGCATCAGCATGAATATTACCGCAAGTATGGTCCCTATAAAAATGAACGGTGTGCGCTTCCCCTTTCTGTGGCTTATCCTGTCGGACCATGCGCCGAAGATCGGCAGCATTATAAGGGCGAAAATATTGTCAAGGGCCATTATGGCACCTGAAAGTGTATCGCCTATCCCAAAGAAATATTTGAGTATCAGCGGGATGATATTGTCGTAGACCTGCCAGAAGGCACTTATGGCAAGAAAGGCAAAGCCGACGAGTATGGTCCTTTTGTTGTCAAGTTTCATCTTTTTTTCTCCTGTCTGCTAAAGTTGTGATAACTACATCCTGCTCAGCAGGGCCCTGATATCTTCAGCCACTATGGCCGGCTGCCACCTGGAAGTTTCCAGGTCTTTCAGAGTCCCTTCCCCTGAAAGTACAAAACAGCTGTCTATCTTTGCGTTTACACCGCAGGCAATATCCGTATACAGCCTGTCTCCGATCAGGAGAGTCTCCTCCCTTGAAAAACCCGTCCGCTGCATGGCCATCTCAGCCATCCTCGGTGCAGGCTTCCCAAAGTATAACGGCTTTCTGCCTGTGGCCGTTTCTATCATACCGCATATGCTCCCGCAGTCGGGGACATAACCGAACTCCACGGGACAGACCAGATCCGGATTGGACGCAAAGAACCCGATGCTGCGGCCTCGTTTACCCAAAAGGAGCCTGCAGCCATCTTCAAGTTTCTTGTAGGTCAGTTCTCTGTCAAAGCCGCAGAGCAAAATGTCCACATCTTCCTCCGGCTGATCTGTTATGGTGAATCCGTCCTTCACAAGCTGGGCCGCAAATGAGCCTGTACCGATAAGATATATCTTGCCTGCAGAGGAGGGTGAACCGTATATTTCGGTAAGTCCGTCCGTGACAGCATCTGCCGAAGTGACAAAATCTCTTTCGCCGGCTTTGATCCCCATAGTTGCCAGCTTGGCTATATAGTCTGATGCACTTTTGGAGGAATTGTTGGTCATGAAAATATATCTTCCCCCATTTTCCCGCACCTTTTCCAGGAAATCACCGACACCGTCAAACAGCCGGTCATCCAGATATATGGTCCCGTCCATGTCCAGAAGGAACAGTTTTTTATCTTTAATATCCATCTCCATGTTTTCACATAAATCAAAAAATATTTAGAGGCTTTCTTCTTTCCCGGTTGTCCTCAGACATTGGGATGTTGTTGGTCTTTCTGGTGGCCCACCACACCCTGTTGAAGCTGACTCCAAGGCACATTACCCATGCCAGGAACCAGAACCAGAACATGAGGGCAACAATATTTGAAAATGAACCATATAGTATATCGTAATTAGTCGATATACTTGTGTAGATCGTGTAGACATAAGTTACCACCACAAACCCTATGGCGGCAAAGATGCTTCCGGGTACTATATCCCTGAACCGCACTTTGTTTACGGGAAGTATATAATAATTATAAGAGATCATCAGAAAGTAAAGGGCTATGGCAAGGGGCCATCTCAGGAGCATCCACAGAAGTTTGGATATGTCCTCTCCCACCACTGCGCCGAAAACTATGTTCAGCAGCAGCTCCCCATATACCAGGGCCACCAGAGAAAAGGCTATGGTAAAGAGAGTCATCAGGATGGTCCTGACAGACCGGAGCCTGTCACGGACATAACCCTTTCCTACCATCTCGCCATCAGTAAGCGTATAGTTTGTGACTCTCATCATGGCGAACTGGACTCTCGAAGCCGCCCAGAGGGCTATGATCGCCAGAAAGATATTATTTACGCCGGAAGGTGAGTAATCCAGGAACGAAAGGAGCTGCGAGGCTCCTTCGATGGTCACATTGTTCTGGACCCACAGTTGTATCTCATAGAGGGAGAGAGAAAACAATCCGAGAAGCTGAGAAAGCAATATAAAGATGGGAATGATGGACAAAAACAGCGAAAAGGCTATCTGTGCCGCCACCCCCTGATAATATGGGTCCTGAAATTGTGCCAGCATCAGGAGTATCATCTTTTGAACCCGCTTTCCCGCTTTCTTTACGGTTTTTTTCATTGGTTTACCTCTCTGTCTATCTGTCTGATAATAATCCCTCCAGTTTTTCAAGTGCTCTGGCCCTGTGGCTTATGGCGTTTTTCTCCTCTTCTGTGAGTTGGGCGAAAGTCTTGTTGCAGCCGTCGGGGACGAAAAGTGGATCGTACCCGAATCCGTTTTCTCCCGTCGGTGCCCCTATTATCCTTCCCTGGCATTCTCCTCTGGCCACAAGTGTTTTACCATCGGGATATACAAGGGTGATGACAGAAACAAATTTTGCTTTTCTGTCGTCACCTGTTACATTTTTTAAAAGCTTCAAAAGCTTTTCGTTGTTTTTTGCATCGTTATGTTCTTCTCCTGCAAATCTTGCCGAATATACTCCCGGTGCGCCTCCCAGATAATCCACCATGAGCCCTGAGTCATCGGCTATGGTAGTCTTTCCGGTGGCTTTCATTATCTCATACGCCTTCTTATATGAATTTTCTTCAAATGTTTCTCCGTCCTCAGTTATCTCAAACTCAGGCACGCCTGCTTCATCTCTGGATATCACTTTTATCCCGAACTTATCCATTATCGCCTGTATCTCTTTGATCTTATGGGCGTTGGAAGACGCCGCTATTATTGTTTCCATATATCTAAATCTCTCCTGTTACCTGTTTTTGTATCTCGTGCAGCTGCCTGCACCCTTCTGCCGCCAGCTCCAGCATGCGATCCAGTTCCTCCCTGCTGAAAGGCCTGCCTTCTCCGGTTCCCTGTACCTCAATATATTCTCCCCTGTCGGTCATTACCACATTCATATCTACTATTGCCTTTGAATCTTCCTGATAGCACAGGTCCAGGCATGGCTCCTGGTCTATCACCCCGACGCTTACGGCTGAAACATATGCTTTTACCGGTATCCTATCTATCATGCCCTTATCTTTCATCCATTTCATGGCCTCCACCATTGCAACAAAGGCTCCTGTTATGGAGGCTGTCCTTGTCCCGCCGTCAGCCTGTATCACATCGCAGTCTATCCATATGGTCCTTTCTCCGAGGGCATCCATATCTGCTACCGATCGGAGGCTCCTGCCGATGAGTCTCTGTATCTCAACACTCCTGCCGTCTGTCTTGCCTCTGTCTCTTTTTTTGCGTGTGGCAGTAGAGCCCGGCAGCATGGAATATTCTGCCGTTATCCATCCTCTGCCTGTGCCTGTCAGATGTTTTGCGGTAGCATCTTCCACTGTTGCGGTGCATATGACCTTAGTATTGCCCATCTCGATGAGCACTGATCCCTGTGGGCTCATAAGATAATGATCTGTTATTTTTACAGGCCTGAGCTGATCGCTGGTTCTCTTATCTGTTCTCATATCTTCCCTTTGTTCCCTTTGTTCCCTTGAATTATTTCTGTCTGGGTTTATTGTATCACAACACTTTATTTTTTTAAAGCACCTAAAAGGATTACGGCTTGTAATAAATCTGCAAAACATATATAATCAGAGCATGATTTTAAAGGAGGTACAGATAACATGAAAGCTGTTATTTTAGACGGATATACGGTAAATCCGGGAGACCTTTCCTGGGAAGGTATAGAAGAAAACGCTTCCCTGACCGTTTACGACAGGACCGGCCAGGATCAGGTCATCCAAAGGATCGGCGACTGCGAGGCGGTGTTTACCAGCAAATGCAAGATCACCAGGCAGGTTATGGACTCATGTCCGTCCATCAGATTTATAGGCGTGCTTGCTACAGGTTACGACAATATCGACATAGATGAAGCTTCAAAACGAGGTATCGCTGTATGCAATGTACCTGCCTATTCCACAGAAAGCGTAGCCCAGCATACTTTTGCTCTTTTGCTTGAACTCTGCAATCATACCGGAAAATGCAATGAAGCTGTCCAGGCGGGAAAGTGGAGCGAATGTCCTGATTTCACCATGACCGTATCTCCGCTTTTCCAGCTCAGCGGCAAAACCATGGGTATAGTAGGCTACGGTACCATCGGAAAGCGTGTAGGCCAGATCGCGGAAGCTATGGGCATGACAGTCTGTCCGTACAGCAGAGATCCCGAAAAAGCCATAAAGTCAGATGTTATTTCCCTTCACTGCCCTGCAACTCCTGAAAATCTGGGATTTGTCAACAGTGATTTCATCAGCCGCATGAAGGACGGCGCTTTCCTCATCAACACCGCCAGAGGTGCACTCATAAACGAGGCCGATCTTGCAGAAGCCGTCAAGAGCGGAAAGCTTTCCGGAGCCGCAGTCGATGTGGTCTGGGGCGAACCTATAGACCCGGCCAATCCGCTGCTGGGAGTGGAAAATATCATCATCACTTCCCACATGGCATGGACCACCAGAGAAGCCCGCCAGACCATCTGCCGCACCTGCGCAGACAATCTGAGAGCATTTGCCGTAGGCCTGCGCCTCAACAGAGTTGTGTAAATAAAGTAAACAAAGGAATATCTTATCCAAACGGTCCAAATATACCAAAAGAGTCTCACTGTTTGCCTTAAACCGGGCATGCAGTGAGACTTTTTGCAGTTCATGCATAAAGCAGGTCATCTTATCTTGTGTTATACAGCTTATCCTTCTTTCGCCAGAAGTCTCTTTATCCTTATGGCCATGGCCAGGAAGCTCTTGGAAATATATGTGTCCCCCACCGAGACGATTGGCACTCCCAGGTTGGTGGATACATGTATGTTCTCATCTTCTTGTATGATGCCAACGACCTTGTCCCGTATATCCCGGATAACTTCATCAAAAGTCGGTGCTTTGCCCGATTCTATCAGCTTCAGGTCGATCCGGTTCACCACATATGCTATATTCTTTATGCCTTGGGCTTCTATGGTCTTTTTCACTATGTCTGCATTCCTTAGAGAAGCATATTCCGGCGTAACGACAATTATGGCCATATCGCAGCCTCCCGTAGCCAGTACCATTCCGTCATCTATACCGGCAGGTGCATCTATGATTATATAATCATATTTCTTTTTCAGCTTTTCGCACAGTACCTTGATATGGAGAGGGGTTATCTCTCCGTCTGATTTCTGAGGAGAAGCCGCCATGAATGACAGACCGGTAAAGGCTTTGACCTTTATAAGCGCCTGCCTTATCCTGCATACTCCTGTGAGCACATCGTTTACATCATAGACTATATTGTTTTCCATGCCCAGATATAGGTCAAGATTCCTCAGACCGTTATCCAGATCTATCAGAACGGTCTTGTGGCCTTGACGCGCCAATGTGACTCCCAAGTTGGCGGCGAACATGGTCTTACCGGTTCCTCCTTTGCCGGAGGCAATTACTATTGCCTTTCCCATGAAATTCCTCCCGAATTTTTATTACTGCATCTTTGTTCCAAAATCCGCCGCTTCGTTTTCATCAGACAGCTTGAGATACTCCCCTATTATCTCTCTTGCCACAGGTCCGGCATTGTAAGATGTTCCTCCCTGTACCAGCATTACCACTACTGCGATCTTAGGATCATCAGCCGGCGCCATGGTAACTACCCATGCGAATTCATCATATGTGTCTTTGAACTGGTCAATGTCAGACTGGGTCACAGTACGGCCGCTGGCCTGGATCACGGCATCGTCTACCGTATCATTTTCCGTAGGATAGCTTTCCGGATCTTCAAGCATCAGATCCTCCATTATCTCCTCTACTTCGCTCCAGGATACGCCAGGTGCGATGGATGAAAGATGTTCCCTGACATAGGAAACTTCATCCACAGGATTGATATATCCGGATCTTTCTGCCGTACCGGTCTTGCCTGCCACTTCAACATCCAGCCTGCTGAACATGCCTGCCAGGGTACCGTTTGTGACTACCCTCTTCATGCCTTCGATGACCTTGCTGATGTCATCCTTGTCAACGGAGATGGTATAAGGATCATCCTTTTGGGTCTCTCCTTCACCCTCTATCCCCTTTACTATGCTGACCTGGTTCCTTACTCCGTAGTTGCCCAGAGTGGCCACATACTGGGCCATCTGCAGCGGCGTATAGGCGTTGTCTCCCTGACCGATGGAAATGTTGAACTCATCTCCCACGGTCCACTGGGCCTGGTTGAAATATGAATATTTGCAGAGATCTGCAACTGCCTCTATCTGACTTTCTTCCACCTGCGTCTGCTCGCCTATCCTGCTTATGATCTCTCCTCTGGACGGATTTTCCTCTGTCCAGCTTACTATGGTATCTATATCTGTTCTCAGGGCCTCATCATCATTAACTACGGATTCAGGCCAATAATTTATGGCATTGCTGTACAGATAGCTCCAGAGAGAATTCTTGGTACTTTCCATTTTTCTCTCGGCAGAAGCCAGCGGGGTCGTCGCTTCATCCAGCTCTATGCCTGTTTCCTGACCCAGCCCGAACTCCTGAGCTACTTCCATTATCTTTTCTATGTTTATATCCTCGTCATATCCCAGAGAAGCCCCGGTTCCCCAGTCGGTTCCTGTGGCGATACAATAGAAATAGTAGTTGCAGGAATTCTGGATACCGCTGACCAGATTAAGGGTCCCGTGGGTACCGCCGTACATGTTCCATGCGCTGCACCCGAAGCTCCTGCCTCCTATGTCTATATGACCTCTGTCCCTTATGTTCAGGTCAGGGTCCAGGCCTGCCTGAAGAGCTGCTACTGCAGTCACCGGTTTGAAAGTGGATCCCGGCTGTACAGATGCCTTGGTGGCGATATTGTACAAAGGGGTAGGCGCCAGATAATCCCTGGGATTGGTGCTCTGTACCGATTCCCAGTCCTCGGTTGAAATACCTTCCGCAAAGATGTTCGGATCGTAATCCGGATAGCTGGCCATGGCAAGCACATCGCCGGTCTCCACATCTATGGCTACGGCGGCGCCGGAAGCGCAGTTTTTGTAACGGCTCATGCGGACATTACCGTACTCGCTCTGGAAAGTGGTTCCGTTGGCAACGGCATTGATGGCTCTTTCGAGGGCGTCCTCGGCTACTTTTTGCAGGTCAAGGTCTATGGTCAGATACACATTCTGACCTGCCACAGGTTCTGTTTCACTTATGGTGTCAATATAATCGCCTGTGCTGTTGACGCGGACCTGGGTAACGCCGTCTGTGCCCTTGAGATATTCCTCCATGGACGCTTCTATCCCGTCCTTACCGATAAGATCATCGGCATTATAGCCTTTTTCTGTAACATATTCCTCATACTGTGAATCGGAGATGCTCCCCATGTATCCGATGACATGGGCAAGGGTTGATCCGTTAGGATAATATCTCACAGTCTCCGAAGAGATCTCCACACCTTTGAGGGCAGATGAGCTTTCCTCCACATATATCAGAGTCTCATCCGATATATCGCTGGCGATGGTAGCTGAAAGGTAACGGTTATATCCCAGTGTCTGTATTTCCTCTCTTATGCGGAAGAGCTTCCTTGCCTCCGTATCCGAAAGGGTCTCGTCGATCTTATATGTCTCCCTGAGCTGTGAAAAAGCCTCCTCGGCGCTCAGGTCAGTGTCAAGTCCGTATTTTTCAAGGAACTGTTCCTTCTGCGTATCGTATGTGTAAGTCATGCTCCTGATATTTATCGGAGGGTATACGCTATATGTGTCCTGTAATATTTCAGCAGCCTCATATCTGTCCAGCTGGGGATCTATCTCGTACTGAGTCCTGAGAGCATTGAATGCCTGCTCTGCAGTAAGATCTGTCGAGAAACCCCTGTTGCTCAGCCACTGGGCTTTCTGGTCATCATATGTGTACCTGAAAGCGCCGTCTTCTATGATTATCGGAAAGTTGTCCACATACTCATCTCCGTTGGCTTCGAGTATCTGGACAAGGCTGTAGCATGTCTGGTTTATCTCTTCCGTTGACAGGCCGCTGGCATTGAATGTGAGTGTGAATACCTGTCTGTTGGTGGCTATCTCCCGTCCGTACCTGTCAAGGATCTTGCCCCGCGGAGCAAGGGTTGTGATCTCTTTGGTATTCTGGCTGTCCGCAGCGGCTTCCCAGGAATCTTTCTGTATCACGGTCAGCACAAAAAGCCTCACGCACAATACGAGCACAAGTACTATCGCTAAGATGAGTATCTGGTGAAATCTTGAATTAAGCAGTTTATTGTTCATTTAAAATACCTGTCTTTGTGATACCTTTCGGTCTTTTTGATCATAAACAGATACATGACCGTTATCACGACCATGGAATAGCAGATGACCCAGATCGAATAAGATAGAACATACAGAAGCCCTGCGGGACTGCCGGCAATTTTGAAAAGGCCCCAGTTGATCAGATAATAGGATAAAAAAGCCAAAACTGATACCACCCACATGCTGATGATGTTTTCCACATTGGCAAAGGATCTCAGCAGCAGGACGAGGGCGGATACGATCAGCAGAGCAATAGCCGTCGGACCTATGACATAGCTGTAACATATGTCATAAGCCAGGCCCAAGACCGTGCCGAAAACCGGCCCATAATATTCCCCGTCGTAGAGAAATGTGAATATCACCGTCAGGCAGAGCAAAAGATTGGGTGTATAGCCTGCGATATTTATCAGGTTCAGAAAAGAAGGCTGTATCAGAAAAGCTATCAGGAAAATCACTCCGGCTTTCCAGTATCTCATACGATCACCGCTACTTTCCTCAGGCTCCTGAAGTCCACCGCAGGGTCAACGGTAACTTCGCGGATGAGCCTGTTGCTGTTGTATGATACGGATCTGACGCTCCCTATCTCTATGCCCTCAGGACACGATCCCATGCCGGAGCTGACGATTATATCGCCCTCAACGACTGTAGACTGGTCATCCAGCATATATCCGGAAAGGGTTCCGTCGGAATTTCCGGACACGATCCCCAGCTGGCTTCCGTCCCTGGCAAGCTTGAAGCTCAAGGTCTCGTCGGTAGAGATCGCAGGCATTACCTTTGCCCATCCTTCGCCTGCGTCGGTAACAAAGCCTACCAGACCATCTCCGTCTATAACGGTATCACCTGCCTCGATCCCTGACTCGCTCCCCCTGTCTATGGTAAATATCCCGTTCCAGTTTGAACCGTCCTCCAGAGTCACATCGGCAGTGACAACATTAAATGTCTGGTCAGTATAGTCATAGTTCAGTATCTGCGCCAGATTTTGCAGCTGCTCAAGCTGCTGGGATGTGAGCCTTGACTGTGCCAGTTCCCGTTCGAGCGCAGCGTTTTCTTCTTCCAGCTCATCTATCCTTTCCCTGAGCTGGCCCCCTGAAAAAATACCGCCTACTCCGTCTCTTATATTGCTGCCGGCCGATGAAAAAAAGCCGGTTATCTTTGAAACACCGTTGTTAAGGAACGATGCAAAAGAGCCCTCGCCGAATCCTGTCGTTACAGACAGTGTGAACAGCAGTGCCAGGACTACGAGCAATATGAGCAAGGCGGCTATAAGTTTGTGATCTCTCATCCATTTCATATTTTAACTTTCGGTTCCTCTCCGCTTTGATTTTCTGGTATAGATCTTTAATTTTTCAACATCTTCCAGAGCTTTGCCGGTTCCAAGGGCCACCGCCTCAAATGAGTTTTCGGCTATCGTGACCTCCATGTCCGTCTTTTTCTTTATAAGCCTGTCAAGGTTATATATGTTCGCTCCGCCTCCGGAAAGCATCATTCCGTTCTCTGCTATATCTGCAGATATCTCAGGCGGCGCCTTTTCGATGGTGGTCTTGATGGCATCCACCACTATATCCATGGATTCCTGCAGGGCTATCATCATATCCTTGTTGGTTATCTCAAGGGTCTTTGGAAGCCCTGATATGATATCCCTTCCCCTGGCGTTCATGGTCTTTATTATCTCGTTGCCGAACTCGTCCTCGTCCATACAGGCGCATCCTATATTGATCTTCAGTTCTTCGGCAGTCCTGTCACCTATGAGCAGTGCATGGCGTTTTCTGATATATTGTATGATCGCTTCATTGAACTTGTCCCCGGCGTGCCTGATGGATGTGCTGGCGACAACACCTCCCAGGGCGATTATCGCCACATCTGTAGTACCGCCGCCGATATCTACCACCATGCTGCCGCATGCTCTGGAAATATCAATACCGGAACCAATGGCTGCCGCAA
>ERZ779866.443-NODE-443-length-45753-cov-6.067246_pt1 | contig 45753 bp, 39 predicted proteins | sample MGYA00511248_ERZ779866 | MGnify/ENA primary metagenome ERZ779866 (study PRJEB29588, sample SAMEA2155758) | human gut metagenome | biome: human gut; feature: human-associated habitat; material: faeces | place: Denmark | collected 2008/2010 ... | reverse complement strand
CGCATGCGAAAAACAGCAGCTTGCGCGTCGAGAAACGGCCGGACAGGAAGGCCATGATGGCCGTAAAGATCGACGTCACGATCATGTAGCCCGAAACGAGCCACTGCGCCGTGGTGGCACTCACCGAAAAGGCCGCCATAATGTCGTGCAACGCCACATTAATGATGTTCTCGTTAAACGCGGCGACAAAGGCTGCAACATACATTACGACGAGAAGCGCCGAGGCCATCGACGGTGATTGAGTTTGCTTTTGGGATTTGGTCCCCATGAAATTCCTTCCTCTTAGAACGACAATCGCATCGCCCCAGAGGAACGGTCCAGGGCGAAAATGAGCCCTAGACTTACACCAGACGCCGTACACGACGAATCTGGCAACATGGTCCAACGTCGAAAGATTGTAACGCGGACGCGCAGCTTTCCTTCCGCGCTATTATTAAAAGTCCACGAAAGCATAAGACATGAGGAGCCCGCCATGATTAAGCCCATCATGAAATCCGAGTTCTTTTTGCGCCTGCCTTCCGAAGACGCAGGACCCGATGACGCCGTGATCGGGCAAGACCTCCTGGATACGCTCCACGAGCATGAGCACGAGTGCGTGGGCCTCGCCGCCAACATGATCGGCGTACGCAAGCGCATCATCTGCGTAAAGGACGGCAACAGGGCGCTGCTCATGTACAACCCGCAAATTCTTGAGCAGGTCAATGCCTATCAGACGAGCGAAGGATGCCTCTCGCTGATCGGCGAGCGTCCCTGTACCCGCTATCGCCGCATTAAGGTTGAGTATTTGGACGAGAACTTCGTCCACCGCATCAAAAACTTCTCGGGCTACACCGCCGAGATCATCCAACACGAAATCGACCACTGCAACGGGATTTTAATATAAGGAGATTTTATGAAAATAATTATTTCACCTGCAAAAAAGATGAACACTGACACTGACAGTTTTTCCTTTATTGATTATCCGATATTTCTCAATAGGACTGAGGAGCTTTTAAGTATTTTAAAAACCATGTCCTATGAACAGCTTAAAAATCTCTGGAAATGCAATGATAATATTGCAAACCTCAATTATGAAAGACTTAATAAAATGGATTTAAGAAAGAATCTGACTCCGGCTATTATCGCTTACGAGGGAATACAATATCAATACATGGCGCCCTCTGTATTTACAGAAAAACAGCTCGAGTATGTACAGCAGAGTCTGAGAATTATCTCCGGCTTTTACGGTGTCTTAAAGCCCTTTGACGGGGTAACTCCCTATCGTCTGGAAATGCAGGCAAAGCTTAAAACAGATAATTTTTCAAATCTTTACAAGTTCTGGAAAGACGATATTTATAAGGAAATAACCAGCAATGACCGCACAATAATAAATCTCGCTTCCAAGGAATACTCTAAATGTATTACAGATTATATTAGGGAAGATGTTGATTTTATAACCTGTTCATTTGCGGAATTTTCTAAGGGCAGGCTTGCAGAAAAAGGAACCTTCTGCAAAATGGCACGAGGTGAGATGGTAAGATTTATGGCTGAAAACAACATAGAAAATCCTGAGGAAATAAAGGCTTTTGACCGTTTGGGATATAAATTTTCAGAAAACCATTCGGACAAAAACACCTATGTTTTTATCAAGGAATAAACGCAAAACGCTGCCGGACTGATGTCCGACAGCGTTTTTTTAATGGCAGTATAAAAGATAATGAATCAGGAAATGTTTTGATTATTTTCAGTTACTCCATTTTCGCTGAAATTCTCTGAATTTTACTTGCATCGTCTATATTGACAATTCCGTCCTTGTTTACATCAGCTATTGCTGTATCCAAGTCGCCGTACTTATCAGAGCCTGCAAGATGGAGCTGAATTATTGTTGCGTCCATAACTGTGACTTTTCCGTCATTGTTCAGGTCGCCCAAAAGCTTCTCATTGCCTACAGTTACATAGGAAACCTTGCTTCTTGTAATTCCTCCGAACTGGTCTGTAACCTCTGCGTACCAGCCGTTTCTGCCTTCCGGTGCATTTTCCCAAACTACGGAAGCTGTTTCACCGCTCTTAACATTTTCAACTGTACCGATTACATCGTTAGTGAGAACCTCTGCGGTAAATCCGCTTGTGGAAACTGTCTTTGTCTCAGGAGTTATTCCCAAATCTGCAAAGCTGATTTCAAAATCCTCTTCACCTACAATACCTTCTCCGCCTATTCCCGGATAATCCTTTGCATTGTAGTCGTCAAGTGACGGTGAATAAGTCTTTATAATTATTTTTTCGCCCTCGCAGTCGAAGTGCATAAGTCTGATATATCCCATGCCGCCTTCTGTCAGTCCCTGATAGTCGAATAGCATCTGGTAAACATTTCTGTCGTTTACTCCGTCTCCGTCGTCATCAAACTGAGAAACTACTGTCTGTGCGTTGTGGTAGTGACCGGAAAGCACCATGCGTACATTCGGATTTACTGAAACAACCTCATCATAAACTCTCTGAGGTTCTTCTCCAAGGCCGCCGCTGGCAAGGAGATATTCATGGAAGTTGAGTATTGCTATTCTGTCAGGATACTGTGCAAGAACATCGTTCATCCACTTAATCTCTTCGTCGCCTATTCCCCAGCCTGTAAATATCATTATAAAGTCTATTCCGTCAACTGTAATAAGGTCGTAATGTCCTCTGTTGTCCTTGTAGCTTCCGCCGTACCAAGGATTTGAGCTGTATCTGTCCTCACCGAAATATTGGGAGAATTTTGAGTAGTCGCCGCTTAAATGTCCTACGTCGTGGTTACCTGCAAGTATTCCGTAGGGGAAGTTTGTTTCATCAAGCTTCTTGTATGCATTGTCTGCATTTATCCACTCTGATTCGATAGGCTCGTCATCTATAATATCTCCGTCATGGAAAAGATACTGAATATTCATTCTTGAACGGTTTGCAATAAGCCAGTCGTGTATATCGTTTTGATACTGATATTTTCCTATTGCATCAGGGTTATCCGGTGTATCCTCGTTGTAATACTGTGTATCGCTTTCTATTGCGAATGTGAAGTCGTAAAGGCTTCTGTCCAAATCGTCAGGGTTTGATGTTGTTATATTTTCATTGTCGGAAGGTATTGCCGGCTCTCCCTCAGCGTACTGAGTAGGTGTATAGCCTTCGCCGTTTTGTACCATTACCTTTACAACATTATCTGAAACGTGAGCTGCGGCAGGTATTGTAGCTTCAAGAGTTGAAGTTCCGTTTTCTGTTATAAGCTCTGCATCTGTCTTGTCCCAGCTGTTTGTGTCTGTATTGTATACATAAAGGTAAGTTGCGTTATTGTTTGTTTCTCCGCTCCAGCTTATTCTGATGTTTTCGTCAGCTTCAATTCCCTTTGGAAGTGAAATTTCAAACTGCTGGTAAGGGAAACCGTCTCCTGTATTCTCTTCAAAAACATTTTCGGAAGTTCCTGCTGTATCGCTTATTCCCTCTGAAACTGTTATGTTGCTGTCGCCAAGACTATAAAGCTCGCCCTGCTTGAACACAACATTCATGTCGTCACCTGTTGGGTCGTCAACCTTTACGGAAAGTACAGGGTCAGTGTCTGTTTCTGAACCGTCCTCAGGCTTACCGTCTGAGATATCCGGATTTTCCTCTGGGATTATAAATGTGATTGTTTTATCTGTGGTATTTGAGCATTTATCAGTAACATTGAACTGGAGTGTATGCTCACCTGCTTCCATATCCACTCCGTTTATATCCATTGGAAGTTCTACAGCTTCACCATCAAGCTTTACAGTTGATGTGGCAATTCCCGAGCCTGCGTCTGTTATATCTGCGGAAATTGTGAAGCTGCCCTTATAGGTCTTGCCATCCTCAATATTGCAGTCAACCTGAGGAGCTGTGTTGTCAACATTTACTTTTACTGTCTTTGTTTCTCCGTTAAGTTCGGCGGTTACTGTGTGCTCGCCGTCCTCTGCGGACTTTGTATCGTAATCATATGCAAGGCTGTTAAATGATGAGTCATCAACTGTAAACACTGCATTGAGGATTTCTATTTTGCCTGAGGAGTCGCCCATGCTTATAACCTTTGCCGGTTCTTCAAAGCCTGCCGCTCTCAGTGTCTTTCCGTCAGGAAGAATAAGTCTTATATTCTTTACAACAAAGTCGTCGTTGTTTTCCTCGTTGTGCTCAAGGGCATTTGCCTTGTTTCCTGCGTGAATGTCAATCTGAATTGTCTCGCCTTTGGTGAAATACTGAGGGTCTACATCGTAAACTATTGTCTGCCAGTTCTCATATGTTCCCTCGTTGAAAATTCCCAGAACATCGTCGCCTATTGCAACTGCATTTTTGAAGAATGTATCTGTCTGGCTTACTTCAAAGACAAACTTTGCATTGTTCTCTATTGACGGATATGCAAGTGAAGTAACGTCCTCGCCGTCAACAGTCATCTTTGTACCTGTTGTTATAACCTGTTTTGTGCCTGAGATATACTCCCCGTCCTCAACATTGAACTTTAAGCTTTCCTGTGAAACTGAGGTTGAAACTGTCTTTGCAACAGGTGTTGTAACTGTGTTAAATCCGTCGCTGATTACAAAGTAGTATTCAAAATATCTTTTTGCTGTAAGGTCGATAGACTCAAGAGTCTGTGTGAACTTGTCGCCCTCTGTTCTGAAAAGATTGTATCTTTCAAAGTTTTCAGTTGTGTTGTCATGATAGTAAAGGGAAACTGATTTTATTGTTGTTTCCTCTGACTTTGCTTCAACTGCGAATGTAAGGGCTTCTTCGTCTGTAAATGTGTCAGGTGTAAGGTCTGTGTATGAAGGCTCATTTTCAGGAACCTTTACCTCTGCCATTTCCGGCTTCTGGTCGTCTGCAACTGTTCCCGGTGTCGGTACAGCGTCATCTGCTGTCATTACGCTTTCACCTGAGTAAATGTCGTATTTAAAGGTTATTGTTTTGTCGGCGTTTGTGTTGTCCTCACCGTTCATGTTGTATGCTACAAAGTCAAGCTCATCATGTACAGCTGAGGTAAGACGCAAAGCACGTGCTCCGCTGTTTGCCATACCGCCGCTTTCAATGCAGAAGAGATTTTCATTTTCTTTTAAATCTGTTCCGAATTTCTGGTTGAAATCATCTGCGGTGAGGCTGTCATTCTTGCCGTTTTTAACCCAAAGAACAGCACATTCTCCGGATTTTATTATTGTATCCTCATCAAAGCTTGCCCACTGAACATCGCTTTCGTCGCCGTTGTCCGGGTAATTGTAGTAGAGGATATAATCCTTGAGATTTACATTTTCATTGGAGTTATTGTAAATCTCTATAAACTCGTATGCGTCGGCGCCGTCAACATTGGAGCTGTCCGGAAGAATCTCTGTAACTGTAAGTACAGGGATTGTACTTTTGTCTATCTCTCCGTCAAGAACCTTTACTGTTTTTTTATCGGTTTTTACGATTTCAATACCGTTGCTGCACTGTACATACCAACTGAAAGAAGCACATCCGTTTACATCTGTGTAAGGAACTTCTCCCACAAGTTTGCTGTCCTGATATTTCACATCGTAGGATTTATATTCTTCCCAGCCATCCGCTTTTACAAAAAGCTCTGCTGAAAATACCGCTTCATTATTTTCTGAAACAACCTCTGCCTGCCATGCCTTGTTAAATTCCTGTACATTGGAAGCAGATACAGTCACGCTGAAGTTTTCGGAAAAGCTATAGGAAACATCAGGCTTTTGTTCCTTTGAGATTTCTCCGGGTGTTGCCTTTGTGCTGTAACCAAGTCTTGTTTCCTCTATGCTGTTTTCATCATAGGCAAAGGTTATACCGTTGTTAAGCTCTACAAGCTTTACATCGTTGTCGTTGTATTTTACGCTTGCAAGCTGTGTTCCGGTTTTTGTGAGAAGCTCTAAAACTCTTTCCTTGCTGTTGTGGAAACCGTCACTGTGAATTGTGGCGAGATTTTCACCCAATACAAAGGATGTGCCGTAGTAAGCGTTAAAATCATCTGCTGTAAGCTCTGAATTTTTTCCGTTTAAAATCCAAAATACCAGTGTTTCACCGGGCTCGATTTTAAGACCGCTTTGGTCGGGAGTCCATATGTCGGTGTTGTTGTACCTAACTGTAAAATCGTCCATTGAAAGAGTTTTATCGGATGTATTGTAAATCTCGAAAAACTCATAAGCGTCGGAGGAATTTACATTGTCCGTATCCGGCGTTACCTCTGTGATTATCAAAGGTGTGCGCATACCGGTATCTTTTGTTTCATTGGCAGATACCGCAACTGTAGCTGAAGTTGAAGCCATAAGAACAGCCAACACGCAGCTTACAAATCTTCTTTTCAGATGTTTAATATTCTTTGCAAACATCAGGTTCATAGCCTTTGTTTACTCTCCTTTCAGTTCTTAATATCATTTTTCTCAGGATATTCAATCCTTTATTATTTTAGCAAAGTGAATTTTTTTCATCTATCCAATTACTGTAAAGTGTTTGAAAAATTTTATTAACATAAAAAGTTTCCGCAGACTCTCCACGGAAACTTTTATTTTTACTGATTTACTTCATCGGATATTTCAAGCATGTTTTCTATAAATATTCCATAGCCTTTTTCCGGCTGGTTGACAAACACATGGGTTACTGCGCCCACAAGTTTCCCGTTTTGAATAATGGGACTGCCGCTCATTCCCTGAACTATTCCTCCTGTCTTTTCCAAAAGCTCTGTATCTGTTATTTTTATAACCATGTTTTTGGTCTTTTCATCACCGGAGTTTACCTTTTCAATATATACGTCATAGTATTGTGGAGTTGTTCCATCTATGGTGCAGTAAATCTGAGCTTGTCCCTGTTGTACCTCTTCCTTACCTGCAATCTCTATTGCCTGTCTGTTATATGTGGGGTCTATCTCGCATATTCCGTAAAGTCCAAGTTCACAGTTTACTGCGGCCTCGCCTATTATGTCGGAATTAAAATAGCCTTTAAGCCCTCCGGCTTCTCCTTTTACGGATTTTTCAGCGTCGGTTATTGTGGCTGACATAATCTGACCTTTTTCTACAGGTATTATCTCCTCTGTGTCGTTGTCGCAGATACCGTGACCCAATGAACCAAAGGATGAGTTTTCCGTATCATAATAGGTTATAGTTCCCAGTCCTGCGGCGCTGTCCCTTATCCACATTCCGGCACGTGTTATACCTTGGCTGTCCTTTACAGGATATAGTGTTGTTTCAAATTCTTCATCTCCACGCTGTATCTGCAAAGCTATACCGTTTTCATCCGACCGGGAAATAATTTCCGACAGCTGTTCATTGGACTGAAGCTTTTGGGAGTTTGCATAGGTTATAATGTCGCTTTCCTGTATTCCCGCTTCCTTTGCCGGAGATTTCTTGCCTGAGTCGGTTTCAACCTCTGATATTTCAACCACCATCACCCCTTTTGAATAAAGCTTAATTCCGAAAGCATCTCCTCCAAGAATCACTTGTCTTGAGGATGTTTCCTCGGCTATTACATTTTTTCCCACCGGGTCAGCCTGATTTTCCATTGGATAAAAAACAGGAAAAAATGAAAAAGCTATTACAAGGTACATGGCGGCAATTAGTTTTCTCGCATCTTTAATTTTTTCGTTATTAAAAATTTTAATCACCTTCTTTCAATTATATTTTTCCCTTTTTAAATCAAATAGAAAAGGAAATTGTCTCTTAGTATTATTTTCTTTTAAAATGAAAAAAGCCGATGAAAATAATCATCAGCTTTTCTAAAATCTTTTATATTTTTATTTGTTTTTCATTACCAAGTTTTTCATATTAGCGGTTAATATATTATTGCACGGATATCACTTATTTTCCTTTACAACTCTGCAAGGATTTCCGTATGCTATGACATTATCCGGTATATCCTTTGTAACGACGCTGCCTGCGCCGATTACAACATTATCACCTATTGTCACTCCCGGAAGAACAATAGCTCCTCCGCCAATCCACACGTTATTTCCTATAACAATAGGCGCCGTCTGGGTTTTGCAAAACTCAACAGAACCGTCGTTTTTCATCTCGCCAAAGCGTTCTTTTGCACTTAACGGATGAAAAGCGGTATAAAGCTGTACGTTTGGAGCTATAAGCACATTGTCTCCGATAATTATTTTATTATCATCGAGGAACGTGCAGTTCATATTGACTTCGCAGTTATTGCCAAAGAAAATATTGTTTCCGTAATCCACATAGAAAGGAGATGTAATCCATAGATTAGAACCAAAACCACCCAGCAACTCTTTTAATATACTAAGTTTTTCTTCTCTTTTCTCTGAATCGGTATTATTGTATTTTCTTACCAGGTTCTTTCCTCTATGCCACATTTCCAAAAGTTCTTGATCTGAGCCGTCGTAAAACTCACCGGCAAGCATTTTTTCTCTTTCAGTCATTTAAAGTTCTCCTATTCATTCAGCCACAGGTTCAGCGTATCAAGAATATCACTGTAAACAGCTTCTTTTCCCTTTTCGTTGATTATCTCATGGCGCATATCTTCAAATATTCTGTATGTAATATTTTCATATCCCATAGCTTTCAGATGTTCAATGGATGAGATGAAAAGCTTTTCGTTTACCATACACGGGTCGTTTCTGCCGGACAAAAAGCGTATTGGCAAATGAGGATTTTGAACTTTCCAGCCATCATTAGAATATGTTTTTGAAAGCAGTTCAAGCAATGCCTTGTATCCGTTAAAGGTAAAGGAAAAATTGCAAAGAGGGTCTTCGTTATACTCATGCACAACATCCAAATCACTGCAAATCCAGGAATTCGGAATGTTATCCTTTCTGAAATTCCTTTGAAGGGCATTTACAAACACATTATTTACAACAACACTTCTTCCGTGATCTCCGTGTGCTTTTATGAGATAATCATCAAACATATTCCCGAATCTTCCCCAGGGGTTATTGCTTGGACTGCCGCATACAAACAGACCCGACAGTTCCTTATCATTTTCTTTCAGGTAACATCTTGCGCCCAAAGAACCCATACTGTGACCCAAAAGAAAAACCTTTAAACCGGGCAGAGAATTTTTTCCGTATTCTGTCACGGCGTGGATATCTTCAACCAAAGAGTCCGCTCCGTTTTCATAAAAATAACCAAGGTCGTCATATCCACGGACACTTTTTCCGTGTCCTCTGTGGTCATGTATTATACAGGCAAAACCGTTTTCGTTGAGAAATCGTATAAACGGCAGATAACGCTCTTTGTGTTCGCACATTCCGTGAGAAATCTGCACCAATGCTTTTGGATTTTCCGGCTTTGTCATTATAGCCGAAAGGGGAAGTCCGTCGCAGGGCGATTCAACAGTAAAATACAGTCTTTCAATTTTCAAATTATGTCACTCCCAACAGCAGCATTAAAACCGCAAGGATAATCTATTATAATTTATTCTATTCCCAAATATGCAAGAATTTCTGTGGCGTTGTTGTCAGGTTTTACTTTTTCCCAAACCTTTTCGATTTCACCTTTCTCATCTATAAGATAAGTGGTTCTGACAACACCCATAGAAACTTTTCCGTAGAGCTTCTTTTCCTTCCAAACATCGTATGCTTTTATGGCGGAAAGCTCAGGGTCGCTTAAAAGAATAAAAGGCAGACTGTGCTTCAATGCAAAGTTTCCGTGAGATTTTACACTGTCCTTGCTTATTCCTATAACGGCAATTCCGTTTTCGGTATATTTATCATATGATGAAGCAAAGGCGCATGCCTGTCTTGTACATCCCGGTGTGTTGTCCTTTGGATAAAAATAAACTACTACCTTTTTGCCCATAAAATCTGACAGTGAAACCATGTTTCCGTCTTTATCGCTTAAAGTAAAATCAGGTGCTTTCATTCCCGCTTGAAGCATAATTATCTCCTCCGTTTTTGTTTTTTATTATATCATAAATATCCAAAAACGTACAGTATTTTATTAAAAAATAAAACAAAATTAACAGATTTTATTTTTTGAAAGCCTTTGAGAAAATTATGTTTATTTGTCGTATACAAGTGTTTCGCCACATCAAAATGCATTTAGCCACAACTTAATTGACTGCCATGTTTTCAGATGATATAATCCACCCTGTGATTAAACACTGCTTTTTTACATATGTATAAGTGTTTGCCACAAAAACAAATTCAAACTAAATTTAAAGAGAGGTAATTATTATGAAAGCTAAGAAAATTTTTGCAGTTCTCTGCGCTTGCGCTATCGCTATGTTCGCTTTCACCGGCTGCTCAGGCAATGATACAGAAACTACAGAAAACACTACAGAAATCACTTCAACCGAAGCTTCTACAACCGATACAACCGAAGATAAAACAGCAGAGAATATTTCCGAAAGCAACGCTGACGAAGCTTCTTTCACAGGTACATATTCTCCCAAAACCGTTACCGACTCAGAAGGCACTGAAATGACCTACGAGGAATATGTGTCTCAGGCGGCAATCGCTCAGGGTTTTGAAGAAGGCTCAGAGGATTACAACTCCTTTGTATCTTCAAGCGAAGCAAAATATGTGTTTAACGACGACGGCACAGTTACAGCTTCAATGGGCAATCAAGAAAACAGCGGCACATATGTGTTTGACGGCAACTCCGCTTTAACAACAACCTTTGACGGAGTTGAAACCCAGTACACATACGATAAAGCTCAAAACACACTTACAGCTACAGATCCTGACACAGGAATTACAATTGTTCTTTCTATAGTTTAATTAAATAATATGATAATTCGTCCGGCTGTTATCAGCTGAACTTCCTTCTATATAAAAAAGACACGGTTTTATCCGTGTCTTTTCTTTGTATTAAAGTAAATGTCTGCTTATCATCTGTCCTATTTCAACTATGTCGGAGTTTCCGGTAAATTCAAATGTAACCTTTCCCACTCCGCTGAAAAACAGCTGCAATTCGCTGTCTATATCAAGAACACCGGAGGTTTCTATTGAAAAAACAGAGATTTTACTATAAGGCATTATTGTGTAATCTCTTCTCTTTCCTGTTACCCCCTGAATATTTACAGAGATAAATCTTCTGTTTGTAAATACTACATAGTCACGGACGCTTTTATAAACTCCTATTATCTCTTCCTTTGGTACAAGCAAAGTCAAGATATTATTATCTACCTTTTCATCTTTGACTTTTCTAAGCTTAAACACGTCGCCGTTTTCAAAGTCTATCATTCAATAAACCCTCCTTAAATCTTAATATCATAATCAAATGTTATCAGTTTAGAAATAAAAAGTCAATATTTATTTTTATTCTAAAACTTTTACCGAAATTCTCACCACTGTTTCCTTATATGTTTTTACCGCCAGTAAATCCACGGTTTCCTCTTCAAAAAATTCTTTTTCTAACACCAAACCATTCTCATGAGAATAATTATATAATATACTGTATGATTTTTCTATTTTTTCATAACCGCCTGTGTGATACACGGAAAGGTATTTTCCTTTTTTCTTTACAAGCTTTTCGGAACCTGTGTGAAAAGCTCTGTTTATTGGTTTAAGATAAAACCTGCTGTTTTCAAACCTGATTTCATTTTCATAAAAAACCGGCTCGCTTACAAAACCCACTGTGTTGTATGTTGCCGTAAGCAGGTTTTTATCTATAAGACGTGATATCTTCGTAACCATTTCCACATCGTCAAAGGAACCCAGCTCTTCCGAACAGAAATATTCCTCGTCCTCTTCCTGATATGTTTCAAACACCACTCCTCTTTTTTCTTCAAAAGAGGCTATATTGGTTTTCTTTTCTATGAAGATTTTCTTTATATTCTCAAGCTTTCTAATTTTTTCGTCTATAACAGGCATCTGACGTTCCATAAGATCTGCAAAATTTTCGGGACTTCTGTTGTTTAAATATTCCTTTATATCCTTTAAGGTCATTCCCAAATCACATAGAGCGTCTATAACAAGAAAAGTATCGTATTGCATTGCATGGTAATATCTGTACCCGTTTTCGCCTATGTACTGAGGTGAAAAAACTCCCACCTTATCGTAATGATAAAGCGTATCCTTTCCCACATTGCAAAGGGCTGCAAATTCACCTGTTGTAAAGTATACTTTTTTATTTTTCATCAAATCACCTATTGACTATTGTGTTACCCTATACTTTATAATATCATCTGCAAAGAGAAAAATCAAATAAATTGTCGGAGGTATTGACATGAATAACAGTCTTGCAAAGGAGTTTGATTTAAAATCTCTGCTCAGATTTTCTGCTCCGTCCATTGCAATGATGGTATTTACATCTCTTTACACAATAGTGGACGGAATTTTTGTTTCTAACCTTGTAGGCACCGACGCACTGTCGGCAATAAACATATGCTATCCCCTGTTAAGTCTTTTTTATGCCATAAGCATTATGTTTTCTACAGGCGGATGCGCAGTTGTATCAATCCAGCTTGGTGAAGGAAATTCCAAAAAAGCTAACAGGCTCTTTGCTTTTATTACCTTGTCAGCTCTTGTGGTCACTGCGGCTTTAGCAGTTGTCAGTTTTATTTTTTTAGAACCACTTCTCACCTTTTTGGGATGCAGTGAAACACTTATGCCCTTATGCAAAAGCTATTTGTCGATTCTTTTGGTGTTTGCTCCCGTGCTTACTCTTCAAATACTTTTTCAAAGCTTTTTTGTTGCCGCAGGAAAACCTGCTTTGGGTCTGATTTTAACTGTTTCCGCAGGTATTTCAAATATGATTTTAGACTATGTTTTTATGGCTCATTTCAACAGCGGTATTTCAGGAGCCGCCCTTGCCACTGCGGCAGGATATTTTATTCCTGCAATAGGCGGAGTGATATTTTTCTTTAAAAACAGAAATGGCCTTTGCTTCTCTCTTCCGCAGGCAGACTTTAAAGCCTTGTTTAAAAGCTGTACAAACGGCTCTTCTGAAATGGTTACAAACCTTTCCACAAGCATCACCACAATGCTTTTTAACATCACAATGATGAAACACCTGGGAAACGACGGTGTTGCGGCTATTACAGCTGTTTTGTACAGTCAGTTTCTTTTGACTGCGCTTTATCTGGGATTTTCCGTGGGAGTTGCACCTATTCTAAGCTATCACTACGGGGCAGGAAACTGCGCATATCTCAATAAGCTGAAAAGAATTTGCTATAAGTTTGTTTTAGCCACATCGGTGTTGTCCTTTGTACTGGCATTTTCCATGAGCAATCCGCTGGCAAGTTTGTTTTCCGAAAACAATCAAAATGTACACGAGCTTATAAAGCACGGAATGATGCTGTTTTCTGTGGGATTTATCTTTTCAGGTTTTAATATATTCACATCGGCGTTTTTTACCGCACTTTCAGACGGCCTAACCTCCGCTATTGTTTCTTTTTCAAGAACCTTTTTATTTATCATAGCCGGCCTTTATCTTATGATGGCCATATTAGGAATCGACGGTTTGTGGCTGTCTATACCATTTGCCGAATTGTGCGCATTTATTATCAGCATTATATTTTTAAAAGCAAAACAAAAAACCATGTTTGAAAAATAGGCAAAAGAAAAAGGACTTCAAAACGAAGTCCTTTTTTCTTGGTGGAGACGATCGGGATCGAACCGACTACCTCTTGAATGCCATTCAAGCGCTCTCCCAGGTGAGCTACGCCCCCATAAGACGTTGATTATTATATCATACAGATAAAAAAATTGCAAGCTGTTTTAATATATTTTTTGAGTTTTTAATTGAAAAAGTTAACGGGACACGGATAATCCGCATCCCGTTTTTTAATTACTTGTACAAAGTAAGGTTTGTAAATCCGTAAGTCGGTGTTGAGCTTCCGCTTTCTGGGGAAAGTTCAAATTTAAGGTTTGAACCGTAATTAAGCGGTATTTCAAAGGACTGCAAACCGCTGTCACTGGAAATTGTGATTGTGTCCACAAGCTCGTTATCAACATAAACATTGAGAACACCGTTTACATCTTTTCCTCCGTCAACCTTACCCACATTGAAAGTAAGTCTTGAATAGCCGCCGCCTATTTTCATATTGGCTACGCCGTTTCCGCTTGCAAACCAACCGTTTGAACTGTAAAGGGTAAAGCCTTCACGGTAGGTCTTTCCGTCAATCTTGAAGCTGCTGGTTGAGCTGTTTGTAAAGGTCTTGAGGTTTGTGCCGTCAGTTGGCGGACACTCTTCCATAAGGCTTACCGGCATATTTGTTTCAATCTCTTCTTTCTTATTGAGAAGTGTTGAATTGTCCGGCAAATCATTCAATGCCTTGTTTATTACAGTAAGAGCAGTTTCATAATTTCCTGCTTCCATAAATTCATCGGCACTGCTTACTGCTACGCTTACATATGCGTTAACACATTCGTTTCTGCAATTTGTAAGTGTTTCGTTGTCCGGGAACTGGGCAAGCATTGAATCCATAAGGTCAATAGCGTCCATGTATTTTTCAGAAGATACAAGCTGCTGTGCCTGAGATACAGAAGATGAAATATAACTGTCTGTACAGCTTGACTTGAGATTCAAAAGTGTGCTGTTGTCCGGATACTCTTTCAGAGTTTCATCAATCAAACTCAATGCATCCTTATAGTTTCCTGAATCTATAAGAGAATTTGCGCTTTCAACTGTTTCTGAAATAACTGCCTCTTCCAGACCCTTTTTACAGTTGTCAAGTCTTGTCTTTAACTCTGTATCATTAGGAAGATTTTCAACCGCTTCATTGAGAAGTTCAATAGCAGCTCTGTATTCCTCAACTGTTTCACATCCGCTGGTTCTTGAAAGAATATCTTCCTTATACTTTTCGTAGGAACGGTCTCTTGAAGCAACAGCCTTGCTGTAGTCAGGGTCGCTTTCAATTACCTTGTCAAATTCCTTTGCAGCGGCAATATAATCACCGTTTGTGAAATACTTCTGTCCTGTTGCATAAGCCGCTCTTGACTCTTCCAAAGCCTCTATAGTTTCAAGGGCTTCTTTTGCCTTTTCGATAAATCTGTCGTCATCAAGGGCAATAACGCTGTTCAAAGCAATTTTAGCTTCATCATAGCTTAACACCTTATCACGATGTTCATTTAAAACTTCATCTATATAGGAGTTCATTTTGCCCTCAAAAATCCACATCTGTATAGGTGAATTTTTTACGCTTTCATTATAAATGCTCGCCGCTGTGTCGTATTTCTTATCTGCAAATGCCGATATAGCTTCGCTGGCTGAGGAATTTATAACAAACTCTGAAAGTCCAAACCATCCTGCCGCAGCTACTATTACTATCAAAACAGGGATAACTACATATCTCTTTTTTGAACCGCTTTTCTTTTTCGGCTTTTCAGGTTCTTCCTCTTCGATTTCTTCAAACTCTTCATCGTAGAATTCTTCTTCAGGAACTCTTTCTTCGCTGTAGCCGTTATCTGTAAATCCATCATCATAGCTTGCTACAAATCCGTCTTCGTAATCTATATCTTCGTCGATTTCTCTTTCTTCTTCCGGCTCTTCCTCCGGTATTTCATTTATGGGAACATAGTTGCTGATAAATTCCTCTGTCTCATCAACATATTCCTCTTCTTCCGGTTCTTCCTCAGCGTCGATAGTTTCAATCTCTTGAATATCTTCCTGCTGTTCCGGTTCTTCCTGAATTTCTTCCTGGCTGTCATCAACAACTTCAGCAGTTTCCTCCTGAAGAACTTCTGTCTGCTCCTCTTCACTGGGCAAAATTCCCGCTTTAATGGCTGCTACTTTAGGAATATAGAAACCGTCGCTTGTGTCAAACTCTTGTCTGAGCTGATGAGCATCTTCCTCTAAACTCTCTGTAACAGAACAGTCATGCCATTCCTCTTCCTCATCGTCTGGAGTATCCAGAGGCTGTGTCAAAGGTTCGGTAAAACCTTCACCGTCTGTATCAATCTCAACCCCAGAGGAGTCTGTGGCAGTGTCGCTTTCTTCGTTCAATTCTTCACTTAGTCTTAAAATTTCACGAAGTGAGCTGTCATCATCTTTTAAATATGCGGAAGTATCTGCATTACAAAAAGGACATCTGGAAACATCGTCGTTGAGTTCTCTGCCGCATTTATGACAAAACATCGTCATTCCTCCATTTCCTACCCTTTTTATTACACTTTATTATTATACTTGCTTACACTAACATATTAACATTTCGACGTTTTTTTTGCAATTCTTTTTTTTTACAATAGAAAATCCCATTATTTCACTTATTTTGGTAAATTATCCTTTTGTATTGTATTTTCAATTCACCTTAGAAACACACATGCAGTAAACTCAAAGCCAATAAGTTATAAAATGCACAAAACACAAATAATCAGTCGCTGAGCTCCGCCCACTGCTCGTACAGCTGTTCCTGCTTTGCTTTCAGCTCCTCAAGCTTTCCGGAAAGCTCTATAAGCTTTTGATAGTCGCTTGTTACCTGGGGGTCTGCAAGCTGTTCATTTACCTTTTCCATTTCAAGCTCGGTTTCCTCTATTTCCTGTTCCGTCTTTTTTAGCATGGAACGGCGTTTTCTTTCCTGTGCCTGCATTTCCTTTTTCATTTTATAATCTATAGCACCTGTGGATTTTTTTGTTTCTGTATGAGTTTTGCCGCTGTCCTGCCCGGATTTTTCAAGACGTTTTTCCATGTAGTAATCATAGTTTCCAAGATACTCTGTCATGCCCTCGGGCTTTAACTCTAAAATCCTGTCTGCAAGCTTGTTTATAAAATATCTGTCGTGGCTTATGATAAGCATTGTGCCCTCATAAGACTTCAAGGACTCCTCCAGCGCCTCTCTTGAGGTTGTATCCAAATGGTTGGTAGGTTCGTCCAAAAGCAGGAAGTTTCCTCCTCCCAGCATAAGCTTTAAAAGTGAAACTCTGGCTCTCTCGCCGCCGCTCATCTGATTTATGGGCTTGAATACCTCGTCGCCTTTGAAAAGGAAGGCTCCCAGAGATGTTCTAACCTGGGTCTGTGTCATTTTAGGATATTCGTCCCATATTTCATCCATTGCGGTCTTTTCCATATTTAGGTTTTCCTGCATCTGGTCGAAATATTCTGTTTCGACCTTTGCTCCGAAATCTATTTCTCCCCTGTCAGCAGGAACGGTTCCCATTATTATTCTGAAAAGTGTGGTCTTGCCGCAGCCGTTGCTGCCCACAATAAATACCTTTTCTCCTTTTCTTATGTGCATGTTCACATTTTCAAAAATCTTCTTTTCTCCAAAGGTCTTTGAAACTCCCTCGCACATCAAAACGTCGTTTCCGCTTTCAGTGTTTGGCTGAAACTTGAACTTTATGTTTTCCAGTTCGCTTTCAGGTACAACAAGGTTTTCCTTTATGCGGTCTATTTCTTTCTGTTTGCTTTCGGCGGTTTTTATATTTTTCTCACGGTTCCATCTTTTCTGCTGTTCAATGATTCCCTCTATTCTCTTTATTTCCGCCATGTCTTTTTTGTATTTATTTTCAGCGGCCTTTTTTGCCTCTTCCTTTTTTCTTATAAACTCGGTGTAGTTTCCTTTGTACATCTGGAGCTTTTCGTGTTCAAGTTCCATTGTCTTATTTGTAACCGTATCAAGGAAATATCTGTCGTGGCTTATTATAATCGCCGCTCCCTTAAAGTCCCTTATAAAGCTTTCAAGCCAGCCTACAGAATTTATATCCAAATGGTTTGTAGGCTCGTCAAGAAGTATTATGTCAGAACCGGAAAGCAGAAGCTTTGCAAGGCTTAATTTTGAACGCTGTCCTCCGCTGAGCTTTTTTACAGGCATATTAAAATCTTCCTGCTTAAATCCCAAGCCTGTGAGAGCTGAGGCTGTTCGGCTTTTATAAACAAGTCCGTCCATAGCCGCAAACTGTTCCGAAAGTTCAGTATGACGCATAATAGTTTTCTCATCTGATCTGCCCATTTCCAAATCGAGATTGAGTCTGTCTATCTCCTCTTCCATTCTTATAAGATGAGGAAACACGCTTAAAAGCTCGTTATAAACCGTATTTTCCGAATTTGAACAGGCATGCTGTTCCATATATCCTATTTTGAGATTTTTGGATGTAAAGAAGTCTCCTCCGGTCTGCTCCATTTTACCGCAAAGAATTTTAAACAGTGTAGTCTTTCCCACTCCGTTTACACCGATAAAACCCACCTTGTCGGAAGCTTCAATATCAAAACTAACCTGGGAAAACAAGACCCTTTCGGAAAAACTCATTTCCAGATTATGAACACTCAGTACAGCCATGTCCGTTACTCCTTTTTTATATTTCTATTTATATTTTACAATATAAGGCTAAATTTAGCAAGTTGTTTTATTTTTCCCCTTTTTATCCCGCTGTATAAGAAAATCGGATATTAAACAATACCCGATTTTTCTACATATTTATTTAGCTTCGTTTCCTCTGTTCTTTCTGAATTTTTTTATTTTGGTAGAAAGCTCCTTTAGCTCCTCTTTTGACAGCTTATCCAGGTTTTCAAGCTTATCTGTAATAAGAAGCATACTCTCGTCCGTTCTTACCTTTGTGTATTCCAGAAAATAGCTAACTACAATTCCGGGAACCAAGGCTATTACTATTATACTGTAAATACTCAAAGCTATTGAAGCTATTCTTCCCACTATTGTCACAGCCACAAAATCTCCGAAGCCTATTGTGGTTGAGGTAACATAGCAATACCAAAGGCTGTCCCAAATTCTGGTTATCTCCGGCTCGAACAGCCAGATAACAAACGCCGCCGCAACAAAAAACAAAAGATATCCGAAAATTATTTTGTCCGCCTTTGTGTATTTCATAATCTTCCAAAAAACCTTTGCCTTTTTCATTATCAACACCCCAATAAATTTGTAATGTTTTTTATTATAGCTTATAAAACAAATTTACGCAAGAAAAAACAGAGGAATTGTTTCTTCCCCTGTTTTCTCTTTATCTACAATCAATCATCAAATCATATTGGAGTAACCCATAAGAAAGCGGTCAACCTCTTTAGCGCATTCTCTGCCCTCGGCTATTGCCCACACTACAAGTGACTGTCCTTTTCTTGCATCACCTGCGGCGAACACCTTCGGGTTTTCTGTTCTGTATGAGCCTTTTCCTGTTTTAATGCAGTTTCTTTCAGTTGTTTCAACTTCAAATTCCTGTGAAACATATTCCTCACAGCCTGTAAAGCCTGCGGCAATTAAAAGCAAATCACAGTCCAAAACCTTTTCACTGCCCTCAATCTCAACCGGTGAAAATCTGCCTGTTTCCGGATTTCTTTCCCATTTAAGCTCTACTGTGACAATCTGCTTTATATTATTGCTCTCGTCGGCTATGATGTTTTTAACTGTGGTGCAGTAAACTCTCGGGTCCTTTCCGAAAACTGCTATAGCTTCCTCCTGGCCGTAATCGGTTTTCAAAACCTTAGGCCACTGAGGCCATGGATTATTTTTGCTTCTTGTTTTTGGAAGTGGCTCCATCATTTCAAGCTGTACAACGCTGTTACAGCCCTGACGGATACAGGTTCCCACACAGTCGTTGCCTGTGTCACCGCCGCCTACAACCACAACGTTTTTGCCTGATGCGCTTACGCATTTTTTATCCTGCAAATTGGAGTTTAAAAGGCTTTTTGTAACGGAAGTCAAAAAGTCCACCGCAAAGTATACACCCTTTGAATCCATTCCGGAAACATTCAGTGTTCTTGGCTGTTTTGCTCCGCAGCACAGCACAATTGCATCGTAATTATCCATGAGCTCCTGGACGGAAACATCTCTGCCCACATCGGTATTTACAATAAATCTTATACCCTCGTGAGCCATAAGTCTTGCTTTTCTGTTTACTATTTTTTTGTCAAGCTTCATATTCGGAATACCGTACATCAGAAGTCCGCCCACTCTGTCCTCTTTTTCATATACTGTGACATTGTGACCTCTTTGGTTAAGCATATCTGCAACGGTAAGTCCCGCAGGGCCTGAACCGATAACGGCTACCCTTTTATCTGTTCTAACCTTTGGAATTCTTGGCTTGATATATCCCTGCTTGTAGCCGTTTTCAATAATTGCCAATTCGTTTTCACGGATTGTTACAGGGTCTGAATCAAGTCCGCAGGTGCAGGCGGCTTCACAGAGAGCCGGACAAACTCTTCCGGTAAATTCCGGAAAATTATTTGTTTTAAGCAGTCTTGACAATGCGTTTTCCCAGTTGTGGCTGTATATCTCGTCGTTCCACTCCGGTATAAGGTTGTGGAGCGGACAGCCTGTGAAACCGCTTTCCAGCATCATTCCCGACTGACAGAAGGGTACGCCGCAGTTCATGCATCTTGCGCCCTGCTGTTCTCTGTCCTCTTTTGAAAGCTGAGGATGGAACTCAGAGAAATCCTTTATTCTCTCAAGGGGACTGCGTGTGGAATTATTCTTTCTTTCAAACTCTAAAAATCCTGTTGGCTTTCCCATAATATCCCTCCTCAGTTGTTTGCTATGGAATAGAATGCCTCAATCTCTGCCTGTTCTCTTGACATTCCCTTTTCTTCCATTTTTCCTATTGCTTTCATCATTTTACTGTAATCATTTGGAATAATCTTTTTAAACTTAGGAAGATATCCCTCGTAATCGTCCAAAATCTTCTTGCCGATACTTGAGCCTGTTTCCCTCACGTGATTTTCAATAAGGGTTTTAAGCTCTGCAATATCGTGCTTTTCCTTAACGGCTGTCATTGAAACCATCTCTTTGTTGAGCTTGAGATAAAGTGTATGGTCCTCATCAAGCACATAAGCGATACCGCCGCTCATACCTGCTGCAAAGTTTTTACCGGTTTTACCTAAAATTACCGCTCTGCCGCCTGTCATATACTCACAGCCGTGGTCGCCCACGCCCTCTACAACCGCAAAAGCTCCTGAATTTCTTACGCAGAATCTTTCGCCGGCTATACCATTTATATATGCTTCGCCGCTTGTTGCTCCGTAAAGAGCTACGTTTCCTATAATAATATTTTCCTCTGCTTTAAATTTACTCTCCTTTGGAGGCTTTACAACAAGCTTTCCGCCGGAAAGTCCCTTTCCGAAATAGTCGTTGCTGTCGCCCTCGAGCACCATTGTAAGTCCCTTTGGAATAAATGCTCCGAAGGACTGACCTCCGCCGCCGTGACAGTTTACAACATATGTGTCGTCAGGCAATGTGTTCTTATACTTTTCTGTAATCTCAGAACCGAAGATGCTTCCCAAGGTTCTGTTGATACTTGTTACCTTTATATCTATTTTATCGGGATTTCCGTTTTTAATTGATCTTTTGAACTTCTTGCAAATAACGCTTTCGTCCAATGTTTCCTCAAGCTTAAAGTCGTAAACATCTTCCGGGTTGAAATGCACAGCGTTTTCCTCGCCCTTGTAAAGGATTGCGGACAAATCAATCTTTCTGGATTTTTCACTGCTCATGTTCTCCTTTACCTTTATAAGGTCTGTGCGTCCCACAAGCTCATCTACCTTTCTCACTCCAAGCTTTGCCATAAGCTCTCTCAGCTCTTCTGCGATAAAGGTCATAAAGTTTACAACATACTCAGGCTTGCCGCAGAAACGCTTTCTAAGCTCAGGATTCTGTGTGGCAATTCCCACAGGACAGGTGTCTTTGTTGCAGACTCTCATCATAAGACATCCCATTGTGATAAGAGGAGCTGTAGCGAAACCAAATTCCTCTGCGCCCAAAATTGCGGCAATGGCAACATCTCTTCCGCTCATAAGCTTTCCGTCGGCTTCAAGGACAACCTTTGTTCTCAAGCCGTTCTGGATAAGTGTCTGGTGTGCTTCTGCCAAACCAAGCTCCCAAGGAAGTCCTGCATTGTGAATTGAAGTCTGAGGAGCTGCACCTGTTCCTCCGTCATAGCCGGAGATAAGCACAACCTGTGCGCCTGCCTTTGCAACACCTGCGGCGATTGTTCCTACACCTGTCTCTGAAACAAGCTTTACGGAAATTCTCGCCTTTCTGTTGGCGTTTTTAAGGTCGTAAATAAGCTGAGCCAAGTCCTCGATGGAATAAATATCATGGTGAGGAGGAGGTGAGATAAGGGACACGCCAGGGGTTGAATATCTTGTCTTTGCAATCCATGGATAAACCTTTTTGCCCGGAAGGTGTCCGCCCTCGCCCGGCTTTGCGCCCTGTGCCATTTTAATCTGTATTTCCTTTGCGCTTACCAGATATTCACTGGTAACGCCGAAACGTCCTGAGGCAACCTGCTTAATTGCGCTTGAACGCTCTGTTCCAAGTCTTTCAGGTTCTTCGCCGCCCTCGCCGGAATTTGACTTGCCTTTCAGCATATTCATAGCTATTGCCATACACTCGTGGGCTTCCTTTGAAATAGAACCGTAGGACATGGCTCCCGTTTTAAATCTCTTTACAATCTCGGAAACCGGCTCAACCTCATCTATTGAGATTTCTCCGTTTTCAGGGAAGTTAAACTCCATAAGACCTCTGAGATTAAATGGTGTTTCAGTGTTATCGATTTTATCTGTATAAGCTTTGAACTTCTCGTAATTTCCTGTCATTGCGGCTTCTCTCAGGGCAATTATTGTTTCTGCACTGTAGAGGTGTTCCTCTGTGTCACTGCCGCCTCTGAACTTATGAAGTCCAAGGCTATCCAAGGTTGTGTCAACGCCGAGTCCCAATGGGTCAAAGGCGTGGTTGTGTCTGTACTCCACATCGTCCTCTATATCTTTAAGACCGATACCGCCCACACGACTTACTGTGTTGGTAAAGTACTTATCTATAACACTTTTCTCAATTCCCACAGCTTCAAAAATCTGTGAGGACTGGTAGGACTGCAAGGTAGAAATACCCATCTTTGCGGCAACCTTTACAACTCCGTGAAGCACTGCAAGGTTGTAATCCCTTATAGCTGTATGATAATCCTTATCAAGCATTCCCTTTTCTATGCACTCGGTAATGCTCTCATGGGCAAGGTACGGGTTTATGGCTCTTGCGCCGTAACCCAGCAAAGCGGCAAAGTGATGAACATTTCTCGGCTCTGCACTTTCGAGAATAATGGATATTGCTGTTCTCTTCTTTGTTCTTACAAGATACTGCTCCATTGCGGATACTGCCAAAAGTGACGGTATAGCAACATGATTTTCGTCAACTCCCCTGTCGGACAAAATCATAATATTTGCACCGTTTTTATAGGCTCTGTCACAGGCTATGAAAAGATGATCCAAAGCCTTTTCAAGGGAAGTATTTTTATAGTAAAGCAGTGACAATGTGGCTACCTTAAAGCCCGGCTTGTTCATGCTTCTTATTTTCATAAGGTCAACGGCTGTAAGAATTGGATTTTTAATGCTTACAACCGTGCAGTTTTCCGGCTTTTCCTCCAAGAGGTTTCCGTCAGAACCAACGTAAACGGTGGTGTCGGTTACGATTTCCTCTCTGATAGCGTCTATGGGCGGGTTTGTAACCTGTGCGAAAAGCTGTTTGAAGTAATTGAAAAGAAGCTGGTGCTTATCGGAAAGCACTGCAAGCGGTGTGTCGATACCCATAGAGGATGTTGGCTCAATTCCGTCTTTAGCCATTGGAAGAACCATGTTTTTGATGTCCTCATAGGTGTAACCGAAAGCCTTGTAAAGTCTGTCTCTCACCTGCTGGCTGTAGTTTTCAACTCTTTTATTTGGAATAGGCAAATCCTCAAGACGCACAAGATGCATGTCAATCCATTCGCCGTATGGATTTCTCTGGGCGTAATACTCCTTGCACTCGTCGTCGGAAATAAGTCTGCCCTCTTTTGTGTCAACCAAAAGCATTTTGCCCGGCTGCAAACGTGACTTCAAAAGAATTTTTTCCTCTGGGATATCAAGAACTCCAACCTCGGAAGCCAAAATAAGCTCGTCATCCTCGGTAATATAATATCTTGACGGTCTTAAACCGTTTCTGTCAAGGATTGCGCCAACCTTTTCACCGTCGGAGAAAAGAATTGAAGCAGGACCGTCCCAAGGCTCCATCATTGTTGAGTAGTAGCAGTACAAATCCCTTTTGCTTCTGCTCATCATCTGGTCTTTGCTCCAAGGCTCCGGAATTGTCATCATCATAGCCAACGGAAGCTCTACACCGTTCATTACAAGGAATTCTATTGTATTGTCAAGCATTGCAGAGTCAGAACCGCAGGCGTTTACAACAGGGAAAATTTTGTCCATGTCCTCTTCCGGCATAACCGGTGAAAACATTGTTTCCTCACGGGCAAGCATTCTATCCACGTTGCCTCTTATTGTATTGATTTCTCCGTTGTGGAGAATAAATCTGTTTGGATGTGCTCTTTCCCAGCTTGGGTTTGTGTTTGTGGAAAATCTTGAGTGAACCATTGCTATAGCGGACTGATACTCCTCCCTCTGCAAATCAGGATAGAAAAGTCTCAGCTGATTTACAAGGAACATTCCCTTATAAACTACAGTTCTTGAGGAAAGTGAAACCACATATGTGTTGTCATTGCTCTGTTCAAAAACCCTTCTCACAATATAAAGGCGTCTGTCAAACTCAATACCTCTTTTTGTGTTTTCAGGGCGTTTGATAAAGCACTGCATAATAAAAGGCATACAGTCTCTCGCTCTGTTTCCGAGAATCTCCGGACATACGGGAACCTCTCTCCAGCCCAAAAACTCCAAGCCTTCCTTGACTGCGATTACCTCGAACATCTTTTTAGCCTGATTTCTCTCGAGCTTTTCCTGTGGGAAGAAAAACATTCCCACTCCGTAATCTCCCTTTTCCGGAAGATTTATTCCAAGGCTTTTACATTCAGGCTGAAAGAAGCTATGGGAAACATTGACCATAATGCCGACGCCGTCTCCTGTTTCTCCGGATGCGTCCTTGCCGGCTCTGTGTTCCAGTCTTTCAACAATCTTTAAAGCGTCGTCAACTATTTTGTGTGACGCTTTTCCTTTTATATTTACAACCGCACCGATACCGCAGGCATCATGTTCAAAACGTGAGTCGTAAAGAGTCTGACCGGTTTTTGCCATAATAACAACCTCATTTCTCGTGCATTTTTCTGAAATACTTTGTAATTTTACTTTTAAAAAACAAAAAACGGCACAGGTATACAGATACTATCTGCGACACCTTTGCCGTTTCACTTTGCATATTTTACTCCATTATCCCCTGTTTGTCAATATAAAAATAATAATTATGAATAATTTCCTTTTTAATCCTGCATATAACAGAATAATTCTTGACATTTCTATTGCCGGATGTATAATAGTAATAATAAAGTTGAGCAAAGGCGTTCATACAAAGGGGTTTTTATGCCCTTTTTTATGAGCGTTTTCTTTTTACAGGTTTATCGCTGATACAAACAATAATAATTGTATTGTTGACAGCGGGAAGAAAATTATTTACTTATTTTCCTTAAATACGGAGGTTTATGCAATGTATTCATTAGAAGAAGTAAAAACATTTGTGCAGGAAGAGGATGTAAAGTTTATAAGACTGGCTTTCTGCGACAAAAACGGAGTACAAAAAAATATTGCCATTATGCCCGACGAGCTTGACAGAGCTTTTTCTCACGGAATTTCTTTCGACGCTTCTGCAATAAACGGTTTCGGAGATGAAGTAAAATCCGATTTATTTCTTCACCCCGACCCGTCAACACTTGCAATTCTCCCATGGCGTCCCCAAAGCGGCAGGGTTATCAGAATGTTCTGCGATATCTCCTACCCTGACGGAACTCCTTTTGAAAAGGACAGCAGATATATTTTGAAAAAATCAATAAAAGCAGCCAAGGAAATGGGCATTGACTGCTACTTCGGCGCAGAATTTGAGTTTTATCTTTTCCATACCGACGAAAAAGGAAACCCCACCGACACCCCATTTGACAAAGCCGGATACATGGACATTGCCCCTCTGGACAAGGGCGAAAATGTGAGAAGAGAAATCTGCTTTACTCTCCTTGACATGGGAATAAAACCGGAAAGCTCTCATCACGAGGAAGGCCCGGGTCAAAATGAAATAGATTTTAGATACAGCGACGCTCTCACCGCCGCCGACAATGCAACAACCTTTAAATCCGTGGTTGAGGCAATCGCCATGGGCAACGGTCTTTACGCCGACTTTTCACCAAAGCCATTAAAGGACAAAAGCGGAAACGGTATGCATATAAATATGTCTATAAGAAGCGATGACAACAACGATTACTGGGAAAGCTTTATGGCAGGAGTTTTGGAGCATGTGGAAGAGATGACCGCATTTTTGAACCCATGTAAGGACTCATATCTCCGTTTAGGTGAGAAAAAAGCTCCTAAATACATCACATGGTCACCGGAAAATCGTTCCCAGCTTATCAGGATTCCTGCGGCTCACGGCGAGTACAGAAGAATTGAGCTGCGCTCTCCAGACCCAATGACAAACCCATATATCGCATATACATTACTTATAAATGCCGGACTTGACGGAATAAGAAGAAATCTCAAGCCGGGTATACCGGAAAATATAAATCTTTTCACTGCGGAAAAAGCGGTTACCGACAAGCTTAAAGCTCTGCCCTATTCTTTAGACCAGGCGGTATCAATCGCAAAGAGCAGCAGCTGGCTTAAAAGGATTCTTCCCGCCTGCTATTTTGAATTTGACAATATCTGAAACTAAGCAGTTTGCAAAGACAAAAATGAAGGAGTGATAGTTTTGTTTGCCGGACCTGAACCGATGAACGCATTGGTCGTATCCTCTTCCCCAAAAACCTGCGAATCAATCAAAAGTCTTTTACAAAAAAATCAGTTTTCTCAGATATTTGTCGGCAGCAGCGCAGGAGAAGCGAGGAGAATTCTCTCGGATATTCCCATAGATATTCTTCTTATAAATACCCCTCTTTCCGATGAATTCGGAACTCAGTTTGCCCTCGATGTGGCAAACAACAGCGGCACAGGAGTTCTTTTATTTGTAAAAAGCGAAAATTATGAAGCTGTTTCATATAAGGTTGAGTCGGCGGGAGTTTTAACAATGTCAAGGCCTGTTTCTCCCCAGCTTTTTTCACAGTCATTAAGGCTTATAATAGCCACAAGGGCTAAGCTTAAAAATCTCTATGAAAAAAACTCCGACTTGCAGGAAAAAATGAAAGAGGTAAGAATTTTGAACAGGGCTAAATGGCTTTTGGTGGACAAAAAGAAAATGAGTGAGCCTGACGCCCACAGATATATAGAGAAAAACGCAATGGACAGATGTGTAAGGAAAAAAGTTATTGCGCTGGAAATTATAGATGAACTGGATAAAGAGTAATCAAGGAGCTGAGTATATACATGGATTTTTCTTCAGAAATACATGAGGAATGCGGTGTTTTTGCCGTTTATTCAAACAAACCTACAGCTGTCGCCTCCACTGTCTACTACGGACTTTTTGCATTACAGCACAGAGGACAGGAGAGCTGCGGAATAGTTGTAAACGATGACGGCATTTTCAGAACCTACAAGGACACAGGAATTGTAAACGATGTTTTCACACCTCAGGTTTTACAGGACTTGGGAAACGGAAACATGGCTATAGGTCACGTGAGATACAGCACCACAGGGGACAGCGACAGAATAAACGCACAGCCCATAGTTGTAAACCATATTAAAGGAAGACTTGCATTAGCTCACAACGGAAATCTTGTAAACACAGATACCCTTAAAGAGGAGCTGGAATTAAACGGAGCAATTTTCCACATGACCAGCGACACGGAGGTTATCTCTTACCTTATTATAAAGGAAAGGCTTACCGCCGCTTCCATTGAAGAAGCTATAAACCGAGCCATGGACAAGCTGGTGGGCGCTTATTCCCTTGTTATTATGTCGCCCTCAAAGCTTATAGCCGTCAGAGACCCAAAGGGTTTCAGACCTCTTTGCTACGGAATTACCCCTGACGGAAGATATATTGTGGCTTCAGAAAGCTGCGCTCTTGACGCAGTGGGAGCAAGGCTTATCCGTGATGTTGAGCCGGGCGAAATTCTGGTAATAGACAAAAACGGTGTTTCTTCAATTAAAGACCACTGCGGCAAGGAAAAACATTCAAAATGTATTTTTGAATACATCTATTTTGCCAGACCGGATTCCGTTATTGACGGATATTCAGTACACGAGGCAAGAATCAGGTCGGGAATTTTTCTTGCACTTGAACACAGCGTTGACGCAGATATAGTTATCGGTGTTCCCGATTCGGGAATTGACGCCGCCATAGGTTATGCAAGGGAGTCCGGTATTCCCTACGGAATAGGACTTGTAAAAAATAAATACATCGGAAGAACCTTTATTTCACCGGGTCAGGAATCCCGTGAGGACAAGGTTCACATTAAATTAAACCCTATCCCCTCTGTGGTAAAAGGAAAAAGGGTTGTTCTTATAGACGACTCAATCGTCAGAGGAACCACATCACGCAGGATTGTTGAGCTTCTCCGTGAAGCCGGCGCATTGGAAATTCACATGCGAGTTTCCGCACCGCCTTTCATAAATCCATGCTATTACGGAACCGATGTGGACTCAAAGGAAAATCTTATTGCCAACCATCACACAGTTGAGGAAATAGCCAAAATGATTGGTGCAGACAGCCTCGGTTTTTTAAATCCGGAATATGTCACCTATCTTAACGGAAGCAAAAACACAAACTGCTACTGCACAGCCTGTTTCGGCGGAAAATATCCCACAAAGACAAAGGACGAATACAAAGCGGTTTCTGACTATTCCAAAAAACTCAGTGAGCGCATATAAAAACATTTATGTTTAAACAAATAAAGTACTGTCAATTATACAGTCAAACGGGAGGTATTATTATGCGTAACTATGAACTTGAATTTAAAAACAGAGTTGAATTTATCAAAAATATGCTTGAAAAAACAAAGGCAACAGGTATTGTTTTCGGAAACAGCGGAGGCAAGGACAGCGCACTTGTGGGCATTCTCTGCAAAGCCACCTGCGAAAACACAGTTGGAATTATCATGCCCTGCTGTTCACAGAGAAACTTCGGCGAAGACATGGACGACGGCAAAGAGCTGAGCCAGCAGTTCAACATAGAAACAAGGGTTGTTGACCTTACCGATGTTAAAAACAAAGAGCTTGAGGTTTTGGAAAATGTAACAACCATTACCGACGCCGCTTCCGCAAATATAGCTCCTCGTCTTAGAATGATAACACTCTACACCATTGCCGCCTCTGAAAACAGAATTGTTGCCGGAACCGGCAACAGAAGCGAAGCTTACATGGGCTATTTTACAAAATGGGGCGACGGCGCATACGACTTTAACCCTATCGCAGATTTGACTGCAACAGAAGTTTTTGAGTTTTTAAGATACCTGAACGCTCCTTCTTCAATCATCGAAAAAGCACCTTCAGCAGGTCTTTTTGAGGGTCAGACAGACGAAAAAGAAATGGGCGTCACCTACAAAGCCATTGACAAATACATCACCGAAGGCAAAGGAGAACCCGAGGATGTGGAAACTATAAACAGATATCATCTGAGAAATCTTCACAAAAGAAAAATGCCTGAGGTTTACGCCTGCTTTGAAGAAGATTTAAAATAATCTTTTTTACTTCTAAAAATTTATAACTATATAAAAATTTCAAAAATCTCCCCTATCGCCTGCGCAAAAGTACACAAATTTATAATTTGTGTACTTTTGCCTTTGACTTTTTTCTTTTAAATATGTTAAAATACTAATATAGAGATACGAAAGAACAATATTTTAAAATTAAAATTTATTGCTCTCTCTAAATCAAAGTAATTGGAGGCGATAAAAATGTACAGTGCGGGAGATATCATTATTTACGGAACAAAAGGCGTTTGCCGTGTTGAAAGTGTAGGGCATTTATCGGTATCAGACGGTCTTGCTACAGACAAGCTTTATTACACACTCTCACCTCTCTTTGGAAAAGAGGGCGAGAAAATCTATTCCCCTGTTGATACAAATGTGTTTATACGCAATCTTATTTCTCCAAGTGAAGTTGAAGACTGCATAGAAACCGTTTCTCATAAAAAGACAGAGGGACTTAATTGCAGAAACAAAAGAGAGCTTGCCGAAAAGTATAAAGCAATTATCAAGTCATGCAACTGCATAAATATACTTTTGCTTATTAAATCACTTAACGGCAAATTTGAGGACGCAAAAGAAAATCATAAAAAATTCAGTCAGATGGACATGGACTTTCTTCGAAATGCGGAAAATATTGTATACGGTGAATTTGCAGTTGTTTTGCACATTTCAAAGGAAGAAGTCAGAAAAAAGGTTGAAAGCCGTATTTTCTTCGCATAATCTAAAAAAGTATGATGATTTTATTTTTCTGAAAAAGACTAAGATAAACAAAAAACACCACAGTTTATACCGTGGTGTTTTTTGTTTTGCAGAATAATAATTTTGAAGGCTTTTTATCAAATCTTACGCATCCTGAGCCAAAGCGATAACCTCAACCTCTACAGCCGCATCCTTAGGAAGCGCCGCAGAAACGCAGGCTCTTGCCGGCTTTGAAACAAAATGCTTCTCGTAAACACTGTTAAATCTTGAAAAATCTCCCATATCTTTCAAGAAACATGTGGTTTTAACCACCTTTGAAATATCTGTTCCCGCAGCCTCAAGAATTGCCTTGAGGTTTGCGATAACTCTTTCTGTCTGCTCCTCTATGCTTCCTCCAACAAGCTCTCCTGTTGCAGGGTCAAGTGGAATCTGACCTGATACATATACAAATCCTCCTGCTACCACTCCCTGGGAATACGGGCCGATAGCTACCGGTGCTTTATCTGTCTTTACATATTTCATTTTCATTTCCTCCTATATCTCAATTCATAGACCTAACTATCTTAAATCCTGCGTTTGTTAACGCTTTTCTAATCTCTTCTATATGGTTATAATCTCTGGTTTCCATAACAATATGCAAAAAGCATCCTGTTACATCCATTCCCTCGTTGGCTCTGTTGTGCTGTACTGATGTTACGTTTCCGCCCAGGTCAGCAATAATTGCAGAAATTTCCTTGAGCTGTCCCGGCTTATCCTGTAAAGCAACAGTGATATCTGCGCTTCTTCCGCCCTTGAGAAGTCCTCTTGTGATAACTCTTGAAAGAATTGTAACGTCGATATTTCCTCCGGAAACTATGCAGGCAACCTTTTTGCCCTTGATGTCGAATTTATTGAACATTGCCGCCGCAACGGATACCGCACCTGCGCCCTCTGCAACAAGCTTATGCTTCTCCATGAGGGAAAGAATTGCACAGGAAATCTCGTCGTCTGTAACTGTTGCGATGTCGTCAACATATTTACAGCAGATATCATATGTGATATCGCCCGGTTTCTTAACTGCGATACCGTCTGCAATGGTTGAAACGCTGTCCAGTGTTTCGTTGCAGTGGTGCTTTACGGAATTATACATAGACGGTGCGCCCTGTGCCTGTACACCGTACACCTTACATCTTGGATTAAGGGATTTAACCGCATATGCGATACCGGAGATAAGTCCGCCGCCTCCGATTGGAACGATAACCGCGTCCATTTCCGGAAGCTGCTCCAGCAGCTCAAGACCGATTGTACCCTGTCCGGCAATAACCTCTTCATCGTCGAAAGGATGAATAAATGTTGCGCCGCTTTCCTTTTGAAGCTCTACAGCCATGTTATATGCATCGTCGTAAACACCCTTAACAAGGCACACATCTGCGCCGTATCTTTTAGCAGCTTCAACCTTTGAAATAGGAGCTCCGTCAGGCAGACAGATAAGTGATTTAATGCCGTTTTTAGTAGCCGCCAAAGCCACGCCCTGTGCATGGTTTCCTGCTGAACATGCGATAACACCTCTTTCCTTTTCTTCGTCGGAAAGCTGGGATATTTTATAATAAGCACCTCTCACCTTAAATGAACCTGTAATCTGGAGGTTTTCAGCCTTTAAAAATACCTGTGCCTCAGGATTGATAAGTGGCGCATGAATAAGGTCTGTACATCTCACAACATTTTTAAGCACATATGAAGCGTGGTAGATTTTATCAAGGGTCAACATCTTTTTTCATCCTTCCTGTTTATATTACAAATTTCTTTACATTTCCATTATCGGGTCTGTTACTGCTCCGTTTGCCGGAACCATCGGCAGAACATTCATATCTCTATTGATGATGCAGTTGATAAATGCAGGCTTTCCGGACTCGATTGCCTCTTTGAGAACCTTTTCAACATCACTGCTCTTGCTGATTGTATAGGCTTTTACACCGAATGCTTCTGAAAGCTTTTCATAATTTGTAACCTTATCAAGGTCTGTTTCGGAAAATCTTCCGCCGTAGAAAAGCTTCTGCCACTGTCTTACCATTCCCAAAACCTCGTTGTTAAAGAGAAGCTCTATAACAGGAATGTTGTATTTTGAAAGTGTGGAAAGCTCACTGCAATTCATGTGGAAGCTTCCGTCGCCTGCAATGTTTACAACCGTTTTGTCGGGATTTGCAAGCTTTGCGCCTATTGCCGCTCCAAGACCGTATCCCATTGTTCCCAAACCGCCTGATGTGCAGAGCTGGCGTGGATAACGGTAATAGAAATACTGTGCCGCCCACATCTGGTGCTGTCCAACCTCTGTGGTAATCATAGCCTTATTGTCTGTAAGACGTCCCAGTGTTTCCATAACATACTGAGGTGTCACATACATTCCGTCGTCTTTTTTAAGGAAAGGATTTTTTTCTTTCCAGCCGTAAATTTTATTCATCCACTCGCTGTGGTTCTGCTGAGGAATTCTTCTGCTGAGCTCTTCAAGCACATCCTTTGCGTTTCCTCTCAGAGATGCTGCGGCTTTGATGTTTTTGTTAAATTCCTTTGCGTCTATGTCGATATGAATTACCGGACAGTTTCTTGCAAAAACACCGGTATCACAGGTAACTCTGTCGGAAAATCTTGAACCGACTGCGATAAACAAATCACATTCCTTTAATGCCATTGAGGAAACCTTTGTTCCGTGCATACCGAGCATTCCCAGATATCTTGGAAGCTTCTGGTCGTATGCGCCCTGACACATAAGTGAAGCTGAAACAGGAGCGTCAAACTTCTCTGCAAAATCTGCAAATTCCTTTTCCGCCTCCGAAGCCACAACTCCGCCGCCTGCATAGAGGAATGGTCTTTCGGATTTAAGCAGAAGCTCTACTGCTTTCTTAAACTGCTTTTCATTGTGGTCAAAGTTGTGTTTCTGCTCCTTTAATGGCTTTCTTTCGAAATCGTAGGTCAAAGCTGTGATATCCTTTGGAATATCTATGAGAACCGGGCCCTTTCTTCCCTTATTTGCAACATAAAAAGCGTCTCTGATTGCGTCTGCCAGGTCTGCAATATCCATTACAATAAGACTTTTCTTTGTAACCGGCGCTGTGATTGCGGCAATGTCTACTTCCTGGAAACTGCTTTTTCCCAAAAGGTTTCTGTTTACGTTTCCTGTAATTGCAACCATTGGGATTGAATCCATATAGGCTGTAGCGATACCTGTAACAAGGTTTGTGGCTCCCGGGCCTGATGTTGCAATACATACGCCTGTCTTTCCGCTTGATCTTGCATATCCGTCAGCAGCATGGGAAGCCGCCTGCTCGTGGGAAGTGGTTATATGTCTTATCTTATCCTTATATTCATACAAAGCGTCGTATATATTCAAAACCGCTCCGCCCGGATAACCGAAAACAGTGTCAACCCCCTGTTCCAGCAAACATTCCATTATTATCTGCGCTCCTGTCAATTTCATAATAAAAAGCCTCCATTCAATTAAGTCAAATATAAAAAGAAAACCTCGTCTCCAAAAAAGAGACGAGGTATAAATATACTCCGTGGTACCACTCTAATTGCCGAAAAACGGCCACTCTGCCACGTCTAACAACGTGCGCCCCATGATAACGGTGAGCTTCCGGAACTGATTAGTTTTTCCAAAAAGAAAATTTCACCAGTCTGCTCGAGGGTGATTCTATCAACACTGCCTATCGTCTCGCACCAACCGACGACTCTCTGAAATCGCTTTATGTATCAGCTGTCCCTGTCAAAGCATTTGTTTTATTTCTTTGCAACATATAATAATACAAAGTTTTCTCTTTGTCAAGTGAATTTTTTTACATTTTTTATTCACCGAATATTCACATTTATACATTCCATATATTTTATATAAGTTCAAAATACTTTAATGCCTTGTAAATTCCGTCCTTATCTGTGTTGTCTGTAACATGATTTGCAATGGCTTTTACCTCATCTCCGGCATTGCCCATAGCGACGCCTATGTTGCAGTATTTCAGCATATCCATGTCGTTTCCGCCGTCGCCGAAAGCCATTGTTTCCTCTCTTTTAATTCCAAAATGCTCGATAACCTTGCTTATTCCCACATCTTTTCCGCCGTCCTCGGGGATTATATCGGCGAAAACCGGAGACCAGCGCACAGCCTTGGAACCCGGAAAATGTTTTACAAGTTCCTTTTCCTGCTCTTTGTCTGTATATGCGCTGAGCTGGTATATTTTATGGGTCAATGCACGTTCCGGTTTATCTATTGGTTCGTAAATTACAGAAGCGCCCAAAGACCTTCTAATATTCATAACCCTTTCGCTTATTCTGTTTATGTAAACATAGTTTAGCTCCACAAAACTACAGGAAACATCGTTTTCTTCAAGATATTTTAACAGCATTGGAAAACTTTCCGTATCAAAACACTTTTCACGTATAACCAAATCTTTTGTAAAACAATACTGTCCGTTCATTGCAATAAAACCGTCAAAATCATAATCCAGTATTGATTGCAGATATTTTAAATTTCCAGGAGATCTTCCTGTGGCAATAAACACCTTAACACCGTTGCTTCTAAGCTTGTCAAGACCTTCAACGGTACTTTTCGGCATTCTTTTTTCGCCGAATGGTACGAGAGTTCCGTCAATATCAAAAAATACAGCTTTAATCATTTTGAAATTCCTCCCTGCTCTTTTAGGATTTCTCCCAACCTAATTAAACATGTAAAACTGCAATTTGTCAATATCCGTTGTGAAAAAAATTAGGGACAGGTTGTTAACAATCCTGTCCCGTAAAATTATTTCTTTTTTAGTTTTTTCTTTTTTCTTGCGTTTTCATACTTTTTTTCTTCCTCTGATTCGTCCTCACAGTGATAACCTATTACTCTTCCCAAAACGCTTCCGCCGATTATTATATTGGCACAGATAAAAATCCACATCATAAGACAGATTACGGAAGTAAGAGAGCCGTAAACCAGTGAATATTTCGCCGAAAATTTCATTATTTCAGAAAAAACATAGCTCACCACAACAAGGAGAAATGCAGCTCCCACAGATGAGAAAATAAGTGCTTTAAAGGCTCTGCCTTTGATATTGTAGGTTCTGTACAGTGCGTAAAGCATAACTGTAAGGAATATCAAAATCAAAAAGGAATGCATCCATTCAAACTGAAATAAAATAGAAAGATTTGTGTTTAGCCACTGGTCAATTATGGAAATAATCGACTTTGCAATAACAGAAATAAGCATAAAAAAGTAGATTGCAAAAAGGAAAAGCGTAGAACCTGCAAAGCTTAGAATATATTTTATTATGCCGTTAAATCTCTGTTTGCCGTGGATTTCTCCCATAATTGTTACAAGGTTTCTAAACGCCGCCGAGGCACTGGTTACAAGGAATGTAATTCCCGTTATCAGCAATATTGGCGACTGCTGGTTCACAATATACTCCAAATACTGGTTTAAAGAGTCCATAGCCGGCTGAGGAATAAAACCTTCCGTAAGGCTCACTATTGTTCCCATGTCAATTCCTATTGTGGCTATCAGCCAGTTAAGACAGATAAGAAACGGGAAAAACGAAAGGGTAAGATAATATGAAATTGCGGCGGCTGCCCTCATAACCTTATAGCCGAAAAAGATGTCTATAAATTCCTTTACTTCTATAAACAATAATAAAAATTTATTTTTCATACATCACCGCCCGCTTTTCTCAAATATAAATAAATTTTACCACAATAACGGCCATAAAACAACATCAAAGAGCTATCTTTAACCATTTTTATCTATTGACTGTACCGCTAATATATTTTATACTCTATATGCAAAATTATTTAAAATCAGGTGATATAAATGATTTTTTACTTTTCCGCCACAGGAAACAGCAGACACGCCGCCCATAAAACAGCGGATATCAACGAAAATATTGTTTCGATTTCTGATGCTTTAAAAACAAAAAACACAGAATTTAATATTCACGACGGAAAGCTTGGAATAGTTTTTCCGGTCTATTTTTTCGGAGTGCCTCAGGCTGTAATGGATTTTATCAACAGCGCAGCTATAAATCTTAAAGAAAAAACCTATGTGTATATACTTATGACCTGCGGAGCTTCTACCGCCAATGCAGATAAATTTGTAAAAGAAGCCCTTGAAAAAAAGGGGATTTCCGTAAATGCAGTTTATTCTGTAAAAATGGTGGACACATATGTGCCTTTGTTTAAAATAGCAGATAAGGCTGAACAGGAAAAAATAAACAGCAAGGCTGACCTTGAGCTTGAAAAAATTAAAAACGCCATTGATGAAAAGCTTTCGGGAAACCAAAATAAAAATCAGGGTCTTTTCCCGAAAACGGTAACTTTTTTCTCCTATCCTTTTTACAAGCACAGACGTTTTACAAAAAAGTTCTATGTTGAGGACAGCTGTATAGGATGTGGATTATGCGAAAAAATCTGTCCGTCGGAAGCTATAAAAATCGAAAAAGGCAAACCTGTATGGATAAAAAAGCAGTGCAACATCTGCCTTGGATGCCTGCACCGCTGTCCTAAAGAGGCAATACAGTACGGAAAAAAGAGCAAAACTTCCGGAAGATATTTTTATAAATAAAGCAAAAAGCGTATTACTAGAGTTCAGTCAGTAATACGCTTTTTCTTTTAGTTTTTTCCTTTTTGATTTCCGCCTTTATTGCCGTTTCCTTTTCCGTTTCCGGAATTTTCTCCTTTACCGGAATTTCCGCTGTTCTGTCCTTTTGTTTCGTCGGTTGAGTTTGTACACTGGGAATTATTTTGTGAATTTCCAATCCATTCTCCGCCGTTTTCCAAAATAAGATTTTTTATCTCGTTCATGGAAAGCTCGTTACATTCCTCAGGTGTTATGTCGGGATAATATTTTAAAAGCTCCTGATAGGCTTTGTATTTTCCGAAGGACATTCCGTATTCCCGGGCTTCTTCCCTTGTTTCATATCCGGCGCCCACGCAGGCTGAGCCGTACTTTTGATAACACTGTGTGTTTTCTATTCCTGTGATAATTTCTTCCTGATTATCCGAAATTACTGTAAAAACAAGTTCGTAATCATTTTCAAAATAACTGCTGAATTCTTCGCTTTCTACAAGCTTTTCTATGGCTTCTTCATAGCTCATATTGTTAACGTCCACAGCTTCTGCTATTTTGGAACCGTCGTCGTTATATGCGTTTGTTTCTATTACCACATTAAATCTGTTCAGCACCAGCTCTATTGACGGGTTTATATCTATGCTCACATAGGAAACAGGTGATGTATAAACCGAATAAAAACCAAAGATTCCCGCCGCCAATATGAGAATACAAAATACAGCCATGCTGTAAACAAGTCGTCTGCCTGCAAAACTTTTCTTTTTTTCCTCTTCCTTTAGCTTTTTTCTTACTGCCTCCATGGCAGATGCTTTCAATTTTTCATCCGCCTTTACGGTTTCAAAGGCTTCGTGGATTTTATTCAAAGTCATCACCTCCCAGAATTTTTTTCAGTTTCTCTCTTGCCCTTGCCAACAATGTATAAACCGAGTTTTCTTTCTTGCCTATTATTTTTCCTATCTCTCCCGCTGTGTATCCTTCATAATAGTGAAGATACACGGCGTTTTTGTATTTATCCGGCAAGGACAAAACCGCCCTCAGCACTTCTCTTTTCTCTTCATCCTGAGCCGCAGGTGTATTTTCTGAAAGGTACTCCATTGAAACTGTATTTTTTCTAAAAGCACTTTTTAAAAAATCTTTGCACAGATTTATTGTAACACGGGCAAACCAGGCTTTTTCATGTTCGGCATTTTCAAATTCACCCTCATATACCAGATATTTTATAAAGACGTTTTGAAATATATCCTCTGTATCAAATTCATTTTTTAAATGCAGAAAACAAATACGCTTTACCATATCACTGTATTTTTCTATGGCAAGATTTGCCTCGTGTTCGCTTCTCATCTATGCAACCTTCTTTTACCTCAATTATCCTCTGTTACCTTTGCCGTTTCCGCCGTTTTGATTTTTACCGTACTGCATTCCTGTTCCGTCCTGGGCAGGCACTCCATCGTTTGGGCATTCCTCATTATAGATACAGTCGCCTGTTCCATTTCCCTGGCCGGCGTTTTCATTTTTACCGTACTGCATTCCTGTTCCGTCCTGTGCCGGTACTCCGTCGCATATACCGGATACAGCCGCTGAAGGATTGCCAACCTTTCCTCTTCCTGCCGCTCCTACTGTTGCAACTGCCGCTGTAATCACAAATAAAGCAGCTATAATAACCATAATCTTTTTCTTCATAATAAAAACCTCCTTGTATTTTCAGGACTTATCAACGTCCTTTCATATACAATACGATTTAGAAGGTCGTTTCCTTTCACTTTGAAGAATTTATTTTTTATTATACCACGATATTTTTCTAATTCAACAATTATACGCTATTGTAAACTTTATTTTAAAATTAGGTTTACAATCTTCTTTTAGTCTGTTATACTTTCATATGAAATAAATTCTAAGAGGTGGCTTATGACAAAAAATACCCTTAAAATCAACGACATTGTTATATGCGGACTTTTTGTGGCTCTTATCGCAATCGGCGCTTTTATAAAAGTTCCCGTTCCTTTTGTTCCCTTTACTCTGCAAACACTTTTTACAACCCTTGCAGGATTGTTTTTAGGCGGCAAAAAAGGTTTCCTCTGTGTTTTTGTTTATATGATTTTAGGCTTGATAGGACTTCCTATATTTGCTTCCGGCGGCGGTCCCGGATATATTTTCCAGCCAAGCTTCGGTTATATAATAGGCTTTGCCGTGGGAGCTCTTCTCACCGGAACAATAGCCCACAAGAAAGCAAATCCCTCCTACTGTAAACTGTTATTCGCCTGTTTTGCAGGACTTGCTATGGTTTATCTTTTCGGAATGATTTACTACTACATAATAAGCAACTTTTATTTAGGAACCGGAATAGGCCTTTGGCCGCTGTTTCTTTACTGCTTCCTTTTGGTTGTTCCAGGCGATATTGTTATGTGCTTCTTTGCGGCAATGCTTGGAAAACGTCTTATTCCTGTTTTTAACAAAAGAAAGGTCTGATTAAAATGACAAGTCCCCGTGACTATATGGAAAAAATCCTCTCCGGTAAAGCTATAACAAAAGAGGATGCTTTAAATCTTTACAATTCACCTTTAGATGAACTGTGCCAATGTGCCGATGAAATAAGAAATCATTTTTGCTCCAACAAATTTGATATCTGCACAATTATAAATGCAAAAAGCGGCAAATGCTCGGAAAACTGCAAATACTGTGCCCAATCATCCTTTTACAGCACCTGTGTTCAGGAATACCCACTGCTTTCACCCCAGGAGGTAGCAAAACAGGCTAAAGAAAATTTTGAAAGAGGTGTGCTGAGATTTTCTATCGTCACATCAGGAAAAAAACTCAGCGACAGCGAAGTTGAAAAGGTCTGCGAAATTATAAAAGCCATAAAATATGAATGTGATATTAAGGTCTGCATATCCTGCGGACTTTTGAATAAAGAACAATTCTCAAAGCTGAAAGAGGCTGGCGCTTCAAGAGTGCACAACAACCTTGAAACCTCAGAAAAGAATTTCAGCAATGTATGCACAACCCACAGCTTTCAAGATAAGGTCAATGCAATAAAAGCGGCGCAGTCATCAGGTCTTTCCGTGTGCAGCGGCGGTATTATGGGAATCGGCGAAACCCCTGAGGACAGAATCGACATGGCATTTTCATTAAAGGAACTGGGAATTAAATCTATTCCAATCAACATGTTAAACCCGATTAAGGGCACTCCCTATGAAAATCTTTCACCCCTTACGGAAGACGACATGAGAAGAATTGCCGCTGTGTACAGATTTATTCTCCCCGACGCTTCCATAAGACTTGCTGGAGGCAGAGGACTTATGGAGCATAAAGGATATGATTGCTTTAAATCAGGCGCAAACGCCACAATTTCCGGAGATATGCTGACAACTGCCGGAATTACCATAAAAAAGGACATTGAAACTATTGAAGCTTTGGGCTATGAAAGGGGGTTATGCAATGGCTAAGGGAATTTTTATCACCGGAACCGGAACTGACATAGGAAAAACCTACGTTACCGCCCTTTTGGCAAAAAGCTTGGTACAAAAGGGAATAAACGCAGGCTACTACAAGGCCGCCATAAGCGGCGCAGAGTCCATTGAGGAAAGCGACGCAGGCTATGTTAAAAAGATTTCCGGAATAAATCAGGAAACCGAAACACTTTTATCCTATCTCTACAAAAATCCCCTTTCCCCTCATCTTTCCGCAAGGATAGAGGGAAATCCTGTGGAGCTTGAGGAAGTCAAAAAGGATTTTGAAACTGTTTTAAAATCCCATGAATATGTTTTTGTTGAGGGCAGCGGAGGAATTGTCTGTCCCATTAGACTTGATGAAAAATGCTTTATTATGCTTGAGGATATTGTAAAGGCTTTAGAGCTTGACACACTTATAGTGGCAGACGCAGGCTTGGGAACAATCAACGCCGTTGTGCTCACCGTTTCTTATCTCCGTGAAAAAGGCATAAAGGTAAGAGGAATTATTCTCAACAATTACAATGAAAACAGCCTTATGCACAAAGACAATCTTTTTATGATTGAAAAGCTCACAGATGTAAAGGTTATAGGCACTGTTTCAAGCAATGCTGAAAATATAGACTACCTTTGCGACCCTATAAAATTATATTTTGGAGATGAATGAAATGACTTTGGAAGAGCTTGATTTAAAATATATATGGCACCCCTGTTCACAGATGAAGGATTACAAGGAACTTCCTCCCATTATTATCGACCACGGCGAAGGCGTTCATCTTTACGACATCCACGGAAACGAGTACATAGACGTTGTAAGCTCTTGGTGGTGCAATCTTTTGGGACACTGCAATCCCAAAATCAACGAAGCTATTAAAAATCAGCTTGATAAATTGGAACATGTTATTTTTGCGAATTTCTCCCACAAGCCGGCAATAGAGCTTTGTCAGCAGCTTATGGAGATTATTCCTAAAGGTCTTTGCAAATTTAATTTTTCCGACAACGGTTCTGCCGCTGTTGAATGTGCCTTGAAAATGGCTTTTCAATATCAATACCAAAGTGGCAAAGCCGAAAAAACAAAATTCATGTGCCTTACAGAGGGTTATCACGGTGAGACAATCGGCGCTTTATCAGTGGGAAGCATGGATTTGTACGCTAAAATCTACCGTCCAATGCTTATGGACACAATTCACATTGAAGCTCCGGACTGCTACCGCTGTCCTTTAGGAAAAAACAAAGACAGCTGCGGCGGCGAATGTATCTGTCATGCGGAAAAAGCCTTTGCGGAACATGCCCAGGAATGCTGTGCACTTATTGTGGAGCCTTTGCTTCAGGGCAGCGCAGGCATGAGAATTTATCCTCCTGTATATCTTAAAAAGCTTAGAGAGCTTTGCGATAAGTACGATGTTTTACTTATTGCAGATGAAATCGCTACCGGTTTCGGACGAACTGGAAAAATGTTTGCCTGCGACCACGCCGGCATATCACCGGACATTATGTGCATTTCCAAAGGACTTACCGGCGGCTACATGCCGATGGCTATAACCATAACCACCCAGGAAATTTACGACGCTTTCTACGACGACTACAACAAAGGCAAGGCATTTATGCACAGCCACACCTACAGCGGAAATCCTTTAGGCTGTGCCGCTGCTTTAGCCGTTCAAAAAATATTGAGAGAAGATAATATCTTGGAAAACGCCGCAGAAACCGGAAAGTATCTCCACCAAAAGCTTACGGAAAAGCTTTTGCAAAAGCCTTACGTGGGTGAAATCCGACACATAGGACTTATAAACGGAATTGAGCTTGTGAAAGACAAGGAAACCAAGGAGGGCTTTGAAAGTGAAAAGCGTGTGGGATATGAAATCTACAAAATTGCATTAAAAAAGGGACTGCTTCTGCGTCCCTTGGGAAATGTGCTTTACTTCAATCCTCCTCTTATAATAACAAAAGAGGAAATCGACTGCGCCGTTGACAGATGCGTAAGCTCCATTGAAGAATATTTCGGAAATTAAATTTCTTTGCTTTCGATTATATTTTCTATAAGCTTTATAAAGTTTTGAGCGGTGGCTGAAAGAGAACGGTTTTTCAGATAAATCATAAGACATTTTGTTCCACATTCGCTGTCGCCGATAATTTTTGCTTCCAGTCCTGTAAAAAGTCCCATATTATTTTTATATGCGGAATAAGGAACCAAGGCGATACCTATACCTAACTGAGCCAAGGAAAGGGCTGTGGAAACCTCTGTACATTGGGCGGCATAGTATATTCTGTAATTTCTGTGTTCTGCTATTGCATCCAGCAGTTCTGTATATCTGTAAATTGATATAAGGGGCATGTTTTGCAAAAGGTCCAAACTGAAATTGTCCTCAAAATTATAACTACCCTTTTTATAAACCGCAGCCATTTGGTCAGCCACAAGAAATTTTGTAACAAATTCTCCGTGATTTCCGAAAGGTGTTCTTATAAATCCCACCTCCGAAATTCCGTCCTTTATCTTTTCAATAACCTCCGGTGTATTGCACTCGTTTATTCTGAGCTTTACCCGGGGGTATTTTTTTGTGTTTTCGCTTATGTATTCCATGAGAAAACCTGTTGCCACTGACGGTGTAGAGGATATTCTCAGGGTTCCTGTTGTTCCGTCCTGCAAGTCGGATACTGCAAGTTCTGCCTGTTCCATTGTTTCAACAATTTTTCTGGCATATTTTAAAAACGTCTTTCCGCTTTCCGTAAGCTCATAGCTGTGATAGTCCCTTTTTATAAGCTGGGCTCCCACCTCTTTTTCAAGAGTTTTAAGCTGATTGCTCAGTGCTGACTGAGCTATAAAAAGTCTTCTGGAGGCATGGGAAATACTGTCGCTGTCCGCCATTATCAAAAAATTTTTCATGTGCTCTATATTCATTTTATATCGTCCTTTTATTATCTAATTATCATATAACAAATTTTTAAAATACATATAAAACAGATAGCCATAACTGTAGTATAATAGACAACGGATTAAAAGTCAATGGAGGTTTGGAAATGGTCAAGGATTTGACAAAAGGCAGTACAGGAAAAATTTTGTGGCTCTTTGCTCTTCCCCTGCTGGGCAGTGTAATATTCCAGCAGATGTACAATATGGCGGATACAGTAATAGCCGGTCAGTTTATCGGTGAGGACGCCCTTTCGGCGGTAGGTTCTTCCTATCCTATAACCATGATTTTCATGGCTGTGGCTTTGGGATGCAACTTAGGTTGTTCTGTTGTAATCTCAAGACACTTCGGCGCCAAGCATTACAAAGAAGTTAGAGAATGTGTAACTACAATTCTCACAGCAATTTCAGCAGTCGGAATTTTCCTCACAATAGTGGGAATTCTCATCAGCGTTCCAATTATGAATGTTTTGCAGACACCTGCAAATATTTTTGATGACGCCCTTGCATATCTTTATATATACATCGGAGGTTTCCTCTTTGTTCTTCTCTATAATGTATGCACAGGTATTTTCTCAGCTTTGGGTGACTCAAAAACACCGCTGTACTTTTTGATTGCTTCCAGTCTGGGAAACATCGCCCTTGACCTTGTTTTTGTTATCTGTTTTAACATGGGTGTTGCAGGTCTTGCCTGGGCGACATTTATAGCACAGGGCATTGCCGCAATACTTTGCATATTCAGACTGTTTCATGCAATTAAAAAGCTCACATTTGAGGGTACAGCTAAATTCTTTTCAAAGGTTCTTCTTGTTCAAATGTGCGTTGTGGCAATCCCAAGCGTTTTACAGCAGAGCTTTGTTTCTGTAGGCAATCTCTTCATCCAGGGTCTTGTAAACAGTTACGGCTCTCAGGTAATCGCAGGATATACTTCAGCTATCAAGCTTAACACCTTTGTTGTCACAACACTGACAACAGTTGCAGGAGCGCTTTCAAGCTTTGCGGCGCAAAACATGGGTGCAGGAGAAATTGGCAGAATCAAAAAAGGTATGACTTCCGGAATTTTCATGGTATTGACAGTTGCAATTCCCTTTTCGTTGCTTTATGTGTTCTTCCAGGAACCTGCTCTCAAGATTTTCGCTCAGGATTTAAGTCCAATGGCTTTGAGCACAGGCAGTAACTTCCTGACTATCGTTGCTCCATTCTATGTGGTTGTAGGATTAAAGCTCATGTATGACGCAGTTCTGAGAGGTACGGAAAGTATGATACCGTTTATGGCGGCAACTTTCGCAGACCTGCTCATAAGAGTTATCCTCTGCTATATCTTTAACGCAATAATCGGAGTTGAGGGCTTGTGGCTTTCATGGCCTGTTGGCTGGATAATCTCCACCGCAATGAGCGCATTCTTCTACTATTCAGGAATTTGGTACAAGCATAAAAGCTCTCACCTACACAAAGAAACCAATTAAATTACAGATAAAAAGCTTCGCAGAAATAAAACTGCGAAGCTTTTTATTTTTATGTATAATCAGTAATAAACCTGGCGTGTTCTCGCCATTCCCATTTCAATAAGCTTTTTGGCTTCTTCACCGTTTTCTATTGTTAAGTCGTATTTTTTACCTTTTATAGTGATCACTATTCTGTTATTTCTGGAAACCACTCCGGAGAATTTTTGCTTTACACTGTCAATATCGCTGTATGAAGCGTTGAAAGGTACACTGCACAGATACAGGCACTTTCCTCCCCTGCCGCTTATTCCCTGGTCGCTTATATTGAGAACTATCTTATTATAGACCATAAGATTTATTACAACCGCTACCATTAAAACAAACAACAAAACAATCCAAAATACAGCCTCTGTAATGTCGCCTTTGTTTGGCTTATACGCGACGACATAAGTCTAAATAATGTAAATACCCAAAACAAATCAGCACACAAACCAATGCACAAAGCAAATATAATGAATTTTCTATGGAATTTTGTAGCATAATATGTTCTGACCTCACCGGGATTTAACGGGCGGACTCCCACATTATAAAAACCCTCTCCGCTGTACTGTGGTTGGTTCATATTCATTTGCTGATAACTTCTCTGATATCCCATCTTTTGACCATTGGCCGCAAAAGAATCTGTTCCGCAGTTGGGACAAAATCTGGCGTTTTCCGGCAGCTGTGTTCCGCAATTTTTGCAATACATTATAAATCCCTTCCCCTTTTACATTTAATGTTTATTTAATTATAATTGTTCATTTACACAGCTGTCAATAGAACAGTATAAAATTGCGCCCCGCTTAATCACGGGGCGCAATTTTATACTTCAGGAACCATAGGGTCAACAACAGGCTTACAGTCAGTACAAATATCACTTGCGGAAGCTCCGTTACAGTTTACATAAGTGTCGCCAACAGAAGCAACAGCTCCGAATTCAACAGGAACTGCCACACAGATATCCTGACGGATTGTAAATACACATGAACCGTCTATCTGTCCGTCACACTCTTCAGCACCTGAAACTACAATAGGTGTTCCACAGCATTTTGTAAAGGTTGTCCCTGTTTTTGCAAAAGGTCTTACAGTTACCGGAACGCAGATTGACGCAGACTGATATCCAACTGCCGGACAAGTCTGGTCATCTGTAAGGGCGTTCATCTGCCATATTTTCACCCCTTTCTTTTATTTATATTACATAATATACCGTACTATGGATTTTTGACACAAAAAGCCCGTGGAGATTATGAAGTGAACCCCAAAGTTTAGACAAATAAATATTAAATTTCAACAGAATGAGT
>ERZ779866.433-NODE-433-length-46074-cov-4.526761_pt1 | contig 46074 bp, 36 predicted proteins | sample MGYA00511248_ERZ779866 | MGnify/ENA primary metagenome ERZ779866 (study PRJEB29588, sample SAMEA2155758) | human gut metagenome | biome: human gut; feature: human-associated habitat; material: faeces | place: Denmark | collected 2008/2010 ... | reverse complement strand
AACCGAATAAGAAAAATAAAAAATCCGATTTTTACCTAGACTGTAAATTTCAGGTGTCAGAGCAACTAGCCTATATTCCGATGGAGTTTACAGAAATATTATTATTGGCTTTAGCGGTTAAATTAACTCTATTTTGGAATACGCTTTGAGTAGATATTCCGTTAGAGTCATCAGCGATTTAAACAAAAATAACTTTAATGAAAATAATCTTTGTGTTTTATCAAGATGATGGATTTTAAGCGTAAAAAACATTATTATAAATAACAAAGATAATCTTTGTTATTTATAATTTTTAATATGAAACTAGAAACATTTATAGATAGAATTGACTCTCAAGACCGTTTACGCAATGCGTTAAGTAGAGAAAATACACAATTTATTGTGATCTACGGACGCAGACGTATCGGCAAATCAACTTTAATCAAAGAAACGTTGTCCAAACAAGATATTTACTTTTTAAGCGATCAGACCAATGAAGCAAATCAACGCTTTCTTTTATCTAAAACTATCGCCTTGAATATTCCCTATTTTGACAGAGTTATTTACCCTGACTGGGAAACTTTGTTTCGAGAATTAAACGCAAAACTCACAAAACGCCTCTTAATTTGCCTTGATGAATTTCCTTATTTAGTTAAAAGCTGTCCCTCTATTGCATCAGTTATTCAAAAATTGCTTAATGAACGTACACTTAAATTTGACTTGATTATTTGCGGCTCTTCTCAGCAACTGATGCAAGGATATATTCTTAACAGAAAAGAACCTCTGTATGGGCTTGCCGATGAAATCATTAAATTGGATCCCATCCCCGTAAAATATATTTCTAAAGCCCTACATATTAATTCTGAAGAATCTATTGAAGAGTACGCTGTCTGGGGAGGGATTCCCCGCTATTGGGAGCTTAGATCTGATTATCCTGACCGTAAAACCGCCATTGAAAAATTAATTTTAGACACAAAGGGTATATTAGCAGAAGAACCTCTGCGCCTGCTTAGAGATGATTTACGTGAAACGGTCCAAACATCTACTATTCTTTCCATCATCGGCAACGGAGCGAACAAATTATCGGAAATTGCAGCAAGAGCGGGTAAAAATGCCACACAAATTACCGAGTCTTTAAGCAAACTCCGTAAGTTGGGCTATATACGCCGTGAAATTCCCTTTGGTGAAAATGAAAAAAAACAGCAAAAAAGGGATTTGCAAAATTAATGATAACCTTTTATCTTTTTATTTTCGGTTCATTTCTCCCTACCATTCTATTTTAGAGTTAGGACGATATGATACGGTCATGAAAATGATCGATGCCCAATTTACGCAATTTGTTGGACAATATTGGGAGCTTTTATGCAGAAATTTCATAAGCGGCAACGTGATTGATGGAGTTACTTACAATCTGGCATCAAGTTGGTGGGGAAAAATCTTTCCCAACGACTGTAAAGAAGGAAAAATGATAGAGCTTGACGTGGTAGCCGAATCATTTGACAAAAAACATATACTCATCGGCGAGTGTAAGTGGACCGAGACGGAAAATGCCGAACGCCTAATTCACGATTTATCAGAAAAAACAAAATGTCTGCCTTTTATTAAAAAAGAGCAAAAAATTCATTTAGTGTTATTTTTAAAAAAACGTCCTTTGCGTCAAACAGGAATAACGTATTTCCTGCCTGAACAAATCTTTGAGAATAGTTAAAAAAATATCGTAAATAAGACCGCGCAAAGGCAAAAAAGTAAACTCTTTATGAACGAGATATTGTTGCTTGGTTCAGCTAGCAAACTGCTTTCAGGCATATAGGTCATTTTGATAAGTTAGATTTAACCAATTTGGCAAGATGAATAGGCAATAGCTCAAATCCTTGATGATAGTTTCTTCCCGTCTTAATTAATTTTACTTACGGCAAGATCTTTTAAATGACTCTTGCCGTAAAAACTTAAGAAGCTTTTCCCTGCAAGCTTTCTTTTAAATCGGCTTTAAAACTGCCGTTGCGCCATTCAAAATCAATGCGCAATAAAATCGCTATAGCGGCAATTGAAACAAAAAGCGACGAACCGCCGTAGCTTACCAAAGGTAAAGTAAGTCCTTTGGTCGGAAGAGCGCCGGATGCAGCTCCGATATTAATCACCGTCTGCAAGCAGAACCATACACCGATGCCGAAAGCCACATAACCTTGGTACAAAGGAGCTTTACGTAAAATATTAAATGAAATTACGATTGCTTTATAAACAAGAATGAATTCAAGCAAAATCACCACGCTCATGCCGATAAAGCCGAATTCCTCGCCTAAAATCGCGGTCACGAAGTCGGTATGAGCTTCAGGAAGATAACCTAATTTTTGAATGGAATTGCCAAGACCTTCTCCGGTTAACCCGCCGCGTCCGAAAGCCATTAAAGACTGCGTAAGCTGATAACCGGCGCCGAACTGATCTTCCCACGGATCAAGGAAAGATAGAATACGACGCATACGGTACGGCTGAATCATGACCAGAATACCGCCGATAACTCCGACAATAGTTAATGTGGCGATGTACTTTAAAAGACCGGCGCCTGCTACGAACAAAATACCGAAAGTAATACAGGTTACCACCACCAAAGAGCCAAAGTCAGGCTGCGCCAAAAGCATCAAGGAAATCACGGCGATGAAAATCATCGGCTTGATAAAGCCTGCAAGGCTTGACTGAACTTCATTAATTTTGCGGCAGGTATAGCTTGAGAAATACAAAATCCAGCACAGCTTTAAGATTTCAGCTGGCTGAATGTTGATAAATCCTAAATGGATCCAGCGCTTGGCTTCATTAACCTCACGACCGATAATCAGCACCAAAATTAAAAGCACTATGGTAAGGAACATACAAGTCATATTGTATTTTTTCCAAACCCCGGTCGGAATCGCCGCGCAGACCAAGCCTAAAAACAAAGCTGCTGCGACATAAACAAGCTGCCGTTTTAAAAAGTACATCGGATCGTTAAAGCGGGTAAGACTCTCCATAACGGAAGCGGAGCTTATCAGCACCACGCTTATCCCCATCAACGCCAAAGCTACAAGCAAAATCATGCGGTCAAAACCGACTTTGTTTTTGACTTTTGCTTTTTTTATAACCGGTGTTGCAGCGGCGGCTTTTTCACTCATCGGCTTTATTCCTCATCAGCCTTTAAGTGTCTTACGAGATTAACGAAAACGCGTCCGCGCTCTTCAAAGCCTTTGAACTGATCAAAGGATGCACAGGCAGGCGACAATAAAATAGCCTGACCGGGACGAGCCATCTGTACAGCCGAATTTAAGGCCTGACGCAAATTAAGTACGCTGTGGGTATAGTTTTCATCAAGGCACAACAGTTTGTCGGCGTCTTTGCCAAAGCAGAACATGGCTGATACTTCTTTACCTAAGTAGCGCTTTAACGGCGTGAAATCCTGACCTTTGCCAAGACCTCCTGCCAAAAGGATAATTCCTTTAGGATGACGTGAGCACAAGCCTTCGATTGCCGCCTGGGCTGACGCCACGTTGGTTGCCTTTGAATCGTTATAGTAGCTTACGCCATTAAGTTCGCGGATAAGCTGGCAGCGGTGCTCAAGCCCCGGGAAGGTCTTTAATGCCTCAATCTGCACGTTGCGATCAATACCAACCGCGTCGGCAAGAGCCATTGCGGCCAAAGCGTTAAGCTCATTATGGCGACCGCAAATAATAAGATCCCTTACATCTAAAACTCTTCTGCCGTTTACCGTAAGATAAGTGGTTTCAGGAGTTTCCTCACGGCCGTAACTTAAATTATCAAGACCGAAACTTGCCACGTAGTGTCCGTTTGCGGGGAAAGTACGAGGATCATCGCGGTTGACGATAATATTATCGCAATGCATAAAAATACGATGCTTAGCGTCACGATACTTATCAATCGAGCCGTCATAGCGATCCAAATGGTCTTCCGAGACATTTAAAATCACGCCTGCCTTTAAATGCAAAGAGCTTGTGGTTTCAAGCTCAAAGCTTGACAGCTCCAAAACGTACATTTGGTTGCGCTTTGAGTAAATATCAAATACGGCATTGCCGAAATTGGCACCGATAGCGCTCGGAATTCCGGCTTTTTCAAGAATATAGCCGACAAGTGCGGTAACCGTGGATTTGCCGTTGCTGCCGGTAATACCGATAATCGGCACGTCGGTAACTTCACGACCGAAGAGTTCAACATCACCCACAATCTCGACGCCGGCTTTTCCTGCAGCGGCGATTTCCGGCAAGGAAATACTAAGACCGGGACTTACGACAAGCATGTCATAAGTTTTAAGCTCTTCAATATTCAACGGTCCTAAATGCAGATCGATTCCTGACGGCAATTCATCAACATAAGGAGGATTGGCTCTAGTGTCATAAACGCCCAGGGCTTTAAGATCGTGTTTTAAAAGATAACTGATGACGGCGACATTGGAAATACCTAAGCCGAGCACCGCGATTTTTTTACCGTTTAACTCTTTGTTCATAAAAAACTCTTTAGCGAAGCTTTAAGGTGATAAGACCGATAAGTACCAAAACTAAAGTAACAATCCAAAAACGCATGAATACGCGCGGTTCAGGCCAGCCACCTTTTTCAAAATGATGATGAATAGGCGCCATTCTGAAAATTCTGCGGCCGCGCATCTTGTAAGATCCGACCTGCAAAATAACGCTTATCGTTTCCATCACGAACACGCCGCCCATAATAAAGAGCAGAATTTCCTGACGGCACAATAAAGCGATAATGCCGAGAACCGCTCCTAAAGCAAGAGAGCCGACATCGCCCATGAAAACTTCGGCAGGATAAGTGTTAAACCACAAAAAGCCCAAACCTGCTCCGACAATAGCGGTACAGGCTACGACCAGCTCCGATGCGTTAGGCAAATACGGAATATACAGATAAACCGCGAAATTGGCGTTTGAGGTAAGCCAGGCAATCACGCCAAGACCTGCCGCTACGGTAATGGTGGTAGCGATGGCAAGACCGTCAAGACCGTCGGTTAAATTAACGGCATTTGAAGATCCGGTAAGCACGAAATAAGCAAGCGGGATAATAAGGAAGCCTAAATCCGGCATAAAATCTTTAAAAAACGGAATGACAAGCGAAGTCTCACCGGTGGATTTTGCCATCCCGTACATGCAGCAGCCGAGGCACACGGCGGCGGCAGACTGCCAGAAGTATTTATATTTGGCACGAAGTCCGTGCGGATCTTTACGCACAACTTTAAGATAATCGTCGGCAAAGCCGATAAGACCATACGCGACCACAGTCGCGATAGTCATCCATACGTAAGGATTATCAAGACGGCACCATAAGAGCATGGTTATCACGATAACGCCGTTAATAAGCACGCCGCCCATGGTCGGGGTACCCTGCTTTTTAAGATGGCTTTCAGGACCGTCTTTACGCACGACTTGACCAAAATGCAGAACCTGCAGCTTACGAATAACGTACGGTCCTAACCACAAAGACAAGGCAAGTGCGGTAAACATGGCAAGTACCGAACGAAACGTCAGATAACTGAAGATTCGAAATGAATCGATATACGATGAAAGATATTCTGAAAGTAAGATGATCATTTAATGCTATCCTTGCTCTCACTTAACGCGATAAGCTTATCGGTAATAAGATCCATGCGCATCGCATGCGATCCTTTTACTAAAATCACGGCATCTTTATGCTGCTTTAAAACCTCATCCTTTAAAAACGCGCCTAATTCTTCATGGCTGTCAAAATGACGGGCAATGCCCCCTGCTTTTTCTACACTGTGCCGTGAAAGCGGGCCGAGGCATAATAGCAGATTTATCTTGTTTTTGGCGTATAAACCTACTTTTTCATGTAAAGATACCGCCTCATCGCCAAGCTCGCCCATATCGCCGAAAACCATCACCTTAAAACCTGCAAAAGAACTTAAAGTATCAATTCCCGACAATACTGCGTTAAAGCTTGCGTTATAAGCGTCATCAATTAAAGTAAAGCCTGAAAATTTCTTAACCTGAAGACGGCCTTTAACCGATGCAGTATTTTCAAGACCGGGCTTTATATATTTAAAGTCACAGCCTAAAGCCAAACACAAAGCTGCGGCGGCTGCCGCGTTTTGCGCATTATGCTTACCTAAAAGATTAAGCTTTATATGCTCGCTTTGACCTTTTGCCGTCAAAATAAACGACACTTCATTTGCTGAGCTTTCAACTTCGCTTACTTTTACAAAATCATCGTCATTAAAACCGAAAGTCAGCATTTTTCCCTGAGAAAAGGCTTCTTTATAATCTTTTTTCCACTCGTCAATCCACTCACTTGAAGAAGGAACGATGCCGATGCCGCCGCGCTCAAGCACCGCATCCAAAATCTCGCTTTTTCCTTCATAAACACCGTGTGATGAACCGAAACCTTCAATATGGGCCTGTCCCACGTTGGTAATGACCGCCGCGTCAGCCTGAACGAATTCAGAGGTGCGCTTAATATCCTCTTTATGGCTTGCACCCTGCTCAATAATTGCATAATCAAGATCTTCATCAAGCCTTAATAAGGTCAGCGGTACACCGACGTCATTATTAAAATTACCCTCGGTACACATGGCATTAAAGCCTTGCTTTAATATGGAATAAGCCATCTCCTTGACCGTGGTTTTACCGCAAGAGCCGGTTACCGCACCGATTTTGGTCTTACATTTTTCACGTACCAAAAGCCCCGCAAGTCCGAGTAAGCGCAAAGTATCGGTACATTTTACATAAGGAACGGAAAAATTATCGCCTTTGCTTACGCCTAATGACGCCGCCCCCGAAGCGACGGCTTTTTCAAGAAAATCATGCGCGTCAAACTTCTCGCCTTTTAATGCGATAAAAAGGCTGCCTTGAGGGCAATTGCGCGAATCGGTAGTAACGCTTTCTACTTTTACGTCATCACCTGTCAACGTACCCTGCGCTTTTTTTGCAAGCTCGCTTAAATAAAAAGGGATCATATCTTAGGTCCTATGCTTTAAAGGTCTAAAAGCCCCATCACAAACTCGCGATCCGAATAATGGTGCTTAACCTTGCCTATAATCTGATAATCCTCATGGCCTTTGCCTGCGACAACCACGCAATCTGCGCTTTTTGCTTCATTAAAGGCTTTGGTTATGGCGTCCTCACGTTTTACGATGCATTCATAATTATCGGCACTGCCTTTTACCCCGGCTTCCATATCTTCTAATATGCGTACCGGATCTTCTGTACGCGGATTGTCTGAGGTGAAGATCACCTTATCGGCATAAACGCAGGCTTTTATCGCCATCATCGGGCGCTTGCCTTTATCCCTGTCGCCGCCGCATCCCAAAACGCACCATACTTTGCCGCCCGGAGTATGGCTGCGAGCAGCTTTAAGCGCACTCTCAACCCCGTCGGGAGTATGCGCATAATCTACGATCATGCGCGGTTTGCCCTCTTTATAAAAACACTCCATGCGTCCGCAAATCGGCTTTAATTGCGATGCTTTTTCAAGTAATTCTTTAAGCGGGAAATGGAAACTTAAAAGCACGCTTAAGGCGCAAAGGAAGTTTTCGGCATTAAAAGTACCCAAAAGAGACAAGGATGCGTCGCCTTTACCGAAAGTACTGTCAATTTTAAGTTTAAGGCCGTCATGCTTGTACTCAATATCGGTAACATTTAAAAGCGCGTGCTTTACGGACTTGTCAGGAGCGTTTACGGCAAGCGCTCCTTTTGGTGAAAACAAAATCGCCTCAGGCTTTAAAGTCGCGACACTTTTACCCATGGCGTCATCAACATTAAGACATAAATGATCGGGATTGACGCGATTTAAAAACTCACGCTTTGCCTTAGCGTAATTTTCCATCGTCTTATGATAATCAAGATGGTCGCGGGTTAAATTAGTAAAAGCCCCGCCTGAAAATACGCAACCGTCAATGCGACCTTCACAGACACCGATTGACGACACTTCCAAAGCCGCGTAATCGGCTCCTTCCTTTACCACCTCAGCTAATGCTTTCTGCAAAGCGACCGCGCTTAGTGTAGTATTGGAACTTTGTTTTAAGTTAGGCAAAAAACCGTAGCCTAAAGTCCCGAAAACCGCGCACTTACGGTTAAATAAAGCAAGATACTGCGCGATAAGCTGAGTTACCGTGCTCTTGCCGTTGGTTCCGGTAATGCCGATAAGACGCAATTTTGATGAAGGATTGAAATAAAACCAGGAGGCAAACTCCCCTATGGTCATTCCTTTTTTAAGATGCAAAACGGGAATTGACACATCCTTTAACTGTTCCTGTGAAGGATCCTCATCACAATCGCAAATAACGGCCGCAGCGCCTTGCTCCTGAGCTTTTAGCATAAAATCAAAACCGTCTACGGTATGACCTTTATGCGCATAAAAAAGAGAGCCCTTTACAACCTGTCTTGAGTCCTCTTCAAGCGTGGATAAAGAACAAGAGCCGACGTTCTTGTCTTCTTCCAAAAAAGCCGCAACTTCCTGCAGCGTCCTGGGTCTTTGCATGTGTTCCATTTCTTAATTCCCGCTTATTTATCCGGTTTGTCAGGAGCTATATTATAAAGCTGCAAGGCACGAGTCATCACGTCCCTAAAAACAGGACCTGAAACCGTACCGCCGTAGAAACTGCCCTTTTGCGGCGCTCTAATCACGACTACCAAGGCAAAGCGCGGATTGGAGATCGGCGCAAATCCTGCAAAAGATGCAAAATATCGTGAACCGTAACCGCCTGCTTCAGCGATTTTTGCGGTACCGGTTTTACCCGCGATGCGGTAGCGATCGATTGCGGCTTTTCCGCCGGTACCTTGAGAGACTACCGTCTCAAGAGCCGCATGAATGCGTTTAACTTCAGAAACGTCGGCAACCTGCAGGGCAGTAGGCTTTTGATGCAGACGCAAAATCGAGACCGGAAGACGTGAACCGTAATTGGCAAGGGTCGCGTATGCCGAGCTTAACTGTAAAGGAGTGACGGCAATACCGTAACCAAAGCCGATTGTTGCCTTATCGATTTCCGACCAGAATCTGCGGTTGGCGTTTAAAGTTCCGTTTACTTCGCCTACAAGCCCGCTTTCCGTTGAATGACCTAAACCGAATTGCTTTAAAGTATCCAAAATCTTAGTAGGTCCGGTGCGCAAGGCGATATGCGCCATACCGGTATTTGAGGAGTACTTTAATATTTCCGTTAAAGTACCGTAATTCATCGCATGGGAATCACGGATTAACTTGCCGTCGACAACAAAAGGTCTCGTGTCGATGATTTCTTTCCACGAAACGGTATTTTGCTCAAGAGCGCTCAACGCCACAATGGGCTTTGCCGTAGAACCCGGTTCCAGAATATCGGTAATTGAACGGTTTTTAGCCTTTTCACTGTTAAATACGCTGCGATCATTAGGGTCAAAAGACGGGTAATTGACCATGGCAAGGACTTCACCGGTTTTAACATCAATCATGACCGCGGAACCGCTCTCTGCCGCATGATCGGTAACCGCTTTTTTCAGCGAGCTGTAGGCAATGGTCTGCAGACGATCATCTACGCTTAGCATCAAATTGCCGCCGGCCTTCCCTTCTTCTAAAGTCGCGACGTTTTCAATGATATGTCCCTGCAAATCCTTATGCGCAACACGCGATAAAGCTTTTGCCGACAAATAGCTGTTAAAGCTTTGCTCCACCCCGTAGACACCGTCGCCTTCTGAATTAAGCAAACCGACCAAGTGAGCGTTCACCGCGCCGGTCGGGTAATAGCGCTGATAATTATCATTGATAATGATGCCCGGAAGGCGCATATCGGATAATTCTTTAGCTTTATCAAGCGTCAAATACTGTTTTAAACGCACGTGACGACGCTTGGGGTTTTTAATCTTGCTAAAGACTTCCTGAGGCGACAACTCTAAAATCGCCGCAACCTTTTTTATTTTCTCAACATCATAGGTAACTTTATTGCGGCTTAACTCCAAAGCGTCGGCATAAACCGTTTTAACCGGTACGGAGATAGCCAGGATGCGGCCGAAGCGGTCGGTAATAAGTCCGCGCGCCGGCTCAAAGGAATAGTTGCGCACCACGCGCGAATTTCCTTCCTTAATCAGATTTTCAGGATGTAAAACCTGGATCCATAAAAGACGCGTCAATAAAAAGGCCATACTTAAAAGTACGACCAGCCACACGATTACGACGCGAAAAAGACTTAAAGTAAAAGTTTTATTTTTTAAAGAAGGCTTATAAACCATTTTCAGTTAATTTTAATTACTTGTTCGGCTTCGGTTTTAGGCGCTACCATTTTAAGCTTCTGCGTTGCAGCTTCGCGAATCGTGTTCTGCTCGGACAAAGTCTGGCGCTGAGCAAGCAATGACAGCCATTCCTTATGCAGATTTTCGTTGTTCATCATTACTTCGTTATAGCGGGCCGTCAAATCGCGGGTCTCCTGCACCTGATAAACTTTATATAAACTCAAAGCGCATAAAACCACACCTAAAAAATAGGTAAGGAAATTTTTGGAAATATCGGCAAGGATAGAAGGAACCAAACGCTCTTCTATCTGCCATAAATTAGCGTATTCGGGACGATATGAAAAATAACGATCCTCGCCTGAATCCATTTTGAGATTTTCAAATTCATCAATACTCTGCTCATTTACAGGATCGCTTTTTTCTTCCTCTTTAGTTTCAAGAGAAAAAGGCAATACCGCTTCCTGCTCTTTGTTCTCTTGCAAAGAGTCTTCTTTTTCGGCGGTTTTTAAATTCTCGTTATCAAGATTTAACGCGGTATTATCATTGAACATTATAAACTCCTCCCAAGACGGGCGGCGACGCGAAGCACGGCGCTGCGCGAACGGGGGTTTTGCGAAATTTCAGCATCGGTCGCTTTAATCGCACCGCTGATTTTTTGCAGCGTGCAGGACTTTAGTTTCAACTCCGCCAATTCTTCATCGGTTATAGGTAAGCCGCGCGGAAGCTTAGGCCCTTCCGAATTTTCCCGAATAAATGTTTTTACTATGCGATCTTCAAGGGAATGAAATGAAATCACGCATAATCTTCCGTCTTTATCAAGAACGTCAAGACTACCTTCTAAGGCGGATTTAAGCTCGTCAAGCTCACTGTTTACCGCAATACGCAAGGCCTGAAAGCAGCGAGTGGCTTTATGCTTAGGCCCGGGCTTGCCGGGAATTGACGCGCTGATGACATCGGCAAGAGCCAAAGTCGTGGTAAACGGAGCTTTTTCCCTTTGTCTTACGATGGCATTTGCCACTTTGCCGGCAAAGCGTTCCTCACCGTAAGTTTTAAAAATATAAGCAAGATCTTTTGCGTCATACGTATTTACGATTAAAGCCGCGTCAACTTTCGCGCTTTGATCCATACGCATATCCAAAGGACCGTCTTTATCAAATGAAAAGCCGCGGGACGCATCGTCAAGCTGAGGAGAAGACACACCGATATCCATCAGGATCCCGTTTACTTTTCCCAAGATCTTAAAATCTTCACAAACTTCTTTTAACTGTGAAAAACGTGCATGAACGATGGAAAAACGTTCATCGTCAATGCTTTTTGCCGCCTCGATTGCGCTAAGGTCACGATCTAAAGCATATAAGCGGCCGTTTTTACTTAATCTTTTTAAAATCTCACGGCTGTGCCCGCCGCGGCCGAAAGTTGCGTCGACATAGATCCCGTCAGGGTTTATGTTAAGCCCCGTAAGTGTCTCGTTTAATAAAACCGGAATATGTGAAAATGCCATTCCCGCTCCTTCACTAAAGTTAAAGCTTCAAATTCTTCAGTTCAGGATGGGACAAAAGGGTAGCGCGTTCGTCGGCAATCATCTGAATATCGCGTGAACGCTGCTGCTGTAAGATTTCCTCAGACCAAAGCTCGAATTTATTTTGCATGCCGATAAGCACGGCTTTTTTACTTATTGACCCGGCGCTGCGTAATTCTTGAGGCAATAAAATACGGCTCTGTCCGTCCATCTTGACATAAACGGCACTGCCTAAAAGCAAGCGCTGCAGGCTTCTGCACAACTCATCGGTAAGAGAAGGCAAGGCGCTTAACGCCGCTGCCGCCACTTCCCATTCGGTCTTAGGATAAAGCCACAAGCAAGGATCAAAAAGACTGCGGGTAATAACGCATTCTCCGCAGCATTCATCTTTTAAAATCTCGCGATAACGCGCAGGCACGGCCAATCGACCCTTGTCATCAAGGGCGATTTCGCTGGTTCCGCATAAAAGAAGGTTGCTGCGCATATAATCTTATCCGGTAAATTTTTACCACTTTGATCCACTTTTTCCCATTTATTAGTTTATACCAAAAAGCAAGATCTAGGCAACGTTTTGTTTAATAAAGAAAAAACATGATTTTATATATATAAAACAAGGCTTAAATATTGATGCAAAACGCTTTAAGCTGATCAGTCAAAGCCCTGAAGACAAAAGGTGTGTAAAAAATTTTTTACGAAAATGGAGAGAAGTGGAGAAAAAATAAAAAAAGCGCCCGTTTTTTTAGACGAACGCTTTTTAATGTAAGCTTATTTTTAATTAACCGAAAATATTTACGTAACCTGCAACCAGCAATATAGCGATAATAAGCGGCATTACGAAACGGAAATACCAAATCAGACCACGCGATAACTTAACGCCATCACCAATGTTGCATTCCTTTAAGTAATTATCAAAGCCCCATCCGGTCTTGGCGGTAATGAAAAGAACAAAGACCAATGAGCCGATAGGCAGAACGTTATTGGAAATAAGGAAGTCCTGGAAATCCAAAATAGTTCCAAAACCCAAAGGATGGACGAAACTTAAGTAGTTAAAGCCGAGCACGCACGGGATTGCCATAACCGTGATGATAAGGAAATTTACGATAACCGCCTTGACGCGAGATACGGCAAACAAATCCATGGAAATGGCGATGATACTTTCAAACACGGCAATTAAAGTGGATACCGCGGCAAAAAGCATGAAGAGGAAGAAAAGTCCGCCCCAGAACCAGCCTAAAGACATGTTGGAAAATACGGTGGTCAAAGTAACGAACAGAAGGTTAGGACCTGCATCCGGTGCAATTCCGTAACTAAAGCATGCCGGGAAAATAATAAAGCCTGAAAGCAAGGCTACGGTAGTATCAAGTCCGCAAATGTAAGTTGCCTCGGTAACCAGGGTATGCTGCTTATCCATATAGCTGCCGAAAATAAGGATAGAGCCCTGACCTACCGACAAAGTAAAGAAGGACTGACCCATCGCCGCCCACAAAACTTCCATGATGCCGTGCTCTGAAATACTTCCGACATTAGGCATCAAATAATAACTGATACCCTCGCTAAAACCCGGTAAAGTAAATGAACGTACTGCCATAAAAATAAGCAGAGCAAAAAGCAGAAGCATCATCGGCTTGGTGATACGCTCGACACCGCGAACCACGCCCAATGCCACGATGGCAAAAGATGCTACGACCACGGTAACCATGCAGACGAACATGGTCAAAGGATTAGCAAGCAGTTCGGAAAACTCGACAGAGGCTTGTTCCTGCTGAATGCCGGCTTCAAATCCGCCTACCCAGAAACGGATCATGTAATAAAAAAGCCAGCCGGTAATGACGCTGTAAAAAGACATCAGGATATAGCTGCCCGGGATCTGCCAGAATTTATTCCAATGCCACTTGGTTTTAGGCTGCTCCAAAACTTCATAAGCGCGGGCAATAGAACGGCGAGAAGCACGTCCTATAGCAAGCTCTATAGTTAAAAGCGGCATACCTACGCCAAGGAGGAAGGCAAGGTAAATGATTACGAAAAGAGCTCCGCCGTACATACCTGTGATATACGGGAAACGCCACACGTTGCCAAGACCGATAGCACAGCCGGCGGCAATTAACAAAAAGCCTAAGCGTGTTTTAAATTGTTCACGATCAGAAGACATAATGTTTTCCTTTATTTACCGAAGATTTCCACGTATCCTTGCAGGAATAAAACCACAATGACCACAGGAAGAACGAATTTATAATAGTTAAGAGCCCAAGCGGGGATCTTGATGCCGATTCCGGTATTGGCCTCTTTAAGGTAATTGTCAAAGCCCCAGCCTCTTTTTAAGACTACATACAAAATATAGCAAAGAGTACCGTAAGGCAAAATATTCTTGGATAGGATAAAGTCATAAGTATCCAAAATCGTACTGCCCTGTCCTAAAGGCTGAACGTGAGACCACAGATTGTAACCTAAAAGGCACGGGATACCGAGCAAGATGATTACAATGCAGTTGTAGACCACTGATTTCACGCGCGAAATACTGAAAATTTCCATGCAGATAGCGATGATGTTTTCAAACACCGCAATCAGGGTAGATACTGAGGCAAACAGCATGAAAAGGAAGAACACGGCTCCCCAAATCTGACCGTATGCCATATTGGAAAACACCGACACCAGCGAAATAAAGACAAGACCTGGACCTGAATCAGGCTGCACCCCGTAGCTAAAGCATGCCGGGAAAATAATAAAGCCTGACAATACCGCGACTACGGTATTTAGAATAGTAAGAGTCATACCTTCGGAAAATAAGGTGTGCTCCCTATCCATGTATGATCCGAAAATCTGAATTGACCCGACGCCCAAACCCAAGGTAAAGAACGACTGAGCCATAGCCGCAGACAGAGTGTTTAAAATTCCGTGCTCTTTAAGGTTATCGATGTTAGGCATCAGATAATAAGAAATGCCTTCTTTTGCGCCCGGCAGAAAAAAAGAACGAGCCGCCATAAAAATAAGCAGCACGAAAAGCAGGATCATCATCGGCTTGGTGATGCGTTCCACGCCTTTTTGCAAACCGCAGGCACAAACGGCAAAAGAGCCTATAACCACAATCAAAGTGCTTATAAACTGCGAAGCTGGGTCGGCAAGCATGCTGCCGAATAACCCGCCGGCTTCATCGCGAGAGATTACGCCGGTATAAGCGCCGCTGCCGACCTTTATCATGTAATAAAACATCCAGCCTGTAACCAGGCTGTAAAAGGCCATCAAAACATAATTTCCCGAAATCATGAAAAACTTGTTTAAGTTCCATTTGGTATTGGGGGAAATCTCTTCAAAAGACTTGCCGAGGCTGCGGCGTGAAGCTCGCCCTACCGCAAGCTCAATAGTCAAAATCGGCACGCCGACTAAAAAGAGGAAAAATAAATAAATTACAAGAAAGATAGCGCCGCCGTACTCTCCGGTGATGTACGGAAAGCGCCATACGTTACCGAGCCCGATTGAGCATCCTGCCGCAATCAGCAGGAACCCAAGGCGTGATGAAAATTGTTCACGAGCCATGAAAAAACCTTAAATTAACCGAACACGGTTATGTAGCAGTTGATTAAGAGCAAAACGATTGCAACCGGAATGATGATGCGGTAATAGAATTTGCTCCATCTGGGGATCTTGTAGCCTTCACCGGTATTGGTTTCTTTAAGATAATTCTCAAAACCCCAACCGCTTCTGAATGTAACGAAGCAGGCATAGCACAAAGCGCCTAAAGGCAGAATATTGTTGGAAATAATGAAGTCCTCAAGATCGAGGAAGGTTGAATTTCCGCCTAAAGGATGAACGTCGGAAAGATAGTTAAAGCCAAAAAGGCAAGGTAAACCGATGACCATGATGATAACGAAGTTAATCATTACGGAGCGGCGGCGTGAAGTAGTAAACAGCTCCATAGTGATAGCAACGATATTCTCAAACACGGCAATCAAGGTTGAGATTGCGGCAAAGAGCATAAAGAGGAAGAAAGTACCGCCCCAGAATGCACCGTTTGACATATTGGAGAATACGGAAACCAAGGTTACGAAAATAAGACCGGGACCTGCACCTGGCTCAACACCGTAGCTAAAGCATGCCGGGAAAATAATAAGACCTGAAAGCAAAGCTACCATGGTGTTTAAGGCGGTAATGGTGAAGCCTTCGTTTGCCAAGGTATGGGAAGAATTCATATAGGTGCCGAACACCTGAATGGCACCGATACCGATAGACAACGAGAAGAAAGCCTGTCCCATAGCTGCGGTAACTACTTCCATAAGACCTGCTGAAGTCAATTTATCTAAATTAGGAGCAAGGTAATAAGAAAGACCTTCTCTCCAGCCGGATAAAGTGAAAGAACGGGCAGCAAGGAAAACAAGCAGCACGAATAATAAAAGCATCATCGGCTTAGTAATGCGCTCAACGCCTTTTCTTAAACCGCAGGCACAAATACCGAAGCTTATGGCAGTAACGGCCAGCATGCTGGTAAACATGCTTGAAGGGGAATTAAGCATAGCGTTGAAATCAGCGCCAGCGACATCGGCCGGGGTATTGACGCCGAACTCTCCCATATAGCCCTTAATGCAATAAAACAGCATCCAGCCGGTAATTAAGCTGTAGAAAGAAACCAGCACGTAGTTGCCGGCAATCATCCAAAACTTATGCCAATGCCAATGAGTGCCTTTGGGTTGTAACTCCTCAAAAGAACGGGCCAAAGTACGGCGTGAAGCACGACCGATAGCCAGTTCCATGGATAAAAGAGGCACACCGAAAGCAATCATGAAGAATAAATAAATAAGGACGAACAGAGCTCCGCCGTATTGTCCGGTGATAAAAGGGAAGCGCCATACGTTACCAAGTCCGATAGCGCAACCTGCTGATATCAGGATAAAACCCAAGCGGGATGAAAAATGCTCACGTGTTGCCATAAATAATCTACCTGTCTTCTTACGTTGACGGTTACTCCCCTTATAAAGTCGGGGATTCCTGCAGCCTTAAGCGGCAAAATTCCGTATAAGGCTTAGCGATATTCCTGCAATAAGCCTCTTTAAAGTATTCATGACAGGCAAACCGGGCTCGCTATACCCTTAAAAAATTTTTGCGGCCCGACAGGCATCAGCCCCCGGCCGCACTATCAATATAAAACCCGAAAATTTTGGTTTTCGGGTTCAAGTTATTACGGGAAATTACTGCTGTTCAGAACTCTCTGATACCTCTGCTTGAGCAGTCTCGGCATTTTCGTCCTGAGCTTTATTCTCTTCGTTTACCGCTTTAATCGACAAACGAATGCGGCCCGTATTATCAAGATCAAGAACCTTGACTTTAACGATATCGCCTACGCGCAGATAATCATTGACGTTATCAACACGCTCATCGACGATTTGAGAAATGTGAACCAAACCGTCACGACCCGGCAGAATATTAACGAAAGCACCGAAATCGGTGATACGTACTACTTTACCTTCGTAAACGCGGCCTACTTCAACCTCAACTAACAAATCGTTGATACGGGCGATAACCTGATCGGCTGATGCTGCAGTGTTGGCTGAAATCTTGACGGTGCCGTCATCTTCAATATCGATTGAAGTGTTGGTGGCAGCCTGGATAGCACGGATGTTAAAGCCGCCCTTTCCGATAATTTCCTTAACCTTCTCAGGCGGAACCTGAATGGTAACGATGCGCGGAGCATACGGAGAAAGGGTCTGGCGCGGATTGGGCAATGCTCTTGCCATGATCTTCAAAAGATGCAGACGAGCTGCATGAGCATCGGTCAATGCCTGCTGCATGATTTCACGGGTAATGCCGTCGGTCTTGATATCCATCTGTAAAGCGGTAACGCCTTCGGTGGTACCGGCTACCTTAAAGTCCATATCGCCCAAGTGATCTTCATCACCCATGATGTCGGTCAATACGGCAACGCGGTCGCCTTCTTTTACAAGACCCATTGCGATGCCGGCAACGGCTGCTTTACAAGGAACGCCTGCATCAAACAAAGCAAGGGATCCGCCGCAGACTGAAGCCATGGATGAAGAGCCGTTTGATTCGGTAATTTCTGAAACTACGCGAACGGTATACGGGAAGTGCTCCATATCGGGCAGAACGGCACGCAATGCGCGTTTTGCCAAACGACCGTGACCGATTTCACGACGCTTGGGAGAACCGATAAGACCGGTCTCGCCTACGCAATAAGGCGGGAAGTTGTAATGGAGAATGAAGCGATCGCTTCTTGTTCCTGACATGTCCTCAAAGGTCTGGGCATCACGCTCGGAACCTAAAGTACAAGTTGCGATAGCCTGAGTTTCGCCACGAGTGAACAAAGCGCTGCCGTGAACGCGCGGCAAAATGCCTGAAGCCACGGTAATCGGGCGAATCATGCGCAAAGTACGTCCGTCAATACGCTTTTCACCTGACAAAATACGCTCTCTTACGATATCGCGCTCCAAATCAAAGAAGATCTTGGCAATATCCTGATCTTTTTCAGCCCACTCTTCTTTTTGAGCCTTAACTTTCTCAATGGTCTCGGCTTCAATGGTAGCAAGGGCATTCTGGCGCTCAAGTTTGTCAACGATACGGAAAGCTTCACCGACTTTTTCCTCGGCATCGGCTTTAACGGCATTGATCAATTCATAATCAGGCTCGGGAGCTTTCCAATCCCAAACAGGACGGTTAACTTCTTTTGCGAACTCTTTAATCTCGTTAATAACAACCTGCTGCTGTTCATGTCCGTACATAACGGCGCCGAGCATTACATCCTCAGGAAGGATCTTAGCTTCAGACTCTACCATGACGACAGCCTTGTCGGAACCTGCGACGACCAAATCAAGATCGGATTCTTCAGTTTCAGAGGTCAACGGATTTAAAACATACTGTCCGTTAATATAGCCGACGCGTGCGGCTCCCAAAGGTCCGTTCCAGGGAAGTCCTGAAGTGGACAAGGCGGCAGAAGCTGCGATGATGGAAATAATGTCGGTCGGAATTTCAGGATTTGCCGACATTACGGTAACTACGACCTGAACTTCGTTAACGAAACCGTCCGGGAATAAAGGACGCAAAGGACGGTCGATAAGTCTTGAAATAAGGGTCTCGCCTTCTGAGGCACGACCTTCACGTCTGAAGAAGCTGACAGGGATACGGCCGACCGCGTAAGAACGTTCCTGATAGTTTACAGTAAGAGGGAAAAAGTCTCTGCCCTCGACCTGCTCGCGGCGGTTGCACACTACGGTCGCGAAAACGGTAGTGTCATCCATTGAGGCCATAACAGCCGAATCAGCCTGACGACCAATAGCACCTGTTTCTAAAGTAATAGTATGACGTCCATATTTAAAGGTGCGGGTGATAGGCTTTAAATTCATTAAAAATATCTCCTACTAAGATCCGCAATTAAAAACTGCCTGCTGCGGATCCTTATGAACTGTCACGCACTTGCGCACGAAACTTTATGGAAAACCATCTTCCATTAACCGATAATCTTATTTATATATTCTCACATATAAAAAGACCACCGCGGGCATGTTCAAACAATACCCTAAATCAAGTCAGAGCGGCACCGTGCCCCTCATCCCTGAAATCTTTTAAGCCAAAAAACTAAACAGCAAAAGCTGCCATCGCCGGATTTCCCGAGCTTACGCCGAAAATAACCGCGAATTTACGTAAAATTCGGGCGGCAAAATGCCGCCCGTGCCGGTCGTTATTAGCGACGGAGCTTTAACTTCTCAACGATAGCGGTATAACGCTCTACGTCAGAAGCCTTTAAGTAGTCGAGAAGCTTACGACGCTGAGCAACCATGCGCAACAAACCGCGACGGCTGTGATGATCTTTCTTGTTTGCCTGGAAGTGCGGCTGCAAGTCAGCGATTCTGTAGGTTAACAGTGCAATCTGAACTTCAGGAGAGCCGGTATCTCTTTCTCCACGGGCAAATTCAGCGACGATCTTAGCTTTGGTTTCAACACTTAATGCCATTTTTAAAATGCTCCTTTGTGAAATTAATACGCCCCTTCCAATCACAAATTCAGGAGGGGTAGCTTGCAAATTTTAACATAAATAATTCACCAAATTCGATCAAAATGGCGGTAAAACGCACAAAGAGTTTTAGAAACCGTCTTAAAATCAAAAAGTAAAAAAATTCATAGACTAATATGAAGATAATGAGATTTTTTACAGTAGAATTAACAATCTCACCTCGCGGCACTGAACAACTGATAATAACAACTTAAAAAAATAGGATCTTAAATATTATGGCGGGCAAGAAAAAACATAAACAAGGCGATAACGTCATTGCGGTCAATCGCCGCGCCACTCATGATTATTTTATTGAGGATCGCATCGAAGCAGGATTGTCGCTGCAGGGATGGGAAGTAAAGTCTTTGCGCGCGGGCAAAGCCAATATTTCAGAAGCTTACGTCACGATAAAAGACGGTGAGGCTATTTTATTAGGCGCAACCATCAATCCGCTTAAAAACTCCTGCGCTTTCGTAGTCTGCGACCCGACCCGTACCAGAGTTCTGCTTTTAAACCGCAGGGAAATAAGCAAACTCATAGGTCAGTCCCAGCGCCAAGGGTATACCATCATTCCTTTGCGCTTATACTGGAAGGGCTCGTGGGCCAAGCTTGAAATCGGCATTGCCAAAGGCAAACAGGAACACGATAAGCGTGATTCATTAAAAGAAAAGCAGTGGCAGCGTGAAAAAGAACGCATTATGAAAAAAAATTTCTAATTCATTGCTTCTTTTTAACTTTTATATATAATGGCAGAGCTTGGGGATGATTCTGGATTCGACCGGAAGCATGGATTCCAAGGCGCATGTCGAGCTCGGTATCTCGTAAAACTGTCGGAAAAAAATAGTCGCCAACGACGAAAACTACGCTTTAGCAGCTTAATAACCTGCGTAAAGCCCTCGGTTTTAAGCCTTTCTAGTGACGCTTAATTAATCCGGGGTCAGTTTTTCACTAGATCGTATGGAGTCCCCCGTCTGAGGATGAAATACTAAAGGATTAACCAGACTGTGGTGCAAGGTAGCGTGGTTGTCCGCAGCCGGCATCAAGATCGTAGACAAACCTAAACATGTAGTGCTGAAGATGAAGTCTTTTGGGACGCGGGTTCAAATCCCGCCATCTCCACCAAGATTTTGAAAATTTTCACATCCCCTAAAAAATGACTGCAAATGCGGTCATTTTTTGTTTTTACGCAAAACTTTAAATCATTTCTTTTATAAAATTTTCCATATGGACCTTATTCCCTGCAACGACAAGGAAACCTTCATATCCGATATTCAAAAAGCATTTCAGGAAAGCTATGAGAAAGAATTCGGTCCTTGTCCTAAAACCATTCTCCCAAGAAAAGATATAGAGCAGTCTTTCTCAACGGAAGGTGCAAAAATTTTCTTTGCAACAGAGAATGGCAAAATCGTCGGCGGTGCAGTTGTCGTCATCAATGAACAAACCGATATTAATCATTTGGATTTGCTCTACATTAAACCTGATTGCCAAAGCAAAAGTTTAGGCCTTAATATTTGGCAAAGCTTAGAAAAAATGTTTCCTCAAACTAAAAAATGGGAAACCTACACGCCTTATTTTGACAAAAGAAATATCCATTTTTATGTCAATAAATGCGGTTTTCATATTGTTGAATTCTTTAATCCTGCTCACCGGGATCCGAATGTAAAAAACGGAGAAGTTGGCGGAATGGATAAAGAAGTCGGACAATATTTTTTCCGTTTTGAAAAAACTCTTTCTTAACAGAAGCGTAATTTCAAAAAATGTTGAAATCTTTTCGGCAAAGGCAATAATTAACAAAAGCAAAATATCTTTTAATTTAAGAGTAACAAAATGTTCAAAAAAATTACTATTTTTTCTTTGATATCAATACTTGCAGTATGTTCCTGCAACAAAGTCGAAAATCAAGATACCGGAAATAACGCACCGACAATGCAAAACCGTACGGTAAACACTGAAGTTAAACTGCTTGACAGGCTTCCTGCCACCTGTAAAGTCGACAACAGCGACAATTTAGGCTTTTGCCTACCAGGTGATACTTTAATTTACCGTCCCGATCCTAAAAAAGAAGATCAAAAAGATACCCTTGATGTCATCGGTGATTTCTGCGCTCAAGAAAAACCTATTATTCTTACCGACAAAGGCCTTGCCTGTACCTTTAGGGAAAACCGTACTTATACAGCAGATCCGATTAACCAGCAGGCAATTGTCGGCAGCAACCGCACCATCGCCCGTGAGTACTTAAATGCCGTTGCCAAAATTCCCGGCATCAAAGAAGTCGTAAAAGGAATTCAGATTATAAAGCTTGAAAACGGCAGCAAAGACGCACCTGTAATCAATGACAAGAGCGAAGTCGAGATTGAAGCCAAGCTTTTGACTTTGGATTTAAAAGTCCACAGCTATATGTTAAATGACAGACTGTTAATGAGTAATTTAGGCAAAAACAATCCTTTTGCTTCAATTTTGCCAGGACTCAAGCAAGGCGATACCGTAAGAGCTTATATTGATTTTGAAGTATTCCCCGGCATTTGGAACGTATCCAATTCAATGACCGGATTGCCTTATATCTGGGAAGTAAAAATCTTATCCGTTAATGAAGGAAACGAAACGGACTCCACAGCTTCTTCTCAGGAAGATTAGCATCTCATCTACCTCGAGCGCTCTAGCCCGAGGTTTAAAATTACATCAGCGCAAAAGCTCTTTTCTGCCTTTTCCATTACAATATTTAAAGTATCGCGGTAATTTTCACAATCTTTTTACGGGCAAGAAAAATGCGTATAACCTATAACGCACTGCTGTTTTCAGTCTGCATCAGCAGTTTTTTAAGCTCTTTTATGGGTAATGCCATAAATGTAGCTACGCCCTTTATTGCCGCAGATTACGGCGTTCCTCCCGATAATATAACCTGGGTGATAAACGCCTTCATGATAACCTCGGCGGCCTTCTTAATTCCGGCTACGGCGCTTGCCAATTTCAAAGGATATGCGACAATTTACCGCGCAGGATCGATCCTTGCCGCGATTACGTCCGTTATTATTCCGCTTGCCCCTAATTTCTTTACGCTTATTTTATTAAGAGCCTTTCAGGGAATCGCTTTTGCTCTACCGTTTTGTACCGGCATGGCTTTAATCGTCGACAGAACGGCAAAAGAGCAGAGAGCATCGGCCCTTGCCTTCGTGGTTTCATCCGTTTACGCAGGAATTTCCATCGCTCCTTTATTATCAGGTGTCATTTCCGACACTGTCGGATGGGAACAGATTTTTGTTTTAGGCGCTATAGGACAGGCTATCGGCTATGTTTTAGCTTTAAAAGTACCGTCGGACGAGCCGATTGCGCACGGCTTTCCTTTAATAAGAATGATCTTATGTTTTACGGCGATGACTATTTCTCTTTTAACCGTTTCATCGCTTAACATTAATCATTACGCTCTTATTTTTATCTGCGTAAGCATCGCGCTTATTGTTTTGTACCTGCTTGCCGAGCAAAAAGCCAACCGTCCGGTGCTGCCGCTTTCAAGCGTACTTAAAAACACTGATTTCTCGCTGGCACTCGCGATTTCAATGTTAAATTTCATCGCAACTTTTGCCATCGCAATGCTTTTGTCTTTGCATCTGCAGATTGTCTGCGGCTACAACGCGACCTTTACCGGACTTATCTTAATGTCCCAGCCTGTTATGATGCTTGTAGGCTCATCGCTTAGCGCATCTTTGACAAGACGCTTTGGCGTTCATATCCTAACCGTATGCGGAATGGTATTAGTTACGATAGGTTTTGTCGGCTTTACCTTCCTTAAAGTAAGCACCCCGCTCTATGTGATTGCCGTACTTTTATTTATAACGGGATTCGGTACCGGCATCTTCTCTCCGCCCAATACCAATATCGTCATGAGCTCGGTGCCGCGCACGCAATATGCTTTGGCCTCGTCCCTGCAGTCATTAGTCCGTACCGCAGGCATGGCAATTTCCATGGCGGTAATGACTCTTATCTTAAACGCGATGATAAGCTCGGATACTCAGATTCACTCCTATATCGAAGAACTGTCACAAGGCATTGCCTTAATGTTTAAAGTTTCGGCCTTGATGTGTTTTATAACAACCCTTTTAAATCTTTATGCTTCAGTTACTGCTCTTAAAAGAATCAAAGCAAATAACAAACAAACCGATAAATAACATTAACCGCTTTTTCTCTGATTTAAATACCTAAATCGTCATGAGTTTCGGTTCGTAAACACAGCAAAATCAATGAAACGGCATCTTTCAAATAGAACAAGACCCAATTTTTCTCCCGACTTTAGAAGCTTAAACAAAAAGGAAAGCCGCTACTGACAAGCAATAGCCGGCTTTTCTATGCATCAAAAATAGTTGTCTAATTTTTTAAATCACTAACTTCATGTTAGAGCTTACCTTAAGCTTCCTTGCTAACCCTATGCTGTCTTCAATAGCAGCCGGCGGATCAATCCCGACGACACGCATCAGGTTATCGACCGTTTCGGCATACTCGTTGTTCTTGTTCGCGTCGGCACTAATCCCTTGCTTAAGGTACAGCGTTTTCTTGGTTTTATCTTGCTCTAAAATCGTCATCCTTGCTTGCCCAAGCAGCTCAATGATTTTCTGTCCCGATAATTCAATGCCGGCTTGTTCAATTCGGTAATGCGCCAAACGTTCCATTACCAATGCCAGATAACAAACCAAAAAGTGTCCCCGGATTTTCTTCGGCGTCCATACGTAGACAGGCCGTGCATCAAGATTAGTTTTCATGACTCGGAAACATTCTTCGATATGCCACAGATTCCGCAGGTCTCGATAAATCTGCATTGCGTCAGTGTTTTTGTGCGAGGTGATAAGTGCGTAGTAGCCTGCTTGCTTTTGGCGTTTTTTGTACAGCTCCTCATTGCTTGAGTATTCAACTTTTGTACCTTTTTTGATTTTTAGAAACTGTCTAACCCCGTGTTTTATCGATGCATTGACAGCTCCGGTACCTTTTTCTAAAAGTTTTCGGCATTTTTCAAAGCGTTCATTAAGAACCTTGAGGTCGTGGGCTTGGCGCTTAGCCGACCAGGTCACAATGATTTTATTATCAAGCTCGGAAGACGAACTTTGATCTAGTGTTTTGACTTTGAATGTCTCTGTGTTATCGCTCGAAACCAGCACTTCATCCCAGTTATCATCACTGAAAACTTTTTCTCGAATATTCTCCGTTAATCGGTTAATAGACTGCGCAACGATGTAGTCAAAATTCAAATTTGTCAGGCTTTTCAGATTTAAATGGGAATTTAGTCCTCGATCTGCAACCACGGTCACTCTCTGCAGGCGGTTTTTCATTTTGTAGTTGTTGACCACTTCGATGATGGTGTTCATTTCCGACGTATTGCCGCGGAATAACTCGTAGTCGATAGGAATACCCTCGCCGTCCACCAGAAGTCCGAGAACAACCTGAACTTCGTTGGTTTTGTTCTCTTTGCTCATTCCGCGGGCTCTGAGCTCGTCTGAATCAAACGATTCGAAGTAGAAAGTCGTTACGTCGTAGAACGCTATGGTCTTGACTCGTGCGTAAATCTCTTCAAGGTTTTTGTTGAGATTGGCTATGACGGTGGTCTTTTTGTCTGCCAAAACATCAAGGCTGTTATAGATGTCATCAAGCGTAAGATTGCTAAAATCGAATACCAGCTCATCTTTGGCGCTAAAGGTCTTGCTTTTAGACATCGGTCTGAGAATACGCATTGCGGCCAACAGAAAGACGGTTTGCTCAAGGTCATATTTGATGGCGCCGCGGGAGTTGCGTTTAGCGCGGTCAAACCAGGTGTGCAGTTTTAAGCTCTCCCAGATTTTTCGATAGAAGGCGATACCGTAATTGACCTGTTTAAGCGCTTTTTCCCGGACAAGGTCAACCGATTGCAGGTGCCGGTTAACCCATGCCTGATTAGCAGCTTCGGCATCCGCATTCAAACGTGCGACTTCTTTTCTGATTTCTTCATCGATATTAGGCTCCTTGTGTCGAAGTTTGACTAAATCGCCGTAAGTGCGAACTGTTCTTGAAGAAGAGCCGTGACGCTGCTTGCTATAGATATTTTCGACGATTGCAGCGTATTCCCTGCCGTTTGTTTTAGTAACTTTGAGACGGAAAGCCATAAATTGCCCTCTTATAGTTTTATAACATTATATCATATTTGCCGCTAATTTGACACTTATTAGACATATATTTATGATTCATAAATTTCGACGGGAAATGAGAGTAGAACAGGGAAAACTAGAGATTTTTGCTTCTAAAGTCGGGAGGAAGCGTGATAAAAACGTTTTAATTTTTCTATTCACAGCAAGCAACTGCGGTTTTAAAAATTAATTTGCATTAAAGTTCTTTAGCAAGACGCTTAAAAAATGTAAGAGCACCGTTTAAATCAAGCGAACGGTGCGCATAGTTAAGGCGCTTTAGCTCATTACTTAAACAATAGTCAAACTTATCTGTTTCAAGATTTTTAACTTTCATTACCAGATCGTTAAGCTTAATGTCATTTTGTCTTAATATGTTGGCGACAGCGACTTTTAAGGTATCAATGGAACAGTATTCCAGCTCAATATGGCTATTGTACTGAACATTTTTTATCTGTTCCTTTGCGAGCATGAGGCTTACGGTGCGCATGATGCGATCCCCTTTCCACGGGAAAAGAGCAAGGCCCTGCGGACCTGAGATCATGCACTTTTTATCAAGACCTAAATTAAAGAATGTATCCCGTCCTGCAGATAAGTTTTCTTTAGCTTGTGAGTTTAGGCAGGGAGGATAGTTGCCCTTCATATAAATATCGAACATGGTCATGCGCACTTCATCATGAATAAAACCGGTATTTCCGGAAACGGATAAAGGAGACGCATGAAATTTATACGGTTTAACCGAGATGATGCGCTTTTGGGTATTAACGTCGCTTACTATCCAACCGTTACCGGCAAAAAGGAAAGTATCCTGAACCGCTATCGGCTGACATAAAGGAATGGTACCGATATGTTTGCCGTTATATTCAATAACGTAATCCGGCAAGGTTTCAAAAGAGGCGTAAAACTTCCATTGACTGCACAATCTTTCGCCTTCAAGCCCTAAAGTTAACGTGCCGTCACGCAATTGCACGATAAGATCGTGTTCGGCAAGCGAACGCAGAAAGTTTGCGTATAAGGAGGCCGTGCACAGATTAAATGGTCCTGTTTTACATAGCAGTTCCCAAAGGTTTTTGGCTGAAACGCTGCCGTTTGCCGCGATTACCGATAGAGTCTGCTGCACCAAGGTGGAAAAAGAGTACTCTTTTTCAAGCGGCGGCTCATACCAGCGATTTAACAAAAGCTTAATCATTGCGGCAGATAAAACCGTATCTTCTGAAAGCTGCTCGGTTAAATAGTGTTTTGAACTGTAATATTCCGGGATGAAAAGTCTTAAAACCGCAAGGCCGTCACGGCGTCCCGAGCGTCCTAGACGCTGGCGTAATGAAGCTACGGACAAGGGCGGAGATATCTGACCTATAGAGGCGACATTACTTATATCAATACCAAGCTCCAGCGTCGCGGTGCATATGGCCGTGGTAGGCAGTCTTCCTTCCTGCAGCCGCGCCTCAAGGCTTTCGCGCATATCTTTTGACAGTGAGCCGTGATGCGGAAAGAATTCCTGAGGAACATGATTTTTGCTGCACAGCTCGTGAAGATCGCTTGCGATAACTTCGGTTGCGGCTCTTGAATTGGTAAAAACAAGATTTGTCGTACCGCGCAGCAGTCTGAAAATATCGCCGGCTATTTCCCGATAGCGGGTATCGGATGCCTTAATTGCCTCTTCATCCTTTTTTAGGCGCTTTGCTTCATTAATTCCTTTTTCTACATCATCATTATCGATGATATAGCCGCGAACCTGTACGGCAAGTCGAGATTTGCCGGAGCTGTCGTCTTTGATTAAATCGCATTTTATGGTGCGGTTATTTGGGCGCAGGTATTCGGTTACCGAGTTTAAGTTTGAAAAGGTAGCGGAAATGGCGATGCGCCTTATTACCCTGGCGACGCTGTTTTCAATACGATGCAGCTGCGATTGCAGCTGATAGCCGCGCTGGGTACCCATGAAGGCATGGAATTCGTCGATGATAACAAAATCGGTATTTTTAAACGCTTCTTTTATAAAAGCGTTGTGATTCATTAAAAGAGATTCAAGAGATTCCGGGGTGATGAGTAAAATTCCCTGCGGATTGTCAAACAACTTCTTTTTATTATTGGCGGCACTGTCGCCATGCCACGGCGTTACGGCGATTTTTAAGCTTTCGGTCAGATCTTTTAGTCTTCTTGTTTGATCGTTGATTAAAGCTTTAAGCGGACTGATGCAGAGAATTCTGATACCGGGTTTATTTTCTTTTGCAATATAAGTCAAAGCCGGCAAAAAAGCAGCCTCGGTTTTGCCGCTTGCCGTTGACGCGGAAATAATGATGTCATCGCTGCTCTTTAAAATCGGGACGATGGCATTTTTCTGCACCGGGTGCAGATCCTGCCATCCTCGCTGCCTAATCCATTTTAAAAGTCGCGGATCAAGTAGATCTATAGGGTTTTCCGTCATAGAGTAAAGGCAGTCAGCGCGTCCTCGTCATTGCTATCATCCTTATCGGAAGCAGCATCATTTTTAACCGTTACCAAAGAAGGATCGCTTTCATTTGCGACATTGATTCCTTCAATCAGGGTTTGCCATTTCAGATCCGGGTTTTGCGCTAAAATCGCCAAAAGATCGGTAAAGGCTTTAATAGTATTGCGCGGGGTTCTGAAATAAGCATCGCCGATGCGGTTGCTGCAGTGCTGCAAGAACGCGGTCAGCGCTTCGTCAGGCAACAGATATTTTTCTTTATCGCCGCCGGCAAATACGTTGCGGATATTGCATAAAAGAACGTAAAGCTCTTCAGGATGCAGATTTTCAAGCATTAAAACCGGACTGGTATAATCAACGACATTGGCAATTTGGGCAAATGAGTTTTCAGCAAGGCGTGAATGCAAAGCCTCATAGCTGTAAAGACCTTTTCTCGGATCGATTAAAAACTCGGGAGTTCCGCCTAAAAGGAAGCCCAAATATTCGGCAGAACCTTGCAGGCAGTCGTTTAAGATGCGCAGAATCTGCTCATAGTTTGCCGAGCGTGAACGCTGATTGGAAATTTTGTATAAATTGACCATTTCGTCAAGGTTGACGAGCAGACCCTTGTAACCTGCCTGAACGACGAAGCGGGCCAATAATTTTAAATGATCGTAAACGGATGAATCATCGATGATGGTTCTGACGTCCAAATCATTTCTTGCCTCGGTACGGGTTGAGTATTCTCCGCGCAGATATCTTACGGCGGCGGATTTTAACTCTTCATTATCTTCATTGTAGCCGCGCCAATATGCCGCTATCACTTTGGCAAAGTCGTAGCCACCGACAAGCTCTGAAAGCGATGACAGCTTTTCTTTGATTAGAACTTCGACGTCTTTTCCCTGTTTTTCAGCTTCGGCGCGCTGAACGGTGATGAATTTTTCGATGATGGGGATCATCGCGTTGCCTTCAGGGTGAGCGCGGGTCGCGATATTGCGGGTTAATTCCTGATAAAGATTACGCGCCTGACCGTTGCTTGCCTGCAAACGGCGATCCGGTGCTAAATCGGCATTGACAGCGACCATGCCTTTTTCCAAGGCAATGTAGCGGATTAATTGTAAAAAGAAGGATTTACCGGCACCGAAATCTCCGATGATAAGTCTGAAGGCGCTTCCGCCTTCACAGATCCTGTCAAGATCTTCGATTAAGGCTTTAACCTCGTTAACTCGTCCTACCTGAATATGTTCAAGTCCGATACGCGGAGTTACGCCGGCGCGCAGCGATTGAATGATTGCTGATCTTTCACGAGGTCTTATTGCTGCCATGCTTATTCCTTAAATTTACCAGAGAAAAATTTATTATAGCCCTATATGTTTAAATTTACTTCTTTTGCCCTGTAATTAACGCCCAGCCGTCTTTTTCACGACTTAACGTCATGTTAAAGTCTTTGCTGTAGGCCTCAATGATTTCAGGGGCTTGTTCTGTAAGAATGCCAGATAGTGCAAGCAGACCGTCAGGCGCCGTCAGTTTGGCAATATGCGGCTCAAGATCGGCAAGCGGACCGCAGAGAATATTGGCTACGGTAACCGGAGCCGGAGTTAATGAGGCACTGGATTTTTTGCCGTCGCATAATGTCAATTTATTTAAAACGCCGTTGCGTTTGGCGTTTTCTTTACTGGCTTCAAGAGCCTGCGGATCGATATCAACGCCGAAAGCTTCTTTTGCGCCGAGTTTTAATGCTGCGATGGCAAGAATTCCTGAACCGCAGCCGTAATCCAGGACGGTTTTATCGGTGAGATCAAGACTGTCAAGCCATTCAAGGCATAAAGACGTGGTAGGGTGCGTACCCGTGCCGAAGGCAAGTCCCGGATCGAGCATAACGGTAACGGCATCAGGCTCGGGAACATTACACCAGGTCGGGCAAATCCACAGTCTTTTTCCGAATTTTAACGGCTTGAACGAATCCATCCAGGCTCTAATCCAATCTCTGTCCTCTAAATTGACCGACATGACAGGCACATGATCGCCTAAGATTTGCTTTAACGAATTTACTATAGCCTTATCGTCGGTTCCTTTATCAAAAAGACCGGTGACGTCGGTGTTGGGCCATAAGCGCCGTTCACCCGGCAGCGGTTCTAAAATCGGGCTGTCCTCGGCATCGGAGTAGGTAACGGCAAGCGAACCTAATTGCTCGAGCAAGGCAGCGATAGTATCGGCGTTTTTTGAAGTGGTGCGTATTTTAATTTGGATCCAGTCAGACATATTTCCACCTATAACGGTTTAACGTGCGGCATGGGTTTAATCGCAAATGCCGGGGTTAAGGGAACTTCCTGCTCGGTCATGAAGAACTCATTTGCGTTTAAAAGCTGCAGGCGTTTTTGAAAGAAAGCCGCATTATCCCCAAAATCGCAGGATAAAACCCGTTTAATGCGATCATAGGAAATTTTCTTATTGGTTAAAGTGTTTAAAGTCGGCATATTGATAAGTGCAATGTCGTTAATATGCAGAAAAACGGTACTGCCTTGCCGTTTTACGTCACGTAAATTACTAAGTCCGCCTAAGGAACGTAAAATCGCTATGACGCTTAAATCCGGGCTGTTTTTATTATTGGCGTTCGCTCCTGCTTTTATTAAGGATTTTCTTTGCTTTATTACCTGGGTTCGTTCTTTTTTGAACATGATGCTGATAAGAACGTAGAAAACCGGGAAGATGAAAGCGAATAGGAAAAGATAGATATGCGACTCTTTAAAACCGACAAGGTGACTTGTCATCATATTGATGTCGGGAGTATAGAGATTGGATATTTCGGTTAGAGCCGGCAGAATCATGAAGTAGGACAAAAAGCACAAGATCACGCTGTTTAACAAAAACACGATAAATGTGCCCGGCAGAAAAATCATTATCAGCAATGAAATAAGCGAGACGCAGCCGCCGATTGACGCGGTCATGGCGCAGATGGCTGCAAGAAAGGTTAAAAACAGCCTCATGCTCGGACCGTTAAAGAAGGAGCGCACTAAAATAATCGTCGGCAGGGAAATAACGTTGCTGACGAAGATTGCATTGATAAAGGCGTTGCGCATTAAAGGTTCGTAATTGGTCGAGGCAAGATAGCTTAAAAACTCATGATGTCCGAAAGTCTGCATTACAAGAAAAATCGGGGCATAAATAAAAGATAAGAAACTTGTCCCGAAAGCCGGACTGAAGCTGAATTCGACAAAGCTTTGAATCTGCCGCAATATGACGATTGAGCCGATAAGCACCAGATAGGGCAGGATAAACGCCGAGATGCGGTTGCCTTCATGAGTGTCGTTTATTGACTGATCTTCGTCAAATAAGACGGAAGAGGGCAGCATGGCAAGAATTGAGGCGGAAGCTGCAAATGAGCAGATAACCGGGTTGTGCAGCAGGTCAGGATTTATATTGGCGATAAGGACAACGAGGATAATATAAGAACTTAAGGTGATGATAAATTGGATGAAACGGTTTTTAAGCGGAATGAGCAAAACTAGGGTGATGGCGAAAATTCCCGGAAAAACGACGCGGATGATATTAAGACACAGATGACGAAGCCCCGGAGTCATTTCAGTTGAAATTCGCGGGCTCAGCGTCCATACGAGCAAAGCAAAAAGCATGAGTGGAAGCAGGAGAAACAAGCTTCTTTGCTGATAGGCCTGATTTTGCAGTCGCTTCAATTTATATCCCCGTTAACCGATCTTATTTATTTTAACAAAAACACTGCGATTTCAATGAAAAAACTATCATTCTTGTATGAGATTAGAAAAAATTTTGGTAAACGGATAAATATCTTTAAGTCTTTTAGGCTAAAGCCAAACCCTTAAGGGGAGTTTTTTCTTGTGTTACAATTTGTGCCGGTTTTTAAGGAGAAAAAAGTGAAGATTGTAAGACGGGAAAGAGTTGATGACAGCGTACTTGCCGATCGCATTGCCGATCCGATACTGCGGCAAGTTCTTGTTAGCCGCGGTGTTACGTCAGATAAAGATCTTGACCCCGATCTTGCATTACTTTTGCATTATCGCGATTTAAAAGATATAAACGCAGCCTCAGAGAGAATTGCCGCTGCCGTAATCAATAAAGAGATCGTCATGGTGTGCGGGGATTATGACGTAGACGGTCTTACGGGTACGGCGCTGGGCGTTTTATGCTTGAAAGCTTTCGGGCTTGAGAAAGTTTTGTTTGACGTGCCGTCCCGTTATGACGGAGGATACGGCTTGTCATCAAAAATGATTGATAAGGCCAAAGATAACGGTGCAACCCTCATAATCACCGTAGATAACGGCATCGGTTGTCACGAATCGGCACTATACGCCAAAGAAAAGGGAATTGATTTAGTCATAACCGATCATCATGAAAGTTTGGGAACATTGCCTGAAGCTCTTGCCGTTGTCGATCCCAAGCGCCAAGACTGCAGCTTTGCCTCAAAAAATTTGTGCGGCGTCGGTGTCCTTTTTTATGTTTTAATCGCGGTCAGGGCCGTGCTTATCGAAAAAGGATATTACCCCTCGCGCAGCGATGCTCCCTGCATGGGACAGTTTTTGGATTTAGTGGCAATCGGAACTATAGGCGATGTCGTGAATCTTGATGCCAATAACCGCCGCTTAGTCAAAGCCGGATTGCAGCGTATGCAAAGGCAAAATGCGCAAATCGGCGTGAAGGCGCTTGCCGAGGTGTCAAGAATCGATATGGAAAAAATCGATCCTATCGCCATCGCTTTTGATTTGTGCCCACGGCTTAACGCGGCAGGACGTTTGAAGCTTGATGATAATCCTGCGCTGTTGTGCCTTTTATGTGATGATTATGACAAGGCTCTGTCGCTTGCGGTAAAACTTGATTTTTGCAATCGCCGCCGCAGTGATTTTGAAAAGGTGATGCTTGTCGAGGCAAAAGAGGATGCTCTGCTGCAGGCAAATGACAATGCTTTGGTTTTATACCGTTCTTCATGGTTAAGCGGAATTTCAGGGCTTATCGCAGGTCGGCTTAAAGAACAATATCAAAAGCCGTGCTTTGTCTTTGCCGGAGATACGGACAGCGTTACCGGATCGGCCCGATCGGTTCCGGGTTTTTCCATTGTCGGAGCTTTAAACCGTATCAATGAAGAGGCTCCTGATTTACTGCTGCGCTACGGCGGTCATTCCATGGCGGCGGGAGCTACATTAAAAGTTTCGGATCTTAAGCGTTTTAAAGATCTGTTAAATAAAGAAGCTATGACTCTTTTAGATAAAGACGAGCAGGAAGTTTTATCTGACGGCTGTCTGCCCGAGCCTTACCTTAAGGATTTGAATTTTGCTTTGGCGCTTGAGTCATGCGGTCCTTGGGGGCAAGGATTTCCCGAGCCGGTGTTTGACGGGGTGTTTTACATTGAAGAGGCAAGAGTTCTTGCCAATCGGCACGTAAGATTCAGATTGCGATCGGATAACACGGTATTTAGCGCAATCAGGTTTCGAGCCTCGGTTTATGAAAAGAATCTTCTGCCCGGCATTGAAGTTAAAGCCGCTTTTTCGGTGGGAGTCGATCGTTATTTTGCCAACGAGCGGGTGGAAATTAAGATTGAGTACATCGAGCCCGTATAGGGCAGTGAAAAAATTTGTGCTTTTTTGATACAAGATGGCTTTGATTGCTATATAGTATGTTCAGTTAATTTCTTTATTTAGGATAACGAATATGAAAATCGCTCTTATTCTGGAAAATTCCCAAGCCGGAAAAAACAAGATCATTTTTGAAGAGTTAAACCGTGCTGCAAAAGCTCACGGTCATGAAGTTTTAAATTTCGGAATGTATACCGCTGAAGACAAGCGCTGCCTTACTTATGTAATGAACGGTTTGCTCGCTTCATTGGTATTAACCTGCAAGGTTGCCGATTTTGTTGTAACAGGATGCGGAACCGGCGAGGGCGCTTGCGTTGCCTGTAACGCTTTCCCCGGTGTTCAGTGTGGACATGTAACTTCCCCGGTTGACGCTTACCTCTTTACCCAGGTAAATGCCGGCAATGCCATTTCCCTGCCTTATGCTCAGAATTTCGGCTGGGGCGGCGAGCTTAACTTACGTTATACCTTTGAAAAATTGTTCGCAGCTCCGTTCGGCGGCGGTTATCCTCCTGAGCGTGTCGAGGCCGAGCAGCGCAATAAGAAGATTTTAGACGGCGTTAAAGAAATCACTGAGCGTCCTTTAATCGAAGTTTTAAAGGGTCTTGATCGCGATTTTGTCAAGAACACGATTGACGATCCTAAGTTTGCTGAGCTCTTCTATCCGAATTGCCAGAATGAAGAAATTGCGGCTTTCTTAAAATCTTTATAATTTCTTCTCTGAAAGATGAAAATAAAGCGCTGATTTAAATTTCAGCGCTTTTTTAATGCCTAATTCTCATAATAAAGTTTAGTCGTTGTTTGTCCTTTAATTCCTTGAAATATGTTGAACGCTTGCGCATCTTTACTGCCGCGAGTGTATGACTGCAGCATTTGTTTGGTAAATTTTTTGCTGCGCTGGCGCATATCGGTAAGATTAGGGTAATTTTTGGCCGTATAGTCAGCAATAAGCTTCTTTTCATTAAAGCTTAAGGCATAGTCCTGAACTTTTTCTTTTACGGCTTTTAGATAACCGTAAACGTAAGCTTCGGTATTTTTGGCAACTTCCTTATTCTCTTGTTGTTTGATTGTGTTTTTGATCCAGGTGTAAACGGCACTTGGCGGCATATTGAATTCGTGTGCGTACTCTAGGAGTCTCTCTTCTGAAAATAAGGCAATTTTCTTTAATGAAATAGGAGAAAGCCTTAAGCGTTCTTTTTTTGCAAATTCTTTTTTAATCAGGGCTAGCTGACGGGAAAGCAAGGTAAAGGTGTAGCTTGCCACTTCAACGCGATCTTTTGCGCCGATAAAAACGATGCTGTTGATTTTACCGTTTTGCGTGCGGAAAAAATGATCAAGCCCAAAAGCGCTGCTTATGATGCCGCCTAACAGTCCCATTAGATGTTTGGCTCTAAGCGCGGGCAAAGCTAAAAGTTCAATTTCCGTAACTGAGCTTAAATTAACGTCTTCAATACTGATGCTGTGCTCCTGCATGAGCTTTTGCGCACGCGACAGGGCAATGGCGGCTTCTGCCGGATTAGAGCTTTGCGATAAGGCTAAGAACTTTTTAATTCTTTCAAGGATGTTCTGTCTATCGCTCATACTTTTTACTTTTGGATTTAATAGCTTAAAAAAAGGAGCACACTTAGGTGCCCCTTTAAAAGCGGGTTAAAAATTTAGTTTCCGGTAAGTCTTTCTTCGCCGTATAAAGCGGCACCGATAATTCCTGCAAGATTAAGTGTCTTTGCCGGAATCACTTCGGTTGTCAAATCAAAACGATCGGCGTACTTTTCAAATTTCTTTGAAGCTCCGCCGCCTAAGATGAAGACGTCAGGATGCATGACGAACTCAAGATGCTTTAGATATTCATTAAAGCGATCTCCAAACTCTTTCCATTTGATGCCGGCTTTTTCACGGGCTGCGTCCGAGCAGTATTTTTCAGCACTGCCGCCGTGGAAAATGACATGACCTAATTCCGAGTTGGGATAAAGTTTGCCGTTTAAGAAAATAGCCGAGCCGATTCCGGTACCGATAGTGAGCACGATGACAAGTTTGTCAAGGTATTCTTTGCCTGCTCCGAAATGCATTTCTGCAATACCGGCAACGTCGGCATCATTGGCGACAAATACCGGCTGACCTAAAGTCTTTGAGAAGAGTTGTTCAACCGGAGTATTAATCCAACTCTTATCGATGTTGGCGGCTGTAAGCACCGTGCCTCTGATGACGCGGGCAGGGAAGCCGCAGGATACGGGACCGTCCCACTTTATGGTTTCAACAAGCTCTTTTAGCGTATCGGCTATAGCTTCAGGAGTAGCGGGCTGTGGGGTTTTTATTCTGATCCTTTCCGTAAGCAAAGTACCGCTGTCGGTGTCGACGATAGCGCCTTTAATGCCGCTTCCGCCGATGTCTACGCCTAATATTTCCATTATGCTTCCTTCATATAATTAAGGGATTGCATTTACTTTTAAAAAGTAATCTAAGTGCAGAAAATATTAATATAAGCTTGGGCTTTTAAATTAATTTTTTCTCACAGTTTTACAATTTTTTACTCTGTTTTTGAGATTGACTTGCAAAAGATAGAAAAATCAGTCCGGTTTTCTTTACAATTTAGACAAGCATAAGGCGGAGCTAGATATGTCTAATTTATCCCATTTAGTATTTACGTCAGCGCAGATCCGCGCTATTGAAAAATCTCATGCCAAAGATCATGACGGACATTGCTTTGATTTAATGGAAGAGGCCGGAAAGAGCGTTTTTAACAATATAAAGTCGCATTGTCCTTTATTTCATGACGTATGGGTGTTTGCAGGAAGCGGCAATAACGGCGGTGACGGATATATCGTCGCGGCTTTGCTTTTGGATGCGGGCATCAGTCATCGTGTTTTTGCTTTAAATAAGCCGCACTCAGGCTCTGAGGCCGCAACGGCTTACGAGTATTTTTTATCTTTAGGCGGCAAGGTTGAGCATGATCTTCCCGATATTAATGAGGGACGACCTGATGTTATAGTCGACGCTCTTTTAGGTACCGGAATAAAAAGTGCGCCGCGTTCTCCTATTGATGAGTGGATTTTGTTTATTAACCGTACCAAGGCTTATACCGTGGCAGTTGACGTGCCATCGGGTGTAAATGCCGATACGGGAACGGTTGAAGGGGATTGCGTAAAAGCTGATTTGACCGTTTGCATGCTGGCGTTAAAACCCGGACTTTTAACCGGTGATGCCGTGGATTACACGGGAGAGGTTACCGTTGAGTCATTAGGTGTTGACGTGAGCGTATATCACGGCAAGCTTGCCGATCTTGATGAGGAAATTCATTTGCCTTTGCTGCGCCGCTCTTATGAAGACATCATAGATGATTTGCCGCATCGGGAAAAAACCGCTAATAAAGGAGACTGCGGCAAGGTTTTGATTATAGGCGGAGCCAAAGGAATGGGCGGGGCGGCTCGTATCTGCGCGCAGGGGGCGCTGCGTGCCGGGGCAGGCCTTGTCAAAGTCGCGACCGACAGCGTCAATATCAATGCGCTAAACGCAGGTCTGCCTGAGGCGATGACGGTTGATTTTAACGATGAAGAGGCAATGGCCAAGGCTTTAGCCTGGGCTGACGTAATCGCTATCGGACCGGGTCTTTCACAAGATGACAAAGCCCGCAAACTGCTTGAGTCAGCTCTTTCTTTTGACGGCACCGTGGTTTTGGATGCCGACGCTTTAAACCTTATCGCGTCAGGAGATTTCTCTCTTTCTGATAAAATTATCATGACGCCGCATCCCGGAGAAGCTGCGCGTCTTTTAGGACTTACTCCTGATGAGGTCAATTACGATCGCATCAAATCCGCCGTGATGCTGCAAAGAAAATTCGGCGGTATCGCTCTTTTAAAAGGAGCCGGCAGCGTGATTTGCGACGGCAAGAGGATTACTATCGTTCAGGAAGGATCCCCTTCTATGGCCTCAGGGGGTATGGGAGATTTATTAACCGGCATTATCGCGGCTTTTTTAGGTCAGGATCTTACCCCTAAGCAAGCAACCGTTGCCGCGGCGTGCGTTCACGGCCGCGCAGGAGAGCTTTCCGGTCGTGACGGCGGAATTATCGGCACTTTGGCCACTGATTTAACTTCATATGTAAGAGCATTGGTAAATGGCAGAAACTGAGTTTTCATTTAACATAAAAGATGAAGAGCACACTAAAAAATTAGGCGAGGTTTTGGCACGAGTGCTGCCTTCGTTCTCCCGTAGGGTCAAAAGAGCGGCCTGCGTCTTTTTAGAAGGCGATTTGGGCGCGGGAAAAACCACTTTATCCCGCGGCTTTATTCGTGCCTTAGGTTATGATGGTTTGGTAAAATCACCGACCTATACCTTGGTAGAGCCTTATCAAATCAAAGAATTAAATATTTTTCATTTTGATTTGTACCGACTTTTGGATCCGGAAGAACTTGAATTTATGGGAGTACGCGATTATTTTGCTAAAATCGGAGTATGTCTTGTAGAATGGCCTGAAAAAGCTTGCGGATTATTGCCCGATCCTGACGTCAGCGTAACCTTGTCTTACGCGGACGGAAGTCGTAATGCCGTTATAAACGTAAAGGCACTTAATGAAGAAGAATTAAACGAACTTGAAAAACTGTTGCCGTGCTTAAAATAATTAAATTTTTCTTAGTCGTCGCCTTATGCGCGTTATCTGCCGTTTTTGGCAGTGCCGCGATGGCTGACAGCATTAACAATGTCCGGGCCTTTGCCAATGCGGATAAGACTCGCGTGGTCTTTGATCTTGACTATAACGCCCGTTTTTCGACGGCGTTAAATGACGGCGGCAAAACTTTTGTTATTCGCATCAATAAAGTAAGCAATCCGGTTTCAAGCCCGCTAAGTTTTAGCGTGCAGGCAAACAGCGTGATAAGAAAAGTACTGCGCAATATTCAGAAAAATGATGTGCGCTATATTTTCACGCTTGAAAATTCAGGAACGCCCAATGTTTTCATGCTCGCGCCTCAGGACGGACATTCTTACCGTCTCGTGGCCGATTTCCCGCATTTAAAGAAAACCGCAGCGACCTCAAATGAAATCAGGGTTATATCTCAAGAAAGCGCACAGGATTTAAAAGGTAAAAATCGCGGCGCGGGCGCTTACGTGGCGCAGGTCGTAACTCCCGACAAGGCTGACAGCGCTGAAGATGCTTTTCTTAATAAAATGGGTAAAGTGGGCGATGACGGTATCAGAACCTTAACTCCTGCCGATGTGCAGGCTTATGAGAAGATGCTTGAGGAACTGCGCGAGCAGTACGCAAAAACTCCGGTTATTGAGGATAACAGCCCTGAAGAAGCGGTGCCCGAGACTAAGGCCCCGCCTCCTCCTAAGGTTATTATGTCAGATCCTGATCCGTTTATCATCGCGGTGGATGCAGGCCACGGCGGTAAGGATCCCGGTGCTATCGGCAAACGCGGCGTGCGTGAGAAAAACGTTACTTTGGCAATTGCCCGCGAACTTGCCCGCTATATCAATTCCGATAAACAGTTCCGTGCGCGGCTTATCCGCTCTAAAGACGTGTTTGTCGATTTAAATCGCCGCTCGGAAATTGCAAGACGGTATAAAGCCGATATCTTGATTTCGATTCATGCCGATTCGGTGGCATCAGGCTCATCGGCCCGCGGAGCATCGGTGTGGGTATTGTCAAATAATCGCGCCAAGCGGGAGAATCGTAAACTGTTAAAGGACAGCGGTAAGTCTTCACGTCTTTTAGGCGGCGCGGGAGAAGTGATTTCCGATCGCGACCAAAACCCGTATCTTGCGGCGACTATTTTGGATATGACCTCGGATAACGCGCGCTCTGACGGCTATATGCTTGGTGAGGAAATCTTAAAGAAATTAGGCGGCTTTACGCGTCTTCACAACCGTAAGCCGATTCACGCCTCACTTGCGGTTTTAAAATCGCCGGATATTCCGTCGCTTTTGATTGAAACGGGATTTTTATCCAATCGCTATGAAGAAATCCAGTTAAATCAGCCTAACTATCAAAAACAGATTGCTTACCGCATTTATCAGGGCATCAAAACTTATTACGCCAAATATCCGGCACAGCGCTTTAAGTCGCGCCAGGAATCGGCATTAAGAGCCAGTTTGCCCGAGCGTGACCACGTCGTGCAAAAAGGTGAGTATCTTACTAAAATCGCCCGTCATTACGGAGTGTCGGTAAGCGCTATCCGTCAGCGCAATAATTTAAAGAGCGACACTTTGAAAGTAGGGCAGCTTTTAATTATTCCGAAATAATCATGCCGATTCGCCGTTTATCCGTACAGATTGCCAATCAAATCGCAGCAGGTGAAGTGGTCGAAAGACCCTCTTCCGTCGTGAAGGAATTGCTTGAAAACGCAGTTGACGCCAAAGCTACCAAGATTGTCTGCGATTTGAAAAACTCAGGCAAAAGTCTTATCAGGGTAAGGGATAACGGACAGGGTATTTCGCATGAGGAATTACCGCTCGCGCTTGCGCCGCACGCTACCTCAAAAATCGCGACGCTTGAGGATCTTGAAGCGATTTTAACTTTGGGCTTTCGCGGTGAGGCTTTAGCTTCGATTGCCGCGGTATCAAAGCTTACCTTAACTTCTCGTACTAAAGATGAAGATCATGCCTATAGTGTTGAGGTCGAAGGTCCGCAGCAAAACCCTGAAATTAATCCTGCCGCCCATCCCGTCGGCACGTCGGTTGAGGTTTGCGAGCTGTTTTTCAATACCCCGGCAAGAAGGCGCTTTTTACGCTCCGACCGTACCGAATTCATGCACATCCGTGAAATTTTCGTGCGCACGGCATTGGCAAATCCTGATATTGATTTTGAACTTAATCTTGACGGAAAAAATGTAATTAACGTTAAGGCTGTAATGGGGGATGAAAAAAAGCGCTTGGTCAGGCTTTCAAAGCTTGCCGGCAGTGATTTTAATCGCAGCGGCATCTTTGTTAAAGGCGAAGACCCTTGCCTGAACGTAAACGGAGTGCTCTTGCCGCCTTCTTCCGTTGAAGAAAGCGCGGTTGAAAATATCTTTTTGTTTTTAAACGGCAGACCGATTGCCGATAAAGTGCTGACTCATGCATTAAAGCAGGCGTATTCGGAAGTCGCGGGAAGACCATGTCCCGTGCGCTGCGTTTTATATTTAACCTGCGATCCGCATGAGGTGGATATCAACGTTCATCCGCGCAAAGACGAAGTGCGTTTTCATGAAGCAAGACTCGTGCATGACGTGTTGCTTGAGACGGTGGTAAATTCTCTTAGAAAGGCACTTCGTGATACTGATGATTTATTAAAAGAAGATGCGGAAAATGAAAAAACTTTACTTGAAGATAAAACGCACAGTGATGAAGACAATTCTTTAAATCAATTTTTAAAAGATATTAAAAGCGTCCCTTCATTAAAATCCGGATCTTCTTATAAAAGCGGCGGTTCTGACAAAAGCTCTTTTGTCACGAGTAATCACGCTTCTTTATCTTCTACGGCAAATCGCGGCGGCATCAATTACAGTCCGCGCTATATTCAAATGCCTTCAAGTAAAGACGGTGTTAAAGAAAACCTGCGCCGTTATGATTATCAAATCGCAGCAGACAATGCCAGAAGTCGCGCCGGAATTTATGATGTCACGCGAGTTGATTTAACCTCGCCAAAAGCGGCGAAGCTTCTTTCTTTGCCGGCACCTGATGTGCTCTTTATCATGCAGGAAAACCGCTATTTCTTAGTCAAAGCGTCAGTTTTAAACCGTGAGCTTGTCTCTCGCGACTATATGGCAAAGGTAAAACTCGGTACGGTTGAGGTGTACGCTTTGTCCATGCCTTTTGTGTTAAAGGCGCAAAAGACGCTTATAAATGCAATTAAAGCCTGTCCCGAGGCGTTAGCGCGAGCCGGATTTACCTTAAATCTTAAAAAAGAAAGCATTGAGTTTTTAAAAATACCCGTACTTTTGCAAGGCGTTGACCTGGCGGGAATTTTGGTTAAAGCTCTGCCCCTTGCCGCTGCTTCGGCTAAAAATTTAAGCATGGGTATTTGTCCCAAGCAGCTTGCCGATATGTTTGCCGCGGCGAAAAAAAGCGTGGTTTATTATAAGGATGAGGGTCAATTGCTTGTGGATAAGATTTCCGATCCGGAAATTTTGGAAAGTTTAGGTTCTGACGCGTTTGAGCTTAATATCGCCCGCTGGGCACGGGAACTTGGAGGCGCCGGAAATGCCTGATTTTGATTCCTTGGTGATTTTAGGACCTACGGCCTCAGGGAAAAGTGCCCTGGCCCTTGAGGTTGCAAAGCACGTTAAAAGTGAAATCATAAGTCTTGATTCAGCTCTTGTTTATAAAGAGATGGATATAGGAACGGCCAAGCCCACTAAAGAAGAGCTGTCTTTAGTGCCTCATCATTTAATCAGCATTATCGATCCTAAAGAAAGCTACAGCGCGGCGCAGTTTAGAACGGATTGCATAAGCCTTGTCGGCAAGATAAAAGAACGCGGCAATCTGCCTATAATCTGCGGCGGTACCATGATGTACTATAAAGCATTGGTCGAGGGCTTATCCTCTTTGCCTGAAACCGATCCTTTAGTTCGTGAAAAAGTGGCAAAGGAAGCTGAAGTTCACGGCTGGCCTTATATGCACGCAAAGCTTGAGACTGTCGATCCTCTTTTATATGCAAAGCTTGCGCCTAATGATAAGCAGCGTATTTCCCGCGCGCTTGAGGTTTACGAGATGACGGGAAAAGCTTTAAGTTCTTTTTATGAAGCCAAAAAAGATGCCTGTCCTTTTTCTTTATGTGAGTTCGTGATTTTGCCCGATAACGATCGTAAAGCGCTGCGTGACGGCATAAGGGTAAGATTTGAAAAGATGCTTGAGTTAGGTCTTATCGATGAGGTTAAAAAACTAAAAGAAAGAGGGGATTTATCCCTTGAGATGCCGTCAATGCGCTCTGTGGGCTATCGTCAGGTCTGGGAATATCTTGACGGCGTTTATGACTATGACACGATGATTGAAAAAGCGGTGATAGCCACTGCGCGACTTGCAAAGCATCAGATGACCTGGCTGCGCGGGGGACTTAAAAGTGAAAACCGCACCGTTCTTGACTATAAAGATCCTAATAACCTGCAGAAAATCCTTAATAAGCTTTGTAATTTACAGGACTAGACCAAGGCTTTCTCTTAATAAACAACAGCAAAATAGTCAGAAAATTTAAATTACAGGCTTTGGTTTTTAAACTAAAAGTCTGTAAGTTTCTGCTTTACTATCAGGGCAAATCACATATTTATGTATAAAAGTGTGAAAATTAACACGAAATTATTAATAAAAATGTGAAAGACGGGGTATGAAACGATTTGTTTTGCAAAAATCGTTTCAATGAAAAGCTTCTTTTTATCGTAATTCTTTAATTTTCAAAGGAGTTCGGCAGTCTTTACTTGCCTGCTAGGCGGTTTCCCGCTATCGATCTTAGTGTATTTAATATTTCTTTGTTTATGGCTGATAAGACCGATAAGTTAATAGGTCTTGCGCTTGCAAAACAGTAAAACCGTGTCGGAAGCAAGCGTAAAGCTACACATTTAGTTTTTAAAACGTAAGCTTTAATTAATATGAACAAAGTTTAAAAAATTTGATATTGGTAAATTTTTTAATAAAAAAGTGCCTTTTTTTACTCACATTAGGCAAGCTTTTTATTAAAATTTAGCGGCTCATCACTACTATTTACTTAATTTAGTTGTAGTTTTGTACAAAAGGCGTAAAAGCGACTGTAAAAAGTTGTTTATCGTCTATTATTTAATAATGATTAATAAGCCAATAATAACGGGATAAATATGGCAAAAGTACAATCTCTTCAAGATCCGTTTTTAAATACTTTAAGAAAAGAGAGGATCTTGGTTTCAATATATTTGGTCAACGGCATTAAGCTTCAAGGTCAGATTGAGTCATTTGATCAATTCGTGGTTCTCTTAAAGAATCAGGTAAGCCAGATGGTTTACAAGCATGCCATTTCTACTATCGTTCCGGCTCGTGCTGTAAATATGCAGGCAGGACAGCAAGATCAGGCGGCAGAAGAGGTTCCGTCCTAATTAATTAACGATAAGTGCCTAATTTTGTGGTTAGGCACTTGCTACCTATTTTTAATACGTAAAAACAAGAAAACGCCGATTCAACATAGGATCGGCGCCGATAGGGTTATGTATTAAAGTTAGCTAAAACTCTTTTTTAATAAGCTCTCCTTAAAATAGGGCAATTAAGTTGCTCTGTATCTTTTTTCAAAGTAAAACCTTTTTGAAAATTAGAACACACAATACTTTTTATTATAAATGTATAAAAAATTGAAAAGGTTTGAGTTGGCAATTAAAGAAAAATTTAAATAAGGCAAAAAAAAGCTCTGCCGGGGCAGAGCTTATCAACACAAGGAGTACTATGAAAATTAATTTAACAGCCATGCTTTAAAGCAGTTTTAACCGCTTTATGCCAGCCGTCAATTTTATTGCTGCGCGTTTTATCATCCATCTTAGGAGTAAAACCCTTTAAGGTTTTATCTCTTTTTAAGATGTCGTCAGTATAAATTCCTACGGCGATGCCGGCCATGTAGGCAGCGCCCATTCCTGAAAGCTCTGCATCCTTGGGGACTTTTAAAGGAAGATTTAAAAGATCGGCCTGAAACTGCATCAAATAGTCATTGCGCGTAGCTCCGCCGTCAACGCAAAGTTCACTTACGTCAATTGGTGCTGATTTACGAATAAGGTCAACCACGTCATTTACCTGATACGCAATGGAATCAAGCGCGGCTCTTACTATTTCATTTCTGCCCGTTACGCGGCTCATGCCGACGATAGTACCTCTGACGTTTCCGGTAAAGTAAGGAGCCCCAAGTCCTGAAAAAGCCGGAACGAAATAGGTTTTGTCGGAAACATGGGCTTTTTCGGCAAGATCTTTAGTTTCTTTAGGGTCGGAAATAAGTTTTAGGTCGTCTTTTAGCCAGCTTATAACGCCAGCAGAGTAATTAATATTACCCTCAAGCACATAAGTAACTTTAGATGCTCGTCTCCATCCTACAGAATTGACTATGACTTGTTTGCACTTTACGACTTTATCTCCTGCGTTCATCATGATGGAAGACCCGGTACCGTAAGTGGTTTTGGTCTGTCCCGGTTGTAGACAGCCTTGACCGAATAAAGCCCCCTGTGAGTCGCCGATGGCGGCATGAATGGGGATCTTGTGTGCTAAAACACCGTCAAAATCAGTCATACCGAACACGGTGACTTTTTAGTCACCCTCAATAGAGTTGTTCTTCTACTTTGCTAAAGTGAAGTTATTAAGATTTTTGGCGTTATCAATAGTGATGGCTTCACAGTCGATGAGTTGTTTTTCAGGTTTGCCGGTTGAGCCTGTCTTTAAGTACTGATCTGCCTGACGAACGGCCATTTCAGCGATTAATGCGGCAGGCTGCATGGCTGTGGCGGTCATATTGCCGGCGAGGATTTCGTCGCGGGCGTCATTAGAGCCGTCAACGGCGATAATGTGAAGAGGTCCTTTACCTGCGGCTTTAATGGCGGCGGCTGCACCTACTGCCATATTGTCGTTGCCGGAAATTACGCCTTTAAGGTTAGGATAGGACTGAAGGATGGTTTCCATCTTTTGATAAGCAAGGTTCTGATCCCAGTTGGCGGTTTGCACGGCAACAAGCTTCATGTCCGGATACTGATCGATAACCTCATGGAAAGCGGTGGAGCGGGTCTTGGCGTTGGTATCGGAGTCAATACCGTAGAGTTCGGCGTACTCTCCTTCTTCCATAGCCTCAACGAAGATTTCGGCTACCTCTTTTGCGCCCTGATAGTTGTTGGCAACGATTTGTGCTATAGCGATGCCTTGCTCGTTGATTTCGCGGTCAATGAGGAAAGGAAAGTAGGGATGTTATTGTCATAAGCACGTTGAACTGCTGCTAAAGTAGCATCTGCACCTGCGTTGTCACAGATGATGGCGGCAGCCTTATCAGAAATTGCGGTTTCAAAGAGCTCTGACTGTTTTACGGGACTATCGTCATGAGAAACGGTTTTAACTTCATAGCCCAGTTCCTGAGCGGTTTTAGCGGCAACCTCAGCTTCGGTCTTAAAGAACGGGTTGGAATGAGACGGTGTAATGATGTACATAATGTTGGAACCGCCTCCGGTAAGACGCTTAGGAGCATCTGCGGCGAAAGCGGATGTCGCAAAAGATGTAGCTGCGCATACCATTGCTAAAGATGCACAAAACTTCGTTAATTTC
>ERZ779866.430-NODE-430-length-46265-cov-27.921619_pt1 | contig 46265 bp, 54 predicted proteins | sample MGYA00511248_ERZ779866 | MGnify/ENA primary metagenome ERZ779866 (study PRJEB29588, sample SAMEA2155758) | human gut metagenome | biome: human gut; feature: human-associated habitat; material: faeces | place: Denmark | collected 2008/2010 ... | reverse complement strand
GTAAAGAAGGGGAAGAAGTATATTATTATGTAATATTAGAATATCCCAATAATAACGAAAACCAAAATAGAGATATAGGAGGAAGCTTTAAAGGAGAAGTAACAGTAGAGATCAATGATATAACACCGGATATTAGTATAATAGCAACTTACATAGAAGAGAATGGAGGATATAAAGAAGTAAGTGAGATACCAAGAGAAGGGTATGAATTAAATGAAGAGAAAAGCAGTTGTAATAATAATGCAAAATTAGGATGGGATAAAGAGAATAGTAGGATATATGTAGAGAAATTAAATAAAAGTGGAACAGAATGTACCTTATATTATGATGAATATGTAAGTGCAAAAGATACGATACTAGCAAATAGTAAAGTAAATGAAGGTCCACCAGATTTCAGTCAATTGGCAACAACAGATGAGGGGATATATAAAGCAGAAGATGACTGGGGAGAGAGCTACTATTTTAGGGGAGCGGTAACTAATAATTGGCTAAAGTTTGCGGGATATTATTGGCGAATAATCCGAATCAATGGAGATGAAAGTATAAGGTTAATCTATAATGGAACAAGCACTCAGACAACAGGAAGCAGTACAATGATTAATAGTTCACAAGTATTTAACTCAAGTTCAGATCGAAGTGAATATGTAGGATACATGTACACAAGTGGCCAGCAACATGGAAATACAACAGATAGTCCAATCAAAGATGTATTGGATAGTTGGTATAGTAGTAATTTAGCAGGTCAAGCTGATAAAATAAGTAAGGAGGCAGGATTCTGTGGAGATCGAGAAATGAGAACCGGATATTCATGGAGTAGTGAGTCAAGTAGTACAATTTATTATAAAGCATATGAAAGATTATATGCAAATAAGACACCAACCTTAAAATGTAGTAATAGTGCAGATTTGTATACTGTAAGTGGAAGTAGTAAAGGAAATAAAGCGTTGTTAAATCCTGTAGGATTAATTACAGCAGATGAAGTATCCATGGCCGGAGGAGCGTATGCTCAAAATAATAAGAGTTATTATTTATATAATAATCAATATTATTGGACAATGACTCCGATTTTCTTTGACAATGGTATAGCTAGTGTATTTTGTGTGGGCTCAGATAGCTGGCTTATTGGCGGGACAGTACCTATTACTGGTGGTGTACGACCTGTAATAAATCTGTTGGCTGATGTTAAGTTAACAGGTAGTGGAACAAGTAGCGATCCGTATGTAGTAGTTGGAGCTGAAAGCTGATGAGGAAACCTTATCAGTTTTTTATTGCTTTTTCTAAATCTTTAGGATATAATTAATATATAATAAAGGGGCTAGATAGTATGAATAATAGTATGCCAAATAATAATGAAAATGGTAACAATAATGATTTAAATGCGGTATCATTGGGAAATATTAATACAGGTAATATAAATGATATTCCTCCTGTGCCACCAGTAGAAAGTTTGAATTCTCAGCCAGCTATGGATAATTTAAATAATGTTGAAAATATTTCATCTACTGCTGTTAATTCTAATATGTCTTCTGCTAATTCGATTCCGCCAGTAGAGCCTGTACCACCAGTGGAACCGGTAAGCCCTATTCCGCCTGTTGAACCAGTTGCACCTGTAAATTATGATATTCCTGAACCTATAAATAATTTTAATACAACTCCGGTATTTAATGAAATAGGTACAGTTCCTCCTATTCCTAATGGACCAGTTATAACACCTCCTACTATGAATACAGAAGAACCAAAGCCTAAGAAAAAAGGTAATAAGCTTATTTTTGTAATTATTATTGTTCTTTTAATTGCGGCTGTAGGTGTTGGAGTTTATATTTTCTTAAATATGTCGAATAAACCTGCTAAAGTATCGGTAAAACCTAAAGAAGTAGAAATAGAGGCTGGAAGTGAAGTTTCTACCAATATTGAAGATTATGCTACTTTTACAGGTATCAATAGTGCAAATTGTTCTTTAGATACTTCAAATATTACTGATACAAGTATTGTTAATGCAGAGTATTCATTTACTATTACTTGTGGTGCAAATTCTTATAATGGAACCGCTAAAATTGTTGATAAAACTGCTCCAGTTGTAGTTTTAAAAGAAGTTACAGTTACAGTTGGTGGTGAATTAGATCCAGATGATTTTATTGAAAGTTGTACAGATGTTACTGATTGTTCTTATGCATTTCGTGATGAAGAAGTTGTAAAAGGTTATTTAAACACGGCTGCTAATTATCATGTTGATATTATTGTAAAAGATGAGGCGGGGAATGAGGTAACGGTCACAGGTACGCTTATAGTTACGGAAGATGATGTTCCTGAAATGTATCTTGATTGTGTTAAAGATAGTGAAACTTTAAGATTTGGTATTACAGAAGGTGAATTTACAGGTAGCATTATTCGTTATTATACTTTTACGTTTGAAGATGCAAATACTTATAATACTTTAAAAGCCGAGAATAAAGATAAAACAGAGATGACTTATCAAAATGTAACGGGAACCCCTAGTTTTAATGATGATAATTATACTTTAACAATATCTTTAAAAGTAACGAGAGAGGAGTTAGAAAAAGAAATTGGAAAATCTTTACCAGATTCTTATGGTGAGCTTCGAGCTAGTTACATCAGTTTAGGATATGAATGTAATTTAGTACAACCTTAATGGTTGTTTTTTTCATTTATTTTTCACAAATTTGTTATAATATAATTGTATTTGGAGATGATTATTATGAAAATTTTGATATGTGATGATGAAATATTGATACGAAATGTTATTAAAGAGTATTTATTGCTGGAAAATTATGTTGTTTTGGAAGCTGAGAATGGTTTAGAAGCAGTCGATGTTGTTAAAAATAATGATGTTGATTTAGTTGTTATGGATATTATGATGCCTAAGATGGATGGATACCAGGCTGTAAAAGAGATAAAAAAAATAAAAGATGTTCCTTTTATTATGTTATCGGCTCGTAATGAAGAATTTGATAAATTGATAGGATTTGATATTGGGGTAGATGATTATGTTACTAAACCTTTTTCACCAAAAGAGTTAATTGCTAGAATTAAAGCTGTAACTAAAAGAACAAGACTCGACAATGTAACTTATCAATATGAAACTTTAGTGTTAGATGATCTTGCTCATGAGGTTACGATAGATGGTAACTTAGTTGTTTTAACGCCAAAAGAGTATGAACTACTGAAATATTTAATGCAAAATAAAAATATTGCTTTATCTAGAGATACTATTTTATCTAATATTTGGGGTTATGATTTTTATGGTGATGAAAGAACAGTAGATACACATGTTAAAACTCTTCGAAATAATTTAGGTAAATATCGTGATGTTATTAAAACTGTTCGAGGAATGGGGTATAAATTCGATGCTAAAGAAAAAGGTTAGTAGTATTAATTTTAAAACACTTTTATATTTAGTTATTTTTAGTGTTACACTTCTTTTATTACTTCTTTTTTCTCAAAATATTTTGCTTAAATTTTCTTATGAACATTATCAAGAAAGTAAGATGAAAGAAATTATTCGTAATATTCATAGTTTATCTTCTGATGAACTTGTTTCAGAACTTGAAAGTGTTGCTTATGATAACAGTGTTTGTATTCAATATACTTTGAATTCGGGAGATAAGATTCTTTATAATACTTTGATGGTAGGTTGTGGTTTAAATAAAAATAATAATCAAATTACTAATTTGATGAATGATGCGATGGAAAGTGTTAAAGATACGTCTAATATTAAGCTTATTAATAATGTTTCTGATACAAAAGCTTTATTATCAGGAATTCGAGTAGATGATGGATATGTTTTTGTTTATTCTAATTTAGAAGACTTAGATGGAGCAAATATTGTTCTTAAAGGTCAGCTTATTTATATTACACTTATTATTATTGTATTAGCTTGCTTTATTTCTTACTTTTTATCTATTAAAATTACTAGACCAATTACTAATATTACTAAAAAAGCAAAAGAACTTGGTGAAGGAAGATATGATATTGAATTTGAGCGAAGTGATGTTTTGGAAATCGATGAACTTGCTAATACTCTTAATCATGTAGAAAAAGATTTATCAAGAATCGATGAACTTAGAAGAGATTTAATGGCTAATGTTAGTCATGATTTAAAAACACCACTTACGATGATTCGAGCTTATGCCGAAATGGTAAGAGATATTTCTTATAAAGATAAAGATAAAATGAATAAAGACTTAAATGTTATTATTGAAGAGACTGAAAGATTAAATGTTTTAGTTAATGATATTTTGGATTTATCTAAAATGCAAGCTGATGCTGATACACTTACGATAGAAGAATTTGATTTATGTGAAGTTATTCATGAAGTTATGAAGCGTTATGATATTCTTAAAACTACAGAAGATTATGAATTTATTGTTAAATTGCCAGAAAAAGCTATTGTTAAAGCTGATCGAAGTAAAATTATGCAAGTTATTTACAATTTAGTTAATAATGCTATTAATTATACTGGTGATGATAAAAAAGTTTATATTACTTTAACGGAAAGTAAAAAAGAGTATTTATTTGAGGTCAAAGATACAGGTAAAGGAATTAAGAAGGAAGAAATTCCGTATATTTGGGATAAATATTATAAAAAAGATAAGAAACATCAAAGAAATGTTGTATCAACAGGTATAGGTTTATCTATTGTTAAAGAGGTCTTATCAAAACATAAATTTGATTATGGCGTTAAAAGTATAGCTAAAAAGGGAACAACTTTCTATTTTAAGATTAAAAGATAGTGTAAATCTTTATTCTTTCACGGAAATTACACAAAATGTTCACAACCGTTTAGTATACTTAGATCATGAAAGGAGAAGTGATAGTTAGATATTAAACATACACACTTTATAAACCTATACAAGAAAAATAACATATAAACTCAAACTCACACTTTTTAGGGAAGGACTTATCTTCCCTTTATTTTTTGCTTAAAAATAATCTCTTTAATTTTTCTTATAATAAACACTAAATGTTCATATTTCTTTTGTATACTTTATAACATGAAAGGAGAAATGATAAAAAGAAAATATAAATAATACACCTTTATAAATCCTATACAAAAAATATAACATATAAACTCAAACTCATACTTTTGGGAGAAGAATTTATCTTCTCTTTATTTTTGCTTTATTTTATGGTATTATTAGATAACGAAAGAAGGAGTTTTTATGCAAACATTTATTTTTGGACATCGTAATCCTGATACTGATACAGTTTGTTCTAGTATTGCTTTATCTTATTTATTAAATGAAACAGGAAAAAATACAGTACCTAAAGTATTGGGTCATTTGAATAATGAAACTAAATTTGTTATGGATTATTTTAAGGTAAAAGAACCAGATTATTTGAATGATACTAAGGTTAGAATTAAAGATATTAAATATAATAAGAAAGCTATTGTTCATGAAGATAGTTCTATTTATGATACTTTTTATCATATGCAAAAAGAAGGTGTTACGGCTGTTCCTTTGGTTGATGATGCAAAAAAATTAGCTGGCTTTGTTACTTTGAAGGAAATTGCAAAATTTTTAGTTAGTGGGGATAAAGAAAAAGTTGATACTAGCTATGAAAATATTTTACATAGTGTTGAGGGAGAAGCTTTGCTACGTTTTGATGAACATATCAAAGGAAATGCGATGGTTGCTTCTTTTCAAAGCAAAACTTTTCATGAAGAAATTGTTTTATCTAATAAAGATATATTAATTGTTGGAGATCGTTATAAAGTGTTAGATTATGCAATTGAAGCTAAAGTAAAATTAATTGTTCTTACTGGAAATCATTCTTTACCAGCTAAATTATTTAGAAAAGCTCAAAAAAATGAAGTTAATGTAATTATTAGTAAATATAATAGTTTAGATACTGCTAATAAAGTAATTTTAAGTAACCGTATTCAATCAATTAATATTAACTCTAAACCAATTACTATTAATAATAAAGATTATCGTACGGATTTTATTGCTCTTGCTAATAAAGAAGGCCATACTAATTATCCGGTTGTGAATAATAAAGGGGAATGTTTGGGTTTGCTTAAAGTTACTAATGCGGATAATTATAATAAACAGAAAGTTATTTTGGTAGATCACAATAGTTTGGCTCAAAGTGCTATTGGAATTGAAGAAGCAGAAATTATAGAAATTATTGATCATCATAATTTAGGAGCAATTGGTACAACTGTGCCTATTAACTTTCGGAGTATGCCTGTAGGTTGTACTTGTACAATTTTGTATAATATGTTTGTCGAGAAAAAAGTTTCTATTCCTAAACATATTGCTGGTTTGATGTTAAGTGCAATTTTATCTGATACTTTGATTTTTAAATCTCCAACTACAACGGAGGAAGATATTTTTGCGGCTTCTAAACTTGCTAAACTTGCTAAAGTTAATATTGATGAATATGGTTATCAAATGTTTAAAGCAGCTTCTAGTGTTAAAGGAATTCCGGTTCATGATCTTATTAATCAAGATTTTAAATCTTATAGTATTGGTAATAATGCAATTGGTATATCGCAAGTTATGACTATGGATTTTAATGAGATAGAAGAAAATATGGATGAATATATTGCTAAATTAGATGAACTTAGTGATGGAAATTATTTATGTTGTGTCCTTTTTATTACAGATGTTTATAAAAATGGCTCTTATGTAATTTATAATAGTAGTGCGAAAGATATTGTTGCTGATGCTTTTGATTTAAAAGAAACTTATGAAGGTGTTTATATTGCTGATTTAGTTTCTAGAAAAAAACAAATGCTTCCCGCTTTACTTGAAGTAATCCAAAAAAGAGTATAAATTGATTTTTTCGGGAATAATAAAATAGAGGTGGCCTTATGTTAGCACTTATTACTGGAGCTTCTAGTGGAATGGGAAGAGATATGGCTAGAATTCTTGCCAAGAATGGCTATGATTTGATTTTGGTTGCTAGAAGAAAAGAACGCTTACTGGAGCTTAAAAAAGAGTTATGTACTAATATTACAGTTATTAGTATGGATTTAAGTGTTTTAGATAATAATTATAAATTATATGAAAAAGTAAGAAATAAGCAAGTTGATCTTTTAATTAATAATGCTGGGTTTGGTTTATTTGGAGAATTTTATGAAACTGATTTGAATACTGAGCTTAAAATGATTGATTTAAATATCAAAGCTTATCATATTTTAACTAAATTATTTTTAAAAGATTTTATTAAAAAAGATCAGGGATATATTTTGAATGTTTGTTCTAGTGCTGGTTTTATGGCAGGACCTAGACTAAGTACTTATTATGCTACAAAAAATTATGTTACTAAACTTACAATGGCTATTAATGAAGAATTAAGAGTGATGAAAAGTCATGTTCATATTAGTGCTTTATGTCCTGGTCCAGTAGCAACTGAATTTAATGAGGTAGCTCATGGTACTTTTGCTGTTCGAGAAGCTAGTAGTTATGAAGTAGCTTCTTATGCGATAAAGAAATTATTTCAACATAAAATGATTATTGTTCCTACACTTTTAATGAAATCCACTCTTTTCTTTAATCGATTGGTGCCATATCGTTTATCTTTATATCTTGCTTATAAAATACAAAAGAGAAAATCAAAATAGACTAGAAATAGCCTATTTTTTTGAAAGTGGTCCCAAAAAGTTGCATTTTTATAAAAACTTTTTAATTCAACTAATGGTTTGTTTACATTATCATTATTTCCTTTCATAATAGAGAGTGAAAGGAAGATTATTATGAATGAAATGGGAAAATTTATTGCTGAGATACGAAAAGAAAAAAATATGACTCAAAAAGATTTGGCAAATGTTCTTTATGTTTCTGATCGAGCTGTAAGTAAATGGGAAAGGGGAAAATCGTTTCCTGATATTAGTTTGTTGAAAAAAATAAGTGAGGTTTTGGATGTTAGTTTAACTGAATTATTTAATGGAAAACGAATGGATGAAGTTTCTATAGAGAAAACTGATAAAATATTAGAAGATAGTGTAAAACATCTTAAAAAACAAAGTTATAAAAATATTTTAATTAAGGTGTTACTGATTATTCCAATTATTTTATTTTTCTTTTTTGTATTTTTGATCGTTGTTAGTGAATTTTATTATGGAAGTATTAGGATAGGTAATAAGACATTAGATTTTCCAAATTTATCTAGTTCTGTTGCAAAAGTTTATTCAGATAAATTTATGGAAGCATTTAAAAATGAAGATTTCGATAAAATAGCTCATCTTTATCGTTCTTTTGAGGTTGATGAAAAAATTATGGAATCTTTTCAAATATTTTATGAATATTATGATGTTGTTGATTATGAATATAATTATTTTTTTCATAATGGTTCTAATTATACTATTGCCTATAATGTAGTATTGCAAGTTTTAGAAGAAGAAGTAGATGTTATTTTTTACATTGTTTCTTTAAATCAAGATGTTATTTTTAGTCCAAATATTTATGACTTTATTGATGAGGATATTATAAAAAATTGTAAAAAAATCGAAGATGCTTATTTGAATCTGGTCTCTCTAAGCTTTGTCAATAGAGTGTAAATGAATTTTTTCCTTTACAAGTCTTTATTAATCATTTACAATATTAATAGGTGATACTATGTATTGTAAAAAATGTGGTGCTGCTTTACCAAGTCATGGATTTGTTTGCAAAAGTTGTGGAGCTATGATGGATGAAGAACAAATTAAAATGCAAAAAAAAATAATTGATGAAAAAGAAAAAACAAAGATAGAAGTTAATTTACTTAGTGATCAATATCGCCAAGATCCGGTTAAAAGAGATTATACTAAAAGACAAGATAATAAATATTTGGGAGCTATAATAATTGTTCTAATTGTAATTATTTTGATTATTGTGGCAATATTAAAGGTTATGTAATTTTTATTTTTTAGCATAATACTAATGGTGATGTATTATGCTTTTTGTTTGTTTAGAAATATTTTTGGCTCGTATTATTGATGTATCTATTTCCACGTTTAGAATGATGGTGATGGTACGTAAGAAAAGTATACTTACACCCATTTTAGCTTTTTGTGAGGTGTTTGTTTGGTTTATTGCTGCTAGAAAAGCATTGAATACAAATATTGATAGTATATTCATTCCTATTTTTTACTCTCTTGGTTATGCGACTGGTACTTATATTGGGGGATGTATGTCTCGTAAATTTATTAAAAATGTAAATAGTATTGAAGTTACTACTAAAAGAAATAATATTAAACTCATTAATACTCTTAGAAGTGAAGGATGTGCGGTTTCAGTTATTGCTCTTAAGAATAATTATCGGGATAAAAAAGATTTACTTATTGTTGATGTTCGTAGTAAAAATACGCAAGAAACAGTGAATTTAATTAAAGAGGTAGATCCTAAAGCATTTATTGTTGTAAAAGATACTAAAATTGTTCATAATGGGTATATTAAATAATGGTGAAGAGTATGTATTATGTTAATCTATTTTTTATTTTTTCAGTTTTAGGCTTTTTATTTGAGAATTTCTTGAATATTTTTACGAATGATAATTTTAATAGTGGAATTTTATATGGACCATGGACTTTTATTTATGGAATTGGAGCTTTTTTAATTATATTTTGGGGGAGATTTTTAAGGCAATATCATTTAAAGAAATGGAAAGAAGTAATTTTATATTATTTGGGAATTACTATTCTTATGACTTTAGTAGAATTTAGTGGGGGTAATTTAATTGAAATATTATTTCATCGTACTTATTGGGATTATACGAATATGACTTTTAATTATGGTAAATATATTTGTCTGGAAGTATCATTGGTGTGGGGATTACTTGCAACTTTGATTTATTATTTCGTTTTACCTTGGCTTAATAAATTAGAAAAGAAAATGCCAATCTGGTTGACGATTGGCTTTGTTATATTATTTTTTGTAGATATCGTGTGTTCTTTATTATTTTAAATATGAAGTCTTCTTTCTATTTCGGTTTCTAAAGTGTGATGATTAAATATGAAAAGAAAAATTAGAGCAAAAATACTTGTTGATACGGATATATAAGAAGGCCATAAAGTGTTTAATTTATTGCTTAAAATAAAGTATAGTGGAAATAGACCTATTAGAGAATTTAAGTAAGTGTATAGTATGTATTCTTTTTTTGTATATCTTGTAAATATTCTGATAATTAAGAAAGTTATCGTGTAGCATATACATAGAAAAGGTAAACAATAAGTTAAAGACCATTTATGAAAACCTGTTAGTAAATCCCAAATTATTGATAAGATGATAATACTGATTATTTCTGCAAATAAAATTCGCATAAAACCTTGTTTGTGATTCATTCCCATACTAAATGTTAACCAGAAAGATATAATTCCTAAGATTACAAAAACAGACCATGATATTTCATTATTTACCCAATAATTAATTAGTAAAGAAAAGATTATTCCACAAATAGAAGTGAATAGAGAAATTTTCATTAATAAATTGTGATTGCGGTAAGTGTTTTTAATTTTAGGATAGATACTATTTTTTTCTTCTAGAATAATTTTATTGTGACATAGAGGACAGGTATTACTGTCTGTTTTTAATATGACATCACATTTTGGACATTTATTCATTTAATCACTTCTTTCTATTTCATTATTATAAATTGTTATATTTAAATTATATTGCTTTAGAAGACGAAAGAAGTTCTTTTCTAATTCTGAATTAATAAAGTGAGAAGAAAAGCTTATACATATCTCATCTTCATAAGAAATAATACATAATTCCATTGCGTCTGTACTATTCATTACAATACATTTGTCTATATAATTTTTACAACTATCGGGTAAATGAAAGATACCAACATTTGATAGTCCTAAAGTTTGTTTTTTTCTTGTTAGGCGATAAGAATATTTTAAAACTTTATTTTTAATAAATAAAGGGATTAAGCGAATGAGAAAGAAATTTTCTAACCAAAGCATTTTACTCATGTTACTTTCTATTGCCTCTTCATTTAAGCTATTTTTTAATTGTTCATTTACTTTGAGAATAATTTCTTCTAAAGAAGTATTTTTTTTATTAAATTTATATTCAATATTGGTTACATTAAAGAAATTACGCACTGTTTCTGATTTGTAGTATTTTCGCAAGTCAATGGGAACTGTTATAGAAATTGGTTTCTTTTTATCTTTGATACTTAATATTTCTTCCATACTTTTAATTACTAAACTAATTAATAGTCCAGTAATTGTTGTTTGATGTTGATGAGCTATTTCTTTTATTTTGTTTGTATTAGTAGAACCTGTAATTATCCTTAATTTACCTTCGTTATACCATCTGCCCTTTAATTGATAAGCGTTTTCTTTATTTTTGATTTTGAGTTTATTTTTAGGATTATAATATTTAGAAAAACTATCTATTGCTTTTTCATAGCTAGAACTTTTAGTTAAAATGGCGTTATCTTTTAATTGGTATTCTATTTTTAAGTAATTATATATTAAGTTTTCAAGAAAAGTAGTACAGCCAGCTCCATCACTTAGAGCGTGATATACCTCTAAGTTTATCTTATTTTGAAAATAACTTACTTCAAATAAAAGTGGTGTGTTTAATTTTTCACAGGGACTTGTTTTTTCTTCTATTACTTTCGCTTTTATATTTGCTTCTTCTAAATAATACCAAAATAACCCTTTTTTTAGAATAGATTTAAAGATTGGAAAGTCTTCTAAAGTAGTATCTAGTGCTTTTTGTAAATTATCTTTATTTATTTTCTTTTTTAAAAGCACAGAAAAGCGAAATATTTTAGGGTCATAAGTAGTCGTTGTGGGAGGAAATATTTTAGCAGCATTATCTAATTTATACCATTTTTCTGTTCTATTCAAATTTATCACCTACAAATCTTTTAATTATTTTTATTATATGATGGTTTTCTTTAAAATAAAGAAAGTTATTAAAGAAACCATGAATAACACCTTTCATATTATAATATGTTACTTTATTAAAATAGCGTTTTAACTTTTTGGCATAGGCATATCCTTCATCTCTTAATGGATCTAAATCTGCAGTTATAATTAATGTTTCAGGCATATGGAATAGCCATTTGGCATATAGCGGAGCGACATATATATTTTGATAATCTTTTGGGCTCTTTAAGTATAATTCTAGATAGTCATTAATCATCTTTTTGGTTAAAAAATATTGATAGCCATTTTCTTCAATAGACTTAAATTTATGATTGTTTTTAAAGTTTGTTTGAACAATAGGGTAGATTAATATTTCTTTTTTTATCTGAAATTCTTTTGTTTTTCTAGCTTTAATACATATTGCTGTTGCAAGATTAGCTCCAGCAGAATCACCCATAATAATTATATCTTTGGTATCAATATTAAATTCATTTGCTTTATTGAAAATTATTTTTACTCCCTGATAACAAACATTAAAACCAATGGGAAATGGATACTCGGGTGCTAAAGGATATTCAATAGCAATAATATTTCTTTTTAGTTCATTCGCTAAATTGGTTAAAAGGTAACTGTAAGTTTTTACATTTCCTGTTGTCCAACCACCACCATGAATATAGATAATCATTTTATCTGTTTTTACATGTTTGGGAGTAAAAATGTTGAAGGTGATATTATCTTCAATTATTTTTTGGGATTTTTTTGTTAGGAGAGATTTACTTTGAATTTTACGATATAGTTCATAATTGTTTTTGATATTTATGTCGTAGTGAGATAAAGCATTAATGAATTTTAAAAACATATTGTTCATTTCATCACCTAATTTTATTATAACAGAAATTAAAAGGATTGGCTTTAGAAAGTATTCATTTGTTGTTAATTAAATGTTTACTTCATCTATTTATTTCGTTATAATGTATTTAGATTATAGGAGGATATGTGGAAAAAATCTATAATAAATTAGTACGTGATCAAATACCAGATATTATTACAAAAAATAATGGAAACTTATTTATTAAAGTATTAGATGATACTTTATATAAAAGTGAACTTGAAAAAAATTATTAGAAGAATGTCATGTAGTGTTAGAAGCAAAGGACAGTGAAGAAAGATTAGAGGAGTTAGCTGATGTGCTAGAGGTCGTTCAATCTTTGATTGTATTAGAAAATAAAACTTTGGACGATGTTATTCAAATTGCTTTAGCTAAAAAGAAAATAAGAGGAGGTTTTGAAAAGAAAATTTTTTTAGAGAAAGTAGTGGATTAGTTTTTTAGAAGGGTAAGATATTGAAATGAAAAAGGGGAAGAAAAAGAAAAAATTAAAAGTTTTTCTATTATTTTCTATTGTTTTACTTATTTTCTTTTTAACTTTATGGGTTATGAATCCAGAGAACTTAAAAGAAATTAAAGGTTGGTTTTTGAATCAGTCATTTAAAGATTATTATAATGCAGAATCTTTACTTATGGTAGATTTATCAAATGATGAAATTTTTGTTTCTAAGAATATTCATGAGAAAAGAATTCCTGCTAGTTTAGCTAAATTATTTGTCGTTGATTATGCTTTAACTTTAGGGAAATTAGATGATGTTGTCAAGGTAAGTAGTGATGCTTTAAGTTTTACGAAGCCAAATTCTTCGATTGCCAATATTAAAGAAAAAGAATATTATTTTCATAATTTGATTGCGGCAATGTTAGTTCCATCTGGGAATGATGCTGCTTATGTGGTAGCTGATTATTGCGGGGGAATTTTAGAGGAAGATGCTAAAACAAGTGATGAGAGGATTCAAATTTTTATGGATTCTCTTAATCAATATTTGGAGGAACAAGGTTATTTGGATACGATTTTATATGATCCTAGTGGTTTTGATATGGATGCTCGGACCACAGTTATGGATTTAAAAAATGTAGCAGAAAAATTGTTAGAATATGATTGGTTTTTAGATGTTGTTTCCAAAAGTAGTTATACGGCAATTTTGCCTGATGGAAGTACTCAAACTTGGCATAATACGAATGTCTATCTAGATTCTTCACAGAAATATTATAATGAAAATGTAATTGGAATTAAAACTGGTTCGTTAGATAATGATTATAATTTGGTGGTTCTTTACCAACAACATAATAAAATGTTTTTAATCTGTAGTTTGGGGTCAAAGACTGATTCTAGAAGATATGAAGATGTGAATTATGTTTTAAAGACAATAGATGAGTCTGATTATTTAAAGTATTAAATGGTAATAGGTTCCTATTGCTTTTTTTATTTTACGGAAGTATAATAAGTATGAAAAGTATGATTTTTATGAAAGGGTGAGTGAATTATGGAAAAAGATAAGTATGTTGGAATTAGTAAGGTAGGTGAAAAAGGTCAAATTGTAATTCCTAAAGAAGCTAGAGAGATGTTTGGAATTCATCCAGGTGATTCTATTGTTGTACTTTGTGATAGAGATAAGGGAATGGCTTTAGTAAAATCTGATGTTATTGAAAGTTTTGCGGTAAATATATTAGATGGAGGAAAACAAGATGATAGAGATTGATATAAAAGATTTGACTAAAATTTATAAAAATAAAGTAGTTGTTGATGGGCTTAATTTGAAAATTAATCAGGGGGAGTTATTTGCTTTATTAGGAACGAATGGAGCTGGTAAGACAACAACAATTAAGATGTTATCTACTTTGATTTTACCTAATCATGGAGAAGTAAAGATCCATCAATATGATTTAGTAGAAGAACGAATGAAAATTAAAGAGTTTATTAATGTTTCGCCTCAAGAGACAGCTATAGCTCCTAATTTAACGGTTTTAGAAAATTTAGAATTTATGGCTGGCGTGTATGAAATTAAGGAAAAAAAGGAAAAGATCAATAATTTAATTCATATGTTTCAATTAGAAAGGGTTTTAAAGCAGAAAGCAAAGACTTTATCTGGTGGTTGGCAAAGAAAATTATCTATTGCTATTTCTTTAATTAATGAACCAAAAATATTATTTTTAGATGAACCAACCTTGGGCTTAGATGTTTTAGCAAGACAAGAATTGTGGAATGTAATTTGTAAATTAAAAGGTGAAGTTACGATTATTTTGACTACTCATTATATGGAAGAAGCTGAAAATTTATCGGATCGTGTGGGAATTATGAAGGAAGGAAAACTAATTGCACTTGGTACGCCTAAAGAATTGATGAGTCAAGCTGGTGTTTCGAGTTTTGAGGAGGCTTTTGTAAAACTTGTTTCCGGAGGTGCTGGCAAATGAGAATGTTAAATTTTGCAAATCGTAATTTAAAAGAAATTATCCGTGATCCTTTAAGTATTATTTTTGCTATATTATTACCTTTATTTTTATTGCTTATTTTTCAACAGTTTGAGATTCCAAATGAAGTTTATCAAATTGAAAATTTTACACCAGGTATTGTTGTTTTTAGTTTTTCTTTTATTACTCTATTTACTGCGATGTTAGTGGCTAAAGATCGTGGTACTTCTTTATTAACAAGATTAGGAATTAGTCCAATGAGACCAATAGAATATGTACTTGGTTATATTTTGGCAGTATTACCTATTATTATTTTACAAAATATTTTGTTTTTTGTAGTAGCTATTTGTTTAGGATTACATTTTAATATGCAAGTTATCTATACTATTTTGGCTTCTATTCCTCTTTCTGTACTATTTATTAGTTTAGGAATATTGATTGGTTCTTTTACTACAGAAAAATCAGCTTCGGGAGTTTCTAGTATTGTTGTACAATTAGTTGCTTTTACAAGTGGTATGTATTTTTCGGTAGATATGATTGGAAAGTTTTTTGCCTTTATTTGTAACTTTCTTCCTTTTTATCATTGCGTTTATTTATTACAAGGTCTTTTAAATCATCATTATCAAGGCTTATTAGATGCTAGTATTGTCGTTATTTTATATACTTTTATTGCTCTTGGAATAGCAGTTATTGTGTTTCAAAGAAAAATGATTGATCATAAATAACTATAAAATTTCTTTAAATAATTTTTTCTTTATTAGATAATCTTTCGATGATATAATGTATTCTATGGTTAGGTGAGGTTATGAAACAAATTTTGATTATTGAAGATGATACGGATATTAATATGATGTTACAGAAATTACTTTCTTTTCATGGATATGAAGTGGTTAGTGCTTATTCTGGTACAGAGGGAATTTTATTGCATAATGAAAAAATTGATTTAATTCTTTTGGATTTAATGTTACCTGGAAAAAATGGGGAAGATATTGTCCATGATTTACAAGCTAAGAAAATAGTTCCTATTATTGTTATGTCAGCGATTCATGATATTGAAAAGAAATTGGATTTATTTGAATTAGGAGTAGATGATTATATTACCAAACCATTTAATCAAGAGGAATTATTAGCGAGAATTAAAGTACATTTACGAAATAAAAAAGTATCTTCTTTAAAAAAGGTGCTTACTTTTAAAGATTTAGAAGTCAATTTAGAGAATTTTACTATTCAATGTCATCATAAAGATATTATATTGCCTAAAACAGAGTTTGAAATTTTAAGATTTTTAATGGAAAGACCAAATCAAGTTCATACTAAAAGTTCTTTGATAGAACAAGTATGGAATGGAGAAGATTCGGCAGATGATAATACTCTTAATGTTCATATTAGTAGAATCCGTTCTAAATTAAAAGAGGCTAATCCTAACGAAGAATATATTGAAACTGTGTGGAAGATTGGCTATAAAATGAAAATTTAAGAAAAATTTAAGAATTGTGTTAATTGTTTTTTAACACTTTTTTTGTAAACTTTATTTGTGGAGGAATTTTATTATGGAAGAAATGATATTAAAAACTCAAAATTTAGGGAAAAAATATAAAAATTTTGTTGCTTTGGAAGATGTAAATATTACTATTCGTAAGGGTGATATTTGTGGTCTTATTGGAAGAAATGGAGCTGGTAAGACTACTCTTATGAAAATTATTACGACTCTTACTAGAAAAAGCGAAGGATCTTTTTCATTATTTGGGGTTAGTGATGATGAATTACAAAATGCTAAAAGGAGAATCGGTTCATTAATTGAAAATCCGGCTTTTTTTGGAAATTTGACCGCTTATGAAAATTTAAAGTATTATGCTATTCAAAAAGGAATTGTTGATTTTAAACAAATTTTTGAAGCTTTGAAACTTGTGGATTTAGATCATGTACGCTCTAAAAAATATAAAACTTTTTCATTAGGAATGAAGCAAAGATTAGGTATTGCTTTAGCTATTTTAGATAATCCTGATTTTCTTATTTTGGATGAGCCAATTAACGGACTTGATCCCATGGGTATTAAAAGTCTTCGGGAAACATTTAAAAAGTTAAATGAAGAAAGAAATATTACGATTTTGATTTCTAGCCATATTTTATCTGAATTGTATTTGTTAGCCAATCGTTTTTGTTTTATTGATCAAGGTAGAGTAATTAAAGAAATTTCAAAAGAAGAGTTGGATTTAGAATTAAGTAAATGCATTGTTTTGCAAGTTTTAGATGTTAAAAAAGCTGTAGTTGTAATTGAAAAGGAACTTAAAACAATAAATTATAAAGTTATTAATGAACATGAAATACGTTTATATGATTATATTGAAGAACCAACGAAAGTAAATAAAATATTAGCAAATCATGATATTGATATTATGAGTTTATATGAATCTGGTATTTCTTTAGAAGAATATTTTGAAACTTTAATTAAGGAGGTAAAATAGTTATGATGAATTTAATTAAAGCTGATTTATATCGAATTTTTAAAGGAAAAGCTATTTATATTGTTTTTATCGTTATGATTATATTGTTAGGATTTAGTTGTTTTGCTATGATGCCTAGTCGTGTTGGAATTGCAAGTGCTCCAGATACAACTATTTCGGGTAGTGTTACAGAAGAGTATTTGGATGAATTAATGGAAACAGATTCTTTACTTACGACTAGAGAAATTATGTTAAAATCTGAAGGATTTGATCTTGATCAAGCTGTTATTGGTACAAATGTAAATTTATATTATTTTTTCATTGTAATATTAGTTGTAATATTAGTTGGTGATTTATCTACTTCAACAGCAAAAAATACTTTATCATCTGCTGTTTCACGAAAAAAGTATTATTTAGCTAAATTGATTACTGTTCTTGAAGTGTGTACACTTTTGGTTTTTATCAATAATTATGCAGCATATTTTATTAATTTGATCATGAATGGTAGTAAATTTTCATCTGGATTGGGAGAGATTACAAAAACTACTTTTCTACAATTACCTATTATATATGGTATAATAAGTTTGTTAGTTTGTTTTGGCTTTTGTTTTCGAAAAACAGCATCTTTTAATGGAATTGCTATTCCTTTTATGATGATTATTCAATTAATTTTAATGGGTGTAGCTAGCTTATTTCATTTAGATGTAAATCAAATATTAAATTACGAATTTCAATATATTGTTGCTAATTTGGCAAGTAATCCATCTATAAGTTACATTGCTAGTAGTATTTTACTTGGAGTATTTTATATTGTTGTATTTAATTTTATTGGGTATTCGGTGTTTAAAAAAGTAGAGATTAAGTAAAGGTAGGGATAGTATGAAGTATATTATAATAATATTTATTATTGTTTTATTTTTTTTACTATGCTATCTTTTTTTGCTAAAAAAAGAATTAAAAAGAATTCGTGAAGAAATAAATTTTATACGTACAAATCCTACGAATCATTTACTACATTCTGAATTATCTAATAAAGAAATAGAAAAGATGATTGGGGAAATTAACAATCTTTTTAAAGGTATTGCAGAAAAAGAAAGAAAAATGGAAGGTCAAAATCAGCGTTTTATGAAAATGATGCGAAATATTTCTCATGATCTTCGAACACCTCTTACTTCTGCTTCTGGATATGTAGATTTGATTTTGAATCATGATTTGTCTTTAGAAGAAACAAAGAAAGAATTAATCGTTGTTCAAAAAAGATTGGATCGTCTAATAGAACTTGTTGATTCTTTTTTTGAATTTTCTAAAATTTTGACATCTTCAAATGAAGTTTCGTTTACTAAAATAAATATTATCGGTGTTATTGAAGAATGTGTAGGATCTTTTTATGAAGATTATACTAAAGAAGGAAGAGGAATTGATTTTGTCACTTCTACTCATAAATTAGAATTACTTACTAATATGGTAATGTTAAGGAGAATTATTGAAAATTTGATTGGAAATGCTTTAAAGCATGGTATTGGAGATTTGAAGATTGAGGTTAAAGAATCTAAAAATATAGAAATTTGTTTTTCTAATCAAATTGATGATGTCGATTTAGATGTCCATAAAATGTTTGATGAATTTTATACGACCGATATGTCTCGAACAAAAGGTTCTACAGGATTAGGACTTTTTATTGCTAAGGAATTTACTACTCAACTTGGAGGAAAGATATGGGCTTTAAAAGAACAAAATCGAATTAATATAGTAATTTTATTTGAAAATAATTAATTATCTTTAACTTTAATGGTAATTTTAGTAATGTAGTCATTTGGGGGACATATAATAAAATCATTTAATCCTATTTCATATACATTTCCCGTTAATGTAATATTTTTTTTTTGGGTGTATTCTATAATTTTATTATAGAATTTTGGTAAGTCTGTCCACGATCCTTTGTAATATGCACAAAGATATTTCCCTTTTTCTTTTACAAATAAGTTAGGAGATTTTTCAAAAGATTTGATACAGGTAAATATGCCATCATAATCATAATCTTGGTGTAATATTTTATTCCAATCAATAAAACTTCCATAACCTAAGATTTGCTTTTTGGTATTTGCTGTTTTTTGTAAATAATTGTATATGTCTTCTAAGGAATAATTTGTCATGTTGGAATTTGCTATTAATAAGTATTCTTCTTCACATTCTTTTATTTCTATAGTTGAATTTGTTATGTTTGAGCATTCAGTAAGAATGTTTTTTTTGTATTTTAATTCTTCCTTTATTTTTTGTAATCGTTTTATTTCGTTATTAATTTCTGGAATTTTCTTTTGAGTTAATTTTTGAAAGTTATCGGAAGTAGGTAATTTTATATATTTTTTAATTTCTTTAATACTCATTCCTAATTCTCTTAACATTAAAATGTAATTTAATTCTAAAATTTGATTCCAATTATAATAGCGGTAATTATTTTGGCCTTTTGTAATAGGAGAAAATAATCCAATGTTATCATAATATTGCAGAGTCCTTTTATTTATGTTATTTAATTTCGCAAATTCAGCGATTGTAAATTTGATTTGTTTTTTTGACATTTTCTTGACCTCCACTATTGACTTTACAGTAACTGTATAGTTTAGAATGCTATTATATAATAATTTTTTTTTGAAATCAATGGGAGGGATAAGATGAAAAAGGAAAAAGTTATTTTTAGAGAATATCGAAAGGAAGATCGAGAAGAATTGGAAAATATTATTCGGGAAACGTGGAATTATGATCAATTTTGTAGTTCTAAAGTTGCTCGAAAAATGGCTAGAACTTATTTGGCTAATTGTTTAGCTAATCAAACTTTTACTCAAGTGGCTGTTATCAATAATCGTCCGGTAGGAATTATTTTAGGGAAAAAAATATTGCATTTTAAATGCCCATTAAAATTTAGGGTAAAACAAATTTTATCTATTTTATCAATTTATTTATCAAAAGAAGGTAGAAAGATAATTAAAATTTTTGGACATATTGATCGCATTGATGAAGAACTGTTATATCATACTAATAAAAATTATGAAGGTGAAATAGCTTTATTTGTAGTCAATTCTAAATGTCGGGGACTGGGGATAGGGAAAAGTTTATTTTTTTCATTAAAATCTTATATGGAAAGAGAAAAAATTAAAAATTTTTTTCTTTATACAGATACTAGTTGTAATTATGGTTTTTATGAACACTATAATATGATAAAAAAAGGAGAAATGTCTTATCAATTTCAGGTACAAAATCAAATGGTAGAAATGATTTTCTTTATTTATGAATATTCTTTTGTGAACATTTGTAAATGATGCGAAACCAAATATAAGTAGAAATGACTCAATTAGATAGTTGAGTTATTTTTGTTGTTAAAAGTAAAAATATTCTTTGTTCTTTTGGTGTTTTGTAATTCAATACTGCCATAGGGATGTTGTTTGATCTTTTTAAATATAATCTAGCTTGATATCTTAAACCTTCTAAAGAATAGAATTTAAGAGTATTATAAAATCTTTCATCATTTCTATGACTTCTTTGTACTTTACCATTATGTCTGGGTGTTCTAGATTTGATTTTATGATGATAAATATCTTCTTCTATGCATAACTTATTTAAAGAATGTATTTTTTTAATTTTTTCTTTATTCCAAGTAAATTTAATTCCATTATCCGTTTGAATCTCTTTAGATTTATATTCATAAAATAAAAAACAACGATGAACAAAGTCTACTGTATCCATAGAAGTATGAGAATCATAATGACAAATAAATCTTTCACGAGAAGCTTCATCTATGCAAGTGTATTGATAAAACTTTTGATCTTCTGGTAAATGATCACATTTACATTTATCAGGAACATATTTCACATCAATTTACCATTTAATACCAAGTTCTTTTGGAGTGTCATAGTGTTTTGGAGTATATTTTGAAGTATTTTTAATATTAATTTCGTTATAGTAACCAATTCTTTTTAAAACTCGATATAAACTACTAGGATGTCTAGAATATCTTTTATTAATCTTTAACTTATACCATAATTCACATAAAGTGATATGGGGATTTCTTCTAATATAATTATGAATCCATTTTAGTTCTATATCTTTATGAGCATTAGGGTGTTTAGAATTAGGTTTATGAGATTTGTCAATTAAAGATTCTTTTGTTCCATCAAACTTTCTATTCCAACGAGATAAAGAAGTTTTACTAATATGATATTTACGACAGACATAATTAGAAGAGTTGCCATTTTTATATGTACAAACGGCATAAAATTTTTTGTTCAAATCATGTGGCAAATATCTAACGTTTTGTGATATACTATTCATAAGTGATTCAGTCCCTTCGTTAATTTTTTTTAGAGCAAATCAATTATACGACTTGAATCATTTTTCTTTTATCAAAACGTTTCACATCAATTGTAACACTATACAGTTTAATTTAATTCATTCTTTGATAGTGTAGATTATTTTTTGCTTTAATGATATAGTTAGTACAACAAACAAATCGTTAAATAGTAATTTTAGGAGTTGATTTAAAGTGAAAAAAAGGCCAGTAACAACTTTATTTATGTTAGAATCTCTTGACGGTAAGATCAGTAGTGGTAGTACTGATGAATTAGATGCCGACAAGGATTGGTGTCAAATTGATGGCGTTAAAGAAGGATTACACCAGTATTATGAAATAGAAGCTACAACTGATTATTTTTCATTAAATACTGGTAGAGTAATGGCTAAAATTGGTGTTAATGATAAGAAAGAATATCCTAAAAAAGTGGAAGTAAATTTTGTTATTGTTGATAATAAGCCACATTTGAATGAGAATGGAATAGATTATATATGCAACTGGGTAGAAAAATTAATATTAGTCACAACAAATAAAAGTCATATCGCGTATTCTTTAGTAGAAAGATACGATAATTTAGATATTTTATACTATGAAGAATTAGACTTAACAAGATTATTAGAAGATTTATCTAGTAAATATAATACTAAAAAATTAACAATTCAATCTGGTGGAAGTCTTAACGGACTATTTTTACGAAATGATTTAATTGATTATGTAAATATAGTAATTGCTCCATTATTAGTTGGAGGTAAAGGTGTATCTACTCTAATCGATGGAGAGGCAATTAGTTATTCAGGAGAATTAAATAAATTAAAGGCATTAGAACTTATTGAATGTAATCAATTAGATAACTCTTATGTTCAGTTAAAATACAAAGTGAAAAGATAAATTATAATTTATCAAGCAGATTAGCAGAGCTTATAGAGTTGATAAGCATTTTTTATATCCAAAATAGAAAAGGGCGTAAAATTACAATAATATTGTTTCTTAATAATCATTTAAAATATTTTTAATTTGGTTAATTTGCTTAGTAATTAAATTAGAATAATCGTGATTCCGAGAAAATTCATTTGTCGTTTTAATAATGATAAATTTTTAATCATTTCAAATATTTTTGTATTCGGCTTTAAAATCTAAATAGTCTTAAATTCTAACATCAAAAAAGTTCTCTTTCCTAGAAAGAGAACTTATAATATTATATAAAATAAAAACTCACGAACTTTTTACAGTCTGTAAGTTGTATTCAAATGGAGCAAGTGAGCGGAATCGAACCGCCGTCTCAACCTTGGCAAGGTCGCATACTAACCGCTGTACTACACCTGCGTGCATAATTATATTATCAAATTATACATTATATTGCAAGGAAAAATTGCAAAATTTATAATTATATTATATAATTATGACTGAAGAAGGGTGATTATGAAAGAAAAAATTAAATTATTTTTTCGAAAACTTCGGAAAAATGTGATTGAATATATAGCTACTAATCGTTTGTTTCTTGCTTATGTTATCCTAGCTATGGCTGGGTTAATGCTTGTAAGAAATTTTACTGTTAATAATATGTGGAGTTTTGAAGCTTTTATTTGTGATTTAGCTTTAGTTTTGATGTTTGGTTCTTTAGGATATTTAGTAAAACCTAAAAATCAATATTTATATTTTATGATTGTTTTAATTATATTTACCTTAATGGAAGTAATAAATGGTATTTATTATACTTTTTATACTTCTTTTGCTTCTTTTGGTGAACTTGCAACAGCTGGGCAAACAGAGACGGTTATGGGTTCGATATTTGAGAAGATAGAAATTACACATGTGATTTATATTATTTTTCCAATTTTATTTTATTTTATTCATAAAAAGTTATTTAAGAGTGCTTATTACAGTTTTATGAGTGTAGTAGAAAAAGGGAAAAAAATGTGTGTGGTTACACTTTTGGTGGGCTGTTTATTTTTAGCATATACTTTTGTAACAGCGACAGGAACCGATTATTCGAGGCTTGCTAAACAATGGAATAGGGTTTATGTGGTGGAACGCTTTGGAATAGTTTTGTATCAAATTAATGATTTAATTCAAACTTTAACTCCTAAATTTAGCAGTTTGTTTGGATATGATGAGGCTGCTCAAAGTTTTATTGATTATTTTACTAGTGATGAAGTAGACGAGTATGATGGTGAAAATAAATATACTGGTATTTTAGAAGGATACAATATTGTTTTTATTCACATGGAAGGAATGCAAACTTATTTGATGGATTTAGTGTTTAATGGAGTGGAAGTTACTCCTAACTTAAATCAAATTGCTAGTGAAGGAATGTTCTTTTCTAGATTTTACCCTCAAGTAAGCATTGGTACTTCTAGTGATACAGAATTTACTCTTAATACAAGTTTACTTCCAGCGGCAAGTGGAGCGGTATTTACTTCTTATTATGATCGAGAATATGTAACTATACCAAAACTTTTGAAAGAAAAGGGTTATACAACTTTTAGTACTCATGGGAATTATGCTTCTATGTGGAATCGAGCTATTGTACATCCTCGTTTTGGATATGATGAGATGTATTTTGAAGAATCTTTTGATTATACAGAAGAGGATGTTATTAACTTAGGTATTAATGATAAGTTATTTTTTAAACAAGTTGTTCCAATTATAGAAAATATAGAGCAAAATAGTACTAATTATATGGGAACAATTATCACTTTATCTAATCATTCACCGTTTAAGTTTTTAGATCAGTATGGAGAATATGATATGTCTACTACTTACGAGGAATGTGATGAAAATCAAGTATGTCAAGAAAAAACTACTAATTATTTGTATGGAACAGATGCAGGAAATTATATTATGAGTAGTCATTATGCTGATCAAGCTTTAGGAGAATTCTTTGAATATGTAAATAATTCGGAATATTTTAATAATACTGTGTTTGTATTATATGGTGATCATGATGCAAAGTTATCTAGAAATGCTTTAAATTATTTGTATAATTATGATTATAAGACTGGTGAACTTAAGAGTGAAGATGATCCGACTTATATTCAGTATGATGAATATGATCATGAACTTAATAAAAATACTCCATTAATTATTTGGACGAAAAATAAAGAATTACGTCGTAAACTTCACGGAGAAGTAGATTATGTAATGGGAATGTATGATGTTATGCCTACTTTAGGAAATATGCTTGGAATTGAAAATGAGTTTGCTATGGGTCATGATATCTTTAATATTAAAGATGATAATTATGTAGTTTTTCCAAGTGGTAATTTTGTAACTAATTTGATATATTATAATAATTCTACAGGACAATCTAAAATCATTAAAGAAGGTGCTACCTTATCTAGTGATTATATTGCTAATATGATTCAAAAAACAGAAAAAGTATTGGAAGTATCTAATTCAATTATTGTTCATGATTTGATTAAAAATGAAGGTGATACAGTAAGAAAAATTAAAGAAAATAAAGAAAATGAGGCAACAGAATGAGAAAAAGATATAAAATAGGGTTAATTATTATTAGTGTTTTATTAGCGAGTGTGATTGGAGTAGGTGTTTTTAAAATATTTTATTCTAATGATGAGGAAGAAAAAGAGCCTAATGTTACAAATGTAATATCTAATATAACAGATTATGGTTATACTTTAGATGATCGAGATACAGCTTATATGAAAGAAACTTTTAAAGAATTAGAAACGATTCTTGAGGAATCAGAAATAGATGATCATGATTATGCATCGGTATTAGCCAAATTGTTTGTGATTGATTTTTATACGCTTAATAATAAAATTAATAAGTATGATGTAGGAAGTTTGGAATATATATTAAGTAGTAAAGTTGATAGTTTTCGTTTAAAAGCGATGGATACTATCTATCGTGATATTCTTGATAATACTTATCGAGATCGTGTTCAAGATTTGCCGGAAATTACAAATGTTCAAGTACTAGATGTAGTAGATACAACCTTTACTTTGAATGAAGAAGAAGTGCAGGCTATTCAAGTTACAATGAATTATGAGTATAAAGAAGATTTAGGGTATGATACAGAAGGAACAATTTATTTTGTTAAGAATGCTAATAAATTAGAGGTTGTATCTTATACTCCAGAAATAGAAGAAGTTTAGAAAGTGGGATGCTGTATATGAGAAAGTTTGATCCAATTGATATATTTTTCATTGCGATAATAACAACGTATTTTATTACTTTAATATGTATTGGTATTACTTTTTTGTATATTAAGTTTTCTAAAAATAAAAGTAGTAAAATTACTTCTAAAAAACAAAATAATGTTGTAAATGTTGTCGAAATAAAGGAAAAAGTAAAAAAAGAGCAATTACCAAAGAAGGTTAATAACAAAGTTCCTTCAGGAACTTGGAAAGAGAAAATATTATCTAGTGCTTTATTTCATAAATTGTTTATGAAAGAAGTAAAAGCTAAGAAGCAAGTTGAGCCTATTATTAAGAAAGAGCCTGTAACTAAATTAAAAATAGAAGAAAAAGTAAGTATTGAACCTGAAAAAATAAAGAAAGTTCAAGATCAGAAAGAAAAGGCAGTAGAAAATAATGTAGTGGTTGTTAAAGATCATAAAATGGTTCAGAATGATAAAAAAGATGAATTAGTTGATGAATCTAAAAAAACAGTTACTAAGAAAAACTTGAATACAAAGACAACTACAGTTAAGAAAAATTCTAATAATAGTAAGGTAGTTAGTAAAAATTCAGGAAATGGAAATAAAACATCTACTAATAAGAAGTCTAATACTAATTCAAATAAAAAGAGTAGTAATCAAAATAAATCTTCTACTAAGAAAAAAGCAGGGACTTCTTCAAAAAATAGTGTTAAAAAAACTAGTAGTACTCCCTCTAAAAAGTCATCTACAAAAAATAGTAAGAGAAAGAAAAAAATTACTAGTAAAAAATAAAAATTAGTGATATAAATTGTTTTATTATGTAAAGCGATTTATATCTTTTTATTTGATTATTTATTTTGGGTTTTTGTCTATTCATTATTATTTATCCTTCATATGATACTTTAGGAGGTAATTTGAAGTGTTATTTGAAGATAATGATTTTGATATTAATATGGCTTTTTTTATTCCAGATGTGAATTTTAATCGTGATGTTAATATTTTAAGTCCCATGGAAGGTTTTTTAAGAGGAAATATGTTTCAAAATGAATATGAACCATATAAGGGTCTAACTTATTTTAAGTTAAATCCAAAAGATGAAAAAGAAAGAATGCTTTATCAAGTGATGGCTTTATCCTTTGCTATTAATGATTTAAATTTATATTTAGATTTACATCCAGATGACAAGCAAGTGTTTGAACTTTTTAAAAAATATGTAAAAGAAGAAGAAGATATGTGTCAATCATATGTTAAGAAATATGGACCTCTTGAAGTAACAGAGACTATGGGCGGGAAATTTAATTGGCTTAATAGTCCATGGCCATGGGATACTAAAGGAGGTAGCATGTATGTTTAAATATTTAAAACACACTAACTATCCGGTGAATATTAAAAAGAAAGATTTGAAAATGGCTAAGTATTTAATTACACAATTTGGTGGTGCTAATGGAGAACTTGCTGCTGCTATGCGTTATTTTTCTCAAAAATTTAGTATGCCTGATGATTATGGGAAAGCTTTATTAAATGATATTGCAACTGAGGAACTTGGTCATTGTGAAATGATTGCTAGTATGGTTCATCAATTAACTAAAAATGCTACAGTAAAAGAAATGGAAGAAGCAGGGCTTGGTGGTGTATTTGCAGATCATGGAAAGGGAGTTTATCCAACAGATGCCAGTGGTGTTCCTTTTACTGTTGCTTATTTTGCTGTTACAGGGGATCCTTTAGCAGATATTATGGAGGATATGGCTGCTGAGCAAAAGGCTAGAGCAACTTATGAGAACTTAATAGAATTAACTGATGATGAGGATGTTGTGCAGGTTTTACTTTTTTTAAGACAAAGAGAAATTGTTCATTATAATCGATTTAAAGAACTTTTTACATATTATAAAAAGAGAGGATATTAGGATTTTTAATAGTCCTTTTTTTCTTGTAAAATTATAGAAGATGTGATAGTATTATATTAGAATAAGAAATGGTGGGTGGCAGTGGATTTATGCACACAGAAATATTTAGTAATATTGATTTATTAGTTAGTATGGCTGGTTCATCTCTAAATGTGGGAGATATTGAAGCAGAATTAGTGACAGTTAATAAAGAAATTCAAAATAAAAAACAAGAAATAGAGGATCTTAAGAGTATGATGAATGATGCTCGTTATTTTAATGCTTCTAGTGAGCTTGTTGATAAAAATATTGAAGTTAGCTTAAAATCTAAAATAAGCCGCCTTAATCGAGAAATTAAAGATATTGAAAGTAAGCTTGAAGAAATAAAAGTAGATGAGAATAAATTTTATGAGGATATTACGGCTTTAAAAGAGAAAATAAATGAGAATGAAAAATATGTTTCAGTACTAGAAGCAAAAATAGATACAAGTAGTAGTAATTATGATAGTTTTTTAAAAGGAGAAGAAGCTCATTTACAAAAATTAAAAGATGAACTTTTAAATAAAGAAAAAAAACATCAGGCTATATTGAAAAATTTAGATTTAGAGGGACAAGCTTTATCAGAATTGCGTTTGAAAAAAGAAGCAGAAGAAATTAGATTGGGAGATATTGTAGATAATCTTAATAATCCTAATGCTTATATTGATCAAGAATTAAAAAGCCAAGATGAAGAAAAATTGATATCTTTACATGAGACTTTAGATGAACTTCAGAAAAAAAAGCTAGATTTTTTGACTGATCCTAATATGATAGGGGCTGATGCTAAAGAATTGGTTCTTAATGAAAATTATACGGAAGCATTAAATAAAATTCGAGAGTTATTAAATGTAGTTAAAGAAAAACCATTTATGGATGTTACAAATTTAGCGGTATTAGATGAAGAACTAGAGAAAAAAGAGTTGGAGAGGAACGAACTTGCTAACTATATTGATTCTAAAAATTATGCAAGTATGAATAGTGATGAAATTAGTAAAAGAATTGAATATTTAAATAACGAAATTGAAAAAGGGCAAAATAGTATTACGCATTTAAGAGAAATGAATCAGGGGATTGATCAGGAACTTGATCATAATTTAACTAATTTAATTCATGATCTTGAAACTAGGATTTTGCAATTGGGTACGGAAATCTTAGAATATGATAAATTACTTAAAGATTCTACTAAGTCTAGAAGAACGAAAGCTAATTTGGAAAATGGTATTTTGAAAAAACAAAAAGAAAAAGATACTTTAGAACAGATTTTAAGAGATTATAAAAGTGATTTATTCTTTCAAGTTACAGTTTTAAATACTGTGAATAAGATTATTCAAAAATTTGAGGGAAATATTGAAAAGTATCATAGTGAAATTGGTAATTTACAACGTATTCAAGGTTTAGATGAAGTTTCTAAAGATTTTATTGAAGAAGAAAAAGATAAAGAAAAATTAAAGAGTATCAATGAAGAAATTTTGCAAATTAAAACTCGAAAGAAGTTTGACAGAACTCCTGATGAAATTTATGATCAAATTGAAATGTTGCTTGCTAATGAAAGTAGTCAAACTTCAAAGTTTGAAACAGAAAAAGAGCAGACAATTGATTTAGGAATTGATGATTTATTTCATGATGAAGTAATAGAGCAACCAAGATATAAGGTCGTTGAAATGATTCCGGCACAAACAATTCAAAGTGATGGAGTAGTGGCTGGAGGTGTTTCTTATGGGGCTTAAAATTAATTATATTATTGTATTAGATAATAAAGAGCAATATATTGTTTTAAAAGAAGCCATGTATTATGGTAAAAAATATTTTTTGGCTATGGGGTTAAATGAACAGCGAGAAGTTATTTCTTCTAAAATTGCTATTTTAGAGGAACATGTAAGTGGACTTGATACCTATGTTAGTAAAGTGGTTGATGGGGATTTAATAACCGTTTTAACAAGAATGTTTAAAGCTCAGATGTGATCACTTGAAAAAAACTGGATTATCGTCCACTTTTTTGATATAATTATTAGGCATATAGGAAGGTGAAGTTATGACTTTAGCTAACATTTGGGATGTAATCACAAAGATTATTGATATTGGAATTGTTTGGCTAGTATTTTATTTTATATTAAAAAATATTAAAAATAATATTAAGATGGTTCTTATTTTTAAGGGAGTATTATTAATTTTAGTAATTAAGCTTTTAAGTGATCTATTAGATTTATATACAGTTGGAGTTATTTTGCAATATTGTTTAGAATGGGGACCTTTAGCTATTATTGTGATTTTTCAACCAGAAATTAGAAGTGTACTCGAATCTATTGGAAGAACACAGCTTCTTGGTAGACATAAAATATTAACAATTGATGAAAGAGAAAAAGTCGTTTATGAAATCATGCGAGCAATAGAGTATTTTAAAAAGAATCGTATTGGTGCTTTAATAGTTATTGAACGAGAGATCTCTTTACAGGAATATATTGAACCTGCTACAAAAGTTTATGCGGATTTATCTAGTGATTTATTGGAAACAATTTTCTTTCCTAATGGTCCTTTACATGATGGAGGAGTTATTGTACAAGGAGATCGTATTACAGTAGCAGGGGCTGTATTTAAAACTAGTATGAATCCATCTATTTCTAAAAGACTTGGTACAAGACATAGAGCTGCTTTAGGAATTGCTGAGGAAAGTGATGCAATTGCTTTAGTAGTATCTGAGGAGTCTGGACGTATTAGTATAGCGGTTGATGGAGAATTAAATTATAATTTGACAATTGATGAATTTAGAATGATTTTGATAGAAGCTTTAAATCCCAAACCTGAGGTGTTTTATGAAGCTGAAGAAAAGAAAAGTGCTGGTGATGAATAATGAAAAAAATAGGAAAAGCTATAGGCCGTTTTTTCATGGCTATTTACCGTGTTATTGATAAAATAATTGTTACACCAATTAGTAGATTAATTTTTAATATTCGGGAATATTTACGTTCTAAGAATATTAAATTGGATTATATTTTTAATCGTCCTAATTTTATGATTTATGTGTCTCTTATTTTAGCTGTTGTAGTATTTTTGTTAATTGATTCTAGAGTGATTACTTTAGTTGAATCAGAAGCAGAGGTAATTACGAATGTTCCAGTTACAGTAAATTATAATGAAGAAGCTTATGTTGTTGAAGGGATACCTGAGACAGTTGATATTGTTTTAATTGGAAGAAAAAGTGATATTTATTTAGCAAAACAATTGGGAACAAATAATGTTATTTTAGATTTATCTGATTATGAAGCTAGAGATTCAGCATATCGAGTATATTTATCATATACTAAATCAATTGATTCAATTGATTATAAGTTAGATCCTTCTTATGTTACAGTAACTATTAAAGATAAAATTAGTGTTACGAAATCAATTGATTATGACTTAATTAATGAACAATATTTGAGTGAAGAATTAAGTGTAGAGTCTGTAGAACTTAGTCGAAGTGAGGTGGTTGTTAAAGGTAGTGAAGATGCTATTAATAATATTGCCTCTGTTAAAGCTTTAATTGATTTAAGTGATGATGCTTTAAAAGAAGTTGGAACTTATGAGATAGATAATATTAAATTAGTTGCTTATGATTCTAATGGTGAAGTGCTAGATAATATTGAAATTGTTCCTACTACTTTAACGGCAACAATTACATTAGATACTTATTCTAAGAGTGTACCTCTTGATGTTAGAACAACAGGTAACTTAGTAACTGGTAAGGCAATTGCTTCGATTTTGATTAATAATCGTAATAGCTATTCTGTTACTATTTATGGTGATGAAGAGCAAATAGCAGATATCTTAAGTGTTCCTGTAACTATTAATGTGGATGGAGAAGGTGCTAATAGTTCTCGTAGCTATAATGTAACCATTTCTAAACCTACAGGTGTTCGAGCTTTAAGTGAAAATAATGCAAGTATTATGGTTACTTTTGGAGATGAAAAACAAAAAGAATTAGAATTATCAACAATTTCAAGTAAAAACTTATCTAGTGGATATTCAGCGAATATTATTGGTACAAGTAGTGTGCCAGTTATTGTAAAAGGTGTACAATCTGTTATTGATAATGTAGATGCAAGTGATATTAATGCTTATATTGACCTTGAAGGATATACGCCAGGAGAATATGAAGTAGAAGTTAAAATTGAAAATAATGATCCAAGACTTTCTTATGTAGTATCTTCTAAAGTTAAAGTAAGGATTACTAAAGAATAGGAAGATTTATTCTTCCTTTTTTCGTGGTAAAATGACTCATTTTATGTTATTATTATGTACAGGTGATGAGTATGTTTGTAGATGAATTAACAATTAAAGTAGAAGCTGGTAAAGGTGGAGATGGTTGCACTTCTTTTCGCCGTGAATGGTGTGTTCCTATGGGAGGACCTGATGGAGGAAATGGTGGGAAAGGAGCTAGTATCATCTTTCAAATAGATAAAGGACTTAAAACTTTAATTGATCTTCGTTATATGAAGATTATTAAAGGGAAAAAAGGAGAAAACGGTAAGGGGTCGAATCGTAATGGTGCTAATGCTGAGGACATTATTATAAAAGTTCCTGAAGGAACAACAGTAGTTGATTTAGATACTAATTTGGTTATTGCTGATTTAGTTGGAGAAAATAAGGAAGTTGTTGTTGCGAAAGGTGGAAGAGGCGGAAGAGGAAATACTGCTTTTCGTACCCAGACAGATACAGCTCCTAAATTTAGTGAACTTGGAGAGCCAGGAGAGATCAGAACTTTAAAAGTTGAACTTAAAATGATTGCTGATGTTGGTTTAGTTGGCCTTCCTAGTGTTGGTAAGTCTACGATTTTATCCAAGATTAGTGCTGCTACTCCTAAAATTGCTAGTTATCATTTTACAACTTTGTCTCCTAATTTAGGTGTTGTAAAGCTAAAAGATACTAGAAGTTTTGTTATGGCTGATCTTCCTGGATTAATTGAAGGAGCGAGTGAAGGAGTTGGCCTTGGTCATAAGTTTTTGAGACATGCAATGCGGACAAAAATTTTGGCTCATGTAGTGGATATGGGAGCTGAAGAAGGTCGTGATCCTATTAATGATTATAAAATTATTCGTGATGAGATAGAGGCTTATAATGAAAAGTTAGCTCACAAAAAAGAAATTGTAATTGCGAATAAAATGGATTTAGAACAAGCTTCTCATAATTTAGATGAGTTTAAAAAAGCTTATCCTAATGTTTTCGTTATTGAAGTTAGTTCGGTTACAAATACAGGTTTTGATACCCTTATGAAAACTTTAGCTGACATGCTTGATACGATTAGCAATGATCCTTTATATGAGGAAGAAGAATTGATGGGACATGTTATTTATAAATTTCAAAATGAAAGACCTTTTACAATTACTAAAATAGATGATGTTTGGCTATTAGAAGGTCAAGAGTTAGAAAAGCTATTTAAAATGACAAGATTTGATGAAGATGAAGCTGTAATGCGTTTTGCTCGTAGACTAAAAGGAATGGGTGTAGAAGAAGAATTAGAAAGACTTGGAGCAAAATCTGGGGATGAAGTACAAATTTGTGATTATATTTTTGAGTTTAAAGAATAAAAAATAGAGCTTGTAATGGCTCTGTTTTATTTTCTGGAATTTTTATTTAGCAATTGCTCTTTTTTTTGTTGTAATAGTACATATATATCTAATTCATCTGTATTAAATTCAGTTTGAAGATATTTTAATAAAGTAGCATTTCCTTTTAATAAAGAGGAGGTTTCCCAATTTTCTAAATTAGCAAATAGGTACTTTAGAGTTTCTTCAATATCTGAGGAAGAATTACTTTCTGGATTACGTTTTCTTTGTTTTTGAATTAATTGCTCTGTATAATTACTAGTACGCCTTGCAGGTAATTCATCTCGTAATATAAGTTCTTGTATTATTGATTTAGTTTCTGGATCTTTGCATGTTATTATTTTTCTTTTGTTTTTATATATTCAGTCGTTTATTTTAATTGATTCATAATTTATTTCAAATAAATAAGAAAATAAGAAAGGAAAAGCTAGTGAAGGAATGGGTTTGCCAGAATATAATGCATTATGAATACAATTTGCTTTTCTGTATAATTCTTGTTTCTTTTGGTTAATCTCAATAATTTCTTGACTAAAATTTGACATTTATATTTCTCCTTTAAAATAATTGTATTATATCAGATACGTATTTTTATTACAATGGGTGATTTGCTTTTTTCTTTAAAATATGTTAGTATACATCTAAATTAAGGGGGATATTATGAAATTATCAGTAATAGTTCCAGTTTATAATTGTGAACAATATTTGGTAAGATGTTTTGATCATTTAATTCACTCTGAAGTTCAAGTGATTATAGTTAATGATGGCTCTACTGATGGTTCTAAGGGGATTATTGATTCTTATTGTCAGAAATATTTTAATTTTATGGCTATTCATACAGAAAATCAAGGTGCTGTAAAAGCTAGATCAGAAGGATTAAAGCATGTTCAAACAGAGTATTTTACTTTTGTTGATAGTGATGATTATTGTGACATTCAAGCTTTAGTTTCTTTATGTGATTTTATGAGTGCTAGAAATGTTTTTGTTGGTAATGGTAGAAGTACTGTATATTTGAGTGGAATACCTTTTCCTTTCCATAGTAGAAAATGGAATAAAACTTTTATTAATTTTAAAGAAGATAAGAGGGATTTTACTAATACAACTTGTACATTATGGGGAAAAGTATTTCATTATGATTTAAGAGATTATTTTATTAGTGATTCTTCTCATATTGTTTATGAAGATATGGAAATGGTTTATCCGGTTTTAGCTAAGTCAGAAAAAATGATTCATACTAATCAGTTATTGTATTCTTATTGTATGAGAAGTTCTAGTACATCAGCTTTAGGTTTATCTATGAATAGCAGTAAAGGTTTAGAAGGTTTATTATCGGCTATTGTAACGATGCAAAAACGTTTTCAAGATTTGGGATTATATGAAGAATATCAATTAGAGCTCGATTCCATTGCTATTAAATTAATTTATCAAAGAATGAATTCAATACTAAGAAATCCTAATATTATTAATAAAAGAGAGATGATGGAATTAGTTCTTCATGTTTTAGATTCATTTATTCCAAATTGGAGAAATAATCCATATTATTTAGAGAAATTTAAAGAAAGTGAATATAATGATTATATTTTTTATAAGACAACAGAATTGGCTTTGTATGTTTTGCAAATAAAATCACATGAAGTAGAACAAGATTATAGAACTTTATTACAAACTTATAATTTGAAGTTGGAATTAAAAAAGAATTAGTTGTTTTCAAAAATGAGAATCGTACCAATTCTTATTTTTTTAGTACTATTTTGAGGCATTTCTAAAATACTGGTGTTTTTTCTTTCATTATTTATTTTAATTACTTTATTTTTAGAGAGATTTTCGTATTTATAGATTACTTCGTTATTTTCATCTAATCCTATAATATCGATATTTTCTTTCATGAAAAAAGTGTGAACGGAATTGCACTTTGGAAAAAGCATTCCATAATTAATATTTTCTTTGCCCATAAGTCCAAATAATCTTTTGAAGAATGATTTAGCAGTTATGATTTTGTATTTTGTTTTATTGGTATTTAAATACATGAAGTATCACCTAATAAATTATATCATAAATTGATAAAAATTATTCATTTGTGTTTATAATAAGTGATTGATAATTATTTGGTTTCATATCTTGAATTAGTTAGTAAAATATATAATACTTAAATTAATAGAGTATTAGGTCTGCCTACTTTTGGTTGTAGATATTAACTGTTATATTGTTTTTAACAATAATAGTTGATGCCTTTTTTGGTTGAAGCCAATTTATAAATTTGGGTAAATTGTACCTCACTAACTAAAAAATACGCCTTTCTATGTTTTCCAAAACCCTTAAGTAAAGTAGGTAAAGCTCAAAACTTTGTTATGAAGGCAAATGGAGAAATAATCAAGAAAAAACGTTCAACAATTTTCGCAATATTTTTATAATTGTTTTTTTATTTTCTTTTTTAATAAAATTGACTTTTGTAGGAATTTATTATATCATTATTATGATAAGGGTGGAAAGTTATGAATAGAAGAGGCCAGGCTTTAGTCGAATATATTCTAATCATTGCTCTAATAAGTGTTATTGCAATTGCACTTGTTAATTATTTTGGTGGCTATTTAAAAGACGCTATTACCAAAACTTCTTGTAGTTTGGTAGATGAAGAGTATGTTAAAGGTGAGAAGCCTGGTGATGGGTATTGTAAGGGGGACGAAGATACCGAAGAAAGTAACGAATCCTAAGGAGTTGACTAGCATGAATAAAAAGGGACAAGCATTAGTGGAATTTGTCATTATTTTGCCTATTTTTCTATTACTTGTTCTAGGGGTTATAGATATTGGTCAAATACTTTATAATCGTACTAAACTTGAAGGAGTTATTACAGATGTCATTTCTATGTATGAAAAAGGGATTTCTATTTCAGATATAAAAGAAGAAGTGGAGCCTTTGGAGCTGAAAATGGAGGAAGATGGTGATTATCTTTTATTTCATTTAGTTAAAGAAGTAGATATTATTACTCCAGGATTGAATTTTATTTTGGATGATCCTTATCAAATAGAAGTTAGTAGGAGTATTTATAATGAATAAAAAAGGTCAAACTTTGGTATTGTTTGTTATTATGATTCCTATTTTGCTGGGATTGGGAGCTTTTGTTGTAGATGTTAGCTTGGTTATTAGTAAAAATACCGAGTTGAAGGAAGTTAGTAAAACGATAATAAAAGATGTAATTGATCAGCCTACTCTCGAAAAAATAAATGATTTATTTACGGAGAATGATATTCCCATTGATCAGTTAAAAGTACAAATAAATGATGGAAGAATTAGAATTCAAAATGAATATACGATTGATAGTATTTTTGGTGCTATTATTGGAATTAAAAATTATGATATTAAAATAGATATTGTTGGTGTATGGCGTGATGGTAAAGTAATATTTGAATAAAAAGGAATGATTCACATGAATAATAAGGGAACTAGTATTTGTGTATTTTCAGCTAAAGGTGGAGTTGGTAAGACAATTACAACCCTTAATTTAGCAGGAATTTTTGAAATGCTTAAAAAAAAGGTTTTAATTATCGATTTTGATTTATCTGGTGGGGGAATTAGTGCAGCTTTAAATGTTCCTAATGGGAAAAGTAGTTATCATTTTGTAGATGATTATAATAATAATCGTTATCAAGATTTTAAAAATTATGTCACAAAATATGATGATTTTATTGATGTTTTAGCCAGTCCTAAAGATCCTCGACAAGCTTTAAAAATGGATCCAAAATATGTAGAGATTATCCTTGATAAAGCTGTATTTCATTATGATATTGTACTAATTGATACTACTCATAATTTGTCAGATTTTAATGTTCTTACTTTAGATTTAGTTGATTATATTTTATTTTTAGTTACGAATGATCCTTTAGACCTTAAGAATATGAGAAGCTTGATTTCAATTTTTAAGGATACTAATTTGCAGAATTATAAAGTTATATTAAATGAAAGTATTTTTCCTTTTAAGGGTTATTTTGGTATTTATGATATTAAAAATATTATAAAGGCTAATATTGATTATGTATTATCTAAAGATTTTTATATTAAAAATATAGATAATTTTGTAATGAATGGTAAGATTATTACTTTAGATAAGAAAGCATCTAGTTTATTTGCAAAAGATTATATGACTTTGATGGGTATTTGTACAGATTTATTTAAAGAAGGTGAAAAGCATGAAAACGCTTAGAGATGCTTTTGATGTTAAAATAAAGCAAAAAAAACAGGATATTTTAAATGATTATGATATATTTCCTGATAAAAAGCTATTAGATAAGCTTAGAACAGAGATTATTGAGAATTTAATTGATAATGAAATGCCTAGTAATATTAGTCTTACAGAATGGATTAATAATGAAATTGATAAAACTATTGAGGGTTATGATTTAACTAATTTAGAGCGAAGTCATTTATTTAATTTAATTGATAATGAAATTAATGGTTTTGGTCCTATTTCAGAATTATTAGAAGATGATAATATTACAGAAATTATGATTAATTCGCCAGATGAGATTTATATTGAAATTGATGGAGTATTAGTAAAAGATGAAAGTGTTTCGTTTATTAATGATGATCATATTATTAGAACAGTTCAAAGACTTATTGAACCGATGGGAAGAACGATTGATGCTACAAATCCGATGGTCGATTCTAGACTTTTAGATGGTTCAAGAATCAATGCAGTTATTCCACCTCTTTCTACTAAAGGGCCGGTTGTGACGATTCGCAAATTTAAAGAAAGTATGACAAATATTGATGAACTTATTCGTATTGGTTCATTGACGCCTTATATGGCAAGATTTTTAGATGCGGCAGTAAGAGGAAAATTAAATATAATTGTATGTGGTGGAACTGGTAGTGGAAAAACCACTCTTTTAAACATATTAAGTGGATTTATTCAAGATAATGAACGAATTATTACTATTGAAGATGCAGCAGAATTAAAGTTAAATCAGTCTCATGTAATATCTCTAGAAACTAGAACGATGAATTATGAAGCATCTGGTGAAATTACCATAAGAGATTTGGTCATTAATTCTCTTAGAATGAGACCTGATCGAATTATTGTTGGTGAAGTTAGAGGAAAAGAAGCTTTTGATATGTTACAAGCGATGAATACAGGTCATGATGGTTCACTAACTACTTTACATGCTAATAGTCCAATGGATGCTTTAAATAGATTAGAGACTATGGTTTTAATGAGTGATGTTGATGTTCCTATTAAGGCTGTTAGAGAATATATTGTGAGCGCTATTGATTTAATTGCTAATATTGAAAGAATGAGCGATGGTAGAAGAAAAGTTACTAGTATTTGTGAACTTGAAAATTTTACAGATGGAGAGATTAAATTAAATGAAATTTTTGCTTTTAAACAAAAAGGGCTTACAGAACATGGAGAAGTTGATGGGGAATATATTTTGTATGAAAGAATTCCTAAAGTTTATAAAAAAATTAAAGCTAGAGGTATTCAAGATTTAGATGATATTTTTGAAGTGAAAGAAAATTAGAGAGGTGAATTATGGACGGAGTTAGATTTTTACAAATAATTTTAATATTAATCCCTTTTTTGGTAGCAATTTATCTGCTTCGTCTTTCAAAGACTCTTAGCTTAGAAAAAAGATTAGCAGACTTTGCTATTACATCTCATAAAGATTATGAAATTTCTTTTTTTGATAAGATGAATTATTATGTTTGGAAATTTATTCGAAGATTATCTAAATTATTAAAAAAGTCAGTTGTTTTAAGGAATTATGGGGAGAAATATAATAAGTTTATTTCTTTTGAAGCCCGTGATAGAAAAGATGGTATTGATTATGTTACTTTTAAATTTGTTTATTGTTTTATTGTTTTAATTTTGGGTATTATTAGTCTTATTATTCATTATCATGACTTTGATGGAATGATTTTGCTTGTTATTCTTATTATTACCTTTTTTGTTCCAGACATCTATCTTAATATTACTTTTAATAAGAAAAGAAAAAGAATAGAAGAAGATTTATTAAAAGCTATTATTATTATGAATAATGCTTTTGGTAGTGGGAAGAATATTATGCAAGCTATTCAAATTGTTAAAACAGAATTAGATGGTCCTATTCAAGATGAATTTGAAAAAATTTATTTAGATATTACTTATGGCCTTAGTTTAGATGTGGTCTTTAATCGTTTCTATGAAAGAGTTAAATTAGAAGATGCTAAATATATTACTTCCTCTTTAACTCTTTTAAATAAAACGGGAGGAGATATTATACGAGTATTTTCAAGACTTGAAAAGTCTATTTTGGATAAGAAGAATTTACGAAATGAACTTACTAGTTTGACTAGTTCTAGTCGTTTTGTATTTCGTTTTCTAGCTTTTTTACCTTTTATTTTTATGTTTATTATTTTTGTTCTTAATCCTAAATATTTTAATCCTCTTTTTTCTTCTTCTATAGGAATTATGGTTTTAATTTTAATTACTGCTTTATATCTTCTTTATATTTGGATTATTAAAAGAGTTTTAGAGGTGAAGATATGAGAGATAGTGTTTTTGCTAAAATTTATCCTAAAAAAACTATTGATAGAGTAGAAGCTAAAATTAGATTATTAGGTGTAAATAATCATTATAATCTATTTATGCTTTTAAATTTTAGAGTACTTATTTCTTTGATTTTATTTGTATTATTTCTTTTAATATCGAATATTGGTTATATTTTAGCTCCTATTATTGCTATTTTATTTTATTATTTTAGTGAAATGGTTTTATTAGATTATCCAATTAAAAAACGAGCTAAAAAATTAGAAAAAGAAGCTTTATTCTTTTTTGAAGTATTACTTCTTACTTTGGAAAGTGGAAGAAATTTAGGCCATGCTCTACAATTAACAACTCTCAATATTGATTCAGAATTATCTAGTGAATTTAAGAAAACTTTAGAGGAAGTAAAACTTGGTAAAAGCCTTAACGAGGCTTTAAATGATATGAAAAAAAGAATTCCTAGTGAAGCGATTAATAATGCTCTTTTAAATATGGTGGAATCAAATTTATTTGGAAATAGTATTTTAACTTCCATGAATAATCAAATTGATTTTTTAAGAGAAAAACAAATGCTTGATGTTAAATCAGAAATTAATAAGTTACCAACTAAGGTTAGTATTATTAGTGCTTTATTTTTTGTTCCTATTATGTTACTTATTATTTTAGCACCAGTTTTACTTGATTATATTTTAGGATAGCTTTATACTTTTAGTAGAGGTGGTATGTATGGGTAAAGTTGCCAAAGATTATCTTCAAGAGTTAGAATTACAATATAAAGTATTAAGAGATCAATATTTAGTAGAACATCATTATTGTGAAAAAGTTGTGAGTGAAGAAGCTAAAGAGGGATATATTTATGATCCTGGTGCTAGAGTTTATTATAGTTATGAGGCTATTAAAGGAAAAGAACCTGAGTTAGACAGAATAGTTGAATTGCAAATGAAAATTAATCGTTTTAAAAAGACATCTTCTATTGCGAATACTTTTAAAGTTTTAGCTATTATAGAAAGTGTTATCAGTGTTATTGCTTTTTTCTATTTTGGATATGGAGTTTCTTATTCTTTCAGTTTCTTTATTCTTTTTAGTGGTGTTATTTTATCTTTTATACTTTGGGGCATTGCTAAATTAGCAGAAGTTTTAAGAAATAAATGATATATGGGAGTATTATATGGAAGAGAAAGTTGTTTTAATTGATTATGATGAAATATATGCTGATGAAATTGATGAGATTGAAAGACAAGAATGGGGTGTTAATGGTGAAAGTATACGGGAAGAAATAAGTGATAATTTAGTTATTAAATTAGCAAAATATCAAGAGAAGATTGTTGGTTGTGCTTATGCTAAAGTAATTGGAGATTTATTTTACATTGAAGTTATTATTGTTAAACCGGAATATCAACATCAACATATCGGTTCTTTATTTATGGATTATTTTTTAGAATATGCTAAAGAACATAAGTTAGCTAATATGGTAGGTGAAGGGGTTTGTACCAATGGTCGCTTAAATATTGAGGGCATTATGAAAAAATATGGTTTTTTAGAAGTGTTTCGGGTTAAAAATTATTGGGGTGCTCGTTATCCAGAAGCTAGCTGTAAATCATGTGGCCAAAAACCTTGTGTTTGTACGGGTGTTATTTTTGTTAAACATCTTTATTAATTTGTTTTTCTAAATTAGTTAAAGTGGTTTCATCTATAAAGTGTTCTAACTTTTCTACTTGTTCTAAACAGAATTGCTCTTTATTTAAATTTTTTAAAAATGTTTCTAATATCTGGTGTCTGTGATATAAATAGGCACCTATTTTTATGCCATTTGGGGTAAGAATAATATTGTTATTATTAATTGATACTAATTCTAAAATTTTTAATTTGCTAATCATCTTACTACAAGATGATTTTTTGATGTTTAGATTTTTACTTAAAGAAGTAATGGTTATTTTATTATCTTTATTTCGGTAAATCATTTCTAAATAGTCTTCCATTGGATAGGTTATTTTTTCTTTATTATGAATGTAGGTAGTTAAAGTATAAAAATCATTATTCATTAGACCACAAATCCTATTCTTTTCATATACTACTATAGATGTTAGTTTAAGGAAACTAATAAATTATATGAAGGAGAATTATTTTTTATGATGACATTAGATCAAATGAATTTGAATGATATTGTTAATGTAATAAATATTTATGGAGAATCAAGAATTAAAAGAAGATTATTAGATTTGGGATTTATCCCAGGTGAAGAAGTAAAATGTGTTTTGATTAGTCCTTTTAAAGATCCTAAAGCTTATAAGATTGCTGGTAATGTTATTGCTCTTAGAAGTATAGATGCAAGAAATGTTGAGGTTACTTATGAAAAATGTTAAAGTGGCTTTGATTGGAACTCCCAATGTAGGGAAGTCTACTATTTATAATACTCTTACTCATAATCATGAACATACAGGGAATTGGGCAGGTAAAACCGTTGGAGTTAGTAGTGGAGAGTGTGTTTATGAAGGAATTACTTATACTTTTTATGATTTACCAGGAACTTATTCTTTAATTAGTAAATCAAAAGAAGAAGTTGTGGCAACAGATTTTATTGTTTTTTCCTCTTTTGATGTAGCAGTTGTTGTATGTGATGCGACTAGTTTAGAAAAAGGAATTCATTTAGTATTACAAACGAAAGAAATATGTAAGAATGTAGTTGTTTGCGTGAATTTAATTGATGAAGCTAAAAAGAAAAATATTGAAATTGATTATGAATTATTAGAAGAAAGACTTGGAAGTCCTGTAGTTCCGGTTAGCGCAAGAAATAATATAGGATTAGATCGGTTACTTCAGGCTATTCGGGATGCAAAAAATAGCGATTATTTAGATATTGATTATGGAGTTTTAAATAAAAGTATTCAGTATTTATTACCCAAAATTCAAACTGACCAATATAATCCTAAATGGATAGCTTTGAAAGTTTTAGAAAACAATCATTATTATCAAGAAAAGTTTCGAGAATTAGGGATATTAAAAGATACAGAAAATTTTGCTCTTGATTTGGATGTTAATTTGGAAATAGTTTTGAAAATTGCTAAAAAAACAAAAGAATTACTTAAAAATGTCGTTATCTATCATGATGTTGGTTATGATGCAAAAGAAAGAAAAATTGATAAAATATTGACTAGTAAAATATGGGGTATTCCTATTATGCTTGCTATTTTATTTGTTTGCTTTTATATTACTATTGTGGGAGCAAATTATCCATCTAGTCTCATGTTTCAATTTTTCTCTTCCTTAGAAAGTCCGATTACTCAATTTTTAAATTTTATTCATTTACCACAAGTTGTTATTGATTTATTAGTAACGGGAGTATATAAAACACTTTATTGGGTTGTTTCTGTTATGTTACCACCGATGCTTATATTTTTTCCTTTATTTACTTTTTTAGAAGACTTAGGAGTATTACCTAGAATAGCTTTTAATATGGATCGTGCTTTTAGTAAATGTAGAGCATGTGGGAAACAAGCACTTACAATGTGTATGGGAATTGGCTGTAATGCCGTTGGTGTTACCGGAGCAAGAATTATTGATTCAAAAAGAGAAAGAATTATTGCTATTATTACAAATATATTTATGCCTTGTAATGGAAAGTTTCCAACTTTAATTTCGATTATTACCATTTTCTTTGTTGGACTTAATCAAAAGTGGGGATCTTTATTATGTGCTCTTATCTTAACAGGATTTCTTTTCTTAGGAATTATTTTAACTTTTCTTGTTAGTTTTATTTTATCTAAAACTTTATTAAAAGGGGAACCTTCTAGTTTTACTTTGGAACTACCACCTTACCGAATGCCTAAAATATTAGATACGATTATTTATAGTGTTAAAAATCGAGCAATATTTGTATTAGGCCGAGCTGTTAAAGTAGCTATTCCAGCAGGAGTTCTTATTTGGATTATTGCTAATGTAACAATTCAAGGCGTTCCTATTTTGAATTATCTTATTTCTCTTTTAAATCCTTTTGGTATTCTTTTGGGTTTAGATGGAGTTATTCTTCTAGCATTAATCTTGGGATTTCCAGCGAATGAAATTGTTCTTCCTATTATGCTTATGTGTTATTTAAAAACGAATACTTTAATTGAAATGGATAATTTAAATTTGTTAAGTGATATTTTTGTTAGCAATGGTTGGACTATTAAAACGGCATTATGTTTTATTATTTTATTTTTGTATCGTTTTCCTTGTTCAACAACCCTTCTTACGATTCATAAAGAAACAGGAAGTAAACTTTATACTCTATTAAGTGTTATTATTCCTCTTAGTATTGGAATTATTCTTTGTTTATTTATTCATTTTATTTTTTAGTTCTTTACACTCTAAGCAATATTAGAGTGTAATTTCTTTTTAAATGTATTATAATAATATTGTGATTTATTATGTTTGATGCAATTGATGCTTTTATTGATACAACTTTACAAGGACTAGGTGTATGGGGACCGATTGTTGGATGTTTCTTTATTTTAATTGAATCCATGGTTCCTATTTTACCACTTTTTGTTTTTATTACCCTTAACTTCTTGGCTTTTGGGTCTGTTTTTGGGTTTATTATTTCGTGGATATTTACGTGTATTGGTTGTTTTATTTCTTTTTTACTTTTTCGATGTAAAGTTCAAACTTGGCTTTTTAAAAGGATAAAAAAAGAAGGGCTTATTAGTGAAAAAACAATTAATATGATTACCAATTTAAAATTTGAACAATTAACAACAATTATTGCTATTCCTTTTACACCAGCTTTTTTGGTTAATATTGCAGCAGGATTATCAAAAATGAGTTATAAAAAATACTTAGGAGCTTTATTAATTGGAAAAATATTTTTAGTTTATTTTTGGGGATTTGTTGGGGTTAGTTTACTTGAAAGTATTAAAAATCCAATTTACTTAGTTCGAGTAGGAATACTTTTAATTCTCGCTTATGTATTTAGTAAGATTGTTAGTAAAAAATTTAAGATAGAATAGAGGTTTGTTTATGGAATATATTATTATTGGATTATTGGTTGTTGTTATTTTATTACTCATTATTAGTTTATTTAAGAAAGATAATCATTTAGAAGTAACAGATAGAATGAGTAAATTAGAACTTTCTTTAGTAAAAGAGATTGGCGAATTTAAAGTAAATTTTACTAATGATTTAAGAAAAGATTTCGATACTTTAGATGAGAAAGTAGAAAGAAAACTAATGGAAATTAATAATCGGGTAACGGAAAGATTAGATCAGAATTTAGAGAAAACGAATAAAACTTTTGCTAATGTATTAGAAAGGTTATCTAAAATTGATGAAGCTCAAAAGAAAATTGATGGGTTAGGGGAAGATATTATTTCGTTACAAAGTATTTTAACTGATAAAAAGACAAGAGGTATTTTTGGTGAAGTAAATTTACAATTTATTTTAGAAAATGCTTTTGGGGGATTTAATACAGGTATTTATGATTTACAACATAAAATGAGTAATGGTTTTATTGCGGATGCTATATTGTATGCTCCTGCTCCACTTGGAACAATTGCAATTGATTCAAAATTTCCTTTAGAAAATTATGAGCGAATGACGAATAAAAGTCTTAGTAAAGAAGAAAGATTAGTCGCTGAAAGACAATTTAAAATTGATTTTAAAAAACATATTGATGCAATTGCAAGTAAATATATTATACCTGGTGAAACTAGTAATGAAGCAATACTTTTTTTACCAGCAGAAGCGATATTTGCAGAAGTAAATGCCTATCATAATGATATTTTAAATTATGCTTATTCTAAAAAAGTTTGGATTACTAGTCCTACAACTTTAATGAGTACTTTAACTGTTATTGAGATGATTTTAAAGAATATGGAAAGAGATAAATATGCGAAAATTATTCATGATGAATTAAATAAATTATCTGTTGAATTTGCTCGATATAAAGAAAGATGGGATAAATTAGCTCGTAATATTAATACTGTTAGTAAAAGCGTGGAAGAACTTAATACGACCAGCGATAAGATTACAAAAAGATTTGATTCTATCAATCGGGTTGAGGTAGATAAATTAAAAAATGAGGAACAAGATTTACTTGTTCATGAATAAATGAAAATTTAAGGATGATGAAATGTCATTCTTTTTCAGAAGCAATTCCATGGTTTAACAAAATCCGGCAAAGGAATATGATAAGATAACATTTATTCTTAGAGAAGGGAGGATTTTATG
>ERZ779866.420-NODE-420-length-47220-cov-3.809562_pt1 | contig 47220 bp, 43 predicted proteins | sample MGYA00511248_ERZ779866 | MGnify/ENA primary metagenome ERZ779866 (study PRJEB29588, sample SAMEA2155758) | human gut metagenome | biome: human gut; feature: human-associated habitat; material: faeces | place: Denmark | collected 2008/2010 ... | reverse complement strand
TAATGAACATCAACGCTTCTCTGTTTGTACAGATGGCCGTGTTCTTCTTCGGTGCATGGGTCACCATGAAGTACATTTGGCCGCCGCTCATTCGAGCAATTGAAGAGCGACAAAAGAAGATTGACGAAGGTTTGTCAGCTGCCGATAAAGGCGAGGCCGCATTGGCTGAGGCTCAGAAGGAAGGGCAGGCCATTAAGGCGGAAGCCCGCGCCCAAGCTTTGGCAATTATGAATGACGGTGAAAAACGCGGTCAGGCTATTGTTGAAGAAGCTAAGGCTCAGGCTCAAATTGAAGCTGATCGCATCATTGAATCGGCTAAGGCTGAGGTTGCTCAAGAAGCCCAACGCTTGCGCGATCAATTGCGTGATGAAGTGGCTCGACTGGCTGTTGCTGGTGCAGAGCAGATTCTTCGTCGTGAAGTTGACACAAAAGTTCATGCTCAACTGCTTGAACAATTGAAGGCTAAGCTCTAATTATGGCTGAACTTTCGACGATTGCACGTCCCTACGCACAAGGCCTGCTTTTGGCTCTTCGTGACGAACAAAAGGGATTAAAGGAAGCTGCCGAATTGGCAGACGCAATGGACGCTGTCGCCCAAGTTGTGACCACAGATGAATTCGTTTCTGTGATTGGAGATCCGAAGCTGAGTTCTGAACAAATTTATGACCTGATTCTCACCGGTTTGGGTGAAGAGGTTTTGCCTGTTGAAGTGCAAAATCTTTTAAAGGTTGTAATTGACAATGGTCGTTTAGAGGTGGTACCGGAAATTGCGCGTCAATTCCGCGAACTTAAAAACCAGTCGGAAGGTGTTGCAGACGCATATATTGAGTCTGCGCTTCCTTTAACGGAGGAAGAGGTCAACGAACTGATTAAATCGCTTGGGCATCGATTCCCAGGCTTGAAGCTCACCCCGATAATTTCTATCAATGAAGAGCTTATTGGTGGTGTTCGAGTTCGTGTTGGCGATAAAACACTCGACGGATCGATTCAAGCGCGACTTGCTCAAATGCAAGAGGCACTCACCGCATAATATTCGGAGCTGTAAGAATGCAACTCAATCCTAGTGAAATCAGCGAATTGCTGAAAAAGCGTATCGAAGGCCTTGGGGTCTCCGCTGATCTTCGCACCCAAGGTACCGTTGTCTCTGTGACGGACGGTATTTGCCGTGTTCACGGTCTCTCTGACGTGATGCAAGGCGAAATGTTGGAATTTCCCAACAACACGTATGGTTTGGCATTGAACCTTGAACGTGACTCAGTGGGTGCAGTTATTCTTGGTAATTACGAGCACATTAGTGAAGGTGACACGGTTAAGACAACCGGTCGCATTTTGCAAGTGCCCGTGGGTCCAAAGTTGATTGGCCGCGTGGTCAACGCTTTGGGTCAGCCGATTGATGGCAAGGGTCCTATTGACACGGATGAATTTGACGTTGTCGAAAAAGTGGCTCCTGGCGTCATTGATCGTCAATCTGTTTCTCAACCGGTGCAAACTGGTTTGAAGTCCATTGATACTATGGTGCCGATCGGTCGTGGTCAACGCGAATTGATCATTGGTGACCGTCAAACTGGTAAAACCGCTGTTGCTTTGGACACGATCATCAACCAAAAAGGTAAAGACCTGATTTGCGTTTATGTCGCTATCGGTCAAAAAGCCTCTACGATTGCTAACGTGGTCCGTAAGTTGCAAGAGCATGGCGCTATGGAATACACCATCGTAGTTGCTGCAACAGCTTCTGAATCTGCTGCTTTGCAATACATTGCCCCATACGCAGGCGCAACAATGGGTGAATACTTCCGTGACCGTGGTCAGGACTCCTTGATTGTTTATGATGATTTGACCAAGCAAGCTTGGGCATATCGTCAGATTTCTTTGCTTTTGCGCCGTCCGCCTGGACGTGAAGCTTACCCTGGTGACGTTTTCTACTTGCACAGCCGCTTGTTGGAGCGTGCTGCTCGCGTTAATGCTGATTATGTGGAAAAATTCACCAACGGTGCCGTAAAAGGCAAGACGGGTTCTATGACGGCTTTGCCGATCATTGAAACTCAAGCCGGCGACGTGACCGCTTTCGTGCCGACTAATGTGATTTCTATTACTGACGGTCAAATTTTCTTGGAAACGGACCTCTTTAATGCTGGCATTCGTCCGGCTATTAATCCGGGTATTTCTGTTTCCCGTGTGGGTGGCGCTGCTCAGACCAAGATTGTGAAGAAGTTGGGTGGTGGTGTTCGTTTGGCATTGGCTCAATACCGCGAATTAGCTGCTTTTGCTCAGTTTGCTTCTGATTTGGACGAAGAAACTCGTAAACAACTTGAACGTGGTCGTGTTGTGACTGAGTTGATGAAGCAACCTCAATACCAACCGTTACAAGTTTGGGAAGAAGCTCTCGTTCTTTTCTGCGTTGAAAATGGTGTCTACGATACTGTTGCAGTTAAAGATGCTCTGCGCTTTGAAAAAGCGATGCGTGAATACGTCGCTGACAAGCATCCTGAACTCGTTCAGTTGATTGAAGAAAAGAAGGAATTGCTTCCTGAAATCAAGGAACAGCTCGCTGCTGCGATTGCTGAATTCCAAAAGAATGGAACCTATTAATCAGTCGGTTAAACACCTAAGGGGACCACATGCCTAGCACCAAGGAAATTCGCGCCAAGATCAGAAGCGTACAAAATACGCGAAAGATTACGAAGGCGATGGAAATGGTTGCGGCATCGAAAATGCGTAAAGCGCAGGATCGTATGCATGCGGCTCGTCCTTACGGAGATAGTATCCGTACGATTGTGGCTCACTTGGCCACGGCGACGACGACAAGCAAGCATCCGTTTTTGCGAAAGCATGAACAGAATGCCGCTAAAGTTGGTCTGATCATGGTGACGACGGACAAAGGTTTGGCTGGTGCGTTAAATACAAATATTCAACGCATGGTGTTACACAAGGTTCAAGACTGGAAGAATGAGGGGGTTGAGGTTTTGCTCACCCCAATCGGAAACAAAGGTTTGGCTTTTGCTCAACATACCGGTCTTGAATTGCTTTCCCATACTGTTCAGTTGGGGGATCGCCCCCAAATGGAGCGTTTGATTGGTGCAATTAAGGCCCAGTTGGATGCCTATGTTGAAGGGAAGGTTGATAAGGTTTACTTGGCTTATTCGCGTTTTATCAATGCGATGAAGCAAGAACCTGTAATCGAACAACTTTTGCCCTTGTCGAGTGATCGACTTGAAGTGATTGGCGAAAAACGTCGGGATTTTTCGTGGGATTATCTCTACGAACCCAATGCCGCCATGGTTCTCGATGTTCTGCTCAAGCGATACATCGAAGCATTAATTTACCAAGCTGTTGCAGAAAATATGGCTTCTGAACAAAGCGCTCGTATGGTTGCCATGAAGGCCGCTAGCGACAATGCGAAGAAGTTGATTAGTGATTTGCAACTGGTTTACAACAAGACACGTCAAGCTGCCATTACGAAGGAAATTACTGAAATCGTTGGCGGCGCTGCCGCTGTGTCTTAATGAGGATATCCCATGAGTATCGGACAGATTGTTCAGGTGATTGGCGCTGTGGTGGACATTGAGTTCCCACGCGATCAAATGCCGAAAGTTTACGATGCCCTTATCCTTGAAAAGGATGAGAAGAATACTCTTGCCGAAGAAGGTTTAACGTTTGAAGTCCAACAGCAATTAGGTGACGGTGTGGTCCGTACTATTGCAATGGGCACTTCCGACGGTTTACAACGCGGCATGAAGGTTCGTAGCACTGGCGCTGGTATTTCAGTGCCTGTTGGCCCGAAGACATTAGGGCGTATTATGGACGTTTTGGGTCGCCCGATTGATAACTGCGGCCCGATTGGTGAAGATGAACGTCGTGAAATTCACCAACCCGCACCGAAGTTTGATGAGTTAAGCCCGTCGGTTGACTTGCTGGAAACCGGCATTAAAGTGATTGACTTGATTTGCCCGTTTGCTAAGGGCGGTAAAGTTGGCCTCTTCGGTGGTGCCGGCGTGGGTAAGACCGTGAACATGATGGAGTTAATTAACAATATTGCTAAGCAATATGGTGGTTACTCTGTGTTTGCTGGTGTGGGTGAACGTACTCGTGAGGGTAACGACTTCTACCACGAAATGGAAGAATCCCACGTTTTGGATAAGGTGGCCATGGTCTTCGGTCAGATGAACGAACCACCGGGCAACCGTTTGCGTGTGGCGTTGACCGGGTTGACGATGGCCGAAGCTTTCCGTGACGAAGGGCGTGATATCTTGTTATTTATCGATAACATTTATCGTTATACCTTGGCTGGTACGGAAGTGTCCGCTTTGCTTGGTCGTATGCCTTCTGCTGTGGGTTATCAACCGACGTTGGCTGAAGAAATGGGTAAGTTGCAAGAACGTATTACCTCTACGAAGGTCGGTTCTATTACCTCAATTCAAGCTGTTTACGTGCCTGCCGACGACTTGACTGACCCGTCTCCTGCTACGACATTCGGTCACTTGGATGCCACGGTTGTGTTGTCTCGTGATATCGCTTCCTTGGGTATCTATCCGGCTATTGACCCGTTGGATTCCACGAGCCGTCAAGTAGACCCGTTGATTATTGGTGAAGAACACTACACTATTTGTCGTCGAGTCCAAGAAACGTTGCAACGTTACAAGGAATTGCGTGACATTATTGCCATTTTGGGTATGGATGAATTAGCTCCGGAAGATAAGCTTACGGTGACTCGTGCTCGTAAGATTCAACGCTTCCTGTCTCAACCGTTCCATGTGGCTGAAGTGTTTACGGGTGCGCCTGGTAAATATGTTCCGCTCAAGGAAACTATTCGTGGCTTCCGCATGATCGTTGACGGTGAATGCGATGCTTTGCCCGAACAGGCCTTCTACATGGTTGGTACCATCGACGAAGCTTTCGAAAAAGCTAAGAAGATGCACTAATGATTCCGCGCAAGGGAGCACTGGATTGAGATATCTGGTGCTTCCGCCGGAAAAGACTACGGAGACAACTTATGTCTACGATTAAAGTTGACGTCGTTAGCGCTGAAGAACAAATCTTTTCTGGTGATGCAGAGTTCGTTGCACTTCCTGGTCAAGAGGGCGAACTTGGTATCCTGCCTCAGCATACGCCGTTAATTTCTTTGATTAAGCCAGGATTTGTACGTATTACAATGCCGGGCAACAAAGAGATTAAGCAAGTGTTTGTTGCAGGTGGCGTGATTGAGGTACAACCGTATCATGTAACCGTTTTGGCAGATACCGCTATCCGCTCCGAAGAGATGGATCGTGCTAAGACTGAAAAAGCAATTGCCGATGCTCGCGAAGCTCGTAGCAAGGCAGCAAGCGATGTCGATCTGGCTAAAATTGATGCGGAACTTGCTGTATTGGCAGCCGAATTGGCAGCTATTGAGAAGCTTAAGCGTCATCACTAAGCGTGAAAACGTGTTAAAAGGCAGATTTCGATCTGCCTTTTTTCTTATCTTTGACTTTGAATCAAACTACCCCAAAGAATTTCGTTGTACTATCAAGATAAGGGAGCTTCATCTTGGTGATGGACTGTCTATGTTTCACGAGAAACTACATTGACGCTTTTGATGGTGCTTCTTTTTTATGAGATTATGTTTTTAGGAGTATGGCATGAAAGTTATGGTCTGTACGGATGGCTCTGAATTGAGCAAGAAGGCAATTGAGACAGCTGTGGGTGTCGCCTTACCTTTAAATGCGGAACTGATTGGAATGACCGCAGTTAAAGGGGCGGAGCCGAAGGATGGATTGGCGGGAGAGGCGCGCGACGTTCAGGAGCGTCTTGGAGTCATCTACGATGCCGCTAAGGCTGCGGGGTTGCCTTGCCGTGTTTTGGCTGTACATGGCGAAGCGCCTTGGCAGTGCATCACGAAGTTGGCGAAAGACGAAGACGTTGATTATGTTGTGATGGCGAGCCGAGGAATGGGGAGTATCGGAAGTCTATTTATTGGTAGTGAGACTCAAAAGACATTGGCATCAATTGACCGCCCAGTGCTAGTCGTTCGCTAATTATTTTACTTTGTAGTATTGCTTCTGGTCTGTGCTATGGCTATAGCACGGGCCGGTTTGTACTTAACACAAGATTAAGACAGTTTGCTTATAGTCCGCGAGATTTCCACTTAATGTTTCAGTGACTAAATATGAGACCCTTGAATGATACTTTTTTAAGAGCCTTAATGCGAAAACCGTGTGATTACACGCCAGTATGGTTAATGCGTCAAGCTGGAAGATATTTGCAGGAATATAACGACACAAGGACAAAAGCCGGTAGTTTTATCAAGTTGGCTCAATCGCCGGACTTGGCTTGTGAAGTTACTTTACAACCAGTTGAACGCTTTGGTTTGGACGCTGCGATTCTATTTTCTGATATTTTGACGGTTCCTGATGCCATGGGACTCGGTTTAAGTTTTGTCGCAGGGGAGGGACCAAAATTTGAAAGACCAATTCGCGATGAAGAGGCTGTCAAGCAGTTACATGTTCCGGATCCCAACAATGAGCTTAAGTATGTCATTGACGCTGTTTCAGCGATTAGAAAAGCGTTGAGTAATCGTATTCCGCTTATCGGTTTTTCCGGAAGTCCATTTACCTTAGCTTGTTACATGGTTGAAGGCGGAGCGTCAAAAGATTTCCGAACCATTAAGACGATGATGTACTCTCGTCCAGACTTATTACATCGAATTTTAGACGTTAATGCAGAAAGCGTTGCTGCCTACCTAAATGCACAAATTCGAGCTGGAGTGCAAGCAATTCAAATTTTCGATACATGGGGTGGTGTACTTGCTGATCAGGCGTACAAAATCTTCTCGTTGGCTTATATGCGTAAAGTGATCGATTTACTAGATCTTGGTAAGGGTGAGGACCGCGTTCCGGTCATTGTTTTTACCAAAGGGGGAACACCTTGGTTAGAGGCAATCAGTCATTGTGGAGCAGATGCAATAGGTGTTGATTGGACCTGTAATTTAGCTAAGGCAAGACGTCTTGTGCAAGATGGTGTTGCGTTGCAGGGGAATTTAGATCCTATGGTTTTATTTGGCTCGGAGAAAACCATTAGAGAAGAGTGTAGGCGTGTTTTGGATGACTTCGGCATGGTTAATTCCGGTGGACATGTTTTTAACCTTGGTCATGGAATTAATCAATTTACACCAGTAGAGTCAGTGGGAATTTTGGTCGAGGAAGTCCATTCCTACAGTCGGAAATACCATTGATCATAATTTTGTCCACAAAGTTATCCACAGGCTCATTGTATAAGTGTGAATAAGAAAAAATCTTTGATAATTCGAGAGTTATCTTTTGGTAAGTTTGTAAGTAATTGATTTTAAAAGAATAGATTTGAACCACTTTGTTGTCACAATAGGTTGTGCTTGCAAGGTGGTTTCTTTTTTGGTAGTGCCGAGTAAGCTCATCCACAAAGTTATCCACATTTTTCACCTCCTTTTTGTGACAACCCTATGAATTATTTACAAATTGATGATTCTGTCTTACACATGAATTTTGGTGAGAAAACTGTTTTAAATTTTTCTGAATACGCAATGAGGCTCATTACAATATCGTGCAGGTGTAGGGAGGCAATAAATGAGTGAAAAACCGTTTGCACGGGTTATAGTAGATGTTCCTCAGTTACCAAGTTTGACTTATAAGTGCCCAACAGATGTAGAGATACGAGTTGGGGATCGTTGCATTGTGTCGCTTGGTCGACGGGAAGTTGTGGGATTGGTCGTTGCCTTGGAAGATACTACAGATATCAGTAGCGATAGACAGAAGTCAGTGCAAAGAGTGTTTAAGGAAGTTTCTCCGTTAGATGAGTCATGGTTGCGCTTTACAAAATTTGCTTCGGATTATTACCAGCATTCTTGGGGAGAAGTTGCGTTATCAAACCTACCCAACTTTTTCCGTTCCAAACCAGGGCCTCGATATGCTGTCTCTTTGGAACGGCTGCGTCAGCTGAAAACAGTTAGTAGCAAGGCGAACAACGAAGTGGTTCTGCAACTAAATGATGAACAACGCCTTGCTGTAGAAATGATAACGAAGGCGACCTCTTTTGTTCCTTTTGTTTTGCACGGGGTAACAGGGAGTGGTAAAACGGAGGTGTACCTGCGGGTCATTGAAAGTGTGTTAAGTCGGAACCCCGATGCTCAGGTCTTGCTTTTGGTCCCTGAGATTAACTTAACTCCTCAATTAGAAGCCAGAATCCGCTCTCGTTTTCCAGGGAAAGGACTGGTTTGCATGCACTCGGGCTTATCCAACGGGGATCGAGCTAGAGCCTGGCTTGCGATGCATGAAAAGCGAGCGCAAATTCTCGTAGGCACGCGAATGGCGACTTTTGCTAGCGCGCCGAATCTTGCCTTGATCATCATTGATGAAGAACATGATTTGTCATACAAAGCTGGGGATGGGGTGCGCTATTCGGCGAGAGATCTCCTCATTAAAAGAGCCCAAATGTTATCTATTCCCATTGTCTTGGGTTCTGCAACACCCTCATTGGAGACATGGGCTAATGTTAGGAGTGGAAGATACCAGTTGTTAGCGCTACATCATCGTGCTATACCGACCGCAACGATGCCCATTCTGACAGTGATTGACCCTAGTCATGAAAAACTCACTCATGGGCTATCACAGAAGGTCATACAGAAAATTTCAGAGACACTTCAAAGAAAAGAACAAGTGATTGTTTTTTTAAATCGACGAGGTTATGCGCCGGTTTTAACTTGCCCAAGTTGTGGCTGGTTATCGTCTTGTCCTCATTGTTCGACTTATGCGGTATATCACAAAAGTGTGGGTCGTTTAATGTGCCACCATTGCGGATGGTCGACTCCGGTTTATGCTCACTGTCCTAATTGTGGCAATGTGGACCTTGTTCCTTTGGGAACCGGGACTCAGAAGGTTGAAGAAATTTTCCAGATGTTGTGGCCACAGGCCCGAATTCTTCGTATTGATCGAGACACCACACAAAAGAAGAATGCCGCTCAAGAAGCGTTTCAAGCGGTTCATGATGGAAATGTGGACATTTTGATCGGTACGCAGATGGTGGCTAAGGGACATGACTTTAAAAATGTGAGCTTGGTTGTTGTTTTAAATATTGATTCTCAACTTGCAAGTGCCAATCCAAAGAGCGAGGAACGGGCTTTTGCTAACTTAATGCAGGTGGCGGGACGTGCTGGACGTTCAGGGTTAAAAGCGGAGATTATTGTCCAGAGTCGTTTCGGTGATCGTGCTATTTTTGAAGCTTTGGCTAAACAAGATTACGAGTTGTTTGCTGATAGGGTGTTGTCTGAACGACGAGAGGAAGGTACGTCTCCTTATGTTTTTCAAGCTCTTTTATTGGCTGATGCCTCAACGATTGATAAAGCGCTCCAGTTTTTAAATGACGCGGCTTCAGTGGGAGAAGCTCTTAGGAAGCAACTGTCTGCTGACTCAATAATTATCTACGATCCCATTCCGATGGCTTTAATGAGGGTGGCAGATCGCGAGCGGGCGCAGTTACTAATCGAGTCAACCTCTAGAGTACAGTTAAATGCTTTTCTTAAACAGTGGTGTCATGTTTTAATTGGCATTCGATCGTCTGTACACTGGGTGGTTGACGTTGATCCTTCGGATATATAGTGAATTGAGAAAGTTGGTACCGAAAATTTGAGAAGTTATTTATAATCACCTCTCCTGCCTCCGTGTTGAAGTGGATATCATGCGACCCTCCGAAGGTCGCGTCACAGGTTCGATTCCTGTCGGAGGTACCAATAAGCCTTCGGCGACATCATGCAAGTACCCTCTGATCTTGTTTATCATAGAAAATCCAATCAGCTAGAGATTTTGTATGCAACTGGGCAACGTTTCCTTTTGCCTGCTGAGTACCTTCGTGTAATGAGTCCCTCTGCGGAGGTTCAAGGTCATTCGCCTGAAGAGAGGAAACTCCAGGTGGGTAAACGCGATGTCACGATTGTGGGATTGGAACCAGTTGGCTCATATGCCGTGAAAATTATTTTCTCCGATGGGCATAACTCCGGATATTACGATTGGGATTATCTTTATCAGTTGGCCTGTGATCAAATCCAAAATTGGCAAAACTATCTTCGAGAGTTGCAGTCCGTTGGAGCCAGTCGAGATCCGGATGATCCTCGAAATGAACCGTTTAAACTGAAGCCTCGAAAGGCTTGTCATCGTTAAAGTGATCTATGTCAGAAAACCATCCACAACATGAAACAGATTTTGGCTTTAAAAAAATAGCCGAAGAAGATAAAGCGCGTCAGGTTCGGGAAGTCTTTGACTCTGTCGCTCCAAAATATGATTTAATGAACGATATTTTATCTTTTGGGATGCACAGGCTTTGGAAACGATTTGCTGTTGCCAAGGCTGAAGTCAAAGAAGGCATGAAGGTGTTGGATTTGGCTTCTGGAACAGCTGATCTTGCTTTAAAGTTTTCTCGCTTGGTGGGATCAACCGGAGAGGTGTGGACGACCGATATTAATCGTTCCATGCTTTCTTTGGGGGCATCGCGAATGCTGGAGGCTGGATTTCACATGCCGGTAGTGCAGTGTGATTGTGAGAAACTGCCGTTTCGTGATAATACATTCGACGTGGTGATCGTTAGTTTTGGCTTGCGCAATATGACTCATAAAGATCAAGCCCTACGGGAAATGAGCCGGGTTTGTCGACCTGGTGGCAAGGTGATGGTTCTTGAGTTTTCAAAAATTCATCGTTTTTTAGCTCCATTTTATGATTTCTATTCGTTTCACTTAATGCCTTGGCTCGGGGGATTGATTTCTGGTGACAGCGAAAGTTATCGATATTTGCCTGAATCTATTCGGATGCATCCGAGTCAACCAGTGTTGGCAGAGATGATGCGCAATGCTGGCCTCGAATCTGTGAGGTGGCACAACTTAACATTTGGCGTCTGTGCGTTGCATGTCGGCGTTAAACCTCAAAGCCTGTAACATATTCAAACAGGATTTTTTTAACCAATCCGTACAATTAGGTAACAACTTAACCTTTTATGCGCTTCGTGCGCTTAGAGACTTAGCAATGAAAAAAATAATTGCCGTTATGGCTATCGGTTTGATGATGTTGTCAATGTCAGTGTCGGCCGACGCTGCTCGCCGCTTTGGCGGAGGTATGAGTTTTGGTCGTTCAGCTCCGACATTGCAACAAAAGGCAGCTCCCGCCGCTCCTAATCATTTAAATCAACAAAAGGCGGCTCCTCAACAGCAACAGCGGCAACAAGCCGCTCCTAATCAAACTCAGCGTCCGCAGCCTCAGGCTGCAAGCCCGATGCGTGGCATGCTGATGGGATTGGCTGCCGCGCTGGGAATTACCGCATTGGCTCATGCGCTAGGGTTAGGAGATGCATTTGCCAGTTTTGTGATGATGGCCTTGGTCGCAATTGTCGCTTTCTATGCGATCCGTTTTTTGATGGGATTTTTATTGGGGCGGCGTGTGGCGGCACCAGTGGCGGGGGAACGTCCCGAGCGCATGACCGGGCAACAACCTGTTGATAATTCTGTTTTTCAGCATTCAGCTCAATCAACTCAAAATCAGTTTAAATCAACGGTCGCTAGTCCCATGAGTGGCAGCGTTCTTGATGAGCTAAATAATCCGCAGTCTCAGTTTAAGGTTGATGTGCCGGCTGATTTTGATGTAGAAAGCTTCCTTAAAGTAGCAGAGGCTAATTTTGCCAAAATGCAGCGTGCTTGGGATACTGGGGATTTGTCAGTCCTGTCTGATTTCACGAGTGATGAGGTTTTCCGAACGGTTTCGCATCAGTTACACGATCGTGGGCAACAAGACTATCAGACGGAGATTGTCACGTTAAAGTCCGATTTTCGAGGAATTGTGCGAGATGGCGATGAATATCTTGCGGGTGTTCATTTTGACGGAACGTTAAATGTCAGTGGCGAAGCTGAAAGAGTGGATGAAACTTGGATTCTTTCAAAGCCAGTTCATGGTAATGGTGGTTGGCTCTTATCTGGAATTCATCAAGACAATCAGTAGGCTTAAACCTGTTGCATTTGAAAAAGCCGAGGCTATTTTTCCCTTCGGCTTTTTTCGTATGTGCAAGTCTGCTTCGAGTACAATACAAGTTGGCTTAGGGGCCTCGTGTAATCTAGTGCTTGGGTGGCCAAATATTAGGATTCATTTAGTCATCGCTCTATGTAAGGAATTGGTATGAACATTGTGATATTAGCAGCAGGTATGGGTAAACGTATGAATTCTCGTTTACCTAAAGTGTTGCAACCCTTGGCAGGCAAACCAATGTTGCGTCATGTCATCGACAAAGCTCGCCAGTTAAATCCATCTAGGCTGATCGTTGTTATAGGTCATGGAGCCGATGCGGTTCGAGAGGCGTTTGGCGACGCGACAGATATCACTTTTGTTTTACAAGAGAAACAGTTAGGAACTGGGCATGCACTTATGCAAGCGCTCCCTTTGTGTGATTTAGCTTCGCCCACACTGGTTTTGTTGGGGGATGTCCCGCTGATTGAGGTTAGCTCGCTTCGTCGATTAATCGAGCTGTCTGCTGACGGCCTTGGACTTTTGACTGTTTGTTTAGAAGATCCGAGCGGATACGGTCGTATTGTCCGTGAAAATGGTCAAGTTATAGGGATTGTCGAACAAAAAGACGCCACGGAGAAGGAACGCCTAATCAATGAAGTCAACACAGGGATTATGCTTTTGCCGACGAAAAATCTTGGTGTTTGGCTTGCTAAGCTTAAAAACGATAATGCTCAGGGAGAATACTACTTAACCGATGTCATTGGCATGGCTGTTCAGCAAGGTATCAAGATCGTTGCGGCTCAGGCTGGAAGTGCAACGGAGGTCGAGGGGGTGAATAACAAAGTTCAGTTAGCTCGATTAGAGAGAGCTTACCAACGTCAAAACGCTTTAAATTTAATGAAAAATGGTGTAACTCTGTTGGATCCAGACCGTATTGATATCCGTGGAGAGTTGGTTTGCGGAAAGGATGTTGAGATTGATGTTGGATGTATCTTTATTGGGAAAGTGAAACTGGCAGATGGGGTTAAGGTGGGAGCTTATTGCACCTTGAAAGATGTTGAAATTAACGCTGAGACCGAAATCTTACCGTATTGTCACTTCGACGGTGCGAAAGTTGGAAAAAATGTCCGATTAGGTCCCTACTCTCGCTTACGTCCGGGTGCAGTCCTGGCTGATGAAACTCACATTGGTAATTTCGTTGAAATTAAAAAATCTAACATCGGCTTTGCAAGCAAGGTAAATCACTTGTCGTACATCGGGGACACTGATATGGGATCGCGTGTCAATATTGGAGCCGGTACGATCACATGCAATTATGACGGAGTCAATAAATTTAGAACGACCATTGGGGATGATGCGTTTATTGGATCAGATACACAACTTGTTGCTCCTGTTATAGTTGGCAAGGGTGCAACTTTGGGTGCAGGAACAACGCTGACTAAAAACGCTCCTGATGACAAATTAACACTTTCTCGGGCTCGCCAGGTGACTATCGAAGGATGGAAACGGCCGGTCAAGAAAAAGTAATGGCTTAATGATAAAGGATGTATAGCTATGTGCGGTATTGTGGCAGCCACTTCTAGCAAGCGGAACATTGTTCCATTATTGGTGCAAGGATTAAAACGTCTTGAGTATCGAGGCTACGATAGTTGCGGCGTTGCCGTGTGGGACCAAGGATTAAAGCGGGTCAGAAGTGTTTCACGCGTGGCAGAGTTATCGGAACAAATCGTTCGTGAAAATCTCAACGGTCATATGGGGATAGCGCATACACGCTGGGCAACTCACGGAGCGCCGTCCGTTAGCAATGCGCATCCGCATTTTGCCGGTGATCAGATTGCGCTCATTCACAACGGTATCATTGAAAACTATGAAGAAATTCGCGAGAAACTTTTGGCGAAAGGGGTTCAGTTTTCTGGACAGACTGATACCGAAGTATTAGCGTACTTGGTGCGTGACCTCTACGATGGCAAAGATCTTTTGGGAGCGGTGGAAAAGGCGCTTAACTGTGTTCGTGGGGCGTACGCTATTGCCGTTTTTTCTAAAGAAAATCCGCACCAAGTGGTTCTGGCCCGTTTGGGTTCCCCCCTTGTATTGGGGATTGGTGATGGTGAAATGTTCGCCGCATCCGATACCATGGCTTTGGCTGGAGAAACCGACCAATTTATCTATCTTGAAGACGGAGACGTCGTCAGCATGGATGAGAATGGCTACCAAATTTACTCTCACCAGGGGCAATCGTTTGTTTCGGTGACTCGGCAAGTGCGCAAGGTTGAAGCCTTTTCCAATGCGGTGGAACTGGGACCGTATCGTCACTACATGCAAAAAGAAATTTTTGAACAACCTCGAGCGATCGCAGACACTCTTGAAGGTGTTGGAGAAGTTACTCCATTGCTTTTTGGTCCAAAAGCTCAGGAAGTTTTTGAAGATACCAATCGTATTCTGATGGTGGCTTGTGGCACAAGCTACTATGCGGCACTAACTTCTAAATATTGGTTGGAAGATATCGCAGGCATCCCATGCGAGGTTGAAATTGCAAGCGAATATCGTTATCGCAAGAGTGTTCCGGATCCGAAGACTCTGGTTGTAACGATTTCTCAGTCAGGGGAAACCGCCGACACCTTGGCGGCTCTTAAACATGCCAAATCACTGGGAATGGATAAGAGTCTGACAATATGCAATGTGGCGACCAGTGCCATGGTGCGAGACAGCCTCCTACACTACATTACCCGAGCGGGGGTGGAAATTGGTGTGGCTTCAACGAAGGCCTTTACGACCCAGTTGACCGCATTGTTTTTACTTACGCTTACCCTGGCAAAAGTCAAAGGTCGTTTAACGTCGCAACAGGAGTCTCAGTACATGAGGCTCTTACGGCACGTCCCGAAAGCAGTCAGTTCTGTTCTGGCGCTAGAACCGCAAGTGATGGCTTGGGCAGATCGATTCGCAACAAAACAGCATGCGTTATTCCTTGGGCGTGGCATGCATTACCCAATCGCCCTGGAAGGCGCGCTAAAACTGAAAGAAATTTCGTATATTCACGCGGAAGCCTATCCAGCGGGTGAATTGAAACATGGACCTTTGGCCCTGGTTGATGAGTCGATTCCCGTGGTGACGGTGGCTCCAAATGACGCTCTTTTGGAAAAATTAAAGAGCAACATGAAGGAAGTGGAAGCTCGTAAAGGGGAGTTATACGTTTTTGCGGATGCAGACACAGGGATTGAGCCAACGGAGCATATTCATGTGATTCGTTTGCCCGAAAACTATGGGCCCTTGTCTCCGATCCTGCACGTCGTTCCGTTACAGTTGTTGGCTTATCACACCGCCTTTGTTCGAGGCAATGACGTCGATAAGCCGAGGAATTTAGCTAAAAGTGTAACGACGGAGTAAATCAGACTGGAAGTAAAAAGCCGTTGAATTTGTAGATAATTCAACGGCTTTTTTGTTCCATGTGAAACGCCTGTTATGCGCCAGTCATAAAGGCCCGAATGCCGGAACCGATAAATTGGACACCAATGCAAACGAGAAGGAAGCCCATTAATTTACTCACAATAATCGTGCCAGAGGGTCCAAGTTTCCGAGCGCAAAAATCAGCTGAGCGCATGACAGCCCAACAGACCATAGAGCAAAAAATGATTGCGAGCGTCATCATGAAAAATGTGGCAACTTGGTCTTCCCAGGTTGGATATTCAGCAATTTCCGTAGAAAATCCGATGATCACAGCCATCGTACCAGGTCCAGCAATCATAGGCATCGCGATAGGGAAAAAGGCATAGTCCTCCCGATTACGACGAACTAGAGGAGCCTTATTGGGAGCATTTTGTTGGCCGAAAAGCATTTGGTAGCCAATCACCGCAACCATAAAGCCTCCGGCGATACGCAGTGCGCCATAAGAGATGCCGAAAAATGCCAACAGCAAATTCCCAGCCAACAAACTGATGAACATGATGATGGCAGAATAAATGGCTGCCCATTTCGCTTGAGATTTGCGTTGCTCGTCATCCATGCCTTGCGTCAAACTGATAAACAATGGGATCTTTGACGGGGGGTTGGTAATGACGAGTAAGCTAACAAGTCCTGCTAAAAAGTACTGGAAGTGAAAAATTTCAAATGACATGATCGCCGGTCGCCTTAAATAGAATTTCGCAATTTTTCACTTTATCTTGACAAAGTGCACTAGGGGTTACCCCTTATCTTTGTTACATTCAGAAATTCTTTTTAGCAGATTTGTGTGTAAAAGTGATCCCCTCGTTACGGGAATTTCTGCCATAATGAACGAACATTCACCCCAAAAACTGAATGATCGTTCAGTTTTAGGGGAAAGTATTTTGCTAACAATAATTTATTCATAAAATTTGCGGTTTTGGAGAGTTTTAATTTATGTCTTCCAAGTTCGTCCCTAAATACGCAGCGGCAGCCATGTGTGTTGTTGCTGCTTTTTCGCTGGCGGGGTGTAAGGATACATCGACACAAGTTCAGCGTCCCCCTCAACAGGTTGTGGTTGTGACCGCTGAGATTTCTTCGCCTGTTATGACGACGGAATTAAATGGTCGTACGAGCGCTTATCAAGTTGCTGAAGTTCGTCCTCAGGTTGGTGGCATTATTCAAAAGCGCACCTTCACAGAAGGTCAAATGGTTAAAGCTGGTGAACAGCTTTATCAAATTGATCCGGCACTTTATGAAGCTGCCTATGAAGAGGCTGTTGCAAATTATGAATTAGCCTTGGCTAATGCCCGCCGATCCGCACAGTTGGTTAAAGTCAATGCCGTCAGTAAGCAAGATAATGATCAGGCTCAAGCGCAGCTAAAGACTGCCAAAGCCGCTATGAAAACGGCAAAAACCAACTTGGATTACACCCGAGTTGAGAGCCCCATTGCAGGACGAGTAGGTCGCTCTGAGGTGACACCTGGCGCTTTGGTCACGTCGTATCAAACATTTATGACCACAGTGCAACAATTAGATCCGATCTATGTTGATGTCAAACAAACTAGCGGCGAGATGTTGCGCCTTAAGCATGATATCGCTTCGGGCAAGATTCAAACGAAAGATGGTGCGCTTGAGGTCAGTCTTTTAATGGAGGATGGGACTGTTTATCCTCAAACTGGCAAGTTGACTTTTACTGGCGAAGAGGTGGATGAGGGGACAGGCATGATTAATTTACGAGCCATTTTCCCAAATCCAAACGGAGACCTTTTACCTGGTATGTTTGTGCGCGCACAACTAGTTGAAGGTGCTCGCCCGAACTCAGTGGTTATTTCGCAGCGTTGTGTTATGCGAGATCCGAAGGGTGTGGCCTATGTGTATGTGGTGACACCAGACAATAAGGTTGAACGTCGGGACATTGTTGCCAATCGGACCTCCGGAACTTATTGGATTGTTGAGTCTGGTCTGAAGCAAGGCGAAAAAGTCATTATTGAAGGCCTACAAAAAGTTAGTGTTGGCGCAACCGTTCAAATCGCCAATGCCAATGACAAGACTTCTGACGCGAATGCTACTCAGGCAGTAGCCAAGTAGTTTCGGTTTAAGCAAAGGAAAAGTTTATGTCTCGCTTTTTTATCGGGCGTCCGATCTTTGCATGGGTGATCGCTATTGTGACCATGTTGGTCGGTTTGCTCTCGATCATGACATTGCCGGTCTCTCAGTATCCGGAAATCGCGCCACCACAGGTTACGGTGACAGCAACTTATCCGGGAGCATCGGCTGAAACGATTGAAAATACGATCACACAGCAAGTTGAACAGGCTATGACGGGTCTTGATGGTTATCTGTATATGACCTCAAGCTCTGAAAGCTCTGGGCGTGTGTCTATTGATATTACGTTTGAGGCCGGCACTGACCCTGACATTGCGCAAGTGCAGGTGCAAAATCGGTTAAAAACGGTGGAAAACAGTCTACCGCAAGTAGTTCAACAATTAGGCGTTAATGTTGATAAGTCAGCAGCGAACTTCTTGATGGTGGTGGGTTTCGTTGATCGCAACGGGAAGATGACCAGTGCTGACCTGTCAGACTATTTGGTTAATAATGTTCAGGAACCGCTTTCCCGTATTACAGGTGTTGGCGAGGTTGAGGTTTTCGGTAGTTCGTACTCTATGCGCATTTGGCTTGACCCCGATAAGTTGCATAAGTACTCGCTGACCACTAGCGAAGTGGTCGCGGCGATCGAAGAACAAAATGCGCAGGTTTCTTCTGGCGCTATCGGTAATTTGCCAAATGCCAATCGTTATGAACTCAACGCCACGATTAACTCTTTGTCTTTGCTGCAAACGGTTGAAGACTTTGAGAATATCATGGTCAAGACGACCACGGACGGTTCTCGAGTACTGATTAAAGATGTTGCTCGAGTTGAAATGGGACAAGAAAGTTATAACGTTATCGCGCGTTATAACGGCAAGGAGTCCACTGGTTTGGCCATTAGTATGGCTTCTGGCGCGAACGCCATGGATACCAGCGAACGAGTGAAGAACCGATTAATGGAAATGCAAGCCAACTTCCCTGAAGGGATGGAGTGGGTGATCCCGTTTGATACGACTCCGTTTGTTCGAATTTCCATCCAAGAAGTGGTTAAAACGCTTTGCGAAGCCATTGTCTTGGTTGTTTTCGTGATGTTCCTGTTTTTGCAGAATTGGCGAGCAACACTAATTCCAACCATTGCTGTTCCTGTTGTGCTGCTAGGCACTTTTGGGGTTCTGTCTGCGATGGGGTACTCGATCAACGTGCTTACCATGTTTGCTATGGTTCTAGCCATTGGTTTGCTGGTTGACGATGCCATTGTGGTGGTTGAAAACGTCGAACGCGTGATGCGAACAGAGGGGCTGTCGCCGAAAGAGGCAACGCTTAAGTCAATGGACCAGATCACTGGAGCTTTGATCGGTATTGCGATGGTATTGGCGGCTGTGTTTGTGCCGATGGCATTCTTTGGTGGGTCAACGGGTATTATTTATCGTCAATTCTCTGTGACCATTGTTTCCGCAATGACATTGTCGGTGTTGGCTGCATTGATTTTGACTCCTATGCTTTGCGCCAATCTGTTAAAGCCGATAGATAAAGATCACCATGAAAACAAGCAGGGCTTTTTCGGACGTTTCAACAGGGGATTTGACAAATTCTCGCTCTGGATTCGAACCAAGGTGGGTTCGATGGTCGCGCACACACTTCGTGTGATGGTGATTTACGCCATCATTCTCGGTGGTGTGGTGTTCGGTTTCCAAAAGTTGCCACAAAGCTTTATGCCTAGTGAAGACCAAGGCGTGTTGCTTGCGCAGGTTCTTCTTCCTTCCAGCTCTTCACAACAGCGTACTGAAGAGGTGCTTGACCGTATGAGTGCTTACTTCATGAATAAGGAAGCTGAAAATGTTGACTCGGTCTTTACGGTTTCGGGCTTTTCTTTCGGCGGTTCTGGTCAAAACGCGGGTTTGATGTTTGTACGCTTAAAAGACTGGGAGTTGCGTCCGGACGATAGTCAACACGTGACGGCGATCACCGAACGTGCCATGGCAGAATTCTCAACATACAAGGATGCGAACGCTTTTGCGTTCCCGCCTCCTGCAGTACCAGAATTGGGTATTGCCGATGGCTTTGATATTTATTTGCAAGCGGCAGCAGGCCAGGGGCATGACGAGCTGATGCAGGTTCGTAACCAATTCCTTGGCATGGGGAATGCGCATCCTCATTTAACAGCTGTGCGTCCAAACGGTATGGAAGATACGCCGCAATTGCACTTGGAAATTGACACGGAAAAGGCGCGAGCTCTCGGTGTGTCGATCTCTTCAATCAATTCGACATTATCGACGGCTTGGGGTAGTACCTATGTTAATGACTTTTTGGATCGCGGTCGCGTGAAAAAGGTTTATGTGCAGGGTGATAGCCAGTTCCGTCAACATCCTGAAGACTTAGGTAAGTGGTACGTGAAAAATGATCAGGGCGAAATGGTTCCCTTCTCAGCATTCTCGTCCACCTCTTGGGTTTACGGTGCTCAACGCTTGGAACGGTTTAACGGTTTGCCTTCGGTAAATATTCAAGGTAATCCGGCATCAGGGTATAGTTCTGGTGACGCGTTAGCGGCTGTTGCAGAGATAGCTCAAGATTTGCCGGCAGGCTACAGCATTGCTTACACCGGCGTGTCTTACCAAGAGCGCGAGTCATCTGGTCAGGCAGCTCCGCTGTATGCGCTGTCTATCTTAGTGGTGTTCTTGTGTTTGGCCGCTTTGTATGAAAGTTGGTCCATTCCGATCGCCGTTATCATGGTCATTCCAATGGGTGTGATCGGTGCATTGGGGTTGACCGGATTGGTTGGATTGAATAACGATATCTACTTCCAGGTTGGTCTTGTTACAACCATTGGTTTGGTGAGTAAGAACGCCATTTTGATTGTGGAATTTGCAAAGGATCTCCACGACAGTGGGGAGGATATTGTTCACGCAGCATTGGATGCGGTTCGGTTACGTTTGCGTCCGATTGTGATGACCTCTTTGGCATTCGGTTTAGGCGTGTTGCCTTTGGCCCTTGCCGATGGCGCTGGTTCCGGCGCTCAAAATGCTATTGGTTGGGGTGTTTTGGGCGGTATGATTACCGGTACGTTCCTGTGTGTACTTTTTGTGCCAATCTTCTACGTACTGATCATGCGCGTTTCCGGTTCGGCCAATGAGCGCCACATCAACGTCGCGGAGATTGCACGTGAAACGGCGATGGAGCAGGCGGCGTTAAATAACGGAGATCTAACTTTCTACGAGCGTGAAGACGGTCAGAAGAATACTTCTACCTCAACGAAGCCTGACATTGAAAAGACAGGGGATCAGCCTAAAAACGCTTCTGATAAAAAGATGGAGAATTAAATGAAATCTCTTAAACTTTTGCCCTTGGTGGCGGCATTGGCACTTACTGGTTGTATGTCCATGGCGCCTAGCTACGAGCGACCGGAAGCGCCTATAGCAGCGGCTTGGCCGGAAGGTGAAGCATACGCCAATGCGAAGGTGAATCAACAAGCCTTGCCAGATTGGCAGGAATTCTTTACCGATCCTCGTTTGCGTCAAGTTATTCAAATGATGTTGGATAACAATCGCGATTACCGAGTAGCTATGTTGAACGTTGATCGGATGCGTTATGCCTACAACATTCAGCGTGCGAACTTTTTACCGAGTATCTCTGCCACCGGTAGCGGGGAACACTCAGGAACGCCGAGAACTTTGAGTACAACGGGACGCGACACAGTCTCCCATGTGTATTCTGCAAACTTGGCGATGGCCTCTTATGAAATCGATCTTTTTGGTCGTATTCGCAGTTTGAGTGAGGAGGCCTTGAATGAGTATTTCGCCACGGAAGAAGCTCGCAAGAGCTCTCGTGTGACATTAATTGCAGAAACGGCAAATCTATGGTTGCAGCTTGGAGCGGATCGCTCATTGTTGCAATTTGCCAAGGAGACGCTTGATAGTCAGACAAAGTCGTATCAATTAACTGAGGCGAGCTATAAGGCTGGAGCTATCAATTTGCTGGAATTGAATCAGGCGAAGTCGATGCTTGCTTCAGCTCAGTCGTCCTATGCGTCGTCTCAACGGGCCGTGGCTCAGGATATTAACGCACTCAATTTGCTAGTTGGCACTAATGTACCGGAAGATCTTTTGCCACAAAAGGCTGAAGTTGTGACCATGGCAGCCATGTTGCCAAACGGTGTGCCTTCAGAGGTGTTGCTAAATCGTCCGGATATCGCGCAGGCTGAATATAGCTTGATCGCAGCGAACGCAAACATTGGCGCCGCTCGTGCCAACTTCTTCCCGCGTATCACCCTGGTAGCTAGCGGTGGAACCGGTTCCACAGAGTTGAGTGACCTGTTTGATGGTGGCACCCGTATGTGGAGCTTTGCGCCTTCCGTATCGTTGCCGATTTTCACCGGAGGTGCTAATTGGGCAACATTGCGCGTGTCGGAAACCGATCGTGACATTGCTGTGGCAAACTATGAAAAAGCGATCCAAACGGCATTTAGTGAAGTTGCGAATGCTTTGGCAACGGAAGGGACCATTGAGGCGGAGTTGGCGGCTATCAGTGATTTGGCTGATTCAACAAAGAAGGCATATGAGCTTGCCCAAACCCGCTATCGACACGGTTCTGAAAGTTTTCTTACGGTCTTGGACTCCCAGCGTGAGTATGTTAGCGCTCAAACTCAATTGACAGTTGCCCAACAAGCTCGTGCAATGAGTTTGGTTACGTTATATAAGACGTTAGGTGGCGGAGCGGTTGATCAAAAGGAACATAAACTTGAGGATCTGTCAAAGTCAGCGGATCAAGTCGTTGTAACAAGCACAGATAATTCTTCCGCTAACGGAGCAACCAAGCAATGAAGAAGGATCTGACGCAACAACGTCGGGAAGAAATTATCGAAGCAGCAAAACGTTGTTTTACGGCTCGTGGCATTCATGCCACGAGCATGGTGGATATTGCCAGAGAATTCGGCATGAGTACTGGGCATATCTACAATTACTTTCCGAGTAAGCTTGCAATCATTGAAGAGGTGACTGCTCGAGGCCTTGAGGAGTTTTATCGCAATACCTATGCCATTCAAAGTAGTTTGGATAGCTATGAGAAAACCTTGAAGAATATGCGAAAAATTCTGTTGCCGATGCTTTCCGAGGAGCATGTGCGAATTTATTTAGAATTGCTCAATGAAGCTGCGCATGATCCCACTCTCAGAGCAGTGTTAACTAACGCTGACGCAAAGGCCAGAGAACACTTAATGGGTCTGAGTCCCAATCTAAACCCCGAGAATCCGATAGATCAAGCGGAGTTAGAGGTTCGTATAGCGACATTTGACGGCATTAGGCTGAGGGTTTTAAATAATCCGTTGCTGGACAAGGATTTGATTTGTCAGGCGCTTGCTAAGCGTCTCTATACAGCTCATGAGGAAAAGCGAAAAGAGGTTTCAGAAGTTTAGTTTCTTGTCCAGTAGATTAAACATGCCGCAGAACTAAAGCCCTGCGGCATTTTTGCTTCTAGCGCCTAGACTGAAACTACTTTAAGTCAACAGCGATAAAGATACGAGAGTTTTGGCGTTGAACCAACAAAGCAACTTTGTCAGCCTTTTTAACAGCATTAATTAGGTCACTAGTTGTCTTCACAGATTTGCCGTTGGCGCTGATGATAATATCCCGCGGCATTAACCCTGCTCTCGCTGCTGCTCCCCGAACATCAGTGACTAACAATCCATTGGGAAGCTCAAGCTCTTTAAGTTCTTCCGGGTTGAGCGCGCGAACAGAAACGCCTAACTTGCCTTGAGCTTGCTTGCTGTCGACAGGAGTTGCTTCATCGCTTGGGGTTTCCGCGACAGTTACGGTCACCTTCTTTTCTTTACCATCTCGAAGAACTGTCAATTCCGCTTTGGTGCCTGGTTTCATTGCTGAAACACGCACTGGCAACTCATTAGCGTTTTTGATTTCTTGACCGTTTAGGGCAATAACAATATCACCTACTTGCAGCCCCGCTTTTTCACCAGGCTGACCCTTTTCAAGTTGTGTAATGACCGCCCCGCGGGGACCCTTCATGCCGAATGCTTCAGCTAGGTCTTGGGTGACACTTTGGATGCCGACACCGATACGTCCACGAATGACACGGCCGTTTTCAATTAACTGATCTTTAATTTGAATGGCTAAGTCAATTGGAATGGAAAATGATAAGCCCATGAAACCACCGGAGGTAGAGAAGATCTGCGAGTTAATGCCGACGACTTCCCCTTTCATGTTAAACAATGGACCACCAGAGTTCCCAGGGTTGACGGCAACGTCGGTCTGAATGAAGGGAACATATTCTTCGCTAGGCAGTGCCCGGCTTTTTGCGGAGACAATACCGGCTGTGACGGTATTATCCAAGCCAAACGGAGAACCGATTGCGGCAACCCATTCTCCAACTTTCAAGTTTTCGGAAGAGCCAATTTTCAAAACTGGTAAATTTTTGGCTTCAATTTTAACAACGGCAATATCCGTTTTTTTATCTAGACCAAGCACTTTCCCTTGGAATTCTCGGTTATCGGTTAAGCGGATGCGAAGCTCATCCGCACCTTCAACAACGTGTGCGTTAGTAAGAATCAAACCATCAGAGGAAATGATGAAACCAGACCCAGTGCCGCGTTGCTCAGGAATACGTTGTTCCTGGGGCCCAAAGGGAACGATCGGGAAGCCAAACCGACGGAAAAGTTCTGCAGTTCGATCATCAAGTCCTGGGAAAGGATTGGCGACGGTTTTTGTCCGGGCATTTCGGATTGTGGAAATATTGACCACTCCTTTTCCGTTTTCCTCAACAAGTTTTGTGAAATCAGGCAGTGTTTGAACTTGTGTTTGATCCTTGTTGTCACTGCTTGACAGAAAGGACAGTTGAGCATTGGCTGCGGGCACAAAAGCCAATGCGGCAATGACTGTGCTGGTTAAAATGGTTGATTTGAAAGCAAGACCTTTACGCATTTAAAAATCTCCGAAATAATTCAAAACAGAATATTTCTCTTGCAAATGATATTAGTGAAACAATAAAGAAAAAACGGCAGAATTTGTTTTTCGGGTTGTTTCGATCCACCGTTATTTGTAACAAAGCTAGGTGTCTTCACGTATGGGTTGGAAGGATTATTTTCATTGTGGTTCCCTTGCCATCCAGCCCATCTTCCACCGAAATTTTTCCTTGATGGATTTCAACGATGCGTTTAACAATGGCCAATCCCAGGCCATGTCCTTGGGTTTTTGTGCCAAGTGCCCTATAAAAACGATCAAAGACTCGTTCACGTTCCTCCGGACGGATACCCGGACCGTTGTCACTGACACGAATAACAGCTTGATTGCCATCAATTTTTAGAGAAATGGCGATTCGTCCGCCAGGTTGTGTATAGCGAATCGCATTGTCGGTAAGATTGGTTACCAAGAGTTTTAATGCATCCTCCATCCCTTGGGTTTGAGCGCTCACTGTGTTGACCTCTAGGCAAATATCTTTCTGCTGGGCTAAAACAGCAAGCTCGTCAGTCACAGAATTGATCACTCGATCTAAAGCAACTTCAACGAATGGCTTTTTGTGAGCGTCAGGATCGAGCCGGGCAATGATTAACAGCTGCTGAACTAAACCAGTGGCGCGGTCAATGCCCGCATGAAGCCGAGCAAATGCTTTTAGTTGTGCCTCGGGTGTTTTAGCTCTTTCGGCTAGCTGCACCTGCAACTTTAGGGCAGTCAAAGGAGTTCGAAGTTCGTGGGCGGCATCGGAAGCAAAGCGTTTTTGAGCCTCGAGACTGTCCTTGAGTTTGCCTAGTAAAGTGTTAAGCGCATCCACTAATTGCAGAATTTCACGGGGAAGGCCTTTCGTCGGAATGGGTTCTATGGAGATTGGGGAACGTGTTGAGACGATTTTTGCCGTTCGATTTAAACTGGCCAGCCCTTGGCTAACGAGCAGCCAAACCGCGATGATGAGAAAAGGCAAAAGCAGAGCCAAGGGCTGAAGAATGTGCAATGCAGAACTGAAAGCCAGTTTGACTCGGTTATTTGTTGGCTGCGCTGTGACAATGACCCATTCATTGTTGGCATGAAAACAATAGATGCGCCATACCTGACCACTGAAGAGCACATTGGAAAAACCGGTTTCTGACTGGATCGGGAAAAAGTCTGTCGTTGCCCTTGAGGATTCTCTTTTTAGAGTGGTTTTGTTGTGGACCTGAATAACAATGCCTTGCTCGTCAGATGGGCTTGCCATGACTGGTGGCATTTCTCGATCAATGTGGGTTCCTAGTGATACAGCGATTTGTTGCAATTCGGTGTCTAGGAATCGATCTACTTCGGCCCGAGCCGAAATGAAGGTCATGTACGTGGCGGCAATGCCTGCGAGAATCAGGGCGCCGAAAAATGTCCAAAGAAGACGGTCACGGATTGAATACATGCGCAACCCCTTAGCATTCCAGCGTATAGCCAACGCCTCGAACGGTCTTAATAACGCTGTCTTTTAATTTCTTACGCAAATGGTGAATGTGTACCTCAATGGCGTTGCTGCCGATCGATGCGTCCCAGTTATAAAGCTTTTCTTCTAGCTGAGCTCTAGAGAGCACCAATCCCGGTCGTTCAGCCAAAGCCATCAAAAGAGCGAATTCTTTACTGGAGAGCAAGATGGGCTGGCCGTCAAGAGTGACCTCGTGAGTCGCTGGTTTTATGGACAGTCGACCTCTTTCAATCGTTGGTTCGGCTCGTCCGGCAGAACGTCGTAAAAGAGCGCGAATGCGAGCAAAGAGCTCATCAAGGTCAAAGGGTTTGATGAGATAGTCGTCAGCGCCGGCATCCAGTCCTGTTATGCGATCTTCCACTGTGTCTCTGGCAGTAGTAATGAGAACAGGCGTTAGATTGCGCTCCGCTCGCATTTCTTCCAGTACTCGGATTCCATCTTTGCCAGGAAGGCCAAGATCTAGGATAACCAACGAAAATTCTATTGTTCTTAGAGCGAGAAGAGCAGAATGACCATCTTGAACCCAATCAACGGCATAGCCTTCTCCGGTGAGCCCGTCAAGCACACTTTCGCCAATCATCGGATCGTCTTCAACCAACAGTAATCTCACTGTAAACTCCTTGCTGATTTGGTACGGGGTAATATCAAAGCGGCTAAGCTTTAAACATCGATAAGAATTGTATTATTTTTTGTCAAAATGCCGTGAAGATTTTGAATTTTATGCTAATTTATCTACGTAAATGAAACTTTGCGATGTGAGTGCGCGATGACAGAACTATCCCCCTACGAAGGTCCAAAGAAGAGCTTGCTTTTTACCACTCAGCTGGTTTATATCCTGCATGGTCTTAGCATTGTGATAGGACTGATGACTGGAGGGACAATTCTTTCCGCGTTTTTATTTGGATGGCCATCAATTGCTGCCGTGGTTTTAAATTACATTATGGCGCCTGATGCTCGCGGAACTTTTTTGGAGTCTCATTTTTCTTGGCAGATTCGCACGTTTTGGTACGGCATGGTTTGGACCGTTCTGGTGGCATTGGCGGGCTTTTTCCTTACGGTGATTGTAGTCGGCCCGATTATCTGGTTTGTGGGATTTATCGTGCTGGGGATTTGGGTTGCCTATCGAATCGCAATTGGTTGGGTTCGGCTTCGTCAGTATCGACCCATTTATTCGGATTAAGAGAAATTACGAAATCATTAAGCCTTTTTAGGGTATGGTTAGGGTTTATACTTATGGAAAAGTGTAAATCTTGAAAGTTTTTCCCTTCAAAATTCTCTCCATTTGTGCAAAAAAGGTTCTTTAATCGAAAGAGCCCGATCTCTTTTTACCTTAACGGAGAGAAATATAAATGTCATTTATGCAAAAGAGTGCTGCTGCGTTGGTTTTGACCGGTGCAGCATTGGCTGTATCCACGGCTTATGCCGCCGGTTTTCAATTAACGGAACAATCCTCTTTAGGACTTGGTCGTGCGTATGCCGGCGCAGGTATTGTGGGCGATGATTTGTCGGCTGTGCACTATAACCCCGCTGGCATGACCCTTCTGGAAGGCACACGCGTTCAAGCTGGTTTCACGTGGATCGCTTTGAATGCTGATATTGATGGTGTCGCAGGTCAATCCGAAAACGGTCGTTTGAAGGGGCAAGCCATTCCGACCGGATACGTGACGCATCAAGTCAATGACAATCTTTGGTTGGGTTTTGCCATGTCTGTTCCCTATGGTATGGGTACCGAATACGATAAAAATTGGTGGGGTGCTGATCGAGGAACCAACGCCAAGATCTATACCTTTGACATGAATCCTAACATCGCCTGGAAGGTCAATGATTTGATCAGCGTAGGTGCTGGTGTGTCCGTGCAATACGCCAAGGCAGATTTGGGAATGGGCATGATGGGGATGGCTAATGGCGAGATTGATGCTGATAGTTGGGATTGGGGGTTCAATCTTGGCATCATGTTAAGCCCAACTGATACGATGCGCTTTGGCTTATCTTATCGATCTTCTATTGAACACAACGCTGAAGGAGACTTTACAATCTCTGGTCAATTGCCTTCTCAGTTGGGTTTTGATGGTTTAACTTTTGCCTCTAAGGCTACAGTTGAAACCCCCGATACTGTGATGTTGACTGGTACTTGGGAAGCAACACCTGATTTACGTTTGTCTGGTTTGATTCGTTGGGCTAATTGGTCAAATTTTGACGTCCTTACAATTGAAAATAGTATTCCTTCCATGATAGGGGGGGTGGGGCTTCCTGTTCATGGGATGACGATTCCTGTATCCAGCATTTTGGGTAAAGTTGACGTGCAGAATAACTGGCAAGATACATGGCTCTTTTCCGTCGGTGCGGACTATCGCATCAATGACGCTTTCACAGTTCGTGGCGGTATAGCCTATGAAACAAGTCCGGTTGATGACGAAACGACTCGTATGGCTGTGATTCCGGATACAGATCGTCTCTGGCTGTCGTTGGGTGCAACGTATCACTTTAATAAGCAACTCCAATTCGACATGGGGGCAACCTATTTGATGGGTGTTGGTGATATGGACCTTTATAGTAATGAGGAAAAGATCGGCGAGTATCAATCCCTGGATGCTTATCTAGTCGGTTTCCAAGCGCAATATCGCTTCTAATTAGCGGTTGAATGCCCATTAAAAAGCCGGTTGGACAAAAGTCTGACCGGCTTTTGCACATTCATTGCGTGAGGATTAACATAGGAGCCGTTTTCGATAGGGGGCAAAGATGGCTTTAGGTGCCACAATCTATAAAGCAACAGTGGATATTTCGGATATTGATAGAGGCTATTACGGCACACACCTTTGTACTCTTGCGCGTCATCCATCTGAAACAGAGGAGCGTTTGGCGATTAGACTTTTGACGTTTTGTCTTTATGTCGGAGAAACCGATATGAAGTTGGAGTTCGGTAAAGGACTTTCAACTGAAGGGGAACCGGCATTGTGGGAAATTGACGATACCGGAAGCATCGCACGATGGATTGAAGTGGGGTTACCGGATGTTCGACAGGCAAGAAAGTCTGCCGGCCGCAGTAACGAGGAGATCATCATTGCATATGGTGAAGATCGCATTGGCCCGTGGTGGAAGCAGGTTCGAGCAGACATGGAAAAAATCGAAAAACTATCGGTTGCAATGCTACGTGACGATGAGGTAAGCCAAATGGTTCCGCTGATGAATCGTAGCATGCACTTAAGCGTGACGGTGCAGGATGGCGTTGCTTGGCTCTCTGATAGCACAAAAACAGCTCAGGTCCAATTACATTGGCTTCTTCGCAGAGACTAAATCAGAATCATCACCGCTCCGATGACAATCATCGGCCAAGCGATCCAAGGAGAAAAGAAGCGTTTCAAGATAGGGTGTTTTGGAATAAATCCAAAGCCATGTACATAAGCAGCACTCATTCCAATCATTAAACAGACTAACCAACCGTGTGGAACGGAATGCATATCGGTCGCGATCGCTCGGGGATAAAGAACAACCCCAATTGTGACGGCTGACGCCGCCACAAGAGAGATTGCTCTGGCAAGTAAGTGGATCAAGCAATTCATCTGTGATGATTATCTTGTTTTATTTCGTACATCGCCCCCATTAAGACGGCAAAAGCTATCGCTAGCAGCAAACCGGTTATCCAGTAAATGTAAAACATAAAAATTTGCTCCTACTAGTAGAGTGTTTTGTCATTGTCTTTAATGTATTGAGCCGTTAATTTGCCGCTCATTACTTTATAAGCCCATCCGGTATAGACCAATACGATCGGCAAAAAGATCAGTGTGACGATAAACATCACTTGCAGCGTCAGCTGAGAGCTCGTGCAGTCCCAGATCGTCAATGAGGAAACCGGATGACTGGAAGAAGGCAATACAAACGGGAACATCGCAATCAATGGAGTGAGCACGATACCCAAAATGCTGCACGAGGAAGCAAGAACCGCTAAAAGTGGTTTCCATACGTATTGACTTAATCCGCCGATAGCGGCAGCCAATAAAGCGAGTGCTGGAACAACGAAGAGCAGAGGATATTGATTAAAGTTGTTGAACCAAGCCCCCTCACTTACGGTTACCGTCTTTAAAAGGGGATTGGACACTCCACTTGGGTTCACGCTTGTCGCGACATAGCCGGTAATTCCGAAATAAACCCAGAGTCCACCGAGGGCGAATAAAACAAACGTTACCGTTCCGGCAATCAAGCCAACTTTGCGAGCCCTGGATTGTAAGTTGCCCGTTGTGCGAAGCAGCAGATAATTTGCTCCATGGAAAATAACCATTGCAATTGACACTAATCCACACAGGAGAGCAAAGGGGTTTAACAAAGCCCAAAAGCTACCAGTGTAAGTCGAGCGTAGCGACTCGTCAAAGTGGAAGGGAACCCCCTGAAGCATGTTGCCAAAGGCAACCCCAAAAATAATTGGAGGAACAAAACTGCCGATAAATAAGGCCCAATCCCATGACGCGCGCCATTTGCTTGCCGGCACTCGGCTACGATAATCAAACGCAACGGGCCGTAAAATCAAGGCGGCAAGCACGATGAAAAGCGCCCAATAAAGCCCTGAAAAGGCTGTGGCATAAACCAAAGGCCACGCGGCAAAAATTGCGCCACCACCGGTCAAAAGCCAAACCTGATTACCATCCCAATGAGGTGCGACAGTGTTAATCATGATTCGGCGCTCTGTGTCGTTTTTACCCAGAAACGGCAATAGAGAACCAACGCCCATGTCTTGCCCATCCATGACGGCAAAACCGACAAGAAGGACTCCGACAAAGAGCCACCAAACTAGTCTGAGAATTTCATAATCAATCATTTTTACTCTCCCTTGCCGTTCGTTTGGTTTTGCTCAAAAAAGTAACGTCCGGTGCCCAGAAAACTAGGACCAGTTTTCACTAATCGTTTCATCAACCACATCTCAACTACTAATAAAGCAGAGTAAAGCACTACAAAGCCAATGAGTGATCCCATGACGCTGGATGCCGAGAGGGTCGACGTTGAAAGGTGCGTAGGCAGCACTTCATAAATACTCCATGGTTGACGTCCGTACTCTGCGACTAGCCATCCGAGCTCGCAGGCGATCCAAGGTAAGGGTAATGCGAAAAATGTGAGCTTCAAGAGTGTACGTTTCGAGACGATGGATCCCTTGACAGAGAAATAAAGGTTCAAAGCAAAAATCAGTAAAAGCGCAATGCCACACCCAACCATGGCGCGGAAGCTCCAGAACATGATATTAACGTTAGGAATCGTATCTTTTGCCGCTTGGGCGATCATTTCTTCCGTGGCTCGGGAGGGCTCATCGGTGTACTTGCGAAGTAGCATTCCGTACCCCAAGTCCTTTTGAACTTCCGAGAATTGTTCGCGCAATACTGCGTTGTTAGGATCCCGACGTAAAGCCGAAAGTGTTTCGAGAGCGTGCACGCCATTTTCAATACGAGTGGTATTTTCGGCAACGATATCTTTAATGCCGGGGATGGGTGTATCTAAAGAACGAGTGGCAATAATGCCGAACAGCCATGGGATTTCAACATTAAAGCGAGTGGTTTGTGTGGCTTCGTCAGGAAAACCGAAAACAGTCATTGGTGCCGGTGCCGGATGCGTTTCCCAAGCGGCTTCCATGGCTGCCATTTTTGCTGGTTGATCTTTTGCAACGAGATAACCAGATTCATCGCCCAGGTGAATCGTAAAGAGCGAGACAACCAGTCCAAAAGCGGCGGCAATGCGAAGAGATCGTTTGGCGAAGTCAATGTCACGACCTTTAAGCAAATAATAAGCGGAAATAGCCAGAACAAAAAGCGCGCCGGTCATATATCCTGCGGCAATGGTGTGGCCGAATTTGGCTTGCGCCCAGGGACTGAGGATGACGGCAAAAAAGTCCGTCATTTCCATTCGCATGGTTTCGAAATTAAATTCTGAACCGATAGGATACTGCATCCATGCGTTAGCGATAAGAATCCACAGAGCCGATAGGTTGGACCCCAAAGCCATCATGAGAGTGACAATGAAGTGGGTTCCCTTTTTCAATCGAGTCCATCCGAAGAAAAATAAACCGATGAAGGTTGACTCCAAGAAGAACGCCATCAAACCCTCAATAGCTAACGGAGCGCCAAAGATGTCACCGACATAATGAGAGTAATAGGCCCAGTTGGTACCGAACTGAAATTCCATTGTGATCCCTGTGGCAACCCCCAAAGCAAAGTTAATGCCGAAGAGTTTGCCCCAGAATTTAGTCATGTCTTTGTATGCCTCTTTCCCTGTCACAAGATAACAGGCTTCCATGACAACCAGCATGAAAGATAACCCTAAGGTCAAAGGCACGAAGATAAAGTGGTACATGGAGGTCAATGCGAATTGCCACCGTGATAAGTCCACTAATTCGGCAGAAATCATTTTGAGTCCTTTGATTAAAGTTCAGAAAAAGCGGTGAATAGGCTAGTGAGTACTGTCACCGGGAGAGGAAACAGCTCTACCGTCGGACAGAATCAATCGGCTCATACTGTCGGCATCAGGATTCACCCGGTCAGCGGAACTAAAAAACAAAAGCCCCAAACAGACGATAGCAATGATCTTGCACAGCAAGGTTAGGCTAACCTCTCGCAATAATCGTTTATCTTTAGGGTTGATTTTGTTTTTTGATTCCGTCATGTCGCTAAGAATACAGCAAAATGAAGACATATTGACTACCAGTGTCTGAAAACTATGGCCACCATAGTCAGAAAACATACTCACGCATTGAATTGGATCAAGATGAGCGGATTTCAGCGATAAAAACAAAAAAGGTTTCTCTTGAAGAGAAACCTTTTTGGATATTGAGTTCTGCTAGTTAATTGCTTTTCGTGTCGTCAATGATTTCAATCATTTCTTCATCACGACTTTTCAACGAGATACGAACCACAGGAGCAGGAGCCTTTGCATCTTCTTCAGTCAAGCCCCAGACAGCTAGCAGCTGAGCCTGGGTGGGAATCTCTCCCTTGGCAACTCTTTCCCTACGAGCAGAAACGGACTCACGAACAATCTTTTCAATGCTATCTAGAGGAATGCGGTTTAGGTCGGCAAAAACAACACACTGACGCTCTAAATTAACATTGGGAAGTTTGTCTTTATAGGCTTCAATGACACTAGGTTCAGCGACATAAAGTGTCATGCTTTTTTCTGCAGACTCTAAAGCAAACAATGGTCCCTTGAGTTCATAGAAAGCGAGAGCGTGACGCATGCTCTCGCGAACACCCCGGGCCGAGCGGCGAATCAAGCTACAAATTTTAGCCATCGCAACTCGGCGATCCGGTGGCAAACTTTGCAAGTAATCACCAACGGTCGACATCGAACAATCCCTTAAAAAGGCTGGGAAAACAAGGTATCAATTTTACACGGATTTAAAGGAATCCTCTATAGTGAACGACCTATTTTTCAAGAAATAACGATAACTTGCACTACTTGTAAAAAACGAATTGAGCTTCAAATGGAACTCGTAATACGTGTCCCTTTTTTGCCTCTGAACATTTTTGTGTTGGCAAGCCACCTCGGGTATTGAGTCGTTGGACATATTTCACTCCAGAAAAAACGCCACCCGAGGTAGATTCTGTCACTGCGAAAAGGGCCTCAGTTAGATTCTCTGTTTGTGGGCGGTAACGAATAATTCGCGTAACGAGTTTAGAACCGTCATTGTGAACGAAAGAAAAATGGTATCCGTGCTTCGCGACAGCCTGGTTTTTAATAGGGTCAAAAAGGTAGGCATTGGGCGCTTCAAAGCGCCAAAACCACCCCTGAGTGTCGCGAGCGCAACGAAAGATTTGTTCTCCGGAGGCGTCTAAACGGAGAACCTCTTGAGAGCCCGCAGGAGGATCAATCGAAACGGTCTGTGGTGCTATGCTAGCGCAGGAAGCCAAAAGCGCAGAAGAAGCAGCAAGAATGGCGCGTTTAAAAAGTTTCATGGAAAGTGAAATCCGCTGTGATTTTCCGACTCAAACAGTGTACTGCAAATTTGTAGACCTGTCGGTCCGGCAATAAACACTTTTGTAACAATCGATAATCATCAATTTTATTGTTCAAGCTAAGCAAAACTCTCTACTTAACTTGAAAGTTTTGTAGTTTTTGACGCAGAAAGTTGTTAGTGTTGCAGCTCTGAAATAGATGGTCGGTTTTTGTTGAGAGTGAATATGCCAAAGCGTGCTGTTATCCGTTTTGCAATGCCGTTTTTACAGGCCTCGTTGGTTAAGCAGATTTTAATTGGTTTGGTTTTGGGCATTGTGGTGGCGCTATTTTTGCCAGAAGTTGCCCAAGCGTGTGGCTTTTTAGGCTCTATTTTTATTGCTGCTTTGAAGGCGGTTGCTCCTTTGTTGGTCTTTGTTTTGGTGATGTCAGCGATTGCCAATCAAGACATACAAACCAAAGCCCATGTTAAATCGGTTTTGTGTCTCTATTTGTTGGGAACTTTTGGGGCTGCGCTTGTAGCCGTTGCGGCAAGTTATCTCTTTCCGACAACAATTCATCTTGTTAGCTCAGAGGTCGCCAGCGCCATCCCTGAAAGCCTTCAGGATGTTATTCGCAACTTAATTTTAAGCGTGGTGGATAATCCGATTCATGCGCTCTCAGTCGGCAACTATATGGCGATTTTGGCTTGGGCAACAGGATTGGGGATTGCCTTAAGGCATGCTGCGAATGCTTCCCGTGAGTTTGTTGCTGATCTTTCCAGAGGGGTGGAGTTTGTTGTTAAGGTTGTCATCCATTTTGCGCCTCTCGGTATTTTCGGAGTGGTTTGTAACGTTATTGCAACGACTGGTTTGGAAGCGCTGTTGGGATATTTGCAGCTATTGCTCGTTCTTATCGGCAGTATGCTTTTTGTCGCCTTGATTTTCAATCCTTTTTTGGTCTGGTTATACATTCGACGCAACCCTTATCCATTGACGCTGGCAACATTAAGGGAAAGTGGGGTGACAGCGTTTTTCACGCGTTCTTCTGCGGCTAACATTCCAGTGAATATGGGCATGTGCCGCCGCCTGGATTTAGATGAGGGAACGTATTCGATAACGATTCCGTTAGGCGCAACGATCAATATGGCAGGGGCGGCGATCACCATTACCGTACTAACGTTGGCTGCAGCCAACAGCTTGTCCATTGAATTTCAGTTCGGTACGGCATTGCTTTTGAGTTTTGTTTCGGCTTTGTGTGCCTGTGGCGCTTCTGGGGTACCGGGTGGCTCTTTGATGTTACTCCCGTTAGCCTGTGGGCTTTTCGGAATTGATCAATCAATTGCCATGCAAGTGGTGGCGGTTGGTTTCATTATTGGGGTTTTGCAAGACTCCGCAGAAACGGCCTTGAACTCTTCTTCGGATGTTTTGTTCACTGCGGCAGCCTGCCTACGCGCAGAGCGGTTGGAAATGGAAAGAGTTCGAAAAGAAGAGCTAATTAACAAGCACCTCAACCAAGGAGATTGAGGTGCTTAAAAAGGGGCTTACGCTTCGAAGTTGGCAAGTTTGATGCTCTTGCCGTTTTGAATCCAGGTCACTCCGCGGGCGATGACCGTATCTATATCAAGAGAATCCTTGAGCACACAAAGATTTGCTGTCATGCCTGGTTGCAACCGAGCTTCTTTTACACCTAAAGAATCCGCCACATTGGAGGTGGTCATCATTAGCGCTGTTTCGAAATCAATGCCATTGGCAACCATTTCCTTAAGCATCATGTGATTGGCATTCACCGGGGCGGCAACAATGGCGACCATGATGCCATTTTCAAATTTTGGCATGGATCCATTGCCGTCTGAACTCATGGTGATGCGAGAACGATCTACCCCCGCTTTTAATGCGCGTTGAACGCACTCAACAAAGGGGTAATAGTTTCCGCCGCCAGAGGTAATGTCAATGACACCGCCTTTTTTGGCAAATTCAATAGCTTGCTCGAATAATTTTGGTTCTCGACCCGTGTGCGTTGGGGAGAAATGGTGGCGTGCCAAACCACGGGCAATGAGGCGTTCAAACTGTTCATAGGCACCGCCATAATCACCTAAATGCACATGTAAGACGCCTTTTTTGCCGGAGAGCATGCCGCCCATGCGCACATCAGCGACCAGTTTGAGCATTTCGTCGTCATTAGGGAAAGAGCAACGGTGATCGGCAAGAGCGATCTTAACTCCAAGCACCGGTTCGATGGTGATAATGTCTTTACGGGGACTACCTGTGATCGTACGCGTTGGGTATTGGTAAGAGCCGGTGTGCATATAAGCTGTGAGACCTTCTTGACGTAAGCCCATGACTTTTGCGTAAAGCTCTTCTGGAAACTTTGTGGTTCCTTCGGTCCCCATCACTCCACAAACGGTTGTAATGCCAGCGCGCAATAATTGAGAAGGCATAATCGGCGGAACTCGTGTCGCAGGGCCGCCCTCTCCGCCACCACCGGTCAAGTGAACGTGTTGATCAAAAAAACCGGGAGTTACCCGACTGTTTTCAACATCAAGGATTTCTACTTCCCCTGGCAGTTGAATCCCGTCAAGACTGTCTTCAATTGCGACAATTTTGTCGAAGCAAAGAAGAATGTCTTTCTTACCAAGAGGCTGAGGAGCGAAAACGTTCGCGTTTTTGATGATTTTAAACATGTGCAAGCCTTCCTTTCGGGTGTCCGAAAAAAAGATAGAAAGTTAAAAATTCAATGTGCAGTATACCCGACACTATGGCCACAGCCTGATTTAAGCTAAGACAATGTCGGTATACTGTCGGAACAAATGTGACCTAACTCGATGACAAGTGAAGAAGTATTAAAACGCTATTTCGGCTACAACAGCTTTAGGGGTTTACAAAAAGAAGCGATACAGGCTGTTTTGTCTGGTCGTGATGCCTTGGTTCTAATGCCGACTGGGGGCGGTAAAAGTCTCTGCTACCAAATTCCTGCTTTGATGAAGGAAGGGTTAACTGTGGTCATTTCTCCGCTCATTGCGCTCATGAAGGATCAAGTTGAGATGCTTCGTGATAGTGGAATTAATGCGGCCACTTTAAATTCTTCGCAAACCTTTCAGGAGAGTCGGCAAGTTATGCGTCAATTGGCAAACGGCGAGTTGAAGCTACTGTATGTGGCGCCTGAACGACTAATGACGCCAAAGATGCTCTCCATCCTCAGTGAGATAAAAATTAACTTATTTGCGGTTGATGAGGCTCACTGCATTTCTATTTGGGGACATGATTTTCGTCCTGAGTATAAGCAGCTCAGTTTGTTAAAGGAAAAATTTCCGACCGTCCCGCGTATGGCATTAACAGCGACCGCAGACGAGCAAACACGAGAGGAAATTGTTTCACGCCTTTTGGTGAATCCCGCTCGATTTATCATGAGTTTTGATCGGCCGAATATCCGTTATCGAATGTATGAGAAGGGGAAAGGATATTTGGATCAGGTGGTGAATTTTATTCGGGGAGAACATCTGCATGACTCGGGAATCGTCTATTGCGCAACGAGAAAACGAGCCGAGTCAGTGGCGGCCCATTTACACGCATGTGGGATTAATGCATTGATCTATCATGCGGGGCTTACTTCCGAAGAAAGAGACGCCAATCAGGAGGCGTTTTTCGAACATCCCTGCGTCATGGTGGCAACCGTTGCTTTTGGTATGGGAATTGATAAACCAGATGTGCGATTTATTATCCACGTGGATATGCCGAAATCAATCGAAAATTACTTCCAAGAAACTGGCCGAGCTGGCAGGGATGGAAAGGCTGCTGAAGCGGTTCTTTACTATGGGTTAGAGGATCTGATTCAACAGCGATATTTTATCGAGCAAAGTGAAGCTGATGATTTGTATAAGCAAGTCACTTTGCAAAAACTCGATAGCATGTTGGGGCTAGCTGAAGCGGCAAGTTGTCGTCGAGTGTTATTGCTAAATTATTTCGGAGAAAAAAGCGAGCCTTGCGGCAATTGTGATAATTGTGAGAATCCGCCAAAAACTCAGGATGCGACGGTTGACGCTCAAAAACTTTTGTCCTGCATTTACCGTTGTTCAAAGACCAATTCGTTAGGTTTCGGAGCGTCACATGTCATCAATGTGTTGCGAGGAGAAGTTAACGATCGCATTTTTGAAAAAAATCACGATGAACTACCTACTTTTGGTATTGGGCGCGCGCATACCATGAAGTATTGGCGAAAAATTTTACGCCAGTTAGTTAGTCGACATTATGTTAATGTCAATTACCAATTCTGGAATGTTCTAACTGTTACCGAACGGGCTAAACCCTTGCTTAAGGGTGAGGAAAAGTTTTTTATTCGTGTGGACGGTCTTGGACAACTATCCAGCCGAAAAGTGATTGATCACGAAGATTTAGATGACTCAGAACAAATTCTCTTTCATCAACTCAGACAATGGCGTAAGGAGGTCGCAAGGCAACGTGAAATTGCATCATATAACGTTTTCACAGATGAGACGCTTATTCAAATTGCCAAACGAAAGCCTCGTCAGCCGTCTCAATTGTTAGGGATTTCTGGAATTGGGGAAAAAAGAATTGCTCACTATGGTGAATCGGTTTGTGAACTGATCAACGCGTGGTATCAAGAGCAAAAACACATGCCAATTTAAAAAACGGGGTGAAGAGGCCTCCCATTCTTTGCACAAGAATAGGGGACCGCTTCTAGTTGGCGACTTATGTTTAAGCGCGATGAATTTCGTTGTTACGGGGTTTTTGTTTGCGATTGCCAAAAATCTTGTCAAATAGACAGTTGGGCAGTATTCGTAAAAGTTTGGAGACAATACCCATCTGCCAGGGAATCGTGGCATAGCTTCGCTTAGCTAAAATAGCGTCCGCCGCTCGAGATGCAAATTGCGCCGGCGTTAAAATGAAAGGCATCGGATAAGGATTGACATCAGTCAATGGCGTCCTAACAAATCCGGGGCTGATAGTGACAACATTGATACCGTGTTTTTTCATCTCTACGCGTAAGCTTTCACAGTATGTAATGACAGCAGATTTGCTGGAGCAGTAAGCCTCAGTGCCGGGCATTCCTCGAATACCGCCTACGCTACCAATACCAACTAATGTTCCTCGCCCCCTTTGCATCATCGGTTCGATAAAGGCATGAAAGGTGCTCGCCATGGCGAAAACATTTGTTTGATAGACCTTTTCCATGACCTCGAGGTCTTCGTAGTATTGCGTTTTGACTCCAACACTTATGCCGGCGTTCGCAATTGCGATATCCACTCCTCCGACTGCTCGGTCAAATTCTCGCGCAATCGCAATGAGCTCATCTCGGTGGGTAACATCACAGGCATAAGCGTGGTGCTTTTCACTGTTGGGTAACGTAGCGATAAGATCCTTAATTGGCTGTTCTCGGCGAGCAACCAGGCCAAGTGTCGCCCCGCGCGAGGCGAATTCATAGGCTAATGCGGCTCCGATGCCGCTGGAGGCTCCAGTAATAAAAACGTTCATGATATTGCCCACACAAAGATGAGAGACTGACTTTTAATTATCTTGTGGCAACAAACAATTGTTGCCACAAGGTTAATGCACTAGAACGGTAATTGTACGTTCGGATCCACAGCGCGAATAGCCTGCGCGAACCGTTGCTTAATTCGTTCGAGAGCTTGTTGAGAATCGCCTTCCAAACGTAACACGACAACAGGTGTTGTATTTGAAGAGCGAGCTAAAGCAAAACCGTCGCTCCACTCGACGCGAATGCCGTCGATCGTAATGATGTCGGTAGCGTCATCAAAATGAAGTTCTTTTTGCAGGCGAGCGACAAAGCGTTTATTCTCTCCCTCGGCCATTTCAATGTGTAGTTCTGGGGTGTTGACTGCCGATGGTAAAGATTCCAAAAGGGCAGATGGATTATCGCTTCGGGAAAGAATTTCCAACATGCGCGCCCCTGCGTATAAACCGTCGTCAAAACCGGGCCAGCGTTGGTCGTTAAAGAATAAATGTCCGCTCATTTCGCCGGCAAAGGGAGCTTGAGTTTCCTTTAGTTTGGCTTTAACAAGCGAATGGCCTGTACAACAAATCGTTGGGACGCCCCCGTGCTCCTTGATCCATGGGACGAGTCGTCGAGTGCACTTTACGTCATAAATAATTGGGGCACCTGGATTATGCTTGAGAATGTCTGCGGCAAACAACATCATTTGACGGTCTGGGAAAATAATTTCGCCAGACTTCGTCACAACACCTAATCGATCTCCATCGCCATCAAAGGCGATTCCAACCTCAGCATCACTATTTTTCACCATCTCAATTAAGTGGGATAAGTTTGCTGGCTTAGAAGGATCCGGGTGATGGTGCGGGAAGTGTCCATCAATGTCTGTAAAAAGCGGGATAATCTCACAACCCAATTGGCTGAAAAGTTTCATTGCCAGCGGACCAGTTACACCGTTTCCACAGTCAATTGCGACTTTTACAGGGCGGGCTAGTTTGACATCAGAAAGAATTTTGTTCAGATAAGGCGTGACGACGTCTTGCCGGGTAATTGTTCCTTCACGGCCAGTTGGGTTGATTCCACGCAGGATTCGATCACGCAAATTTTGGATGCCTTCACCAAAAAGGGTATCTTTGGCCATCATCATTTTCAACCCGTTATATTCTGGTGGGTTGTGGCTACCTGTTACAGCAACACCAGAGCCAGTTCCAGTATAGAAGGTTGCGAAATACAGAACGGGTGTCGGTACCATGCCGATGTCAATGACATTAATGCCCATGCTGGCAATACCCTTCATCAAGGCTTCGGATAATTTTGGTCCGGACAAACGCCCGTCTCGACCGACGCAAAGGGTATTTACGCCTTTTTCGTGAGCAAGTTCTGCAAGCGCTTGACCGATGGCGTAGGTAGCATCTGTCGTCAGAGTGCTGTCGACGACTCCTCGAATGTCGTACGCTTTAAAAATAGATGAATCAATTTGCATGATATTGTTTCCGAAGGGTTAAGGTTGACGACGGTCTTTCCGTTCTTTTTCGATGAGCCAATTCACTACAGGTAACACCTTTTGGCGAGAGCCCACCATGTGAGGCGCCGTCAAGTATTTGCCCGCGACACCAATGTAAGGTGTCGCGTCCAAATTGTAGGCTTGCCACAATTTTGTGGCTTGCTGAGTTTGAGCTGTAACAGAGAAAGAGTTGTATGCTTTTTGCCATGAATCATCCGAAATCCCGTGAGATTTCACCCAGCCAGCTAAGTTTGCTGAGCTGCTGATTTTCCCTTGCATAAGATCATTCCAAAAGACCATATGCAAGTCGTCCAAGCGATTAAGGCTGGCAAGTGTGTAATAAATACGACTTAAAAACTCAGTTGTTTGATCCCAAGCGACAGGGACTCGTATCAGTTTCACATCATTCGGAAGTGTCTTTTCCCATTCATCAATGAGCGGAGCAAGACGCAAACAGTGACCACATGTATAGGCAAAAAAGTCAATTACCTCAATTTTTTCGGTGTCGCTGATCACTATCGGTTGCACAAGGCGATAATCTTGATTCAAGACAGGCTCAGCCTGAGCGTTAGGAATGAAAAGAATACTCAGGCCGGTCAGTAATGAAAACAAGCAGCTTTTTAGATGAGGCTTCATGTTATTTGTTACGTACAACCATGGCATCAAAGCCATTGGAAATGAGACGCTGTTGCAACTCGTTGGCTTCTCGCGCCGTATCAAAAGGACCAAGCACCACGCGGTAAAGTGTGACGCCGGCATCTGTTGATTGCACAACATCGGCTTCCAAGGCAATGAACGCCAAATCTGTTTGTATTTTTTCGGCATCTTTTTTCGACCGGAAAGCTCCAGCTTGAACTGTATAGGTTTCCGTGCTGACTTGGGCAGCATTGGGTGTCTCTGCCAATCGATGAGCCGTGGGAGCTTCTACCGTTTTGATTGCTGACAAAGATTCCTCCACGGGTGTGCTACGAGTTGTATTGTCGTACAAAGCCGTGTTGGGATCTTTACCATCTAAAGCAGAGGCGTCAATAGCCCGAGTGGACTTTTGAACATTTTCTACAAAAGGAACCGGCGCACCCGTGATGACAAGAGCCGCGGCCGCACATAAAACGCAACCTATTACCATCCCAATGAGAATGCCGGTCCAAATGGAACCTCCCGAGTTAGGCTTTCGATACATAACCATAGATGCCTCTTACATTTTTTCCGGAGCGGAAATACCTAAAAGGGCCAAACCGTTGCGAAGAACTTGTCGAGTCGCTAACAGCAATGCTAAGCGAGCGTTTCTAACGCCGTCGTCATCAACCAAAATACGTTCTGCGTTATAGAACGCATGGAAACTACCAGCAAGTTCTTTAAGGTAAACACACACTGTGTGAGGCGCAAATTCTTTAGCAGCCACTGTCAAGGTTTCTGGGAATTCGCTCAGAATATTCATTAGGACGGTAGCACTCTTGTCACTGAGGCATGATAAATCCAAGTCGATGAGTTCGGCTTCAGAAGGAATGCTATAGCCCTTGTCTGCAGCTTGCGCAAGGACTGAACAAATTCTGGCGTGAGCGTACTGAAGGTAGTAAACCGGATTTTCATCAGACTGAGATAGCGCTAAATTAACGTCGAAGACGAATTCGCTATCAGCCTTTCGGCTAACTAAGAAAAAGCGGGCTGCGTCTTTTCCAACCCATTGGACCAAGTCCCGTAGCGTAACATAGGAGCCAGCGCGTTTGCTCATTTTGACTTCATGACCGTCGCGGACGACCTTGAGCATTTTGTGCAAGACATAATCAGGGAAAGTAGCAGGGACATTTAAGCCCAGAACTTTTGCAGCAGTTTGAACGCCGATGCGAACACGCGAAGTCGTTCCGTGATGGTCTGCGCCTTGAATGTCAATGGCTTTCACAAAGCCTCTTTCAAACTTGCTCAGGTGGTAAGCCACATCAGGGACAAAGTAGGTGTATGTGCCATCTTTTTTGCGCATGACTCGGTCTTTATCATCACCGAAGCGCTTGAATTCAGGATCCGTGGTTTTTAACCATAAGGCTCCATCTGCCTCATAAGTGTGTCCAGAGGCGATAATGGCATCGACAGCTCGTTTAACTAAGCCGTCTGTGTACAGGGAACTTTCCAAATAAAAATTATCGAAAGCTACGCCGAGAGCACGTAAATCACTGTCTTGCTCATTTTTCAGATAAGCAACTGAGAAAGCTCGAATGCTTGCAAGATCTTCTACATTTCCACTAGCTGTAATTGCATGACCCTCACGGGTATGAACAGTTTTTTTGTCCAGAAAATCACGTGCAATATCTTGAATGTATAGACCTTGGTAACAATTGTCTGGAAATTGAACTGTTTCGCCGAGCAGTTCTTTGGCACGTAACTGAACTGAAGTCGTCAAAGTTTGGATCTGTACGCCGGCATCGTTGTAGTAGAACTCACGACTGACTTTCCAGCCTTGTGTTTTCATTAAAGCTGCTAAAACGTCACCAAGTGCCCCCTGACGTGCATGCCCAAGGTGAAGAGGACCTGTTGGATTGGCAGAAACGTATTCAAGCAATACGCTTTCGCCATCATGATCATGGCAACAACCGAAGGATTCTTTTTGTTCAAGGGCTACGCGGACAACAGCCGTTTTAGCGGCTGGGCTTAAACGCATGTTAATGAAACCAGGACCAGCAATTTCCAAACTTTCAATGAGAGAATCACTCTCGGATAATTTCTCAATTTCTTCGACTAATTGGGTGGCGATATCGCGAGGACTCTTTTTTAAGGTGCGAGCCAACTGCATGGCAACGTTACAAGCCAGGTCACCATGATCAGCCATTTTAGGGCGTTCGAGCAAAACGCTGACACCGTTTACGCCCATGTTTGAGAGCGCCCTTTCGAAAAGTGAAGCAATGGCCTTTTTCTGTTCAATTAACATGATGTTTTGTCCAATAAAGTTATATTTCCCAATGCTTAGAATCATCAGTTCGAGAGATTCAACCGGGTATCCTCATTGGCAAATGTCGCCTTTTGTGATTTGCGCATAAGCCGAATGATTGTGTATTGATTCAAAATTTTCAGCTTGGATTCGGTATGCAGTAATGTTGGGATCCGAATTTAAAGCAACAGCGACATCCCGAATTAAATCCTCAACGAACTTTGGGTTTTGATAAGCATATTCAGTGACGTATTTTTCATCAACACGCTTCAACGTGCTCCATAGCTCACAAGACGCACTCTGCTCTGCATATCGAATGAGCTTTTCAATGGGCAAGGCAGAATTTAATTTGGCGGCAATAGTAATATGTGAGCGTTGATTATGTGCGCCGAATCTAGAAATCTCTTTACTGCACGGACACAAGCTTGTCACAGGAACGACAACGGATTGAATGACCGTTGTCTCCTCATTTTTATGTTCTACTGTCCAGCGAACTTGATAGTTCAACAAACTCTCTAGACCAGAAACCGGAGCAGTCTTCAGAACAAAATAAGGAAATTCAAAGTCAATTCGTCCGGCAGGGGCGTGAAGGGTTTCAAGCATTTCCCGCATTAAAGTGGGTAGTGATTCTGCGCTGAGAGGTTCGGTATGTTGTTGCATCAGACCGAGAAAACGAGACATGTGGGTCCCTTTCTGCTGGGCTGGCAAGGTGACATACATTCCAACCGTGGCGACAGAATGCTGCACGCCATTGGCACTCTTGACGCAGACGGGCAACTGCACTCCTCGAACACCAACATACTCAATGGGGATGTTCCGAGGATCTGTGCTGGATTGCACGTCAGGTAAATTAGTATCGTATAAGCTTTTCATAGATTGCGTAATTTTCGCTAAAAAAGGGAAAATTTGCGAACCTTGGGATCGTAAAAATGAAAAAAAATTACCTCACCGTGGAACATTTTGTATCTAAGTGTTTTTACGGATAGATAATAAAGGCTCCCATTTTAGGGATTTTGCTAGGATTTTTAAAGCGAATCCCTTTTTTCTTGTTTGCAAAAGAGAAAGAAATAGAAACTTTTAAATAGCAAAAAAATTGCTTTATCTATAAATTACAAAACAGCTTGATGACATTACGACTTTATAAAGGATACTGACAAGATGCCCATTTACATTTATCGTGGCGGCCCCGGTCGAAGTCCCCAAAATCCCCTGATAAGATTCCTGGTGAGTTTGGCGATTTTAGCTGGCGTTGTTGCGCTAGGAATTTTTCTCTTACCAGTGATTGGTGTAATGGCGCTGATTGTTCTGGGGATCGTTGCGGTCGTTGTTATCGGCGGCATGATTTATCGTTGGCTTTATGGTGATCCCTGGCAACAAGCGAGAGAAGAACAAAACGGTGTAGAGATTAATCCAAGCTTCAGGCGATCGGAATCGCGCCAAGAAGCCAAGTCAATGCCAAGTAGGCTGAGGACGCGCTTCCGTAGGGACGAAAAAATTGAAGACGCTGTAGTGGTTGAGGAAACAAAAAAGTCACCATCTGATCATAGTCATTAAAGCAAAGGTGAGACAAGAAATGACGCTCCCTCCTTGGTTCTTTCCCAGAGGGAGCGTTTATGCCACTCTGATAGCCTAATATCAGAGGAGGTCGCTTCATAGTTTGTCATCATTTTTTGAACTTTTTGACCAAACTCCCGATCAAATACAAGTAGCATCAACTCGTAGTTGATGTGCATGCTACGATTGTCCATGTTGACGGTCCCAAATAGGGATAGGTCACCGTCAATGACCAACGCCTTGGTGTGAAGCATTCCGCTCTCATATTCTTTGATTCGAACGCCTGAGCGCAAAAGGTCCTCGAAGTACCGTCGAGAGGCATAAGTGACAAGTGGCGAATCGGTTTTCTTTGGCAAAATAATTTTGACTTGAACTCCTTTTTGTGCTGCATTTTGAAGCGCTAACGCGAGAGATTCTCCAGGGACAAAATAAGGGGTCACAATTTCAATGCTTTTTTTCGCGCAGTGAATGACCTCTAGAATGATTCGCTGATTCGCTTCCTCTGTTGTACCTGGGCCTGATGGAACGATAGAAACGGTTGCCCGGTCTTGTTCGTCGTAAAACAATGGACGATCCGGGAAACTAGGGAAGGGTTTTTCAGAGTTCGTTAGGACCAACCAATCGAACATAATGAGGTGGTATAAGCTCGAAACAATTTCGCCTTTGGCGCGAACCATTGCGTCGACCCATTGCCCAAGATGACTGTCTTTTTTGAAAAAATGGGGGTCCGCTAAATTAAGGCTACCGCTGTAGGCAATGCGATAATCAATAACGACTATTTTTCTGTGTAGTCGGATATCCGCCCGAGCAAAAATGGCACTAAAAAGGGAGACGGGCAATGCGCGTTCAATGTGAATGCCTTCGTGTTGGAACATTGGGAACCATTCACTTTTGATGAAACGCGAAGATCCTATGTCGTCGACGATAACGTAGCATTGAACTCCTCGTCTGGCGGCACGAATCAACGCTGCGGAGACATCATCGGCCTTGCCGCCTACGTCCCAGATATAAAATTCCATGACGATACTTTCTTTGGCGGCGTTAATGTCTGAAACTAAACGTGTTAAGGTCTCATCAGTGTCATCTAAGAGACGTAATGAAGAATCGTCCGTTAACGGGAATTTTCCAAGACGAGTGGCTAGTTTAGAAATCGGACGATAATTGAGAGGGGCCTTTGCCTCGGAGTGCGCGATGTGCCGAAAGATTTTGTGTCGTTTTCTTTGGGCTTGCCTTAATTTTCTCGCGTGCCAACGTCCAACGGTTTTTTCGCCAAGAAACAAGTAAAGAATAAAACCAACGTAGGGTAATATCACCGTGATGAGAATCCAAGCGAAGGAGCTGCCTGGAGGATGACGTGTGAGCATAACGCGCAGTATTACGCCGACGGCTAAGCAAATCTGTAAAATGATCGCTGCCGCGCCGATGAGCGTTGAAGGTTCCGAAAAAGAGATAAGCATCCGCATCCTCACTTAAAACAGGGGTTAGTGTAACGCGCACGGTGGTAAAAATGCTATGAAAAAAGAGACTTTTGATTGGTTTATATGTGTAACATCCGCGCCGCTGGCAGGTATAGGCGCGGCGCAATTGAATTATGGTTCCATTGGGTGGGGGATGGTCTGCACGGCTTTGTCGATTAAGCTCATTGTTTCCTATTTCAGAACGCCGCCGGAAATGTTTGAAAAACAAAATTTTGATGGTTCACTCAAAGAATTCAATGAGCGCCTAAATAAGTATTTGCGAAAAATTGATGATGAGCAGCCGATTTTGGCGTGGCTAACGAGCTTTAGCACGTATTTCTTGATTGGGGGCCTAATTTTGGTTGTTTTGGAAAATATTTAAAAAAAGTTTAGTAAAGGCCTTGACATTTCATTTCAAACCTTTCATAATGCTCATCTCGCTACGGAGGGGTGCCCGAGTGGCTAAAGGGGGCAGACTGTAAATCTGTTGGC
>ERZ779866.416-NODE-416-length-47356-cov-10.728547_pt1 | contig 47356 bp, 42 predicted proteins | sample MGYA00511248_ERZ779866 | MGnify/ENA primary metagenome ERZ779866 (study PRJEB29588, sample SAMEA2155758) | human gut metagenome | biome: human gut; feature: human-associated habitat; material: faeces | place: Denmark | collected 2008/2010 ... | reverse complement strand
AAGGTGGTGAAGGGCTCATGTTGATTTTTGAAAATATCCGTTTGGCGCTTTCCTCCATCCGTGCCAATAAAATGCGCTCTTTTCTGACCATGCTGGGTATGATCATCGGCATCAGCTCCGTTATTGCCATTGTTTCCCTGGGGGATACCATGCGCAGCGTTGTCGCTAATGAGTATAAGAATGTAGGTCTGGGTCTGGCGTATATGTATATCAATCCTCCAGATGACACCTATGGAGATAATACATATTTCACCACCGCAGACGCGGAAAAGCTGAAAGAAGCCATGGGTGACGATTTGGCTTATGTGGGCTTCAATCAGAGTCTGCGAAAGGATATGACCGTCGGCAGAAGAACAAAAACACTGTATGTAACCGGTCTGGCGGAAAATCCCACAGCCATGAAAAATCTGAAGATCATTTATGGCAGAATGCTCAGTGATAAAGATTTTCAGGAAAAACGCCATCACATTGTTTTGCAGAAAGAAACAGCGGAAGGATTCTTTGGAGATGCCAACGCCGTTGGGAAAACGGTCAAAGTGAAGCTTAATGAGGATCAGGAAGAATTTCTGGTGGTAGGTGTATATGAAAATCAGGATTCCGCATTGATGAAAGCTTTGCAGGGGGGCAGCATGGAATTTGCTTATATCCCCGAAAGCCTGCTGGTATCAGAAGACTCCTATAACTGGTCTCTTTATTTCGTGGCAGCAGATGCAAACCAGCTGGATGCTTTAAAATCCCGTGTGACAGGCTACATAGCGCGCATGAAAAATCTGGATCAGCAGTATATCATCATGAGTTCCGCTTCTGAAGAAATGGGCATGATTGACAGCATGCTGGGCTCTCTGTCTGCGGTGGTTGGCGCCATTGCAGCCATTTCCCTGGTGGTTGGCGGTATCGGTATCATGAATATCATGCTGGTATCCGTTACAGAACGTACCCGTGAAATCGGTATCCGAAAAGCCCTTGGAGCAAGGACAAAGGATATCCTTACCCAGTTCTTGATCGAGGCAGCCATGATTTCTGCCGCAGGGGGACTTATCGGTACTTTCCTGGGCATATCGGTAGTTGCCTTGGGCGGTATGCTTTTCGGCATTACCACTGTGGTGAAACTGCAAGTCATCGTGATCGCGGTGGCATTCTCCGCCATGGTCGGTTTGGGATTCGGGCTGTATCCTGCACGAAAAGCCGCCAAAGCAGATCCTGTTATCGCTCTGCGTTATGAATAAAAAAATCTCATAAATTGATGAAAAAGGTGTAAAACATGGAAAAATTTCATGGGTTACACCTTTTTTTGTGTTGATTTCTCTGCGAGTATGGTATAATACCTAGATGATAAATACGGAAAGGGGGCTTTTTCCATGGAACAGGAAGTACAGACAACTGAACACAGAGCTTTTACACACCTGCATGTCCATACGGAATACAGCCTTCTGGACGGCTCCGCGAAAATCAAAGAATTGGTTGAGCGGGTAAAAGAACTGGAGATGGACAGCATTGCCATCACAGACCATGGTGCCATGTATGGTGCCATTGAGTTTTACAAAGCAGCGAAAGAAGTGGGTATCAAGCCCATCATCGGCTGTGAGGTCTATGTGGCAGCAGGTTCCCGCCTGACAAAGGAAGGCAAGGGCGGCGGTTATTACCATCTGGTGCTTCTTGCGGAAAACGAAACCGGCTATCACAACCTTATTAAGCTGGTTTCTTATGGTTTTATCGACGGATTTTATTATAAACCCCGTGTAGACAAAGAACTGCTGCGGCAGTACCACGAAGGGATCATTGCGTCTTCCGCCTGTCTGGCAGGGGAAGTGGCAAGGGATGTGCTGACATTATCCTATGACCACGCCAAGGAAGCCGCTTTGGAATATGAAGAAATTTTCGGCAAAGGCAATTTTTTCCTGGAATTGCAGAATCACGGCATGGCAGAACAGAAACGTGTCAACGAGGCACTGATTCGTATGTCTAAGGAAACGGGGATTCCCCTCATTGCCACCAATGACAGCCATTATATTTATAAAGAGGACGCAGTGCCTCACGATATCCTCCTGTGTATCCAGACTGGGAAAACTGTGGAGGATGAAGACCGTATGCGGTATGAGGGCGGACAGTTTTATGTGAAAAGCCCCGAAGAAATGTATGACCTTTTCGGCGACGTGCCGGAAGCCTTAGAAAATACCGTAAAAATCGCTAAGCGGTGCAATGTGGAATTTGTGTTCCATGATTTGAAACTGCCCCGATTCGATGTGCCGGAGGGCAAAACAGCACCGGAATACCTCCGGGAGTTGTGCTATGATGGTTTTGCCATGCGGTATCCGGACCCGAAACCGGAATGGAAGGAACGACTGGAATACGAATTGCATACCATTGAAACCATGGGTTATGTGGATTATTTCCTCATTGTTTGGGACTTTATCAAATATGCCAAAGACCATGGTATCATCGTAGGTCCGGGACGTGGTTCCGCTGCCGGCAGCATGGTTTCTTACTGTTTGCAGATTACCACCATCGACCCTCTGCGGTATGACCTGATTTTTGAGCGTTTCCTGAATCCAGAACGTGTCAGCATGCCTGATATTGACGTAGACTTCTGTTATGAACGCAGACAGGAAGTTATTGATTATGTCATTTCCAAGTATGGTGAAGACCATGTGGCGCAGATTGTCACATTCGGTACCCTGGCGGCAAGGGCTGCCATCAAGGACGTAGGCCGTGCCTTGGCGATGCCTTACGCCGATGTGGATAGAATTTCCAAGATGATCCCCACAGAATTGGGCATCACCATCAAAAAAGCCCTGCAAATGAACCCAGACCTGAAAAAGGCTTATGAAAATGAAGAAGATACCCATCATTTGATTGATATGTCCATGCGTCTGGAAGGTCTGCCAAGACATTCTTCCACCCATGCGGCAGGGGTTGTCATTTGTCGGGAACCGGTTATGGAATATGTGCCCCTCAGTGCCAATGACGGGCAGGTCAATACCCAGTACACCATGACATTGTTGGAAGAACTGGGGCTTTTGAAAATGGACTTCCTGGGGCTGAGAACCCTGACGGTTATCCAAAATGCCGTACAGGAAGTGGGGCGTATCCATGGTGTGAAACTGGATATGGAACATCTGCCGGATAATGACCCGGCGGTGTATCAGCTCATCAGCCAAGGGAAAACAGAAGGCGTATTCCAGTTGGAAAGCGGCGGCATGAAGCAGTTCATGCGGGAACTGGAGCCTACTTGCCTGGAAGATTTGATTGCGGGGATTTCCCTCTATCGTCCGGGCCCCATGGATTTTATTCCCAAGTATATCAAAGGGAAAAACGACAAAGACAATATTCAGTATACCCATCCGGCTTTGGAGCCGATTTTGAAAAATACTTACGGCTGTATCGTTTATCAGGAACAGGTTATGCAGATCGTACGAGATCTGGCGGGGTACAGTCTGGGACGAAGCGACCTGGTGCGCCGTGCCATGAGTAAGAAAAAAGCCTCTGTTATGGCAGAGGAGCGGAAGAATTTCGTTTACGGCATCGGCGATGAAGTGCCGGGTTGTGTGAAAAACGGCATTCCCGCAGAAGTGGCGGAAAAAATATTCGATGAAATGACGGACTTTGCAAAGTATGCCTTCAATAAGAGCCACGCGGCGTGCTACGCTGTGGTAGGCTATCAGACGGCATGGCTGAAAGCACACTATCCCGTGGAATTTATGGCGGCGCTCATGACCAGTGTCATGGATAACGCTTCCAAGGTTTCCGGCTACATCGAAGAATGTAAGAAAATGGGCATCCAGCTTCTGCCGCCGGACATCAACGAAGGTTTTGGACATTTTTCCGTATCCAATGGGAAAATCCGCTTCGGTCTGGCTGCCATCAAGAACATCGGCAGAAATGCCGTGGATGCTTTGGTGGCAGAACGGGAGAAGAATGGCCCATTCCTCTCCATGACAGATTTCTGTAACCGCATGAGCGACGGCGAATGGAATAAGCGAGGCATTGAAAGCCTTATCAAATCCGGCGCTGTGGACTCTTTCGGCGGTGCAAGAAGTCAGTATATGGCGGTTTATAAGAATATTCTGGATGGTATCGGTCAGGCGAAGAAAAATAACATTGCCGGACAGATGAATCTGTTCGATTTGGGCGGTGAAAACGAAGCCGTTGCCCAGAAAGACGAACTGCCTGCTATTTCCGAATATGTCCAGCGTGACCGCCTTGCCATGGAAAAAGAAGTGCTGGGGATTTATGTCAGCGGCCATCCTTTGGCGGAGTATGAAAAAATGCTGCGCCGGAAGGTAAGCCATACCAGCATTGATTTTCTTCCTGCGGAAGAAGGTGAGGATCGCGTGCAGATCGCCGAGGGCACAAAAGTTGCCGTTGGCGGTATGATTGCGGCAAAATCCGTAAAATATACCAGAAACAATGAAAAAATGTGTTTCCTGTCATTGGAAGACCTGCAAGGCACCATGGAGATCATTGTTTTCCCCAAGATCATGGAACAGTGCAGTGCCTTTCTGGATGAAGAAGCAGTGGTACTGGTCAAAGGCCGGGCAAATGTTTCCGCTGACGGTGAGGCGAAAGTCATTGCCGCTTCGGTGACACCACTTATGGAAGAAAAGGACGAAAATAAACCTGCGTCCCTTTGGCTGAAACAGGCGGCAGGCAATGAAATGCCCCTTGTGTGGATCACAGCCATTTTGGAGAAATACAAAGGCGATACGCCTGTGTATATATATGAAGAAAAAACAAAACGAAAGATGAAAGCAGACCGCAAATTCTGGGTAACCTTAGAAGAAGGGCTGCTGGAAGAACTGCGAAAACTGCTGGGTGAGAAAAACGTGGCGGTAAAGAACGGATAGGAGGCAAATGATGAAAGAAGATGACAAATTCTATGCTGACGCACCGTATGTCTGCGTGAAAGCACTGGAAAAGGGTGTGAACATTATCGGTGTCACCAGGGGAGAAGTGACAAAGATTCATCACACAGAAAAACTTGACCGCAATGAAGTGCTGATCGTACAGTTTACCGAACATACTTCCGGGATCAAAATCCGCGGGAAAGCTGAAATTTATACACACTACGGCATTATTCGCAGTGGAGACGAAGAAGAAGGTGTAACACTTATTGGGAGGAATGAACATGGAACAGAAAACAATTAAGAAAATCGGTGTACTGACCAGTGGCGGCGATGCTCCCGGCATGAACGCTGCCATCCGTGCTGTTGTACGTACAGCACTGTATCACGACATTTCTGTCATTGGTATCCGTAAAGGCTATAATGGTCTGATCAATGGCGAAATCAAGGAAATGTACAGCAAAGACGTTTCCAACGTGATGAACCTGGGCGGTACCATCCTGCATACAGCACGCTGCCCCGAAATGATGACAGAAGAAGGTCAGAACAAGGCAGCTGCCATCTACAAAATTCTGGGGCTGGATGCACTGGTTGTTATCGGCGGTGACGGTTCCTACCGTGGTATGGCGGAACTGGCAAAACGCGGTGTAAACTGCATCGGTATCCCTGCTACCATCGACCTGGATATGAACAACACAGAATACACCATCGGTTTTGACACTGCTGTCAATACTGGTATGGACGCCCTGAACAAACTGCGTGACACTTCCAGCTCCCACGAACGCTGCTCCGTTGTGGAAGTTATGGGCAGAGATGCTGGTTATATCGCAATCTGGTGCGGTATGGTCGGCGGCGCAGAAGACGTTATGTTCCCCGAAGAAAAGGGTGAAGTGGACAGTGCCAAAGTGATCCAGCAGATCCTGGAAAACAGAAGCATCGGCAAACGTCATAACCTGATCGTTGTGGCTGAAGGCGTTGGCGGCACACAGAAACTGGCAAAAGAAATCCAGGAAATCACTGGCATTCAGACCAGAGCGACTATCCTGGGCCATTTGCAGCGCGGCGGCAGCCCTACTGCAGTAGACCGTATGCACGCTTCCATGATGGGTTACCATGCTGTAAAAGCAATTCTGGCTGGGGAGCAGAATAAAGTGGTAGCTTACAACAGAGGCAGATATGAAATTCTGGATCTGGAAAAAGCATTGCAGATGGAAAAAACACTGGATCGCGAAATTTACGAAGTAATCAAGATTCTGGCAATTTAATCGTTATATAATTAAGAGGAGGTATTCCATGCGCAGAACGAAAATCGTTTGTACCCTGGGCCCTGCAACAGATGATGTAGAGATCATGAAAGAGCTGATCCGCAACGGTCTGGATGCGGCAAGAGTGAACTTCTCCCACGGTACTTATGAAACTCATGGAGAAATTATCAAAAAACTGAAACAGGCAAGAGAAGAATTGAACGCGCCAACTCCACTGATTCTGGATACAAAGGGCCCTGAAATTCGTATCAAAACCTTTGAAAACAATAAAATTCGTCTGGAACAGGGGGATAAATTCACCCTGACAACAGAAGATGTACCCGGTACACAGGAACGTGTTTCCGTAACTTATGCGGATCTGCCCAAAGATCTGCAGAAAGGCTCTCGTGTGCTCATTGACGACGGCCTTATTGAACTGCGGGTAGAAAGCATCGTAGGCCCTGAAGTACACTGTGAAGTTGTAACAGGCGGCGATGTAAGCTCCCGTAAAGGCGTGAACCTGCCTGGCGTGCAGGTAAACCTGCCTTCTTTGACAGAAAAAGATATTTCCGACCTGAAATTCGGTATCGAAAATGAATTTGACTATGTGGCTGCATCTTTCATCCGTTCCGCTTCTGACGTTGTGAAGATCCGGAAAGTGCTGGAAGAAAACGGCGGCGAAAACATCCAGATCATCTCCAAGATCGAAAATCAGGAAGGTGTGGATAACATCGAAGAAATTCTGGAAGTTTCCGATGGTATCATGGTAGCCAGAGGGGATCTGGGTGTGGAAATCCCTCCCGAAGAAGTACCTCTGGTGCAGAAAGCGCTGATTGCACTGGCAAACAGACGCGGCAAACCTGTCATCACAGCAACACAGATGCTGGAAAGCATGGTAAAAAGCCCCAGACCTACTCGTGCGGAAGCAAATGACGTTGCAAACGCCATCTTTGACGGCTCCGATGCCATCATGCTTTCCGGTGAAACAGCTATGGGCAAATACCCCTGTGAAGCAGTGGCAACCATGGCAAGAATCGCTGAAAAAACAGAAAGCAGCATCAACTACGGCAAAAACCTGACAAAGAGTCTGGAAACAGGTCTGACCAATATCACAAATGCCATCAGCTTTGCGGCATGCACCACAGCGGCAGAACTGAAAACAACCTGCATTTCCACTATCACAAAATCCGGTTTTACCGCAAGAATGATCTCCAAACACAGACCTGTATGCCCCATTGCGGCAGGTACTATGTGCGATCAGGTATGGCGTCAGATGAACCTGGTATGGGGCTGCCGTCCCGTACTGCATAAAGCGCCTATTTCCAAAGGTCAGGTATTTGACTCTGCCATGAAAGTGGCACAGAAGAGCGGTCTGGTGAAAAACGGTGATACCATCGTTATGGCACTGGGGATGCCCGTAGGCGTAAGCGGTTCCACAAATACCCTGCGTGTTGACATCGTTGGCGATGTGCTGTGCAAAGGTATTGGTGTTGGCAAACAGAGAGTCAGCGGCACTGCAAGAGTCATCAAAGTACGGGATGAAATGGAACGGGAATTCAAGAAAGGCGATATTCTCGTAACAACAGCAACAGACAATGACTTTATGCCTTATCTGCAGAAAGCATCCGCCATTGTGGTTGGCCCCATGGATCATGTGGAAAACTGCCATGCGGAAATCGTTGGAAGAGCACTGGATATCCCTGTTGTGGTATGCAATGCGAAAGTCATTGACTTTATCCCTAATGATACCCTCATTACCGTAGATGCGGCGAAGGGCTTTGTATACAAAGGTATCCCTAACGAAAAATAAGATGATTTGACGATTTCAGTCAATAAAAAAGGAGTCGTACTTCCTGTAAAAACAGGAAGCATGGCTCCTTTGATTTTTAGAAATATTTTGGTGTGATGACCCAGACAGATACGGAATCCGTGTCGCTGGTATTTTTGCATTGATGGGGCAGGGTGCTGTCCAGCGTGATGCTGTCCCCTTCCTGTAAGGTGTAGATTCTGCCTTCCACTACGACCTGTAAGGCACCTTGGATCACATAGCCGCAGGTTTCCCCTTGGGCAAATGAAGGGCGGTAATCATAAGAGCCTCCCTTTTTCAGTGTCAGTTCCGCAAAATCCAGCATACGTCCGGAGTGGTCTGGACAGAGTATTTTGTGGATACAGCCATTTTCCTGAGCTGTCAGGAGGTTGTGGCTGCCTTTGCGGATGACAGGCGTATCTTCCGGCGGTGTATCTTCAAAGAAGGCGTACATGTCTGTTTCCAGCGCCTGTGCCAGCCGAAAGAGGATGAGAGCGGAGGGAACCACCAGATCACGTTCAATCTGGCTGATGAGCCCTGTACTCACATCGGATATGGTGGAAAGCTTGGCGATGCTCATATGTTTTTCATTGCGCAGTTCACGCAGTTTGCTGCCGTTGAATTGGGTCATGGGTTCCTCCTTGATGAAATGATTTTTGAAAACTTTTATCATTTTATCATTTTTTCCGGAAGGGAACAAGGGACAGGAATTTTTTTCCTTTCTCTCTCCAAAGGGGGACAAATGAGAAAAAACAGCCGTTTTTCGCCGTCTTTCGTTGCAAAATCAAGGTGTCTGTGCTATGATGTTTAGGATTATAGATTGAAAAAAGACGAATTTGAGGAGGAAATTATGTTAACAAGCAAACAAAGAGCTTATCTGCGCTCTCTGGCAAACGGTATTGACGCAATTTTTCAGGTAGGAAAAAATGGCGTGACACCAGAACTGCGTGATACAGTACACAACGCACTGGAGGCAAGAGAGCTGGTAAAAATCAGTGTGTTGGACAATAATATGCTGGGCCCTGCGGAAGCGGCAGAAATGCTGGCAAGCAGAACTGGTGCGGACATCGTGCAGGTCATCGGCAATAAATTTGTATTGTACCGTGCTTCCAAGACAAAACCTGTCATTGAACTGCCTCCTGTGAAGAAATAAGCAGGCAGAGGGAGGAAAAATCATGCGAAACGAAATCGCTAATTTCAGAAACTGCAAAAGTATTGCCATCATGGGCGGTACCTTTGACCCCATTCACTATGGACATCTGGTAACGGCAGAAGCGGTGCGCCACCGTTTTCATGTAGATAAGGTGGTATTCATTCCCACAGGCCGTCCTGCCCATAAATCTCATAAAGAAGTAACCCATAATGAACACCGGTATCTGATGACGGTTCTGGCAACCATGCGGAATGAGAACTTTGAAGTATCTCGTATTGAAATCGACCGCCCCGGCACCACCTATACCATTGACACCATTGAACAGCTGAAAAAAATGTGCCGTCCCGATGTGCGTCTATATTTTATCACCGGTGCCGATGCCATCCATCAGATTATGAGCTGGAAAGAACCGGAACGTCTGCTGTCCCTTTGCGACTTTGTGGCAGTAACCAGACCCGGTTATCAGAAAAATCAGATGTTCGAGGAAATCGGAGAAATTCAGGAAAAATATGCCAGCAGAATCCATTACATGGAAGTGCCGGCATTGGCTATTTCGTCTTCGGATATCCGTACCCGGGCACAAAGAGGTATGCCCATTCAATACCTGCTTCCACAGGAAGTAGAGGACTATATTCATAAATTCGGTTTGTATCAAAACGAAAGAAAAGACGAGGTGAAATTTATGCTGCCCATTGAAGTTATGCAGGAAAAACTTCAGTCTGCTCTGTCTGTGAAACGCTATATCCATACCATGGGCGTTTCCGAAGAAGCAGTGCGGCTGGCAGAAATATACGGCACACAGGCAGACCGTCAGAAAGCCAAAGTGGCAGGTCTGCTCCATGACTGCGCCAAGGATTATCCAAAGGAACTGCGGCAGCGTTTCTGCAAGGAATACAAGGTCAAAATGGACGACATTCTGGAACAGCAGCCGGATCTGATCCATCCATTTTTGGGCGCGGAAGTGGCAAAACGGGAATATAAGATCAAAGATGAAGATATCCTCAATGCCATCCGCTACCATACCACAGGTCGTGCTGGCATGTCTGTACTGGAAAAGATTGTGTTCATCGCTGATTATATTGAGCCCAACAGAGAACAGTTTGAAGGTCTGGATGAAGCAAGACGTCTGGCGTATCTGGATCTGGATATGGCAATGCGCTTCATTCTGGAACAGACCATTGAGTTTGTAAAAGAACGGGGCAGACTGCTCCATCCTCTGTCTTTGGAGGCATTGGAATACTATAAAAATAGATAAGATTACAAGGAGGAATTATATGGACGCTTTAGAAGCTGCAAAAATCGCACAGGCTGCGTTAGACGATAAATTAGGTCAGGACATTCAGGTACTGAATCTGAAAGGTCTGTCCAATGTGGCAGACTGCTTTGTCATTGCAAGTGGTAAAAATGTCAACCATCTGCGTGCAATGGCAGACGAAGTGGAACAGAAACTGTTCCAGGCTGGTGTAAAAATGCACCATTCCGAAGGTTACAGCACAGGCACATGGATCTTGTTAGACTTCGGCAACCTGCTGATCCACCTGTTCAATGAAGAACAGCGTGAATTCTATGGTTTGGAGCATGTTTGGGGCGACGCAAAACCTGTGGAATAATCGCGAAAAAGTCAATAAATGAGAGAAAAATGACGGATTTTTAATGCCGATTGTGCAGAAAAATCCGTTAGGAGGGGGTAAGGCAGGAAATTTTTTACACATCTGGTGAGAAAATATTTCCCCATATACCCTCGAAATTGCATAATTTGCCGAGATTTCAAAGATTTGCAAAAAATACTTGTATCCAAGCGGATTTTGCAGTAAATTTTATTTGTTGAGAAAATTTCATAACAGGCATGCTTTTATGTCGGTCTTAAATCAGAAAGGATGGAAAAGATTTATGGAAAAGATTTATCAGGGCAAAACTAAGGATGTTTACAAACTGGAAAACGGCAACGTGCTGCTGAAGTTCAAAGACGACTGCACAGGTAAAGATGGTGTATTCGATCCCGGTGAAAACTCCGTTGGTTTGACCATTGAAGGTATCGGTAAAGCAAATCTGGAAACATCTATCAAATTCTTCGAAATTTTGAAAGAGGCTGGCATCAAAACACATTACGTTTCTGCTGATGTAGACAACGCTACAATGGAAGTTCTGCCCGCAACAGTATTCGGTCACGGTCTGGAAGTTATCTGTCGTCTGAAAGCAACAGGCAGCTTCATCCGTCGTTACGGCGATTACATCGCTGACGGCACAGTTCTGGAAGGTGGTTATGTTGAAACAACATTCAAAGACGACGCAAAAGGCGATCCTCTGGTAACAAAAGACGGTCTGATCGCTCTGGGCGTTATGAGCGGCGAAATGTACGACAGCATGAAAGAACAGACACTGAAAATCACTCGTATCGTTGCTGACGAACTGGCGAAAAAAGGTCTGGATCTGTACGACATCAAATTTGAATTTGGTTACAACAACAACGAAGTTATCCTGATCGACGAAATCGCTTCCGGTAACATGCGTGTTTACAAAGACGGCAAAATCGTTGAACCCGTTGAACTGACAAAAATCATTCTGGGCTAATCCTGTTTGATACAAGATAAATATGAAATGTTTCATCTGCCTGATGGCAGATTGAGAAAAAAAGAAACAGCATCCAAAAGGTTTTTACCTTGGATGCTGTTTTTGGTTTCGAGAAAATCAATTTTTACAAATGGACAGGCGGTAAAGACGCTGTTTGTCCTCAGGGCTCAGGTGGGTAGGGAATGTTTCGATGTATTCCCAGCCGAATTTTTCGTATAACCCCTCATGGCGGGTAAAGAGATAAAGCTCTGTCAGATGCAGGCGAGCGGCATGGTCTTTGACGGCTTCCATAACGGTATAGGTCAGTCCTTTTCCGCGGAAAGCAGGCTCTATCCAGAAGTCCCGCAGCCAGGGATAACAGTCGGGGCGTGTGTCAATATCTGACATGGCAAACTGAAATGTGCCGGCAGGAGCGCCATCCTGCAAAATCAGGAATACCTGTGGAATGCGGTCTTTGCATACGGCGTTGCGTACGTATGCTTCCACCTGTTCTTTTGTATAATCTTCGTCCTTTCCCCACCAGTCATAGAGCCACTGAATGATAGCAGGCAGGGCAGGATGATGTTTATCTGTGATGCAGATGATTTCGGTCATAACGTCCTCCTGTTGATAGACAAAAAGAGAGCCGAAAATCTTTGGCAGATTTTTCGGCTTCTTTATATTTGTGATTATTTTTTTCGGTATTTTTCATTGCATTTGGATAAAAATACCACGCACACCAGCAGCAGCAAAATAAAGACAATGAACAATGCCATGCTGCCTGGAAAGACTTTATCCAGAATGGCCTTTCCCACAAGAACAAGGCCCGTCAGGAAGTTCCATACACCTTCTTCCCGCAGATATGCAGGCAGATGATCAGGGTCAATGTTTTCCAGTGTGCCTTTTCTGTAAAAAATAGGCTGTCCGTACCATGCGAATATGCCCCGGGCAAATAAATAAATGCCTGCCACAAAGAAAAGCATCATGGGGATTCCCTCCTATCTTGTTTCCGTTGCCAGAAACAGCGTTTCATGGTATCATAAGCAAGAATCAATAAGAGCGTTTGTTGGCTCTCTTATTCAGACTGGTCTGTCTTTCGTTGGACTGTTTCATCCATTCCCGCATTTTTTCTTCAAAATCGGCAGAAGGATTGACGGTCTGTGGTTTGAAATATTCTTCGGCAGGATTTGTGGTTCTGTTTTCCTGCTTGTGTCCTTTGTAAGGACGATCTCCTTTAGGCTGACGCGCTTCCTTTGGCAGCGCTTCTTTCATGGAGAGAGCGATTTTGTTTGTTTCTGGATCAATGGAAAGGACTTTCACCTTGACAATGTCGCCCACTTTTACGTGGTCGTTGATGTCCTGCACAAAGGTGTTTGCTACCTGTGAGATATGAACCAGACCCTGTGCCTGTTCTCCCAGAGAAACAATGGCACCAAAGGGTTTGATGCGAACGACTTTGCCTTCTACGATACTGCCAACTTCGGGTTTTTCAGACATTCTGTAATACACTCCTGTTCGGTAATTTTAAAAATCAATACGGGAACAGTATAACACAGAATACATGTGAATACAAATAAATTTATATTGCATTTGGAGGAAAAAATGAAGAAAAAAGATATCATTACCGTGAAAATTGACGGTGTACGCTTTCCCAATAAAGCCTATGGTTTTGTGGATGGAGAAAAAGTGATTGTGAAAAATGGTGTGCCTGGTCAGATTGTTTCTGCACAGGTTATCAAAAAGCGTGGCGGCAATGTGGAAGCCCGCCTGCTGGAAGTAACAGAACGATCCGAGCTGGAACGGCAGGAAGGCTGCTGTTCTCATTATGAGATTTGCGGCGGATGTACTTACCAGACTATGAAACGTCAGGCAGAACTGGATATGAAAGAACAGCAGGTGAAAACATTGCTGGAAGATGCAGGTATTCATGTGGAAAGCTGGGAAGGCATCACACCTTCTCCCTTGGAAACAGGCTACCGCAACAAATGTGAATTTTCCTTTGGGGATGAAGTGAAAGATGGCCCTCTGGCATTGGGTATGCGTAAGAAAATGAGCCATTATGAAGTGGTAACACTGAAAGACTGCAATATCGTAGATGTGGACTTTGTAACCATCGTTCAGGGGGCGCTGGCGTTTTTCCAGGAAAGAAACGTTGCCTTCTATCATCGCATGCGCCACGATGGCTCTCTGCGCCATTTGGTTGTAAGAAAGGGGAAAGCAACAGGGGAAATCCTGGTGCATCTGGTGACTACGTCTGACGTACCTTTTTCTATGGAAGAATTTAAGAATATGATTTTGGCACTGCCTTTGCAGGGAGAACTCTGCGGTGTGCTTCATTCCGTAAATGATGGCGTAGCTGATGTGGTGCGCAGCGATGAAATGACAGTACTGTACGGCAGAGATTTCTTCATGGAAAAACTCTTTGATCTGGAATTCAAAGTGTCTGCTTATTCCTTCTTCCAGACAAATACAGAAGGTGCGGAAAAGCTTTACAGCATCGTGCGGGAATTTGCCGGCGATGTGGAAAATAAAATGGTGTTCGACCTGTATTGCGGTACAGGCACTATCGGTCAGATCATGGCAAAAGCTGGCTCTAAAAAAGTAATGGGCATTGAACTGGTGGAAGAAGCTGTTGTGGCAGCCAATGAAAACGCTGCAAGAAACGGCTTGACCAACTGTACATTCCTGGCTGGGGACGTGCTGAAGATGGTGGACGAATTGACGGACAAGCCCGATGTTATCATCGTTGACCCTCCCAGAGAAGGCATCCATCCCAAAGCGATCGGAAAGATCATTGACTTTGGTGCGCCGGAAATCGTCTATGTGTCCTGTAAGCCCACATCTTTGGCAAGAGATCTGCAGGAATTCCAGGCGGCTGGCTATGAGGTGAAACGGGTACGGCTCATGGATATGTTCCCCAGAACAGTCCATGTGGAATCGGTGGTACTGATGACACGTTGTGGTGGACAGGCGTAAAATAAGGGTGAAACCACAAGATGTTGTGGTTTGAGAGTGAAAAAACGGGGGTTTTTCGGTGAAAAAACTGCCCGTTTTTTGCCATTGAAAAATGACCTTTGGACAGATGACATGGGAATATAAGGATGATAAATAAGCATAATTTCAGATTTTTATATTTGATAGATTGCGCCAATTCATAAATAATTAGAGGAAAGTGTTGTAAAGCAATGGTTATAGATATCTGTGGAGATATATGCTCGTTATAAGAAGCAGGTGATGATATGGGACAAAAAGATAAAATCCAAAATATATTAAAAACACAAGGGACACTGACACAAAGTGCATTGGCAGAGTGCATATACAGAGATAAAAATCATGGACCTAATATTTATAACGCATTGACAGGACTTGTAAATGCTGGGCTTGTGATTCGCTCAGGGAAAAACCCGTCGTACTATTCCTTGTCTGGATTAGAATTTGTTTTGCCTGAGGAAGAAAAGCAATCTAAAAAAGGATACCGAGATGTTACGGGAGATATTATTACAGATGAGTCAATAAATGATATAGAAATTTTGGTGCAGAGCACAGATAACTATGGTCCTGAAAATGATATGATATCTAGATGTCTAAAGTCGTTTCCTCAAAATACAGACCCTGATATTGTAGCAATGAAGATTGGATTAATTGATATTACAAATTCAACACATTTATCACAGCATAAAAGCAAAATTAGTATGGTTGAATTATCAAATATCATTGCAGCGATTCCTAATATTGATGCTAGAATCCAGATGGGGGATCCGGAAGTTGTAAATGAAATAGCAAGGAGCAATGGGAAAATTAATCTGTTTTCGTTTGCTTCAAAATATTGTTGTTACCATAATAGAAACCTGTATGGAAAAGATGATTATTCAATTTTAGATACGGTATTAAAAAAATATCTTCCTCGCTATTTTGACGATATAACAAAAAGTCAAATTCAAAAATGGCAAGATCGTTATCAATACAAAGAATATAATGATTATATAACAAGAAAGTTAGATGAATTAGGAATACATACCGAAAACAGAAAGAGAAAATTTGATCATTTTGTTTGGTATAAGAATAGATAATTCGTTTTTGAAAAGATTTTCTGTGGTGTTTTATTCAAAGAGAAAAGTAAGATAAAAAATTTAAATAAACGAAAAAGCGACTGATATATCAGTCGCTTTTTTCGTGCCCAAAAGTTTTCAGAAACAGCCGAAAGACCTCCTGATCCGTTTCCAAATCCCGTGTGAGAAACTGTTTGGACAGTTCAATGAGGATGCCTTGAGAAAATAGTGGAGCCAAAGGACAGGGAAGAAATCGACGAAGAAGCATTCGCTGAAAAGCTTCCAGAGGTTCCTTGCCGATGTGTTCCATGAGTTTTTGCTCTGTCTGCCGCAGTTCTATCAGGTCAACAGCAGCATTCCATTCAAAAGTTTTCTCTCTCAAAAAGTCTTTTTGAGCCTGTTCCAAGATAGAATCTGCCTGCCGTAAGAAGCAGAGATTTATTTTTGTGGCAGGTTCCTGACAAGGAAACTCGGATAGGAGAGATGGATTTTCTTTGAAAGAGTGCTGGGTATCCGCCATGACTTGGTGGACTTCATCATGTAGTGCCACAAAATCTATCTGTGCTGTCAGACGAAAAAACAAAGAAAGATAGTGATCCAGAAGATAACTTTTCGTTCCTAAGGCGCGCTTCAATGCCGCCGCAGAATGAAAAATTTCTGAAAACGTGGGTGGATTCTCATCATTATGAGAAAGAAAAGCTTGAAAAATATCCATGATAAAAACCGCCTTTTCCAAAAGTCGGCAGAGCCGCTTGTGGTATATAAACTCTGATGGCAAAAGGTGTCAAGGAGAAAAATGGATTTTAGGAAAGAGGGTGAAAAGGATTGAAAAAACAGAGGATTTGGTTTGCTGCGTCAACAGGGGCAAGACCGCCGCCAGTACCGCCTGATTTGCCCCTGTGTGCCGCTTTGTAGAGCAGGTAGAGTAGTTGCAGGGTAAGGCAGTTTGGAGCGAATTTGCCCCGATTTTGGGCAAAGAAAAAAAGAGGGTATTGGGAATCAATATCTGCCAAAAGGGACTTTGCCAGATGTGAAAAATACTTGCAGGTGAAAAGCCGGCGTCAAACTACCGGCAGAGTCCATCAAATCCCCGCAGTGCGGAGATTTTTTGCCAGCGCCGGTGAAAAAAGATTGGCGCTCATTTGCGTGTTGTGAAACAGAAAAAGAAAAGATTGTCTTAAGAACCAGCGGCTTTGCCAAGTGTGCTGGTACCGACGCTATGGAGAGAAAGGAGCATTTTGATGAAAAAAGAATACCAGAAACAACGATATACCGTGTGGCTGTCTAAGGGCGCCATCCAGAAAAGCGATGCGGCAGTAACGAGGGAAGATTTTGCAAACCGCAGTGCATTTATAGAAAGAGCCATTCACTTTTACTCCGGTTATCTTTATCAGGAAAGCCATCAAGATTTTTTATCTGAAGTGATATTGGAATCCATGAAGGGCATCGTAAAAACATCAGAGAATCATTTGGCTCGTTTGCTTTTCAAAATTGCCGTGGAAATGGCAAAGCTGGAAAGTATGCTTGCCGCCATCAACGATATGGATGAGGCAACCATGCGCAGACTTCACATCCGCTGCGTGAACGAAGTGAAAAAGATCAATGGCATCCTCACCATGGAGGATGCTGTGAGATACCAAAGAAGTGATGAGGAATAAATTTTTTTCGCTATGAAAAAATAGAGAGGAGAAATCATTTTGCCTGTTCAGAAGAAAAGACTGCCGCCTGTTTGGTTCAGCTGACAAACGGAACGCAGTCTTTTTCTTTTGAAAATCAGGATAGAAAATTTTGAAAAGAGAGGAAGGTCTTTGACGGGAGAGGTCTGCCCTTTTGCTGAACCATGGTATGGCTCACGAAGAGCCATGAATGTGAACCATTCAATATAACAGTTAAAGGTATACAGAAAAGAAAATGAATATCTTTGGGCGGCAGCAGATATGGATTTTTGTTTGAGATTTTATGCGGGATATACTATACTGAAAAAGAAAGAATCATGAAACGAAAAGTCGAATGATAGAAAAATCGGAATAACGGAGGAAATCTTGCATGATTACAGGAGCCATTAAAAATAAAGTGGATAAAATCTGGACGGACATCTGGGCAGGCGGTATCACCAACCCTCTGACTGTCATCGAACAGCTGACATACCTGATGTTCATTCGTTCTCTAGATGAAAAAGAGCTGGAAACCGAAGAACTAGAAAACCTGATGGGAGAAAAAATGGAACACATCTTCCCAGCATCATCTGCGGGGCAGTCCATGCGCTGGAGCAAGTTCAAAAACAATGACCCCCGTGACATTTACGATGTCATGAGCCAGCGTGTTTTCCCTGCCATCAAAAACATGAAGCAGGGACGACTGCCGGATTTTGACGAGAGAGGGGAACTGGTGGAAATCCCTGACGAAGATGGAACAGGTGCCCAGAGCAATACCGCCTTTGCTCGTTACATGGAGGACGCCATGTTTCTGATTCCCACGCCTCAGGTATTGCAGAAGATCATCACCGGACTGGAAGACCTTTATGAGCATGATATTGCGGACTTGGATATGCAGGGGGACTTGTACGAGTATATGCTGGGCAAGCTGGCAACGGCTGGGCAGAATGGGCAGTTCCGTACACCGAAACACATTCGGGAAATGATGGTAGAGCTGATGCAGCCCACACCTGACGACACCATTTGTGACCCTGCCTGTGGTACTGCTGGCTTTCTGGTATCCGCTTCGGAATATATCCGCAAGCATTACGAGGACACCATGACCAGCGAGCAGTGGGAACATTTCGCAGGGGAAGCCTTCACTGGCTTTGATACGGACAGAACCATGCTGCGGATCTCCGCCATGAACCTGATGCTCCATTCCATCACTAACCCGGAAATCGACTATCAGGATAGCGTATCCAAACAGAACCAGATCAAAGAAGCTTATACGGTCTGTCTGGCAAATCCGCCATTCAAAGGGACAGTGGATGCCGAAAGCATCAACGACGATCTGAAAGCCGTGACCAATACCAAGAAAACAGAGCTGCTTTTTCTGGCACTGTTCTTGCGGATGCTGAAAAAAGGGGGCAGATGCGCCTGCATCGTTCCGGACGGGGTGCTTTTTGGTTCGTCCAAAGCCCATAAAAGCATTCGGAAAGAACTGGTGGAAAACCATCAGCTCAAAGCGGTGATCTCCATGCCCTCCGGCGTGTTTAAGCCCTACGCCGGCGTGTCTACGGCGGTGCTGGTGTTCACCAAAACAGGGGCAGGCGGTACAGAAAATGTGTGGTTCTACGATATGAAAGCCGACGGCTTCAGTCTGGACGACAAACGCAGCGAAATCGCCGACAACGACATTCCCGACATCATCCACCGCTTCTGTCATCTGGAGCAGGAAGGAGAACGGGAGCGGACAGAACAGAGCTTCTTTGTGCCAAAAGAGGAAATCGCCCAAAACGACTATGACCTGTCCATCAATAAGTATAAAAAGGTGGAATATGTGCCAGTGGAATACCCTTCCACAATGGAGATTCTGGCAGATCTCAATGAGCTGGAAATGGAGATCACCAAAGGACTGGCGGAATTGGAGGGGATGTTGTGATGGCAAGATTGGGAGATGTATGTCAAAAAGCGACTTCAAATATTGCACAAAAAGATTTAGAAAATCGAAATGGAGAATATGAAATTTACGGGGCAAGTGGATTTATAAAAAAAGTGGATTTCTATCAACAAGAAAATCCATATATTGCAGTAGTAAAGGATGGTGCTGGTATTGGTAGAGTTATGAAACTCCCGGCAAAAACATCTGTTATTGGAACGATGCAATATATTATCCCTAATAATGATATTGATATTTCTTATTTGGCTTATGCAATGGAAAATATGAATCTTGCAAAGTATTATACAGGAGCAACGATTCCACATATTTATTTTAAGGATTATCAGAAAGAAGAACTCCCAGTTCCGTCCCTAGAAGAACAGCGGAAAATTGCGGCGGTGCTGGACAAGATCAGCGACCTCATTGCCAAACGCCGCCAGCAGCTGGAAAAGCTGGATTTGCTGGTAAAGGCAAGGTTTGTGGAGATGTTTGGGACATTTCCGGCAAATGAAAAGAATTGGAATGTTGGAAAAATAAGAGATGTAATCAATGAAGCAAAATATGGTTCTAGTCGTCCTGCTGTTGAAGGTGGTCAATATCCTTATTTAAGAATGAACAACATTACTTATAGTGGAGAACTGGATTTATCAGATATTAAACAAATTGATGTGCCAGAATCTGAATTACCTAAATGTACGGTACAACGAGGAGACGTTTTATTTAATCGAACAAACAGCAAAGAGCTTGTTGGAAAGACTTGTGTATATGACAGAGATGAAATGATGGTTTTAGCAGGTTTTGTTATTCGTGTTCGTGTAAATGAAAGAGTGTTGCCTGAATTTTTGTCTGAATTTTTGAATACAGATTTTTCAAAGCAAATGCTTTTGGGAATGTGTAAAACTGCGATTGGGCAAGCAAATATAAATGCTCAAGAGATGCAAAATATTGGGATTTATATTCCGCCGATTGAATTGCAGAAAGAATTTGTTGACTTTAGAAATGAGATTAGAAAAACAAAAGATACCATTAGTCAAAGTCTTGGCAAACTGGAAATATTAAAAAAGGCTTTGATGCAGGAGTATTTTGGGTGAGGTGAGTTTTATGGAAATGATGTATGCTTTTACAGATGAAAGCGGATCTCATGGTTGGAATTTTAATAAACCCGATGTCTCTACTCATTTTATTATTTGTGCTATTATTGTTGAGTCAACAGAAGTAGAATCTTTAAGAATAGCAGTAGAGAAAATTAGAAAGAAATATTTCCAAACAGGAGAAATGAAGTCTAGTAAAGTTGGAAAAAATTATAAACGAAGAATGAAAATTCTTTCAGAATTGAAAGATTTGAATTTTACTATTTTTCCTGTCATTATTGACAAAACAGCTTGTGCTAACATGCCTGGACTCAGATTTAAAACCTCATTTTATAAATTTATGAATAATATTGTTTATAAAGAGTTAAGAAATGGTTTTGAAAAGCTAACAGTTGTGGCAGATGAAATTGGAACATCAGATTATATGAAAAGCTTTATTAAGTACATTAAAACGAAAGAAGATGTCCCTAATTTATTTGGAGAGGCGGATTTTTTATTTCAAAATAGTAAAAACGATGTTTTAATTCAGTTGGCTGACTTTATGGCTGGTACATTGTCATTTGTATTTGATAAAAATAAAAAAAATACAGAACATCCTGATTATTTAAAATTTTTGCATAAGAAGACAATTCGAATAATGCTATATCCTAAAACCTATGAGAATTATATATTGGATACTAGTTCAATTACAGAAGACTATGACTATGAAGTCGCAAATATTTGTTTTCGGAGAGCAGCACTTTTTATGAAAACAAATGCAGAGACAGAGGACAAAGATGTCATAATACAAAAGATTATATTAGATTATTTATTATTTCGTTTCATGAATAATGATAAACGTGGATACATTCCCACAAAGGAACTCATAAATCAGTTAAAATATACAAATGGTGAAAAAATGTCAATTAGTACATTTAGATTGAAAGTTATTTGTAAGTTGCGGGATGCCGGTGTAATTATAGCTAGTTCTTCAAAGGGATATAAGATACCTGCCAAACAATCTGAACTTTATGATTTTATAAATCATGGTGTTTCTGTTGCTATACCTGTTATGGAAAGAATGAAAAAATGCAGAGACATAGTCAAGTTTGGAACAAATGGAGAGATAGATTTATTTGATCACACAGAATATAACTCATTAAGAAAATTTTTTGATGAAGAAGTAGAAAATGATGATATAAATTAGGGGGGAGATATAATGACCAACTTTTCTTTCCTACGCACCCAGCCCACCTACGCCCTGTTTGCCCCTGCCTGCGTAGAAGCGGAGCGCATCTTTGCCGCTTCTCCTGCCATGTGTGCCGTGGGCTGTCGGAAAGCCTTGGAACTGGCGGTGAAGTGGGTCTATGCCGCCGATACCTCCATGGAGATGCCTTATCGGGACAACCTCCAGTCCCTCCTCCATGAGCCTTCTTTCCGTTTTGCCGTAGACCGGAATACCTGGGGCAAGCTGCCCTTTATCGCCAAGCTAGGCAACGAAGCCGTACATACGGGGCATAACATCCAGAAGGGTGACGCCCTTTTGTGCCTCCAATCCCTTTTTGAATTCGTCCAGTGGATCGACTATTGTTATGGCACCGCCTACCAAGAACGGAAGTTTGACCCTGCCCGTATCCCTGCCGAGAAAATCGCTGTGGATGTGAAGAAGATCAAGGAACAGGAAAGCCTGCTGGATGAAAAACAAGCAGAGATTGAAAAACTCCGCAAGCAGATCGAGGAAATGTCTGCCCGTTTCACGGCGGAAAAAGACCAGCACAAGAAAGAGCGTACCTTCCAGTCGGAGGATCTTTCGGAATTTGCCACCCGCAAGCGGTTTATTGATGTGGATCTTAGGGAAATGGGCTGGAAGCTGGAAGGCGTGGACGCCGATGTGCAGGTGGAATACGAAGTGGACGGCATGGCAGGCAAGGCGGGGCAGAAAGGCTATGCGGATTATGTGCTTTTCGGCAAGGATGGTCTGCCTTTGGCGGTGGTGGAAGCCAAACGTGCCAGCAAAGACCCCAATAATGGATGGAAACAGGCGGTTTTGTATGCGGACTGTCTGGAACGGAAGTTTGGCAGACGCCCCATGATTTTCATTACAAATGGCTTTGAAACTTATTACTGGGACGATCAGACCAGCCCGAAACGGCAGGTCAGCGGCATTTTCAGCAAAAATGACCTGCAAAAACTCATGAACCGCCGGACAGAACGGCTGAAACTGGAAACAGTTCCCATCAGCGATAAAATCACCGACCGCTATTACCAGAAAGAAGCCATTCGTGCCGTCTGCGGACAGATCGAAAAGGGCTTTCGCAAGCATCTGCTGGTAATGGCAACAGGTACGGGCAAAACCAGAACGGCATCCAGCCTGACAGATGTGCTGAGCCGTGGGAAATATGTGACGAATATCCTGTTTCTGGCTGACCGTACCGCATTGGTAAAGCAGGCGAAAGACGATTTCAAAAACTATCTGCCGGATATGTCCCTGTGCAATCTCTGCACCAATAAGGATGACCGCAACGCCAGAATCGTCTTTTCCACTTATCCAACCATGCTCAACGCCATTGATGATACGAAAACAAAAGACGGACAGCGGCTCTTTACCCCTGCCCATTTTGACCTCATCATCATTGATGAAAGCCATAGAAGTATTTTCAAGAAGTATCGTGCCATTTTCCAGTACTTTGACGCCATTTTGGTGGGGCTGACGGCAACGCCAAAAACAGACGTAGATCGGAATACATACGATTTCTTTGAGATGGAGCATGGTGTGCCTACCTATGCCTATGACTATGAAACGGCGGTTTATCAGGATAAAGTGCTGGTGCCTTATTATAATTATGAGGTGAAAACCAAGTTTTTGGAGGAAGGCATTACTTACGACGATTTATCCGAGGAAGATAAGGCACGCTATGAAGATGATTTCACAGAGGATGGCGTTATGCCGGAATTTATCCCTTCTGCGGCATTGAACCAGTTTGTATTCAATGAAAAAACAGTAGATCAGGTGCTGCAGGATTTGATGGAACGGGGCATCCATGTGGCAGGCGGCGACAGATTGGGGAAAACCATTATTTTTGCCCAGAATAAGCGTCATGCCCAGTTTATCGTGGATCGGTTCAACGCTCTGTATCCCCAGTATCATGGGAATTTTGCCCAGCGGGTAGTCTGTGACGATTCCTATGCCCAGACAGTCATAGAGGATTTCAAGATACCGGAAAAAGCGCCCCATATTGCTGTATCGGTGGATATGATGGATACGGGTATTGACGTGCCGGAATGCGTGAATCTGGTGTTTTTCAAGAAAGTCCGTTCCAAAGCCAAGTTCTGGCAGATGATTGGACGGGGCACACGGTTATGCAAGGGGCTGTCCTGTATCGACCAGATCGACGGGGAATATACGGATAAGCGGCGGTTTTTGATTTTCGATTACTGCGGCAATTTTGAATATTTCCGTCAGCATAAGGAAGGCTATGAAACCAGAGAAACCAAAACACTGTCAGAGAATATCTTTGGAAAACAGGTACGGCTCATGATGGCGTTGCAGGAAAGTACCTTTGCGGATGCAGACTATCAGGCATGGCGAAAGGAATTGGCAGAAACCTGTCATGGACAGGTAGCGAATTTGAAACGGGAACTGATTGCCGTCAAGATGCGGCTGCGGTATGTGGAGAAATATCAAAAAGAGGATGCTTTTGCCCATATCAGCGATCTGGATAAAGGGGAACTGGAACGGGAGATTGCACCGCTGGTTTTTCTGGATGATCCCGATGAATTTGCCAAGCGGTTTGATAATTTCATGTATGGGCTGATGCTGGCGCATCTGGAGCAGATGCCGTCCTTCAAGTATGCGAAAAAACAGCTTTGTGACATGGCGGCGCTGCTGGAAAAGAAGGTCACAATTCCGCAAATCAAGGAAAAACTGCCGCTGATTCGGGAAATTGGTACCGATGCTTTCTGGGAAGCTAAGGATTTGCTCTTGTTTGAAAAGGTGCGGAAGGAACTGCGGGATCTGATTCAATTTCTGGATGAAGGAGAGAAAAAGCACCAGATCATCACAAAATTGACAGACCCTGTCACAGAACAGCAGGAAGGGGTACAAATGGAGGCAGCCTATGATTTTGAAGATTATCGGGCGAAAGTGAACCGATATGTCAATGACCATGGGGATACCCTAGCCATCCATAAGCTTACCCACAATATACCGCTGTCCCAAGGGGATTATCAGGAATTGGAGCGGATACTGACCAGTGAATTGGGCAGCAGAGAAGACTATGTACGGGAATTCGGAGATACGCCTTTTGGTCTTCTGATTCGAAAGATCGCAAAGCTGGATCATGAAGCGGCGATGGCGGCATTTTCCACATTTATCAACGATCAGTCTTTGAATCAGAAACAGATTGCTTTTGTTCATAAGGTGATCCAGCATATCGAATTGAACGGATACATGGAAAATCCTGCGGAACTGACAAAACCGCCTTTTGATAAGCCCATCAGTTTTCTCAAACTCTTTGACGCAAAGACTCGAAAAGAACTGGTGGATACCATCAATACAGTACGGGAAAATGCGGTGAAGGTATCCATATAGATTTTGATAATTTTACCATATTGTATACAAATTTTACATCAAAAAAACAGTTTCAATCCGAAATATAGGGGTTTGAAGCTGTTTTTTTCATTATTTTGAAAAAAATGAAAATCATGTGCATCAAACCCCTTTGTAGTGACCTGATATATGAAGGGATTTTTTTCTGTGAAAAACAAAAAGGTACTGAAAAATATAGATAAAACACTCATGCTTTTAACATCTCGGATTTGGATAAATATAACGAACTTCAAAAATTTTTGAAAAATTGGTTATAAAATGCCTTCCTAGTGACCTGATATATGAAGGGTTATTTACAGAGAAAAAACCAACAGGCTTGGTTGCAGTATGTTCTAAAGCAATCAGATGGTTCGGGATTGTGTATTTTTCACAAACTATCAGAAATTTTGCAAAAACCTGCATAAAGTACCTTCTTAGTTCGGCTTATAAGTGAAGGGCTTTTTATTCGAACAACCATTTTGAAAAAAATGCACAAAATTTTCAAAATTGGTTGTAAAAGGGGTCGTTTTTTCGGCTTATAAGTGAGGGGTTTTTTCATCCCTTCGATGCACCTTGAAAACTGCATACAGGCAATATAAATACGTTACTCTGTTTCGCCCGAAAGGGAAAAGCAGCACCATGCAGTGCGCCATGACGATAAACAGGATGTGAAGGAATATCCGAGCGATTTTTGCTGTATGGGAATGATCTTTTGGCAGGATCAAATGCCATGACCGAAACAGAGCCACAATGATACTTCTGCCGAGTCCCAGACATCGCAAGGACGGCAGCCTCCATGACGGGGGAGGTGAAATGCCTATGTGTGCAGCCAGGCACAGTTTATATTGCCATATTTTTATCTGCTTTCACTAGGGGTATAGTTAGTACCGTTGCTGAAAACAGATAAAAACAAAAGGAGGAAACTGTATGATAGAAAAGAAAGAAACGAGAGAGGTATATTATGCCCTGTCCAGAAAACTGCTGGATCTGATGCTGCAAAGCGGCTATTTGGATCGGGAGGAGTACGAAAAAATCGACGCACTGAACCGAGAAACTTTTTCTCCGGAACTTGCCCAAGTATATGCGTAAAACCATAGATGTGTCAAAAAAGGTGTGGTATTGTGTTGTGCGAAAGGAGGAAACCTGATGGAAAAGAAGATCACAAAAATCGAACCGGTCAGAAAACAAGAGCAGCAGAACGCGCCCATAATGAAGCGAGTTTGTGCATACTGCCGCGTCAGTACAGCATCAGGGGAACAGAAGCATTCTCTGGAAGCCCAGATGCGACATTACACAAAGCTGATACAGGAAAAAGAACATTGGATATGGGCAGGCATTTATGCGGACGAAGCCCAAAGCGGTACAAAATTGACCCATCGGGAGCAGTTCCTGCAAATGATACAGGACTGCAAAAAGGAGAAAATCGATTTGATCCTGACAAAATCCATCACCCGATTTGCCAGAAACACCGTGGACAGTATCAGCACCATTCGGATGCTGAAAGACATGGGTGTGGAAGTTTACTTCGAGAAAGAGAAAATCAGTACGTTTTCGGAAAAAAGCGAACAGTTGCTGACCATACTCAGTTCCATTGCCCAAAGTGAAGCGGAAAATATTTCTGCCAACAGCAAATGGGCGGTACAGCGTCGGTTTCAAAATGGTACTTATAAAATCTCAACACCTGCCTATGGTTACGAAAAAGACGAGTATGGAGAACTGGTGATACAGATGGAAGAAGCAAAGGTGGTACGCAGGATTTTTGAAGCGTATCTGAGTGGGAAAGGCTGCTATACCATTGCCAAAGAATTGCAGGCAGAAGGCATCCCTACCATACGGAATAAGGGGAAATGGCATGAAGTCGTGGTGCAGGAAATTCTCTTAAATCCTGTCTACGAAGGGAATCTCATTTATCAAAAGACATACAGCACCTCTTGTCTGCCCTTTACACGAAAACGCAATCATGGTACATATCCCAAATATCTGATTACGGAAAACCATCCGCCCATCATCACCAAGGAAGAAGCGGAAGCGGTGCGTCAGATTTATGAATACCGCAGCCAGTCGGCCAAAAATAAGGCGTCTTCCCTAAACCGATATGTGTTCAGCGGTCGTATTCGCTGCGGTGTATGCGGAAACACCTTTCGCAGACAGAAAATTTATATGGGAAAGCCTTATGAAGCAGTCCAGTGGTGCTGTAAACAGCATTTGCAGGATATGACAAAGTGCAACCAGAAGGCTGTTCGGGAGGAGGTCATCCGAGAAGCCTTTGTGCATCTGCGGAACCGTCTGGCAGGAGCTTATGAAGAAATTTTTCTCCCCCTTCTGTCTGTCCTGAAAGCAGCACCAGAGGATGGGGAAAGAGAGAAGGAACAATGGAAAAATAGAATACAGGAAATCCAATGGCAGTGTCAGATGCTTCAGAAAGTTCTTTCGGAAGGGAGCATGGACGCTGCCATTTTTATAGAGAAGCGAAATGCACTGGAGCAGGAGTTGGAAACAGCTCGACGAAACCTGCGAAAATTGCAGGACAAAGGCATCTTTGAGGAGGAAATCGCCCAGACAGAATACTTGATAGCGGTCTTTCGGTTGCGTCCTAAGGTCATGGAAACATTTCAGGAAGAAACCTTCACGCTGATCGTGGAGCAGGTGACAGTATATGAAAATCACTTAGAGTTTCGATTGAAAAACGGGCTGATTTTAGCCGAAGTATATAGAAAGGAGCGTTGATGGATGCAAAGACATATCCCCTTTGGCTATTGCGTGGCGCAGGGAAAGGCACAGATAGACCCGGAAAACAGTCAGGTGGTGCAAGCCATCTATACTGCTTATGACAATGGGGCATCCTGCAATGCCATCGCCAAGGATTTGACAGCAAAAGGCATACGGACGGCGAATCAGAAAGCAGTCTGGCATTGCTGCATGGTGGGAAAAATACTGGAAAATCAAAAATATCTGGGGGATGGTTTCTATCCCCAAATGGTTGAGGAAGCATTGTTTCAGAGAGTGCAGAACAGAAGAAAGGAACGGGCGGAAAACTGGGGAAAACAAACACCCTAAACGGGCATAACAAAAGAACTTTGTGGAATGAACTCCTGATTTGTGGACAATGTGGCGGCGTGTATTGGCAGTGTGTGGATAAACAACAGGAAAAACGATGGAAATGTAAAAAGGATGCCCATAAAAAGGGGACGGGCTGTGAAAATCTTTCTTTGACACAGGTACAGCTGGAAGATGGGTTCCTGCGTGTCCTGCGGGAAGTCATGGAGCATCCCTCCTGCCTGATCCAAAGAAAATCAATAAGGAAAAGAAAACAAAGTCTTTTGGAAATCCGGCTGACAAAGGAGATACAAAATCTGTTGATGTCGCCATGTTGTGATGTAAAAAGATTAAAAGAACTGGCGTATGCAAGAGCCGCAGAACAGTATCAACATACGGTCTTTGATGACAGTGATTTTCAGACGGAAAAACTGCTGTATCTTCTGAACCATACGCCGGTTCCAACGAAGTTTGACAGTCATCTCTTGGCGGAAACCATGAAAAAAGTCGTTGTTGCGAAAGAAGGGTATCTGGAGTTTCATTTCAAAAATGGGTATCAGCGAAAAATATGGCTAAAGGAGGAATGAGTGATGCTGCAGACCATAAAAAAGAATATTTCCGTGATTCCGACGGTACCTGCCCATGTGGCAGAAGGAAGCCAACAGAGCAAACTGCTTCGGGTAGCCGCTTACTGCCGTGTCAGTACTTTACAGGAACAGCAGGAAAGCAGTTATGAAGCACAGGTAAACCACTATCGGGAAAAGATACAGAATCACCCCGGTTGGAAATTGGCTGGCATTTATGCCGATGATGGGAAAAGTGCCACCAGTACCAAAAAACGTCTGGATTTTCAGGCAATGATCGAGGACTGTATGGCAGGAAAAATCGATATGGTACTGACAAAGTCCATCAGCCGCTTTGCCAGAAATACGGTGGATGCCCTGACTAACATCAGAAAGCTGAAAGAAAAGAATATCCCTGTCATATTCGAGAAAGAAAGCATCAATACCATGGAGGGCAGCGGAGAACTGCTTTTGACCATATTGAGCAGTCAGGCACAGGAAGAAAGCCGGAATATCAGCGAAAACTGTCATTGGGGTATTGTGCGGAAGTTTGAGGAAGGAAAGGTCATGGTGAACCACAGCAGATTTCTGGGCTATACGAAAGACAAAGATGGAAATCTTGTGATCGTACCGGAAGAAGCACAGCTGGTGCGGCGGATTTATAAGCTATATCTGGAAGGCAACAGCAGTTACCGCATCAAACGGATTCTGGAAGCTAAGGGCATTCCTACGGTAACAGGGAAAAAGACATGGAGCGCCACCACCATTGACCGGATGCTTTCCAATGAGAAATATATGGGGGACGCCCTCCAGCAGAAAACATATACGGTGGATTTCCTGACGAAAAAGAAAGTGAAAAACAACGGGATCGTACCCCAGTATTACATAGAGAATGACCATGAAGCCATTATCCCAAAAGAACTGTTTTATCGTGTGCAGGAGGAAAAAGCAAGAAGGGCTGCCATCTATAAACCGGCTGTCAAAAGAAAAAATGGACTGCAAAGAGGGAAATACAGCGGGAAATATGTTCTGTCTGATATTCTCCCACATTGAAAGAAAAGACACTGCATACTGCCATTATGACTGCCATCAACAGCGTGGCAGAGGATCAGGGGAGGTTTGTGCAGGCGTTTCGGGAAAATGTTCTACAGGTCATTGGAAGTTATGGGGCTTCGGAAAAAGAAACGGAAATCCTTAAACAGATAGAAGCCTGTCAGAAAAAGCTGATGGAGCTTATGGAAACCGGGATGAAAAATGGACAAGAGTATTTTGAACAGGAATATGAGAAAATCATGAGGAAAATGAAAGAACTGCAAAAAGCCAGAGCACAGACTGCAAAAGAAAATAGACTGGCGGAAAGTTGTCAGCAAAGAACAGCGGATTTGGAGCAGTATGTGAAAAAAACAAGCTGGTTACAGAGAGAGTTTGACGAGGAATTGGTACGTAGGCTCATTCGAGTGATTAAAGTGGTCAATGAAAATAAACTGGAGATACAGTTTCATGCGGGAATTGTGATGGTACAGCGGATGGACTTTGAGGAGTGATGGGAAGGAAGGGAAGCTTGAAGAAATTGTCGGACCAATAGTTTTTAGGCGGTGGGAATAGAGAATCTCACTGCCTTTTTGTGTTGATGAGAGAAGTAAAAGGAATGTGTTTCTCTAAAAAATTTAGAAACATTGAGATCCTATGAGACTTTTTTTTCGTTATACTCTGGAAAATAAATCATAGAAAGGATAATATGTATGAGTAAAGAGCTAATAGGAAAAAATGGAAAAATCGTAGGATCAGCAGCTTATTTTCAAGAAATGAATCGAAACTGTAAGATAACAGAAGTGATGAAAGTCCCAAAGGAATATCAATATTTTGATGGATGTAAAGAACTTGCGCGTAGCTGCAAAGAGATTGTTTCTGTGATATATCAAGATGTAAAAAAATGTGCAGACATTTTGGCTTTTCTTCCTGAAAAAGATCGGCAGGAAACTGCAGAATTGGCAAAGGCGATAGGAGAAATTTCACGGCAATGGGGCAGTGCCAGTGGCGATGTGAACCAAATTGTTTCCCTTGTTTTGCTGTCTGCAAGTGCATCCAAAAGAAAATCATCTGAAAGTATGGGGATGATCGAAAAAACAGAACGAAAGCTACGAAGTACAACTGGAAGTAGTTTTTCTATGTCGGAAAAGATAAATCTTTTGCAAAAAGCAGTAAGTGGTACGGTCTATCAAGCGGCATCAAATGATGCAAAAAAATTGGAGTTTCTCATGTCTATAGAACAGGGAAAAGGAAAAGGGTTTTTACAGGATGTTTTGCATTATTTTTACAGGATGTTTTGCATTATTATGATTATTTGAACCATCAGTGCAATTATGTTGGCAAAAATGGAAAGGTTGTTTGCAGCAGAGAATACAATCAGGAGATGCAGAAAAAAGTTTTTTTCAGAGGCTTTCCACGAGTTTATTCTTATGGGCATCCGAAAAAATATGTTTCAGAAGTTCAGAATATGCTGAAAAAGTATGCGATGAACTTTCTAATGATTTGGATCAAGGAGACAGAAATAAAGATTATATCCTTGATGAAAATGGAAAAATTTGCTTTACAGCTATAGAACAATGTGGAAAAGCAGGGATATCCTGTGCTGGTTTAAAAAATAAAGTGGAAAAACTGATGTGGTTTGTAGGTGGAAACCAACAAAAAATTTTGACTTTACAAAGAAATATAAATGCATTAGGGATCAGAGGTATACATGGATGGCTGAAAGAGGATGGGGTTTTCGGAGAGGAAACGCTTAGTGCGTGGAATGAATTGTTAAAGGCTCTGGTGTCAGGTTCTGTGCCTGTGTTGACTTATATTGATGTATTGCAGAGTGATTTAACAGGGGTAACACATGAGGTTGTAACAAGAGATATTCGCAAAGCAAAAACCAAAGATCCAATGCTGAAAAATTTGCCAGATAAGAATGATTATTCCATTTTGTTCTATACAAAGGATGGAAAAAAGAAAAGGGCATTTATGTTGGATAAACCGCATATTGAAGATGGAAAGAGTTTACCGTTTCATATTAATTATGATGTTGACAAACCGGAGTTTTTGAAAAAGTATCTAAATCACAAACCTATATCGGAAGCCATGTATATGAGATTTAAAAACTTTACAGAAGTAGGCAAAGTTGTACATATGGGTGGGAAAATTCTATTGGTGGCAGGTATCCTGTTGGATACTTTAGAATTAGGAAACGCTGTGATAGATGATTTAAATGATGCAGATCAAAAGCTCGGTAAAAAAACAGGTATGTCAGTAGCGAGAATAGGTAGTCGCTGGGCGGGAGCTGCTATCGGTGCAAAAGCAGGGGCAATGACAGGAGCATGGATAGGCTCTTTCGCACCTGGACCAGGAACAGCAGTTGGTGGTATACTGCTTGGTCTTGCAGGTGGAATTGCAGGAGCAATTGGTGGAGAAGAATTTATAAATTGGATATTTGATATTACGAATTTAGAAGAATAAGGTGATGGTATGCTTTTTTTCGGAAAAAAGAAGAAAGAGGAACTAGCGGTAAAGCCATATGAGATTTATATAGAGCAGAAAGAAGAACATATAAAATATTGTTTTTCTTATTGGTTTCAGGATGATCCTTTGGAGGATTATCTAAAAATGGCTTTTGAAATTTTGGAAACCCTGTTGCAGGGATATTGGCTTTTCATTTGCAGAGTGGAATGTGACGCTGAAAAACAGAAAAAGGCATTGGAATATATGAACCGTTTTACAAACATCGATTATATTTATGATGAACATATCATTGTGGAAAGACAGAGCACATTTCGTTCTCGTTTGCTTGGGGCTTATTTTCAAAGGGAAAAGGAATATGGCGCAGAACATGACTTCAGGTCGTTTACCATAGACGGGTTTCAAAAGGATATGGAAATGAAAAAAACGGCAGCAGAACAATATGATTTTCTTTTGAAAAATCAGGGAGATATCTGGGTTGGTTACGAAGAATTGTTTGAAGGACCTACCATGGAGCTGGAGATAAAAAATGGACTTTTTGATATGGAAAAGCTGCTGAAGCTGTCCATAACTGTATGTAAAAAATATGGCAAAGAAACAAAAGTAATTTATGGCAGTGAGCAAAAGGGGCAAGAAGCGCTTATGGGTGATGAATGATGAGAAAACTCACAAATTTATTTCAGAAAAAGCAAAAACAAGAAAAGCTGCCGGAGGATATCTTTTTCAGTCCACGTTGTGTATATTACGAATCAGATATGGATGGAATCAACAGTGGACAGGTTCAGGTGTTTACGCTGTATCCCAGCCTTTATATGGAAGAATCGGATGATGATTTTTGGAAGCTTTGCAATGGAATTTTACATGGACTGCTGCAAAACAGAAATGTGTTGATAGCAGTGAAAATCATAGACAGCAGTCCGGAAACGAAAAAAACAGTACTTAGGAAACTGACAGAATGGAAAAATACAAATCAGGAAGCTGTCATTCTGGAGTATGATGAGGGGTATGATATAATATGCAGAGCAGACAAGATGATTTTTGATTTCAAACAATTTGAAGAAGATTGTATGGAGTTGTGTGACTATAAAATATATGGTTATTCCGAAAAGATGGAATGTCTGTATCAGGAACAGGCAAAACAGCTGATTACACACTATCAGTACGATATTTATTTGTATTATCATAAATATCCGGATTATCTGGAAATCAGAGTGAAAAACAATCAAAAGGCAAAGGATTTGCTCGATGTCATCAGCGGGGTATGCAAGGAAAACCATAGGCGGTTGTTTGTGGAGTATGAAGGATGATGCTGAGTATGCAAACGTAAAATTCGGTTATTATATAAATAAAATATGTAATTCTATTTAAAAACTATTATATTTACGAAAAAATCGTAAATAAATTGACTTTTAGGTATAATTGATATACGATAAAAATAGAAATGTATTGTTTTGGGGGTGAAAAACTAATGTTATTAATGTTTAAAGTGAAAAACTATACTTCATTTAAAAATGAAGCTATATTGGATATGAGAGCAACTGCATATGTACAGCATCCTACACATGTAATGCAAGTAAATGACAAACTAGGGCTGCTAAAAACAACTGCTTTGTATGGAGCTAATGCTTCAGGAAAGTCTAATCTAATCTCGGCAATGTTCTTTTTTGAACAATATATTTTTTCTCAGTTTATTAACAAAAATGAGAATCAGGATTTTGAATCTAACAAAATTGGTGTAAAAATGAAATTAGAACCATTTAGTTTATCAAATGAAACAAACGATGCTTCTGAGTTTGATATTATATTTTTGCATAATAATAAGCAGATACAGTATGGTTTTGAATGCACATCTAAGGAGGTTTTAACTGAATGGTTATATATTAACGACAAAAAGGTCTTTGAACGTACTGGTATAGAACTTTCTTTTGGCAGTAAATATCAAAAAATGTTAGGAGCTTACAAAAAGTTGCCAGCTGAGAGACTTTATATAGCTGTACTTGAATATTTTCTAGATGAAGAAGGAAAAAAAGTAATACTAGATGATTTTATTTCTTTCTTTAACAAGGAATACAATGTATTTACAGAAATTCTTTTTGAATCTACAGTAAAAGGTCTAGCGGGAATGGTTGGACTTTCAAAAAAACTTGTTAGTAATAAGGGATATAGAAACAAAGTAGAGCAGTATCTTCGTTTAGTTGATGTTGGAATCAAACGCTTAGATGTACAAACGGAGACGATTTTTGATGAGCGTACGGGTAAAAAAAAGAAAGAAAAAGTTATTCGTACCGTACACGATATTTATGATGAAACAGGAAATGTGGTTGGAGAAAAACTTTTTGATTTGCATCAGGAATCTACAGGCACACTTCGCTTTTTGGCATATATTCAAAATGTCATTGAAATGATTTCAAAGGGTGGTGTGTTTATTGTAGATGAAATGTCTGCAAGGCTACACCCGTTATTAACTAAATTGATTGTAGATATATTCTGTTCAAGTCAAAATACAAAAGCACAGTTGATTTTTACTACCCATGATATTTCACTTCTAAATAATAATCAATTTCGACGAGATGAGGTAGTATTTATAGATAAAAATGAACGTGGAGAATCTAGTTTATATGCTCTTTCTGATTTGAAAGTACGAGAGGATGCAACTTTTAATAAGGACTATCTTCAAGGAAAATATGGAGCTATTCCGATCTTTCATTATGATGATATTATGGGTGGTGGGTTGAATGGGTAGAACACAATTATCACCACAACGTCTTTTGGAAACAAAGCATACTAATTTGGGACGTATCATTATTTTTTGCGAAGGAAAAACAGAGAAATATTATTTTGATTATTTTGCAGAGATCATTAAGAAAAATAAGTACACTGATGTAGAGGTCGTTCTGGAAGCGGCAAATGGAAATGCACAGACTGTTCTAAATTTTGCAAATAAATTTATGGAAAGTGAGGAAAATAATCAGAAATTTAGTAATTATGGTAAATATCTAGCATTTGATTGTGATGATCCACCAGATATTCAAGCTGTAATATTGGCAGCAACAGAATATGAATTGTTGATTTCTAACCATTTATTTGAAACATGGTTGCTTATGCATTTTGAGGATGTGGATGAAAAGATATCAAAGAGAGAAATTTACAGGCGTTTATCGTCTCATTTGCATGATAATTATTCTAAAGGGCATAAGGGGAAAACGCGTGAAATAGTTCAAAACGGTGATATAGAAAAAGCTATCGATAATGCTAGAAAACTGGAAAATCAGTATTTTGATGAGGGGAAAAATATATTCACGGACATTAAAGATATGAATCCATTTACAAATGTTTATAAATTGATTGAACAGTTTATGGTTGAAATATCGTAATTTTAAAGAAAAGAAGTATGTGATTCTACGAATGGATTCAAACAATAAACAATGATATTTTACGGCATCCAGATGATAAGCCGATAATTGGTTTGTTGTTGGTAAAAGGAAAAAAATAAAACAGTAGTAGAGTATTCTTTGGCTGGATATCAAAATCCAATTGGTGTAGCAGAATGGAAAAATCAGATTGCCAAGTCATTGCCGGAGGAACTGCGAAGCAGTCTTCCATCCATTGAAGAAATTGAAAAAGAGCTAGAATAATTGTGCAATCAATGTCTGGAATTTAGGGTTCTGCCAAGGGCAAATTCTGCCTTTCGGAAATGAGAATCACTGCCTCAATACATGTGGAATCTGTTTGTATTCTGTCAAGGGAAGGTTAATGAAAGATCTGGAAAAGGCGCTAATAAAGAGAGAGGGAAGGGTAATTTTGTAGAATCTCTCTATATAATTATTGCGGAAAAACAAGGAGGAGTAGATAGAATAATTAATCTATCTGCGTATTCAATTCAGGCTAGAAATATTCAAAGAAAATGAAAGAAACCTTTGCTGGTCGGAATTATATCGTTATAAAAGGATTCCTAAGGATGATTGGGGAACTCTGGATTCTTTTATTAAATTGAATTTGATATTTGTTGGGTTGTTCCGTTAATATTAAACAACCTAAACATAAGGAGGATATAGTATGACCGGGAGCAATTTACAAGCTATTTCAGCATTGCTTCAGGCTGTAAAAGGATATACTGATGAAACAATAGAAGCTTCTGTAATTGAGTATATCAGCCAAGAATCAGCTATGAAGTTCGTATATGAAGGAGAATTCGAACATTTTCAAGATAAAGCTGATAGAGCTTTAGTAAACAAATTTAAAGCAAAGCTATTTCCTGTAAATGCAGAGTTTGTGATTGAATTCTTCGAAGCTTTGTTAGACCAAGATAATATTACTGCCAATGGAATTGTTTTCACACCACAATACATTGCTAATTATATTTTCGATGTGGCAACAAAGACATATGATTTTACACGGTTGCCTAAGATTATTGATCCAGGGTGTGGGTGCGGAATTTTTCTTGCAGCTTCTGCAGTTAGATTGCATGCCATTACAGGCTGGACATTTAAAAAAATATTGAAAGAAGCTATTTTTGGGATTGAACTTGACGAAGCTAATGCAAGAAGGTGTAAAATTGTTTTAAATCTTCTTCCGATTTTGTACGGTGAAACTAATAAAGGCTTAAGTATAAATGTCAAATGCACAGATAGCTTAAAGTGTGAATGGACAAAGGTATTTGGTGTAACAGGATTTGACTTTATTTTTGGCAATCCTCCATATGTCAATACACATGATATGACTAAAGAAACGGCAAAATTCTTGAAAAGTTCTTTTACAACTACTAAGACAGGTGTATATAATATCTTTTATGCTTTTATTGAGCATGCGTATGAATTCTTGCGGGATGATGGCATTCTTAGCTACATTGTTCCAAACAACTTTTTGACAATTAAGTCGGCAACAGATTTAAGAAAATTTATATCTGAGCGAAGAAGTTTGAGGTTCATATTGGATTTTTCCAATAATATGGTGTTTAAGCCAGTGAGAACATACAATTGTATAATACAGCTAACAAAGTTAGCAAACGAGTCATTCAAGTATTGTGTTATGGATAATTATGATGACATTGAGAAAGGAATGAAACAAATAACATTTGATACTATGCCGATAGATAGGTTAGATATAAATGGGTGGAAACTTGTAGATAAAAAAACAATGGAAAATCTGCAGAAAATAGAAGGACAGTTTAAGAGTATAAAAGAATTTATTCGGACTGGAATTGCAACCTTAAGAAATGATATATATATGGTCGAAAAAGATGCTGCGGGTTATTATAAGTTTTTTGATGGAAAAAGGTATGATTTTGAAGATGGGATTGTTAAGCGACTTTATAAGATTCCGGATCTTAAAAATGGTGTGGATTTGCAAAGCATATGTAGATACATTATTTTCCCTTATAAAAAAGGAAAAACAGGATTTGAAATTATAGCGGAAGGGGAACTGCAGCAAAGTTACCCCAAAATCTACGAATATCTTAAAAAACAGAAGGCGGAATTAGATTCAAGAGATAAGGGAAAACCAAACCCTGTGGCTTGGTATGCGTATGGACGAACTCAAGGTTTAAATAAATACGGTATAAAACTTTTGTTTCCTACTTTTGCAAATTCGCCAAGATTTAAACTTGTAGATGATGAATTTGCTTTGTTCTGTAATGGGTATGCTGTATTTCAAAATGATTATATAGATTTAGATCTTCTTCAGAGAATTTTGAATTCAGTATTAATGCAATACTATGTATCGAATACCAGCTATGCCATAGAAGGTGGCTACTATTGTTACCAGAAGAAGTATATCGAAAAATTTTCTTTACCACTGTTTTCAGAGGAAGAGAAAGAAAAAATGCGTATTCTTTCTGATAAAGAATTGGATGAATTTTTAATAAAAAGATATGATTTGAAGATTTAATCAGCAAGGCTCCAATATACTTTGGAGCTTTGCTTATGAATAAAGAATTTTATTAGATCTTATGTAGGGAGAGTTACACATAGGACTGTAAACATTTTCGAGAGAATTTTGCTGGTGCATGGAGATAGGACTTGAAAATGATGGGAATTTAGTTAAATCATAAAGCAGTATTTTTTCAATACAGTCATAGTAGTTGGCATATCCTAATGAACATTTTGTTGTTTTAATCTCTGTAAATCCTACAATATATTTTTTTATTGAATGTTTAACAAAAATCAAAATCCTATCTTAGAGGCATCTTCAGAAGAAAACAAAGAAAGCCAAAATCCTTATCATTACAAAGAATTTTGGCTTTCTTATTTTTTATTAAGATTTTATTTGTTATGTTTTCTTCTGAAGATAGCCGTCGCAATTCCCCTTAAGAAATTAAGGAAAAGGAAAATCAATGTTTTCTTAAGGGGAAGTTGCTTTGGCTAATAGGTTTTAAAATTAGATTGTTTTTCCAAAACCTGTGAAATCACACAACCTGTTTTCATAGTTTATCTTTGAATATTCATCATGAAATGGAATGTCTGGTGGCGATATGATTTTAACAGCAGAAAAGTTTTGATTGATGATGTTATCATTATCTGAACCCCATATACACAGCTTTTTACATTATAAGACAATTCTTCATGCGATATAATATTTTAGTTGTACATTTTTGTCTATTTTTGATATAATATACACATCACAATTTGTTTACAACATACAGGGGAGGTGTGGTTATTATGGCATTTATTGATAATCAGTTGGTCATATTTAAAAACATGATAGAAGAGTCCATCAAAACTGGAGGAGTAAAAGGGAAAGAATCAATGATTCGTTCCTCACAGCTGATTAACCTTATACATGATGCAGTTAAATATGAACTTATTCAACTTGGTGTTGCCAGAAATCAGATTTTTCCAAGATTTGGGGATAAAAAACCAGAGATAAAGCTTGCTGGATTTCTGAAACAGAAAGATCAGGATGTCTGTGTTGTTCCCTCAAATGTTCGTAAGCAGCCATTGATCATAGACTGGGGGCCGATGGCTTTTCAAAGAAAAAGGGATCCATATGGATATGAGTATTCAAATAATACATTGGTAATTAATGTCAGAAGTCAAATGAGTAGCTTGGCAAAAAATTCTGATACCTTGTTTGAGAGAACTTTTGCTGAAGCGCAGAATCTCCATATGAGATATTCACATATGGTTCTTGGAGAAGTATATTTGATCCCTATTCATGAGTACGATGATGAAGCGGTTAAAAAAAATCAGGTTGCTTTTAAAAAGCATCAGACAGATGTTGAGAAATACATAAGCTTTTTTAATTCTATCAATGGTAGAAACTTAGATGATCCTGCGTATATGTACGAAAGATGTACGCTTTTGGTTGTGGACTTCAGTAAGCCACAGCCTAGGTTATTCCGTAGTAGCGATGAATTAAAAAGAGCAGGAGTAATCTCAAGTTCTTTTGAAATAGAATATGCAACTTTAGGTTTTGATAATTTCGCTAGAGATATACTTAATATATATGACTCTCGATATGATATTAACAATTTGATGGAAAAATAAGACATGTCACGGCTCTTCAAAAAATAATATATGGAAGTTATTAATAAGCTAGGCTATTGTTGTTTTGGTAAGATAGGGATTGCTTATTTGAGAAAGTACTACATTCCAAGCGGTATGAGGAAAGAATGTATAAAGAATGTATATTATTTTGTACTGCCATGGATAAATTCCTCTATGTGCTTTATTAAAAGTTTACCCCAATATGCTGGAAAATTGATATCCTTCATAGATTATGAGAGTAGACGTATCATTTATTTTCAAATGTATATTTCCATATTACTGATGCCAACAAAGAGCTTATTAATTTATAGAAGAAAAAGAATAGCAAGAAGCATTCAATTCAGGATTACATTAGAGGTATGGTTTACTTATTACTCAGAAATCAAGATTAAGAGGCATAGAGAGGAACCACATTGTCCAGTGATTATAACTGTGGGGCAGATAATAGTGGAACAAGAAAAGGCGTAAGGCAGCAAGAGAAAGAATCTTACTGCCTTTTTGTTTTCAGAGAAATGCAAAGGAGAGAATCAATGGAAATATCAGTCTGTTTGCCAGCAAGAGAGCAGGTATCCTGATCAATGTGCAAGTGGCGTGACAGGAAAACAAGTTATCTGCAATAAGTGGAGTATTACATAGAAATGAATATATATAAACCAATATGATTCTGTGTTGTTTCTTTCTCAAATAGTGTTTCTGATATTTATTTAAAATGTATCTGTAAAGCAATATGTATCGACAAATTCTATATTTCGATCCCATGGTATATAAACACAGATTAATTTTGATTGATTTATCATGTATTTTCATGGAAGGAAAGGTATTGCCATTGGTGAAGATATTGCATCAGAAAGAGGGAGCTTCAGTCTATGCTATTTATAATCTAAAATGCAGGACAAAACTGGGAAGTTGGAGTAACGTAGTATGTGAAAGGATAATTTCTTTTTATAGATTTGGAAGAATAGCAGGGTATACTTGTTTATCCTGGATATTTATAAGGATATGCTTTTGTGGCGAAATACGAAGAAAAACCTAGATACGATATATCATAAAAATTGATGTCGTTTTTTTATTGCTTTCAGATTTGGCGTAGATTGCAAAAGCGCAATGAAAAGACATGTACAGACCATTAGAGGGGATGTTTTGTGTGTTGCTGATTTTCGAAGAAAATGCAGAAGTGTTGTAACAGATAGAATCCGTGGTAGAAGATGATATCCAAACATGATACAATAAGATTAGAATCCCTTTACGACCATCCATAGAAAGCGAGAAATCACATGAAATTTTCTTCCTTTATTCACTTTGCCCGTTTTGGCATGCAAACAATTTTATTTCGCAATAAAGAACCCATTTTAGGCACTATTATTGTGACAGATAAATGCAATCTGCAATGCAAACACTGTTCTGTCAACAACATCACGGGCGTGATACATCCTTATGCGCAGATCAGAAATGAAATGCAGCAGCTTTATGATATGGGGATACGGATTCTGTTTTTCTGCGGGGGAGAGACATTCCTTTGGAAAGATGAAGGGCGTACGTTGCGGGATCTGGTAAAAGAAGCGAAAGAAATGGGATTTCTTATTGTCAATGTAGTGACGAATGGCACATTTCCCATTGATTTGCCAGAGGCAGATTTGATTTTGCTGAGTTTGGATGGTGACAGGGAGCGGCATAATGCCATCCGTGGTGATACATACGATACCATTATGGAAAATATTAAAAACGCCACGGCTGACAATATCTGTTTTTATATGGCCATCAATCAGATCAATAAAGATGCTGTACAGCATGTCTGCCTCACTGCACGGGATATGAAAAATGTGCGCGCGGTGTCCTTCAATTTTCATACACCATATCCCGATACAAAGGAATTGGCGCTTTCAAGAGAAGAAAAGGAAAGATGCTGTGATGTCATTACGGAAATGATGAAGGCAGGGGTTCCTGTATTCAATTTGCGCAGTGCTTTTCCATATCTCATCAACAATACGTTTCCTACTCCCTGCCATCAATGTGTGGTTATGGAAAACGGAAAGCTTTCTACCTGCGGACGATGCATTGAAGTTCCGGGGCTTTGTGAAGCCTGTGGTTACTTCTTTGTGGCGGAATACACCCTGTTATTTAGGGGGAATCCCAAGATCATCATAGAAATGTTAAGGACATATTTGAAATATATTTAGGAGTATTATGGGGATTATAACGAACTTGACCCGGATGTGGCTGACTCGTTCAGCAAAACCATTTATCTTTAAAAATGAATACGACCAGGAGCTGCCTTTTGCGGAATGTGATGGTCTGGGACTTTATGTGCATATTCCATTCTGTAAAAGCATCTGCCATTTCTGTCCTTACTGCAAGGTAAAATATGAAAAAGAACAGTGTGACCGCTACATTGACGCATTGATTCGTGAAATCCATCTGGTAGGCAGCCAGCGGGAAGGCAGAAAAACGGCCACCAGTCTATATTTTGGCGGCGGCACACCGGCACTTGTGGCGGATCGTCTGAAGGAAATCATAGACGCTCTTCAGGAACATTTTATCATTACGGAAGGCATTGGCGTAGAGCTTCATCCTGATAATGTAACGCCTTCTGTGTTACGGATTTTGAAAAATGCAGGTGTGACGAAGATCAGCATAGGCATTCAGTCTTTTCAGGAAAAATTTCAAAGTATTTTGGATAGAGAACAGGTGGATATGGCTTCTTTACAGGCTGCATTGTCAGAAGTTCCTTTTGAAACTGTTTCCATGGATTTCATTTTTGCTTTGCCGACACAGACTTTTGCTGATCTGAAAGCAGATATAGATACCGCTTTCCTAATGGGAGCCAATCATGTGGCAATTTACCCCTTTATTGATTTTACATTTACATCCAGTAATGTAAGAACGATGCCCAAAAAAGAAAAACGGGTGCTTTTGGATGAAATCACCCGTTATTGCATGGAGAAAGGATATGACCGCAGTTCCATCTGGACATTCTCCAGTGAAAAAGAAGCAAAGTATTCCTCCATGACAAGAGATCATTTTCTGGGGTTTGGATGCTCGGCAACCACATTGCTCAAGGATCAGTTTAAGATCAATACATTTTCCACAGAGGAATACTGCAAAAGGATTGATGAAGGAAATTTACCCACTTCTTTGACCATTCGATTTTCTCTGCATCAGCGGATGGTGTATTATCTGTTCTGGACAGCATATAGTACAAGGGTGGATGCAGCTGCATTTGAAAGATTTTTTGGTGTTCCGTTGAAAAAAGCATATGGCTGGGAAATGACAATGGCAAAAGTATTGGGATTTGTGACAGAGGAACATGGCATATATCAAATGACGCTGAAAGGCGCATTTTATTACCATTATTACGAGAATTTCTATACCCTTGCCTATATCGACAAAATGTGGGGCATCCTGCGGCAGGAAGCTTTTCCGGAAAAAATCGTGTTATAAAAAAAGACCATCTGTGTGTACCAGACGGTCTTTTTATAATGATGTGGGATGTTCGCCATACAGCCATTCCAGCAGACGATGTAAAGGTTGGAACAGCACCAGACAAACAACGAAATTGCCGATGCAGTGAGTCACATCAAAGAGAAGTCCGGATGTCCAGTAAGCCAAAGCGGCACCGATGCCGCCGGCAATAAGATAAGGCAGGGCACAAAGGGCGCCGAAAGCCAGTCCAAAGAATCCGGAGAGAATGCTCCAGAAAAGAACAGAGCGATTTTGCCGGAAAAGGAAAACCACCAGTGCCAGAATACTCCAGATATAGAGATAGCTGAACCACCACATCCCGAAGCCATAACAGAATCCCTCAAGCAGCACAAAGGCGTATATGATGAGGAATACTTTTTTTCTGCATGTCAGGGTATAGAGGATGATGAGCAGGCTCACCACTTCGATATTGGGCAGGATTGCCAGAAAGACTTGTCCCAGAAACAGTATGGCGGTCAAAAGGCCAAGAATTGTCAATTGGCGGATATTCTGCTTTGCCAAATCAATAGCCTTCTTTCAGAGTCAGCTCAAAGATATCCTGATCCTGTATAGGAGTCTGGTCAGCGCCTGTGTTGACCATTTCACCTGATTTAGTAATACACCACCACTGTTCTTTGCTTTCGTCTGCGGTTTCGCCGTCAACGGTGGTGATGAACATGCCGTAAGGCCCGTCAGTACCCTCTGCAAGACCTTGCTCTGTCAATGCTTCTCCCAGATATTCCGCGTCCGTGTCATAGGAAAATGTGCTTTTACTGCTGTCACTATGAATGACAGAAATGGTGATCTTTTTTTCGCCGACAGTAGTATCTGGTCTGGTCTGGAAGAAAACGATCACTGCCAGAATACAGCAAATCGCCAGAATTATGCCGGCAAGTCTTGTTTGTTTTTTCTGCATCTTGACCTCCTATGGTTTTTTATTTTTATCTTAGAATGGGCGGATTTTTTTGTCAAGGCACTTTGTCGGTATAGCAAGAGGAAAAGCCGGAGAGGGGGCAACTGGAGCCCATATAGGCAGAAAATTGTATTTTTTTGGAAAATGTTAAGATGCCGTTAAGAAAAACATTGACAGGATTAGAAAAATTTAATACGCTGATAATGCCAATAATAAAAAATGTTATGAAGAAAAAGGAGGATTTTACCAATGAATGGTCTGCTGGAGAGAACGTTTCATCTTTCGAAGAACCATACCAATGTAAAAACGGAAGTTTTGGCAGGGATCACCACATTTATGACAATGGCTTACATCCTTGCGGTAAACCCGTCTATCCTGTCATCTGCGGGAATGGACAGCGGCGCGGTATTTACGGCAACAGCGCTGGCATCCTGTTTGGCAACACTGATGATGGCTGCATTTTCCAACTATCCCTTTGCATTGGCACCCGGCATGGGCTTGAACGCTTTTTTTGCTTATACAGTTGTAGGGCAGATGGGCTTCACCTGGCATGTTGCACTGGCAGCAGTATTTGTGGAAGGGATCATATTCATCGTGCTTTCCTTGACAAATGTGCGAGAAGCAATCTTTAACTGTATCCCCATGTCTCTGAAAGCCGGTATCACCTGCGGTATTGGTCTGTTCATCGCTTTCATCGGTTTCCAGAATTCCAAACTGGTGGTGGACGGCTCCACACTGGTTGCGATTTATCCCTTCAAAGCGGCGCTGGCTGATGGCAGATTCTGGTCTGAAGGCATTGGTGCATTGCTGGCATTCGTTGGGATTATACTGACTGTTGCTTTTATGATTAAAAAAGTACCTGGCGGTATTTTGCTGGGCATTCTGTGCACATGGCTGCTGGGCATCCTTTTGCAGGTAGCTGGTATTTATCAGCCTAATCCAGAACTGGGAATGTACTCTGTACTGCCTGATTTTTCCGGCGGTTTTGGCATCCCTTCTCTGAAACCTACATTGATGCAGATGGATTTCTCCGGCTTGCTTGGCTTGAATTTCATCACAGTTATGCTCTCTTTCCTGTTTGTTGACCTGTTTGATACCATGGGAACCCTCATCGGTGTTGCTTCCAAAGCGGATATGCTGGATGAACAAGGCAGACTGCCTCGTATCCGTGGCGCATTGATGGCCGACGCGGTTGGTACAAGCTTGGGTGCGGTTCTGGGTACATCTACTGTCAGCACCTACGTGGAAAGCTCCTCCGGCGTTATGGCAGGGGGCAGAACTGGTCTGACTTCCGTTGTAACCGGTCTGCTGTTTGCGGTTGCACTGTTCCTTTCTCCCATTTTCCTGGCGATTCCTTCTTTCGCGACAGCGCCTGCGCTGGTAGTCGTTGGGTTTATGATGATCACAACTGTGTTCCGCATCGATTTCGATGATATGAGCGAAGCCATTCCTGCTTTCGTTGCCATGATCGTGATGCCTTTCATGTATTCCATTTCCGAAGGTATTGCGCTTGGTGTAATCTCTTATGTGCTGATCCAGATTGTTTCCGGTAAAGTAAGAGAAAAGAAAGTACACTGGCTCATGTATGTACTGGCAATTGCATTTGTATTGAAATATCTTTTTGTATAAGAATATATCAAAGCCTTCTGTGAAAACAGAGGGCTTTTTTTATGGGCGGAACACCTTGGCATTTTCCTGTTATTTGTAGTATACTAATAAGATATGAAATCAGAGCAAGGAGAGGACGCCATGCTGGTGACGGCTATCATTCCGCAGAAAAAAGATCCTGCGAAACGAAATATTTTTATTGATGGGGAATTTGCTTTTTCCCTCATTGCACAGGATGTGCTGTATTTTAAACTGCGGGAAGGAGAGCCCATTCCACAGGAAACCTTTGACATCATTCAGGATAATTTGATTTATATACAGGCACAGGATACAGCTCTGCATTATCTGGGCTATAAGATGCGAACAGAGGCGGAATTGCGGCGGAAGCTGACAGAAAAGGAATTTGCGCCTCAGGTCATTGAAAAGGTCATGGACTTTCTTTGCCGTTATGGATACTGTGACGACAAGGCCTATGCCAAAAGCTTTGTGAAAGAACGTCTGCGGCTGAAACCAAAGGGGGCTTATGCTCTGAAAATGGAACTGCGGCAGAAAGGCATTTCCGAGAAAATTGCCGAAGAAGTGCTGGCAGAAACAGATCTGAACGAAGCAGAAGATGCTGCCCGCTGGATACTGAAAAAAACGCGGGGCAATCTGGAATTGGATGAGAAAGAAAAACAACGGCTTTACGGCTTCTTGCAGCGGAAAGGCTACCGATGGGATACCATTCGGGAAGCTATGGCGCTTGTGGAAGCAGGGGAGGTATGAAAATGGGATTTTATTTTGCGGAAGTCCGCAAACTGCGGCGGGAACTGCAGGCGGCCTATGGAGCCGGTGAATATAAAAAAGCATTGATATTGGGGAAAAATATTTTACAGAAATATATGGAAAATGACGACGCCAACACCATGGAGTATGCGTCAGATATGCACAATCTGGGGGTTATTTTCGACACCATGGGTATGTACCAAAAGGCGGTGGAGTATTACAAAAAAGCGGCAGTGCTGAAACGGGACTGTTCCGGAGAAAGCCTTTCCTATGCGGATACGGTGAATAACCTTGCCATTGCTTACAACAACATGGGAGAAGGGGAAAAAGCCCGCAGATTCCATGGAGAGGTGCTGAAGATTCGGGAAGCGAAACTGGGAAAAGACCATCCTGATACCATTTACAGCCTATTCCACCTGGGCAATACGGAAGAAGATCTCCAGCAGTACGAAAAAGCCGTGGAATACCACCAGCAGGCTTTGGAGCGGGCAAGACGTTCCACGGATTTTTCCAAAGAAGATATGGCGGACATTTTTGCCTCTCTGGGGTCAGCCTATGATGGCGGCGGCAATTACAGACGTTCCATTTCTTCTTATGAAAAGGCATTGGACTTTATGGAAAAAGCAGGGGTAGAGGAAAGCTTCTGCTATATGATCTGGACATTATCTCTGGCGGAGGTCTGCGAAAAAGCTGGCTGGAATGAATTGGCGGTGGAATACTGTGAAAAAGCGGTGCAGATGCGCCGGAAGATGATGCAGGACAGCCATCTGGATTACATCAATAGTCTGAACAGTTTGGGCATATTGTGCTGTAAGGCAGGGATGTTTGAAAAGTCCTTGCAGTGTCATGAGGAAGTGCTGAAACTGGTACGGGAAGTATTGGGCGGCGATCACTTGTTTTACGCAGATACCCTCAACAACATGAGTGCTGATTACAGTGGCATGGGGCAGATGGAAAAGGCGCTGGAAGCCAATGCGGAAGCTTTGCGTCGGAAAGAAGCGGCTTTGGGAGAGTCCCACGCACAGGTAGCTGTATGCTACATGAGCAGAGGCAGACTTTATGAAAAAATGGGACGGGACACAGACGCCCTTGCGGCTTACGAAAAAGCCCTGCTCATTCGTCGGGATACCGTAGGCAGAATGGACCCTTTGT